>OLNZ01000202.1_pt1 | contig 65765 bp, 61 predicted proteins | sample 1672981 | NCBI WGS metagenome assembly OLNZ01 (sample SAMEA3136743, study PRJEB25190) | human gut metagenome | biome: human gut; feature: human-associated habitat; material: faeces | place: Austria | collected 2013 | reverse complement strand
ACATGGAGCTGACTGCTACTAATAGGGTGAGGGCTTGACCAAGAAAGCATGGTCATAATTGATTCGGTTGGTTGTCAACATGTATGTGGTTTTGAAGATACGATAATGAAGCCGGAGCGGACAAAATCTGTTCCGGCTTTTATGTTTTCTAAAAACAAGCATATAAAGGGTGAACATATGGAATTCTATCAGTTAAAAATTACAAGAAAAGGAACAAAACCTCCGGTATGGAGACGCTGTCTGGTACCGGCAGACACAGACTTTGCGAAACTTGCTGCAATGTTGGAAGACATTCTGGAATATGCAGACACTGAGAACTATGAATTTGAATTTTTCCAGAAAAAACTCAGACTGCAGAACCTGGAGGCACAGACTGCAGAGGCTACAAAAGGCAACTATGAATATGCAGAAGCAAAAGGCAGACAGATAGCAGAACTTCTGGATACAGAGGCATGGTTTACTTTCAGAGTAAAAGGAATGGAGCTTCCGGAATATCGTACTGATATTGAAAAGAAAATAACAGATGAAGAAAAAGCAGGAACTCCTGAGATTCTTAAAGAAACCAGAAGTGCAGAAGATGATTTCTGGACAGCAGATATGCAGACGAAGAATACAGAGCTGGAAAAGAAATATGGTGCTCTTGGAATTGCTGATATAGTTGCCAAAAAGGTTGCCGAAATGGAAAAGAAGATGGAACCTGAACAGCAGGAAAATTCGTTCAGTAGAAATCCAAAAGTCAGAGATTACCTGAATTCTTATAATAAGGAAGATCTTATTGCCAGTGCAATTGAGCTGGATATTGAAATTGATGGTTTAAGTAAAGAAGAACTTGCAGAAAACATTACAGAAAAAGTTTTGAATCCGGAAATCATGAAGGAGATTTTTCTTCAGGCAGATGAATGGGAAATTGAAGCATTTGATCGTGCAACTGAGAGAAAATGTTTTCCGGCTACTCATAAAGACTGGAAAGAACTGGAATGGTTCAGTAATAAAGGATATATCGTAGCTTATAGTGATAATCATGCAGAAGTGCCGCAGGAGGTAATTTCTGTTTATAAACAGGTGAATACCCCTGAATTACAGGAAAAATGCCGCAAACTCAGCTGGATGCGTTCCTGTGAAAGTATGATGGGACTGATTTATGCAATCGCGCCGCTTAAGATCGTGTATCGCATGTACCGTAAACGTGATGGCTTCAGAGTGAGCTATGAAGAATTTATGGATATTCTGAACGAACTTGCTGAAAAAGATGGTATGTGTATCGTAAAAGGAGATAAACTGATCTGGAAAGCTGTGTTACAGGATAATCTTTATGAGAGAATTGAAGAATTTCAGGGAGAAAGAGATTTCTATATTCCGACAGTAGATGAAATTCTGGATTATGCAAAACATGGATATCCTTCTCAGGATGTTTCTTATCGCAAATTATCATCCTTCCTAAGAGATGAACTCCATCTTGAGGAAGAAAAGACAGAAGAACTTCTTTACATTGTATACAAAGAGTTTTCTATGGACGGAATGCTTTCTGATATCATGGAAGAATTCAATAAACGTGATATTGTTTTTGATTCTGATCGCCAGATGGAACGTTTTGCTCCAATTATGATGGAAGTAAACAATAACACAAGAATGCTTGATTTCCGTGGATATACGCCAAATGAGATCAACCGTGTATCTGAGCAGAAGACAACACCGGTAGCACCGGCAATGCAGTCTTTTGTTCCGATGGGAAATCTTCCGACAAACAATATAGTAAATATGCAGCCGAAAAAGAAAATTTACCCGAATGATCCATGTCCGTGTGGAAGTGGCAAAAAATATAAAAAATGCTGCGGAAGAAATAAATAATTTTCTTTAATTTTTCATAAAAAAACCAGCGGTTTTGCCGTTGGTTTTTTTTATGAAAAATCAGAGAAAATTATTTTGCAATTTCGTACTATAGATATTTCTGCTATAATAACAGTGTGTTGAATAAAAAGAAGTGCTTATTTGAGGATAAATAAATGAAGGAAAAACTTCTAACAGAGAATAAAAGTCAGTCAATGCCTGTGTTTATTATCAGTATGCTCACTTTGATGGTGGGGCTGTTCATGGTCCTTTACTGGGCTATCATACACAAAAGCAGTCAAATAGATGACACTCTGTTATATCTGGGAGTATTTTCGATTCTGCTGGGACTGTGGTCGGCAAATGAGACAGATGTGACGGCACTTGTGATCACAAACAGGCAGGCATCTGCGTTTGCAGCATTTGCATTTTTGATGGTCATGCCGATGGCTTTTATTATGTTCGTAAAAAGTTTTCTGGAGATAGAGAATATTTTTGAGCGATTTGGAAAATGTTATCGCATCGGCGGAGATGAATTTTGCTGTATTATTCCGAAAGCGAAAGATTTCAATGTAGAACGTTTTGTTCAGAAGCTGTATCAGGATGTGGAGGTATTTAATAATAAAAATATCATTCCAACAGAGGTTGCGCTTGCATGTGGCTATGCATTTTTTACAGCAGAAGATATGGATATCGAAAAAGTGCGCGAACGTGCAGATGAGATGATGTATCAGAATAAAAAGAAACTCAAAGGACGGGATTAAAATTCATACAGACAAGGAGAAAAGATTTGATTTCAAAGACAATGCGCACAATTCTACACGCACTATCTTATGGAAATATTGAAGTGGAGGCATCCAGAAGACTGGCAGATATCAAGAAGCTGGATGCGATGCGGATATTTTTTAAAACATTAGATACAAAGGTTTATAACGGAAACCATGAAGTTCCGATACGACTTTATTTTCCGTCGGAAGAGGCGATGAGCGGAGAGCCGGTAGAGGGAGAAAAGTATCCTGTTCTGCTCTTTTTTCATGGTGGTGGCTGGGTGACAGAGAGTGTAGAAAATTATGACCGTGTATGCAGCAGAATGGCACAGTCTACAGGCCATATCGTTATGTCTGTGGAGTACCGCCTTGCACCGGAATATCGTTTCCCGGTTCCGCTGGAAGACTGTTATGCAGCGGCAAAAGCACTTTATACGGGACATCTGGTCCTTCCAGCTGATCCGGACAGGATCACGATCATTGGCGACAGTGCCGGGGGTAATCTGGCAGCGGCTGTATGTCTCAAAGCACGGGATACCGGAGAGTTTATACCGAAGAAGCAGATACTGATCTATCCGGCACTGAACAACTGCTATACAGAAGGATCTCCTTATAAATCCGTGCAGGAAAACGGCGAAGGATACCTTCTCACAGCAGTAAAAATGGAGGACTATCTTAAATTATATGAGAGCAGTCCTAAGGACAGACAGAATCCTTACTTCGCACCGATTCTTGCAAAAGACCTTTCACATATGCCGGAAACATTGATTCTTACAGCGGAATTTGATCCACTTCGAGATGAAGGCGAAGAGTATGGAAAACGTCTGAAAGAAGCAAATAATTATGTGGAAATACATAGGATTCCGGATGCACTTCATGGATATTTTGCACTTGGGATTCGGTTTTTGCATGTACAGGAAAGTTTTGAGATTATGAACTGTTTTTTGAACAAAAGTTGAATAAAGGAAGCGAATAAAACGTGGAAACAGGATATTCAAAATGGCGAAAACTGGATAACGCGGCACTGGCATTTCCTCTTGTCACAGACAAAAATGACACCAGGGTATTTCGGTTTTATTGTCAGCTGAAAGAAGAAGTAAACAGCGAGATCCTGCAGCAGGCTCTGGATCAGACGATGGAGAAATATCCATTGTTCCAGGCGGTTCTGCGTAAGGGACTGTTCTGGTTTTATTTGGAGAGAAGGGATATACATGCCATCGTAAAAGAAGAAAAAAGACCGCCTTGCAGCAGTCTTTATATACCAGACAAAAAGACGTTGCTTTTTCAGGTGAGCTACTATAAAAATCGAATCAATTTTGAGGTATATCATGCCCTGACAGATGGCACAGGAGCAATGAATTTCTTAAGTGAACTGATACAGAATTATCTGATCCTGGCGCACCCATCTACGGATCTTCCAAGGGTTGAACCTATGGAAGAAACAACTCCGGGAGCACAGGAAGAGGACAGCTTTTCACAGTATTATTCGTCAGATCTTCCGAAAAATAAAGAAAAAAAACCGGCAGCAGTGAAGTTGAAAGGTGAGAAACTGCTGCATGCAGATATGCAGATCACAGAGATTGTTATACCGGTAAAAGAAACACTGGCAAAGGCACGTTCCTATGGTGTGTCGATTACTGTATTTCTCACGGCGATGCTGCTCTGTTCAATACATGAGGAGATACCGAAGAACCGTCAGAAGAGGCCGATTGCTCTGATGATTCCAGTAAATCTGAGAAATTATTTTCCATCACAGTCCATGGGAAATTTCTTTGGATGGATTGAAGTTGGGTATACCTTTGCGGATGAAACGGTATTTCAGGATGTGCTGGAATCTGTAAAAAATCAGTTTAAAGATAAGCTGGACAAAGAAAAAGTTGCCATGGATATGAATGGTTATGTACGTCTGGAGAAGAATCCTCTGGTGCGTGCGGTTCCGTTGGAGATTAAGAAATATTTCATGATGGCAGGTGCCAATCTGGGCAGCAGAAGCGTAACAGCGGTTTATTCAAATATAGGAATCCTGAGATTTCCGGAGGAGTACAAAGCATATATCGATCGGTTTGGAATCTTTGCAAGTACGAATTCCCTGCAGCTTTGTTCCTGTTCTTATGAGGACCAGATGGTGCTTGGATTTACGTCCAAGATACCAGATGACAGCATTCAGAAAAACTTTATGCGTATGCTTCGTGAAGAGGAGATTCCATATAAAGAAGGGAAAAATGATTTCCCCGGATGCGGTGAACAGAATAAAAAAGAAGAAATAAAAATTTTGCAGACTTTTACGTTTCTGTGCCTTGCGGTGGCAGTGATCTGTGGCATGATCAATTATCTTATGTTGGAAATGCTGAACTGGTTCTGGTTCGCGGCAGCAGGATGTGCCTGTGCATGGCTGGTCGTAAATGTGGCATATTTCAAGCGAAGAAATATACTGAAAAATCTGACCTGGCAGCTTCTGATCATAACTATTTTATGTGTTTTGTGGGATCATTTTACCGGATGGAAGGGCTGGTCGATTGACTTTGTCTTTCCGTTTGGGACGCTGACAGTTCTGGGTTCGATCCCTGTAATTGCCGGAGTCAGCCACCTGGAAACAGAAGAATACCTGTATTATCTGTTGCAGGCAGCGATGATCGGATGCATACCGGCAATCCTTATCTGGATCGGAATCGTGCATTATACGCTGCCGTCTGTACTGTGCACAGGTATCAGTTTTCTGACTTTAGCAGGGATGTTTATCTTTCAGAAAAAGGATACCTTGAGAGAATTTAGGAAGAAATTAAGAATGTAACAAAATCAAGATTACGAGAAAGGAAAATACCGATGTTAAAATGTGATTATGAAGTGAAACAGATTGATGGAGATTATGCACATCTGCAGAGAATCGACCGCCCGGAGGAGGAACTGAAGCTGGTTGCGAGGGCGCTTCTTCCGATAGAAATCTACGAGGGCTGTATCTTACATTATGAAATGATGCAGTATAGTATGAAATAACCCCAGGAGAAGTACAATGGAGCAGTATTACTACAACCACATGGATAAACAGAAGCAGGCCGCCTACCATGGTATACTTCAGGGAATCACCAGTCTGGTGGATGAATTCCAGATTCCGGCACTGGACGGAGAAGATTTGTATAATGTTTTCTTTCAGCTTCGGCTGGATCATCCGGAAATTTTCTGGGTGACAGGATATAAATACCGCTACTATAAAGATTCACCGAACATCATTTTTATTCCGGAATATCTGTTTGATAAAGGAAAAGTAAAAGAACATCAGAAAGCAATGAAATCCAGAGTCGAGAAGCTGGTTCGTCCGGCACAAAGCCTTTCCGAGTGGGAAAAAGAAAAATATGTACATGACTTTATCTGTCAGAATGTACATTACGATAAGCTTAAAAAGGCGTATTCCCATGAGATCATTGGTCCTCTGGGACAGGGCGTGGGCGTCTGTGAAGGCATTGCAAAAGCAGTGAAAGTTCTTCTCGATGCGCTGGGAGTCTGGTGTGTGATCGCAATATGCGGGAATAATCCGGAAAAAGGAATTAAATACCGTCATACCTGGAACATTGTCCGGATCGGCGGTGCATATTATCATCTGGATGCAACATTTGATAATACACTTGGAAAGAGTGATAAAGTCGAAGATATCCGTTATGATTACTTTAATCTGGATGATGGACATATTTTTAAAGATCACGAACCACTGATCGCGGCGGCACCGCACTGTACAGACCACGATCACTTTTATTACAAAGAGAAAAAGCTGTCTTTCACTAAGACAGAAGATGTGTATAAACGTTCACTTCAGGCAGCCAAAAAAGGAAAAACACTGACATTTCACTGGCGAGGCGGATATCTGACGAGAGAAGTTCTGAATGAGCTCCTCAGGTTGATCCGTAAAGTCGGTGAAGAGAAAAATAAGACGGCAGTTGTCAACGTCAACTGGCCGCAGGCTGTACTGCGTCTGCATTATACAGAGGCACAGATGCAGGAATGCATCACGATGGAAGATGCGAATGAAGGGGAAAAAGAATAACGTATACACAAAAGTCTGATATTTAGTAATAAAAGGGGAGACATATATGCTTGAGACATTTAATGTTTTACGTATCGATGAGCCTGATTTCGGATGTGAGGGGCGTCCGGACGGGATGGAAGTGAAGGATACAGTCCTTCTGAAAAGTAATTATACAGGGGAAGAAATGACGGTCCGGGAAAAAGATGCCCGGTTATATGAACTGGATATCAATGAGGGAGACAAAGTATTTCTGATTGATGGAGAAATGAGAAAGCTCCGCTGACTGAAAGAATGGAGTGAAAGCTATGAATATTGAGCTAAAGATTCTGGACTGGTTCCAGACCCTGCATACACCTGTGCTGGACAAATTTATGACATCTGTTACGAAGCTTGGAAATGCAGGGATTTTCTGGATCATATTGACGGTCCTGTTTCTTTTGATACCGAAGATGAGAAAAACAGGTGTAGTCATGGCGGCTGCCTTGATCATAGATTTATTATTATGCAACGTATTGTTAAAAAATCTCGTGGCGCGGACCAGACCGTATGATGTAAATACAGTCATACAGCTTCTGGTTGCAAAACTTCGCGATTATTCATTTCCGTCTGGACATACAGCGGCATCGTTTGCTTCTGTAGCTGCACTGTATTTCGCCGGGGAAAAGAAGCTCTGGAAACCGGCACTGGTGCTCGCCTGTCTGATCGCGGTATCGAGGTTATATCTGTATGTACATTATCCAACGGATGTCCTTGGTGGTGTGGTAATTGGAATCATCGCCGGATATCTTGGATATCGGCTTGTGAAGGTTCTGGAAGATAAGTTTTCCAGGATGAAGAACGGAGGCGAATAGGATGAGTATGGAGGTAACGACATGCACAAGATCAGAGTATCCCTATGTTTTTATGGAAGAGTCCAGGGCGTTGGGTTTCGCTACAAGCTGAGATATCTGGCTGAGAAATACAGCGTGACCGGCTGGGCGAGAAATGAATATGACGGATCAGTCTCAACAGAATTGCAGGGACTGGAAGAAGATATTGACAAGATTCTTCAGGCACTTTACAATGACCGTTATATAGAGATTGATGACATCCGAAAACGCAGTCTTCCGGTTGATGAGGAAGAGCGAGGTTTCGGGGTAAGATATTAAGGAGGACGCACACGTGGACGAATTATACCAGGCAATTGAAGAGAAGATCAAGGCAGCAGGATATCCTAGAGAGATATCCGGACAGGCTGTTTACGAAGATATCTGTGACCAGATTGAAGGAAAAGAAAATGGCAGTTATGTATTACTGTCCAAGTTTGAAGATGATGTGATCTTTGAATATCACATTACCATTATGGATCATGAATTTAATCTGGGAATTCTTACCATGAGACTTCCAGAAGGAATATATGCGGCAAATTTTGATGAATGATGAAAGTTATTCCAATGACTGAGCAGGTGAGAACCTGCTCTTCTATGTTAAAAAGGAGATTTTATAGTGAGTATTCATGATAAATATAAAGTATTACAGAAGAACCTGAAAGATATGGGAAGTGTCGCAGTTGCGTTTTCAAGTGGCGTAGATTCAACCTTCCTTCTGAAAGCCGCGCTGGAAGCACTTGGAAAGGATAAAGTAATCGCAGTGACAGCCAGTTCCTGTTCATTTCCGGAGAGAGAATTGAAAGAAGCGACGGAATTCTGCAAAGAAAATGGTGTTCGTCATATTATCTGTAAATCAGAGGAGCTGGATATTGATGGCTTTCGACAGAATCCGAAGAATCGCTGCTATCTGTGCAAGCATGAACTGTTTGAAAAAATCTGGCAGATTGCAAAAGAAAACGGCATGAATGCAGTAGCCGAGGGCTCCAATATGGATGATAACGGTGACTACCGTCCGGGACTGATTGCCGTTAAAGAGCTTGGTGTCAGCAGTCCGCTTCGTCAGGCTGAGCTGTATAAAGAAGAAATCCGTGAACTGTCCAAAGAGATGGGACTTCCTACATGGGACAAACAGTCTTTTGCCTGTCTTTCTTCCCGTTTTGTTTATGGAGAAACAATCAGTGAGGAAAAACTTGGAATGGTGGACCAGGCGGAACAGCTTCTTCTGGACATGGGCTTCCATCAGATCCGTGTACGCATTCACGGAAATATCGCCAGAATTGAAGTTCTGCCGGAGGAAATAGCAAGACTTGTAGAAGAAGAAAACAGAACCAGAATTGCGAAGCAGCTTAAGGAATATGGATTTGATTATGTGACTCTGGATCTTCTGGGATATCGTACAGGAAGCATGAATGAAACATTAACTAAGGAAGAGAAGGAGATTAAGAAATAAATGTTAAATCAGTTTTCCAGAACAGAACTGCTATTTGGTAAAGAAGCAATGGAGAAACTTGCCGGTTCCAGAGTTGCCGTTTTTGGAATCGGTGGAGTTGGCGGTTATACAGTAGAGGCGCTTGTGCGAAGTGGAGTAGGTGCGATCGATCTGATCGATGATGATAAGGTATGTCTGACCAATCTGAACCGTCAGATCATTGCGACAAGAAGTACGATTGGTAAATACAAAGTAGATGTTATGAAGGAGCGAATCCTTGATATCAACCCGAAGGCAGAGGTTAATGTTCACAAATGTTTTTATCTGCCGGAAACGAAAGATGAGTTCGATTTTTCCAAATATGATTATGTAGTGGATGCGGTTGATACGGTAACAGCGAAGATTCAGCTTGTTATGGAGGCAAAGGAAGCTGGCGTTCCGATCATCAGCAGTATGGGCGCCGGAAATAAATTTGATCCGACTGCTTTTCAAGTGGCTGATATTTATAAAACTTCTGTATGTCCACTTGCGAAGGTTATGCGCCGTGAACTTAAGAAGCGTGGAATTAAAAAGTTAAAGGTTGTGTATTCTCAGGAAAAACCAACCCGTCCGATTGAAGATATGTCGATCAGTTGTCGTTCACATTGTATCTGTCCTCCGGGTGCAGCACACAAATGTACAGAACGTCGTGATATACCGGGATCCACTGCATTTGTTCCATCGGTAGTAGGGCTGATCATAGCGGGGGAAGTAATTAAAGATCTGGCAAGAGCATAATTGAAAAAGCATAGAATCAATGATAAGATAAATCTGTTTTATTGACTCCATATTTTGCACAAAGGAGAGAATGTGTATGAGAAAGAAAAGTAAAAGTGCAGCGATACTGGCTGTGGTCATGGCGATGACACTGGCAGGAAGTTCCGCAGTATATGCTGAGGAGAATTCTTCTGCGAAAACAGCTGAAACGGATGATAATGAAAAGGAAGACACGAGAGCAGCAGAGAATGAACCTGCTCCATGCAATGAAGGCGAACATGAGCTTATAGAAAGCAAAGTTGTTCTGCCAACCTGCACAGAAAGAGGTTATACGATCTACAAATGTAAAGTGGATGGCTGCACCTACGAAGAAAAGAGAGATGAGACAGCTGCACTTGGTCATGAACTGAAAGAAGTTTCTATTCAGGAGGCGACAGCAGATAAACCAGGTGTGATCACATATAAATGTCAGAGACAGGGATGCGATTATACAGAACTGGCGGAGATTCCGGTCAAAAATACGAATGCTGTTGATGGTAAAACAGATGATGCAGATACAAAGACGGATGAGAAGCCGGGAACAGATGCTGACGGCAAATCAGAAGATGGCAAAACAGATGCTTCAGAAGAAAATAAGAATTCTAATACAGAAAATGCTTCCGTAGATAAAGACAGTACTTCCGGAAAAACAGAACCCACTGATTCAGATACTTCTGCCGATAGTAAAAATGAAGGTGCAGAGAAAGACCTGCCAGAGGAAGATATTGATGAAGAATACGCTTCTTATGCGTCTTCAACTTCTACAGACATTGTAACGGAGTATGATCCGGAAACTGCAGTTGGTACGATTCGTGTTGCAAAGAAAGATTCGGATGATCCGACGGAAACAGAGGAAGTTACCGGTATGACAGTTCCAACAGAAACGACAGAGATCAAGAAAGATTCAGAAGGAAATATTACAGATCTTGCGATTTCTACTTCCATCGATGAAATCAAAAATGGATTTTCACTGACAAGTGAGAAGAAGAAACTTCATTCAATCGCGATCATTAATAAAGAAGCTCCAAAGAATCACTGGATCACACTGAGTGCAAAAGAAACTGCATCTGAGCTTGGGATTCATCTTCATAACGAAAATAATAAAATCATCATAACACTTACAGAAAATGAAAAACCATTGAACATTATTAAAGTCTCTGATACAGAGAAAGAACTGCTCCTGACAACTTCCACTGCCGGAACCTGTGTGATCAATAAGGCGGTTCAGAATATTTCGGTGGATAAAGATGGGAAATATTCAGATAAGAAAACTCTGGGCAGAAAGAACCAGATCATTCTGAATGATGTAAATGGAAGTGCTCCATATCTGGAACTTGAGTATGTGAAAGACGAGGTTGCAACGACATCTGCATCTGAAAAAGACGAAGATGCTGCAAGAAATTTGGAAACTAAAAATACCAAAGCAGGAGATTCTGAATCCAAAGGTGCTGAAGCGGAGAAACAGAAAGATCCGGATGAAGAATTATACTGGATTCAGCCATATGGGGAGGAAAACCAGGAACCGATCGTAATCACAGTTTATAAGAAATAAAAGTGTTTTTACAACAGATATGTCTGGATTTTTTATGTGAGTAAAAAAACAGGTCATTATCGTCCGAAACAGGAGATAATGACCTTGTTTATTTTTGTATACAATTTTACAGGATAGTCAATCCGGACGTGGTAAGCAGATTAATACTTACCAACAACGGTTGCTTTGAGCAGATTTGTGTTGCCAGGATGTCCAAGAGGAACACCAACTGTAAGAACAACGATATCTCCTTCTTTGACATAACCGTGTTCCTCAGCTGCTTCTGTAGCGTGAAGAAGAAGAATCTCCATGCTGTATTCCTCTTTGGTCAGGAGTGGTGTTACACCCCAGATCAGGTTCATCTGACGCCAGGTACGCTCATCCGGAGTACATGCAATGATCTGACATCCCGGACGATATTTGGAAACCATGCGTGCAGTATTTCCGGAACGGGTAACTGCGATGATCGCTTTTGCGTTCAGGTCAATTGCAGTCATGCAGGTGGCATGAGAGATTGCAGTAGTTACGTTTGTTGCAGGCTCTTTTGTACGAATACTGAACTGTTTGTTATATTCGACGTCAGCTTCTGTACGTACGGCAATCTTGACCATGGTTTTGAGCGCTTCTACAGGGTATTTACCTGCAGCGGTTTCACCAGACAGCATGATCGCACTGGTACCCTGATAGATTGCGTTGGCAACGTCAGTAGTCTCTGCACGGGTCGGACGTGGATTCTTGATCATGGAATCCAGCATCTGAGTAGCTGTGATAACCTGTTTGCCGGCGCTGTATACCTTTGCAATGATATCCTTCTGGATAACCGGTACATCTTCAAGTGGAATCTCAACACCCATATCACCACGGGCGATCATGATACCATCTGCAGCTTCGATGATGCTGTCGATGTTGTCAACACCCTGCTGGTTCTCGATCTTTGCGATGATCTTGATGTCATGTCCTCCGTTTTTCTCAAGGATATCACGAATTTCTTTGACATCGGCAGCAGTTCTGGTAAAGGAAGCTGCGATAAAATCATAGCCTTCTTTGATACCGAACAGGATATCATCGTGATCCTTCGGGCTGATAAACGGCATGTTTACTTCTACACCAGGGAGGTTGACGCCCTTCTTATTGCCGAGAACACCACCGTTTACGACTTTACAGATGATGTCCTGACCTTTGATCTTCTTGACTTCAAGTCCGATCAGACCATCATCGATCAGAATGCTGTTGCCTGGTTTGACATCTTTATATAAATCTTTATAGGTAACAGAAACGATTTTTTCGTTTCCTACGATTTCTTCTGTAGTTAAGGTAAATTCCTGACCTTCCTTCAGTGTGACCTTTCCATCTTCAAATTCGCGGATACGAATTTCAGGTCCCTTTGTGTCGAGAAGCGCAGCTACCGGTTTATTGAGTCTTGTACGAATTTCTTTTAATTTATCAATACGGCCTTTTTGTTCATCATGTAAACCATGAGAGAAGTTAAAACGTGCTACGTTCATTCCTTCTTTAACGAGTTCTTCCAGAACACCGTCCTTATCAGTAGACGGACCAAGGGTACAGATAATTTTTGTTTTGCGCATTCAAATTCCTCCTACTTTTCCTAAAAAATACACCTTTATTCTAACATATTATTTTCAATGTACAAGTAAAGTTTTTGATAAAATACACGTTAAATTTCTAACATTTTTTACGTTATTGTGAGAAAAATATATGGGAATCGAAAGTAAAATAAAAGAAAAATTCCGATGCCTGAAACTATTTATGTTAAAGAGTAGCAGACATCGGAATATGTAAAATTAAATTTTATAAATTTAGAAACGAGTATGACGATTGATGTATTTAGCTTTATATTTGGAGTATACGATCGTCTGATCCTTGTACAGACCATAGTAACCGGATACGGCATAACTGATAGATACAGCAATCAGGTAATAGGACGCACCACGGAAGCCAAACAGCTCAAATGCGATCAGAATCGAAGTGATCGGGCAGTTGGTAACGCCGCAGAAAAGTGCCGCCATTCCGGCAGCGGCACAGATGGAAGGGGAAAGACCGATCAGGTGTCCCATGATACATCCGAATGTTGCTCCGATGCAGAAGGAAGGAACAATCTCACCGCCACGGAAACCGGCGCGCATGGTCAGGGCAGTGAGTACGAGCTTCCAGAAAAAGTCCAGCGGGCGAGCCTGACCATTCTCGACAGCAAGCTCGATCAGGTTATTTCCGGCACCCATATAATCAGAGGTGCGCAAAAAGAGTGTGATCACAATAATGATGGCACTGGCTGCGACGATACGGATATATGGATTTTTTAAAAATTTCGCATAAAGTTTGCTGACACCCTGAAGTGCCATACAGAAAATAATACTGATGGCAGCACAGGCAACGGCAACAAGAACCATCTTGAGTCCTGTTTCGATGGTAAGTTCCGGGATATTGACTACATGAAAAGATTCCGGATTGATGCCAAATCCCGCCGCAAACTTTGAGGCAATAATGGATGCAATCACACATGGAACCAGTGCGGCATAATACATAATGCCAACGCTCACGACCTCCATAGAAAAGACTGCCGCTGCCATCGGTGTTCCGAAAACTGCGGAGAAAGCAGCACTCATACCGCACATGACCATGACATGACGGTCTTCTTTATCGAGGTGAAACCAGCTTCCAAGCTGATTGCCGATGCTTCCGCCGAGCTGAATTGCAGCACCTTCACGACCGGCAGATCCACCGGTAAAGTGAGTCAGGATCGTAGAAACGAAAATCAGCGGAGCAGAACGAAAAGGCACATCATCCTGAGAACGGATCGTTGATAAAACCTGATTGGTTCCGCCATCCTCCTGACCGAATTTCTGATACAGAAAAACAATGATCAAACCGGAAACAGGAAGCAAGAAGAATACCCAGAAATGCTCTGTACGATAGTTGGTTACGAATTTCAGTACTCTGGCAAAAAGGCTGCTGATGAAACCTACGCTCAATCCGGTCAGTACTGCCAGAACCAGCCATTTAATAAGATTGGTTATATCATATCGAATGTGATCGATATAATAGTGCAGGTTATGGATTTCTTCTGGTTTTTTTTTATCCTGTGTGTTGTTCATAGCTTCCTTTTATTCCTGTGTAATTCCGGTTACTTCGTATCCGGCATCTTTGATCGTCTGACGGATCTTGTCCTCATCAACCTTTTCCGGTGCTGTGAAAACGGTTGTGTTATTTTCGTGAGAAGATACAACGTCTTCAACGCCGAATGCTTTCTTAATAGCTTCGTTTACATGTGCTTCGCAATGTCCGCACATCATTCCCTCAACATTAACTGTAACTTTTACCATAGTTTTTTGCTCCTTTTCTTTTATATTATAATCATTTTTTACTTCAATGGAAGTAGCTTGTTTAATTTTTTTGTCCTTTTTTGTGTCGTGGATCTTAAACAGGTTCAGACGAAGGGCATTGGTGACAACGCAGAAGCTGGAAAGACTCATTGCGGCGGCACCGAACATCGGATTCAATGTCCATCCGAAAATCGGGATCCATACACCGGCAGCCAGTGGAATGCCGATCACATTGTAGAAAAATGCCCAGAAAAGATTTTCGTGGATATTTTTCAGGGTTGCACGGCTGAGACGTACTGCAGCAGGAACATCGCTTAAACGACTCTTCATCAGAACGACATCAGCGGCATCGATCGCGATATCAGTTCCGGCACCGATCGCGATTCCGATATCTGCGCGGGTAAGTGCAGGGGCATCGTTGATTCCGTCACCGACCATGGCTACTTTGCCCTGTTCCCTGAGTGAACGGATCACACTTTCTTTGCCATCTGGGAGAACACCTGCGATGACATCATCAACACCGGCCTGTGCACCGATCGCTCTTGCGGTGCGTTCATTATCACCGGTCAGCATGACAACACGGATTCCCATATTCTGGAGTTCTTTGACCGCCTGTGGGCTGTCTTCTTTGATAACATCGGCAACAGCGATAATGCCGACCAGTTTACCATTCCGGGCAAAAAGCAGGGGCGTTTTTCCTTCTTCTGCAAGTTTTTCTGCCTTCTGGGAAAGGGTGGCAGGAACGTTTACCTGGCTGCTGATGAATTTCATGCTTCCACCGATCAGAGTTTCCTGTTCGAGCACTGCAGAGAGTCCGTTTCCGGGAAGGGCATGGAAATCAGTAACCTCCGGCGCTGTAAGATGTTGTTCTTCAGCATGTTTGAGAATCGCTTTCGCGAGCGGATGTTCACTTTTTTTCTCCAGGGCAAATGCCATGGTGAGGAGTTCCTGTTCGGAGATTCCATCTGCAGGGAGCAGATCAGTAACTTCCGGCTGGCCGCTGGTGATCGTACCGGTCTTGTCCAGGGCAACGATCTGAACCTTGCCGGCCTCTTCAAGAGAAACGGCAGTTTTGAACAGGATACCATTTCTGGCCCCCATTCCGTTGCCGACCATGATCGCTACCGGAGTGGCAAGTCCGAGAGCACATGGACAACTGATAACGAGAACGGAGATACCGCGGGCAAGAGCATAGCCAAATTCATGTCCGGTCAGAAGCCAGATGATCGTGGTAACGATTGCAATCGTAATAACTGCCGGAACAAAAATACCGGAAACACGGTCTGCGATCTTGGCGATCGGAGCTTTGGTAGCGGCAGCATCACTTACCATTTTGATGATCTGGGAGAGAGTGGTGTCTTCGCCGACACGGGTTGCTTCGCATTTGATAAATCCGGACTGGTTGACGGTTGCGGCGGAAACAAGATCTCCGGCTGCTTTGTCAACAGGGATACTTTCGCCGGTAAGGGCAGATTCATTGACGGCGCTGGTTCCTTCAACGATCACACCATCGACCGGGATATTTTCACCAGGACGTACGACAAAGATATCACCCTTGTGAACCTGTTCGATCGGAACGGTTACTTCCTGATCGCTTCTAAGAACAATGGCGGTTTTCGGGGCAAGTTTCATGAGGCTCTTAAGAGCATCGGTCGTTTTTCCCTTGGAACGTGCTTCGAGCATTTTTCCAACAGTGATCAGCGTCAGGATCATTGCGGCAGACTCGAAATAAAATTCCATCATGTAGTTCATAACGGCAGCGGAATCACCGTCTACCTGTGCTCTTGTCATGGCAAAAAGTGCGTAGACACTCCATATAAATGAGGCCATGGAGCCGAGTGCAACCAGTGTGTCCATGTTGGGGGCACGGTGCCACAGACTCTTAAATCCGCTAATGAAGAATTTCTGGTTGATGACCATGACGATTCCGGCAAGCAGAAGCTGGACAAGTCCCATGGCAACGTGGTTATCGTTAAAAAATGCCGGGAGTGGCCAGCCCCACATCATGTGTCCCATGGAGAAGTACATCAGAACGAGTAAAAATCCGATGGAAGCGATCAGGCGGCGTTTGAGAACCGGTGTCTCGTGATCTTCCAGGGCTTCCTCGGCTTCAGACATGGAAACCTGTTCTTTATTTGCACCCTTGAGTGATGCGCCGTAACCTGCCTGCTCTACGGCAGTGATGATGTCATGAGAGGATGCGGTTCCTTCAACTCCCATAGAATTTGTCAGAAGGCTGACCGAGCAGGATGTAACTCCCGGCACTTTGGATACGGCCTTCTCCACACGGGAACTGCAGGCGGCGCAGCTCATGCCGGTGACGTTATATTGTTCCATTGTATTACCTCCTATTTCATTAGCTTCTGCAGAGTTGCAACCAGCTCATCGATGGTTTCATCTTTACCTTCGCGGATATCACGAGCCACACAGGTACGGATATGATTCGCGAGAAGTTCTTTGTTAAAAGAATTGACGGCGGCATTAACGGCGGCTGACTGAATGAGGATATCGTTGCAGTAAGCATCGTTTTCCAACATTCCTATGATTCCCCGGATCTGCCCTTCGATACGTTTCAGACGGTTGATGAGTTTCTTGCGGTCAGCTTCTGAACGGTCGGTGTGCCTGGTACAGCAGCAGGCAGGAGCGGATGGGGTGGCATTATCATTGCTACAACAAGATTTTTCCTGAGTAGCTGCTTGTTCCTTTATAATTTCTTCTGTCTTTGTAGAGGAACTGGCATTAAAGTTATTATGATCCATAAGCAAACTTCCTTTCGTTCGAGATTTATTATATCAGATGTGAGATGACTCCACCTCGCAGCAAGAATGCCGATGGCATTCCTGAATCGTATACCCCACAGGGGTATATTCGCTATACTTGTAATATATACCCCATGAGGGTATATGTCAAGGGAAAATATAAAAAAAGAGGGATATCAGGGAATTATACCCCGATAACCCTCTTGCTGATAAGCAAGGATACCCCGGCGGTCAGCGCTTCCGCAATCCAGAAAGCGTTCCATACACCAACGGCTCCGAAGAAATGACTCAGGACAAATGCTGCCGGAAGGATAATGACCAGGTACCTGCAGAGAGAGACGATCAATGAGGCAGTTCCTCTGCCAAGTCCCTCCAGTGCACCACATGCTGTGACGGATACAGAAGAGAGCAGGAAACCTGCACAGATGATTCGGAGTGCTGTTTTGCCTGCGGCAATTGTCTGAGGATTTGTGGTAAACATGCCGATCAGCTGTCCCGGAATTGTCAGGCAGATGATTGTTCCGATCAACATGATCACACCACTCATGCCAAGTGTGACGAAGTAGATTTTTTTTACACGTTTATGTTCACCGGCACCATAGTTGTATCCGATGACTGGGCGCATGCCCTGTACAATCCCGCTTGCCGGAAGATACAGAAAAGTCTGCAGTTTGTAGTAAATTCCCAGAATCACCACATAACTCTGGGAATAGGCTGCCAGAAGTCCATTCAGTGCAGAAACCAGGACAGAAGGAAGTGCAAGATTCAGTGATCCCGGGATACCGACAGAGTATAATCTTGCTGCCAGAGCCATGTCCGGATGGAGATGTCTGCGGCTGAGTTTTACCTGGATTGGCTGCATTTTGTAAATGATCAGATAGAAAACAAGATTGAATGCCTGACCAAGTCCGGTTGCCAGTGCAGCGCCTTCAATACCCAGTGCCGGGAACGGACCAAGGCCAAAGATCAGCAGCGGATCAAGAATGATATTGGAAACACAGCCGACCAGAAGCCCGATCATCGTAATCTTCATTTTGCCAACGCCCTGGAAGATCTTTTCGTAAGCAAGGTTAAGCGTATTTATCGTTGCAAACAGAAAAACAATTGTAGAATAACGGATTCCAAGGTCAATGACATCTGCATCACCAGTAAAAAGTGCCAGAAATCCAGGCATCACAAGGATACAACCGATTGTCAGAATTACACCATGCAGACCGGACAATGCAAGCCCGTGTGTGGCTGCTTTGCTGGCAGTCTCTCTGTTTCCGGCACCAAGACAGATGGCAATCTGTGAACTGATACCAATTCCAAAGCCAATCGCAATCGCATTGGCGAAGTTTTGGACAGGAAAAACAAGCGACAGCGCGGTCATGGCATTTTCACTGATCTGTGCGACAAAGAAACTGTCCACGATATTGTACAGAGAATTTACGAGCATCGAAATGACCATTGGCAGGGCCATGGACATGATCAGCGGAAAGACCGGCTTTTCTTTCATAAATGTGTCGTTCATAGAAACTCCTTTCAAATAAAAACATCTGCAAGTGCCGGTATTCTGAAAAATCTGTATCGGCGGAGCAGACATAAAAAAACGCCGCACAACTACCGCAATGGGTAATTGTGTGGCGAAAAATGGTTGGACCAGAAAAATCCACACTATGTTTTGGAAATTAAAATTGTTGTAAACATGAAAGAACTGAATCGTTGTTTACAGACACAGATTGTAGCATATAAATAAGAAGAACGTCAATAAGAAGATTGTACAAAAAGGAGATATCCGACCTCATTTGGGTGGTCAGGTATCTCCTTCCGTCAAATCTCCAGATCACGCGCGGTTCCGAAACATCCGGGTACAATCATAGTTGGAGCCGATTTCTATGAGTTCAAAGAGTCGCTTGCGGCGCTTTTCCCATACAGAATTGTTCATGCATAAAGCCTCCAGGGTAAAATAAAAACTACTTTTATCTTACAGGAAATGCGGAGAACCGTCAACGGATGGGTGGAGTAATGTAATAAACGGAATCGTTCGCAGATTATTGTATACAACTCTGTACAACTGGCCTTCTTGCGGGGATTTCAACAATGTGCTACACTAAAGTATGATTTGAAATGATGAGGATGAAAATGAATTAAGAAGAAAGGAAGCAGGTGTTTCAAAGGAAGGAAACACGCGGAAAGTAGAATATTATGAAAACACTTCTTACATTACAGCTCACGATCTTTCTCCTCGTAGCTGTAGGATTTTTGATGAAAAAAATACATATCATCGGATCACAGGGGCAAAAAAACATCAATGACCTTGTTATTTATCTGATCCTGCCGTGCAACATTCTTCATGCGTTTACGCAGAGTGCAGCAGATGGAAATTTTATAAAATATCTGGAAATCCTTCTTATATCTATAGGTATTCAGGTATTCTGTGTGATTTATGGAAAAGTGATGTTCCGAAAAGAACCGGAAGGACGATATAAATGTCTTCAGTATGGAACCATCTGCTCGAATGCGGGATTTCTTGGAAATCCGATCGCAGAGGGAATTTATGGCGTAGAAGGTCTGGTGCTTGCCAGTGTTTATCTGATTCCACAGAGAATCATGATGTGGTCCTCCGGGTTGGCTGTTTTTTCCGGAAGCAGTGATAAGATGAAAACACTGAAAAAAGTCGTAACTCATCCGTGTATTCTGGCATGCGTTCTCGGAATTATTCTGATGGTTACAGGACTTCCACTGCCTCCTGGACTTGACGGCGCAGTAACTGCAGTCGGAAACTGCAACACCGCAATGTCTATGATGGTCATTGGTATGATCCTTGCGGACATTGATCTCAAAGATTTCTGGGACTGGACAGTTGTAAAATATACCGTACACAGACTGGTTGTTATTCCGGCGGTCGTTTATATTGCATGCAGTTTCCTGCCATTGAATAAAACAGTCCTTGGTCTTTGTGTGCTTCTGGCAGCGATGCCGGCGGGTGCGACAACCAGTATCCTCGCAGAGAAATATCAGGTCGATTCTCCGTTTGCAACGAAGATGGTTATCTTTTCCACGCTGCTGTCATTGCCGACGATCTGTCTGTGGAGTATCTTTTTGCAGTAGGAGAAGTAGAAGAGAATTTGTAATAATGCATAGAGTTCTATATATGGATATGCTAAAATAGAACAAAAGGGAGAGACAGGTGGAAACCTTAAGCCTGAAAAATATGCTGGATGAAATATTTGCAGGGTTACTTTCATTTACAGAAGATGCCGGAGCTGATTGTGCCAGTGCTCAATGAGATATTTGGAACAAATTATCCACTTGATGTTCCGTTGGAACAGCTACGAAATGAACACCAGACGCTGAATGGTGAAAAAATTACTGATTCATACTTCAGAATTGGAAAAAAAGGTTATCATTTCGAATGCCAGAGTACAGGTGACTCGAAAATGGTGATCCGAATGGTGGAGTATGATTTTGCAATCAGCATTGAAAACGTGAAAAAAGAAAATTAATAAAAGTGAAACAGCGATACTCCCCCTGCATCAATTGTTCACCTATAAAGTGAATCTAATGTAAGCAGCAAAACATCTTCATCAGATAATGAGTTGAACCAATCTGTATATCCTGATAGAGAAAAGAAAATATATTTTGAAATTTTGTATTTATTGGATATAAGAGTTCCTCTTCTGACCAAGGTTTCATAAATACCCTTGTCAATTTTTTCGTTTTTGAACTTACATTCGCCAATAACTGCTTTTTTATCTATATCAGATAAGGCAACGATATCTATATCGGCAGATTGTGCTCGTATAGAACCGTTTTTATCTGTAACATTTTCTACACCCCACCAGGTTCCGACTGAAGTAACGAAACAACCATATGCACCGGTTATTCCCTGATTCAGAGTATAATATCGGCACATTTCTTCAAATACAGAACCCATAAATGAATGTAAGAATGGTTTGACAGCTTTTTGATAATAAAGTGCACCCTGTCCCATTTCAATTACACTGGTTGCTTTTGGGATAAATTCGTACCAGAATTTGAACATATAATCTTTTAGAACATATTGTGTCTTCTTTTTGTTTTTTTCTTCTGTGATACATTTCTTTTTCTCAATTAACCCAATACTGATTAATTTTTCTAATGAGTATAAGACAGTTGGCTCTTTCTCGTTAATTTTTCCGGAAATGGTATTAAGTGTATTTACTCCGGAGGCAATCTGTTCCACAATATTATTTACGAGTGATATATCAGAAAATTCCTGTGTCAGTAAGTTTCTGGTTTCATCATATAAATAACCATCTGTCCTGAAAAATAATCTTATAATGTTCTCGTCAATGTTTTTTTTCGGATCGATCATGGAAAGATATTTTGCAACACCGCCAGTAATGCCATAGCAGATTGCTTTATCTTCGTTTGAATAGTCAGGAACAAATTTGGCTGAATCTAAATAATTAAATGATTCTAATTTTATCTGTGAATCACGTCTTCCAAATAAAGGACTTTTTTCACTGAGCACTTTATTTTCCATAAAGCTTAATGCTGAACCACATAAAATTATTTTCAGATTTTTGTCATTCCAAATCGTATCTATATATTTCTGCAGAATAGATAAAAGAGAGTCATCTTTTTCAGCCCAGTATGGCAATTCATCTATTACAAGTACTATCTTATCATTAGCTATATTTTTATCAATAAAATCAAAAACAGCTTCTATACTGTTAAAACTGATGTTTTCAATTCCGGGCATGAATAAATCTAACACTTGTTTGGAAAATAGCTCCAGATTTCTGGTTTTTCCGATTTTTGTTGCCGTATAAAATACAGTTTTTTTATCTTTGACGAATTCGGTAATAAGAGTAGACTTTCCAATACGTCTTCGCCCATAGATAACGGTCATGCCAATGCCGTCTTTGGCATAAAATTCTTCTAACGATGCCAGCTCTTGTTCTCTTCCAACAAACATAGGAATAGCCTCCTTTTATTTGAAAAAATTTTATTAAAATTGATTTTATTAAAAATGATTTGAATAAAAATAAAATAGCACATATAATTATATATTACAAGTAGTTTTGCAGTTTTATTATTGAAAATCCATTTGGCGGAGGGAGAATGCAGGAGAACGTGAGACATTTACAAAAGATTTGACAGATAGTGTATAATAAGACCACTTGGAATGTTTTATGTGAAGGAGCAGTAGATGGACATCTATCAGATCTTGACGGAATACAATAATCCGTGGTCAAGCCGGGAAATCTTTTGTTTCTCGTGTATTATGGTGATCGCGGTTATTCTTATGATTTATTTATTACGTAAGGAAAAAATGAATAAGCTCCAGGCGGTAGCGATTCTGGCAGAACTGGTCTTCCTTGGGATTGTGTTTGGTTCTACAGTATTTACAAGGACGGGTTCGGTCCGGCAGTATGAACTGATTCCATTCTGGTCATGGAGTGCCATACTCAGGTACCATGACATGGAATTGCTGAAGGAGAATCTGCTGAACTGTATGCTACTTTTGCCGGCGGGAGCGTTGCTGCCGCTGATCATGAACCGAAAGGTGAAATGGCAGGAGGCGCTGGTATTTGGCGTGCTGATATCAGCCACAATAGAAACGAGCCAACTGATCACAATGCGTGGATTGTTCGAATGGGATGACATGATTCACAATGGATTGGGGTGCATGGTTGGTGCGGTTCTTGTGAATTGGATGATTGGATTTTTTGGAAAAAAGGACGAAAGATAAACTTTCCCCTATCCCCCCCACAGGCTTGTGGCGGGGACTTTTTTTTTATATACTAAAAGAATACTATTTTAGGCGGAGAAAATAATTATGAGTGATCTGAAAAATGAAATTCATGACTACTGGACGAATCGTGCCAGGGGTTATTCGGAATATAATCAGCAGGAGATGGCGGATGCGAGGCGGACGATGTGGAGAGACAAGCTTCTGAGTCTGCTGAGGGAGGCATTCCCGGAACGTGAACCAGGGGAAATAAAAATCCTTGATGTAGGAACGGGCCCTGGATTTTTTGCAATACTTCTTGCAGAAGCCGGCTATCAGGTGACTGCGGTTGACTATACGGAAGAGATGTTAAAGGAGGCGCAGAGCAATGCCGGTGGATTGGTGGAGTGTATAGTGTGGAAAACCGGCGATGCGCAGGCTCTTGATGTGGAAAGTAACAGCTTTGATGCTATCGTGACACGAAACGTGACCTGGAATCTGCCGCGGCCGGATCTGGCATATAAAGAATGGCTTCGTGTGCTGAAACCGGGCGGAGTTCTCTATAATTTTGATGCGGACTGGTACGGGCATTTATATAATGAAGAAAAGCGCAGCGGATACGAGAAGGATCGTCAGCAGACAGAAGCGCAGAATGTAGAAGACTACTACAGTGGTACGGACATTGAGAAGATGGAAGAGATTGCGCGTCAGGTTCCGTTAAGTCGTCTGGAACGTCCGAAGTGGGATCTGGATACGATGAAAAAAACTGGTTTTCTGGATGTTTTTTGTGATGAAAATGTCTGGAAAGAGGTCTGGACGGAAGAAGAGATCATTAACAACAGCTCCTCTCCGATCTTTCTTTTGACAGGCAGAAAGAGAGATGCGTTTCATCTGAAAAATATTGCCGTAAAACCGGGTGAGAAGTGGAACGGAGAACTGGAGCTTGCAAACGGGGAACTTAAATTTCCGACAACAGTATTTCATGGACATGGAACAGGTAAGACGATGCTGATCACTGCCGGTGTGCATGCCGGGGAGTATGTGGGAATCCAGGCGGCGATCGAGCTTTCACAAAAGCTTAAGATTGAGAAGGTCACTGGTACGATCATTATCGTGAAGGTGCTGAACCGCCCGGCTTTTGAGGCGCGTAATGGAAGTATGGGGCTGGCGGATGCAAAGAACCTGAACCGTGAATTTCCGGGAAATCCGGATGGAACGGAGATGGAGCGTCTTGCGTGGGCGGTTTCGCAGGAGCTGCAGCCGGTGGCTGATCTTTATATTGATTTGCACAGCGGAGATGATTATGAGAAACTGACTCCATATGTGTATTATGCGGGAGCTGCACCGGAGGATGTGGTGAAGGTTTCTCGTGAGATGGCGGAGCAGGTGGATGTGCCATATATGGTAAAGTCCAACGTGGCTTCGGGTGGTTCGTATAATTATGCGGCTTCGCAGGGAATCCCGAGTATCCTGATCGAGCGTGGCGGCATGGGCGACTGGAATTATGAGGAGGTCCGTTCGACTCGAAGAGACGTCCGGAATATTCTGTGTCACATGGGAATCTATCAGGGATTGAAGGATTTTCGTACGTATTATCCGCTCGAGGTGGCAGATGTGCGCTATCAGGATGCGGAAGAAAACGGGCTCTGGTATCCGTTTAAAAAGGTTGGTGACATGATTCAGGAGGGCGATATCCTGGGTGAAGTCCGTGACTATGAAGGCAAGGTTAAGGAAGTCAGTGAGGCGGAGTTTGACGGGGTGATCCTGTATCAGACGGGCACGCTGCAGGTGGTTGGAAATGGTCCGATGGTGACCTATGGACGTATTGTAAGCCGCTATGATGAGCGCAAAGAGCGTATCGTTAACTACTGGGAAAAGCGAAGCGACAGCTTTCTGGAACAGAGGCGTGCAGAGCTTCACAGTGCAATGGCGGACCGCTGGATGAAGGAGATCCAGGCACAGCTTCCGAAAGAAAATAAAAAGCTTCGTATCCTGGATGTGGGATGTGGAGCAGGATTTTTTACGATTCTTCTGGCAAAGGCGGGTCATCAGGTGACAGGTATTGATCTGACACCGGATATGATCAAGAACGCAAAGCAGCTGGCAGAAGAGGAGCAGGCAGAGTGTGAGTTTGCAGTGATGGATGCGGAGAATCCGGAGTTCCCGGATGGCACATTTGATGTGATCGTTTCCAGGAATCTGACCTGGACGCTGCCGCATGTAAAGCATGCATATGGAGAGTGGCTTCGTGTGCTGAAAAAGGGCGGCGTGCTGCTGAATTTTGATGCGAATTATGGAATTACAGACTTCTCGAATGTGGAAGATTTGCCGGAAAATCATGCCCACAATATGCTTGGAAACGAGATGATGCGTGAGTGTGAGGAGATCAAACGACAGCTTCCGATCAGTTCTTACAGTCGTCCGGCATGGGATCTGGAGACGCTGGGAGCGATGAGTCTGAAGGAGTTCCATGTGGATCTGGGCATCAGCAGCAGGATCTATCTTGAGAAAGATGAGTTCTATAATCCGACACCGCTGTTTATGCTGAGGACGGTAAAATAATATGGATTTAAAACAATTACAGTATTTTGTGGTATGTGCACAGACGGGTTCTTTCAGTGATGCAGCGAAGGTTCTTTATTCTACGCAGCCGAGTGTGAGCAAGGTTGTCAAGGCGTTGGAGGATGCTCTTGGAATGCAGCTTTTTGAGCGGCTTCCGAGAGGAATACGCCTCACAGTGCAGGGACAGAAAGTATATCGATATGCGTGCAGGATTACAAATGAGATCGATGCGCTGGAGAATATGGCGTCGCACGGAATGACAAAATGGATCCGTGTTTCGCTGAATCCGAGCTCCTGGTTTGCGAATCAGTTTGTGGATTTTTATAACGAAACTTATGAGAAAAACTATCATTTTCAGCTGACTACAGCAGGTGTTCGGAGCGTTATGGACCGTGTCAGAGACTATGTGGACGACATCGGTTTTGTGTATATCCTGAGTCAGCAGAAGGAGAATTTTCTGCATGAAATATCCCGGAATAAGTTGCAGTTTGTTCCGATGTATGAGACGGATGTGGTGTTTTATCCGGGACGAAAGACGGAACTTTATGATTCTGGACGGAGCAAAGTTGAGCTGCAGGATCTGGAGGGAGTCCGGTTTATTCAGAACTATCAGGATGAGTTTTTTGACATTGGTTCTGTGCATGAGGATTCTTTTCAGTGGAAGGCTATTGACATTTCCGTACTGACAAACAGTGATTATATTATGGAAAAGATGCTGAAAAACAGCAGGGTTTCCAATGTGAGTGGAAGCTATCTTTCTGAGAATAAAACAGGTACAACACCAGGAATTCCTCTGGATATGGGGGACAGCAAGGTGCTCTTCGGTTATATTGTCCACAAGGGAGAGAAGGTTGATGAAAGTGTACAGGAACTGCTTGATTTCCTGATGACTCGGCTGCATAAGAGTTAAAACCGACCTATTCCATAATATACAAGAGATATTCCTATTTGGAATAGCACATAACCCTCCCCGGGGGTTGTGTGCTTTTTTTTCATTTGTTAGACTTTATTTAATGAATTAATGTGTGGATATTTTAACTGTTTTCAGACAGACATAAAGGAGTACTCATGATTAGATACATTATTAAAAGGCTTCTTCAGTTGATTCCGATTTTAATCGGGATCACTTTTTTGTCTTTTGCGATGATGCGGCTTGCGGGTGGTGATGCGGTTACTTATATGTATGATAACGCAGGTGCTTCTGTCTCGCAGGAGGTCATTGACCAGACAAAGAAGGAGTATGGGCTGGACCAGCCGTTTCTTGTACAGTATGCAAAGTGGTTTGCAGGAATGGTGACCGGGGACATGGGAACGAGCTATGTTTCCAAGAGAGATGTTTACGATACTTTTGCAGAAAAGCTTCCGGCAACGATCCTTCTTACGGTATCTTCGGTGCTTTTAACGATGCTGATTGCAATCCCGCTGGGTATTATTTCGGCGGTAAAACATAACAAATGGAGTGATTATCTGATCCGTTTTTTGAGTTTTATCGGGAACTCCATGCCCAACTTTTTTGCAGCGCTGGTGCTGATGTATTTCTTCTCGATCAAGCTTGGATGGCTTCCGGTGATCACAACAGACAACGTGGCATTGAGCCTTGTTCTGCCAACGCTTACGCTTGCGATATCGATGGCATCCAAGTATACGCGGCAGGTGAGAGCAACAATTCTGGAGGAACTGAACAAGGATTATGTGATCGGAGCGCGTGCAAGAGGAGTGCGAGGCAGCGTGATCATCTGGAAAAATGTTATGAAATCTTCGATGCTTACGATCATCACTCTGCTCGCTTTATCGATAGGAAACCTTCTTGGAGGCACGACGATCGTTGAGACGATCTTTATGTGGGATGGCGTTGGAAAGATGGCAGTAGATGCTATTACAATGCGAGATTATCCGATCATCCAGGCGTATGTGGCGTGGATGGCGATCATCTATGTGGTGGTAAATCTGATCACGGATATCATCTATCATTATCTGGATCCTCGCGTAAGACTGGGAGGTGACAGAGCATGAGAGAGCAGAAAAATAAGAAAAAAACAGTCTCTGTCCGCAGGCAGAAGGTGCGCAAAAATCATGTCAGAGAGAAGCTGATCTTCTTTGCAATACTGGCGTTGATCCTGTTGATTGTGGCAGCTTTTGCACGGAAATTATGCCCATATGATCCGGACATTCAGGATCTTCTGCAGGCACAGAAACCGCCGAGTGCAGAGCATATTTTGGGGACAGACCGATATGGAAGAGATATGTTTTCAAGGGTGCTGGTGGGAAGTACGATCAGTATCTATGCGACGCTTCTTCTGGTAGCAATTGTCACGGTAGTTGGAACAGTGATTGGTATTATCTGTGGCTGGTGCGGCGGAACAGCAGATACAATCCTGATGCGTATGTCGGATCTTTTCCTGGCATTTCCAAGCCTTGTTTTTGCACTTGCGGTAGCGGGGGTGCTTGGTGGCGGTATACAAAATGCAGTTATAGCTCTTGCCGTGATCGGCTGGCCAAAGTTTGCCAGACTTGCCAGAGGGCTGACGCTTTCACAGAAGGAAGCACCGTATCTGATGGCGGTGAGACTTTCAGGAAGCAGTACATTTAAAATTATGTTTAAGCATATTTTACCGAATATTGCAGGGCCAATCCTGGTCACAGCGGTTCTTGATATCGGAACGATGATGATGGAACTGGCAGGACTTTCTTTCCTTGGACTTGGTGTAAAACCGCCGATGGCAGAGTGGGGAAGTATGATCAATGATGGAAGAAGTATGCTTCAGATTTCGCCGTGGATGGCACTTGCGCCTGGTTTGGCGATCTTTGTTACAGTTATGATATTCAATCTTCTGGGCGATACGCTCAGGGATTTTATGGACCCAAAAGAAAGAGCTAAAAAGTAGAAAGGAAGTACAGATCATGAAGAAGAAACTGATCGCAGCAATTCTTACAGGAGCTATGCTTGCAGCAGGAATGACAACAAGTGTATGGGCAGACGGAGGAAAATCTTTTGTCTATGGAACAACCGGATACAGTGAAGAAATGGGTGATGCAGGTCTGAATCCGCATGACAATTATTCTGGCTGGAGTGCTCTTCGTTATGGTGTTGGCGAGACTCTTTTTAAATATAATGACAATATGGAAGTGGAGCCGTGGCTGGCAACAGATTATGAATTTGTGGATGATACAACCGTAAAGATCACACTTCGTGATGGGGTAAAATTCTCAAGTGGACGTACCATGGATGCAGAGGCTGTCAAGGAATGTCTGGAAGATCTGATTGCAGTTCATGACCGTGCACCTTATGATCTGAAGATCGATCATATTGATGCAGATGGACTGACACTTACCATCTATACTACAGAACCATGCCCGGCAATCATCAATTATCTTGGTGATCCATATGGTGCGATCATTGATATGGACTATGGAATCCAGGGGGAAGGCGGTTCTGCAAATGTAGCCGGAACAGGCCCATATGTTGCAACAAATGTGACTCCTACTCAGATCGATCTGGTCAAAAATAAAGACTACTGGGGCGGCGATGTCAAGGTTGATAATATCACAGTAAAATCCTTTGCAGACGGAAGTGCGCTGACAGCAGCACTGCAGACAGGAGACATCCAGGGTACTTATGGACTGCAGTATGACAACTACCCGTTATTTGAAAATAATCCGGATTATACCATCAATTCCTGTGCGACCAGCCGCTGTTTCTTTGGACAGTTTAATATGGAATCAGAGCTTATGCAGGATCAGAATATTCGCAAGGCTGTTGAGATGGGAATTGACAAAGAAGGCTTCTGCTCTGTGATCATGCAGGGGCGTGGAGTGCCGGCCAAGGCAGCGTTCCCGAGCAGTTTTTCTTATGGAAATGATGCAGTGGAAACTGTTTCTTATGACCCGGATGGAGCGAAAAAACTCCTTGAAGATTCCGGCTGGACAGATACAGATGGTGACGGATATGTGGATAAGGATGGAGAAAAATTAAGCATCAACTGGCTGACTTATCCGACTCGTCTGGAACAGCCAAAGCTTGCAGAATATGCACAGGCCACACTGAAAGATATCGGTATTGATGTGCAGGTAAACAACACTTCTGACCACAAAACCTTTGCAGAAAATGGAGATTTTGATGTGTATGTAAGCTCTACAACAACTGCACCGACCGGTGATCCGGAGTACTTCTTTACCAGTACAGTAGTCGGTTCCAAGAACTATGGAAAATACCAGAATGATGAGGTTACCAAGCTGACAGAGAAGCTTCACCAGACCTTTGATAAGGACGAAAGAGGCAAGCTTGCAGTAGAGCTTCAGCAAGATATTCTGGATGATGATGCATTCTTCTTTGTATCTCATCTGAACATGGGAATCGTGACAAAATCCAATGTTAAGGGAATGGCAGCACATCCATGTGACTATTATGAGATCACTGCTGATCTGGATGTAGAGTAAATTTGGTTATTGTTTATGATAGCTAATTTCTGAGGAGAATGATTGATTATGAGTTCATTGCTTCGTGTAGAGCATGTGACAATTTCTTATAATGGAAAACCAGTGGTCCAGGATGTGAATTTTGAACTGAAACAGGGCGAGATTCTGGGGATCGTAGGTGAGTCCGGAAGCGGCAAAAGTACGATCATAAAGGCAGTCATGGGGCTTCTGGGCGAGGAAGGTCTGGTTACAAAAGGGGATATCTGGTACAAGGGAAAAAATCTCACCGATATGAGTACAAAAGAACTCCGCAGGTATCTTGGAAAAGAGATTGGAATGGTGTTTCAGGATTGTAAATCTGCGCTGTGTCCGGTACGAAAGATCGGAGTTCAGATACATGAGGCGGTGTCAGAGCATGAAAAAGCAAGCAGACATGAGGTCAGAAACCGTGCCGGTGAGATCATGAAAAAGATCGGGCTTAATGACGCGGATCGTGTGCTGGACAGTTATCCGTTTGAGCTCTCGGGTGGAATGAACCAGAGAGTGGGGATCTGTACAGCTATGATCATGCGGCCGAAACTTTTGCTGGCAGATGAACCAACGAGTGCGCTTGATGTAACGGTACAGAAACAGGTGGTAGAAGAGCTTCTGTTTATGCGGGAAGAATACAACACAGCGATGATCCTTGTAACCCATAACATCGGTGTGGTAAGGATGATGGCAGACAGGATTCTGGTGCTTCAGAATGGACATGTCAGAGAGTATGGGGAGACGAAAAACGTTCTGGAGAATCCCCAGGATCCATATACAAAGAAACTGATGAAATCTGTGCTGAGACTGAAAAAATCAGGGATGTGAGTATGGCGGATTGTTATAAAGTTTGTATTCTGAAGAGGAATGTTTGATATGTCAGAAATTGTTTTGCGGGCAGAGAATCTGAAAAAAGTATTTGTATCGGGGAAAAAAGAGTTTACAGCAGTGGATAATGTAAGCTTTGAACTGGAACGGGGTGAATGCCTCGGGATCGTAGGTGAATCCGGCTCCGGAAAGAGCACAATTGTACGGATGATCACGCATCTGGAGCCTGCCACAGAGGGAAAAATTTTTCTTAAAGAACAGGATATTACGCATGCCAGAGGGAAGGCTCTGCGTGATATTTATCAGGATATCCAGATGGTCTTTCAGATGCCGATGGAATCTTTTGATCCGAGATGTACGTTAGGAGACGGAATTGGGGAAAGTCTTCGGAACATGGGGATAAACCGTGATGAAACACGCAAACGTGTGGAAAAACTTCTCGAAAAATGTGGAATGGATAAGGAATATGCAGACCGATATCCACATCAGGTCAGCGGTGGTCAGTGCCAGAGAGCTGCAATTGCAAGGGCGCTGGCAGTCGGACCTGAGATACTGATCTGTGATGAAGCCACGAGTGCTCTCGATGTGACGGTACAGAAGCAGATACTGGAGCTTTTGAAAGAACTAAAGGAGAAGGAAGAACTGTCGTTTCTTTTTATCTGTCATGATCTTGCACTGGTGCAGGAATTCTGTGACAAAGTCCTGGTGCTCTATCAAGGAAAGGTTGTGGAGTGTGGAACTCCGGATGAGATTATCAATCATCCGAAGATGGATTATACAAAGAAACTGGTCGATTCAGTTTTATAGTCGGGGGCTTTTGGTCCACCGGCAGGTGGCAGATTATGCGTATGATGATAACTGGAAGCGGATGTTTACAGTAGTCTCGACCTATAACAAAAAGATAGCTACATATATCAAAATGGAATATTTATGCATCCCCCAGGGTGGGTTGTTGACGATTTAATGTGGTGCTACAATACAGTTTATTAAGAGGCGCGCACCAAATGAAATAAAGTTTTCAAAGGGAAAGAAAGTATATTTATGCATATACCTGAGAACTATTTAAGCCCGTCAACATGTGCTGTAATGACAGCGGCCATGCTTCCGGTATGGGGATATTCAATCAACAAAGTAAGAACAGAAATACCTAAGGCTAAGATGCCTCTTCTTGGTATTGGTGCTGCTTTTTCATTTCTTGGAATGATGTTTAACGTACCGCTCCCGGGAGGAACAACAGGACATGCTGTAGGAGGAACTCTTATTGCGATCCTTACCGGAAGTCCGGCGGCTGGGTGCATATCGGTATCCATTGCGTTGCTGATACAGGCGTTGCTCTTTGGAGATGGCGGAATTCTTGCATTTGGTGCAAACTGCTTTAACATGGCGTTTGTATTGCCGTATCTGGGATTTTTCCTGTATAAACTGCTTTTCAAAAAGACCGGAAAACGCAAGCTCAGTGTAGCGATTGGATCCTATGTGGGAATCAATGCAGCAGCTTTTTGTGCGGCAGTTGAATTTGGAATACAGCCATTATTGTTTAAGGATGCGGCAGGACAGGCTCTTTATTGCCCATATCCTTTGAGTGTATCGATACCGGCAATGATGATTGGACACATTACTTTATTTGGTCTGGCAGAGATTGTGCTTACGGTAGTAGTGCTGGCATTCGTAGAAAAAGTATCTCCTTTGGAATTAGATGCAGTTCCAGAGAAGACATCGTTTAAACCACTGTATATATTAATTGCAGTACTTATCGTATTGACACCGATTGGCCTTCTGGCTACAGGAACAGCCTGGGGTGAATGGGGCGTAGATGAGATGGCAACGCTTGTCAGCGGTGGTACGCAGCTGGGTTACACTCCGGCAGGAATGGCGAGTGGATTTGAACTTTCCACACTGTTTCCGGATTACTCGATGGCGGGTATGCCGGAATGGACGGGATATATTCTTTCAGCTGTCGTTGGTGTGGCACTTCTGGTAATTTTCTTTAAAATTGTTTCTTCGCTTATGAAGGACAAGGTTGACTTTAAAAAGAAAGCGGCATAAAGATGAATGATCATAGAACAGAAAAAACAGGGATTCCATCATGGATGTGTCAGGAAGAGGACTATATGCCTTCTGGAGACAAAGAGGCTTTTCTGACTAAAAGTACAAAATCTGTTTTGTCTGTGCTTTCTAAATTAAGATTTAACGAAGGGAAGGATGGCAGATTTTCTGCTGCTCCTTCTCTTAAATTGTTTTATACGATATTATTTATAATTCTGACTGCTTCTTCAAAAAATTATCTGTTTGTGCTGATCATGTGTGCAGCAGTGACGGTCCGTCTGGCTTTCTTTTCGGCAGCAGCGATCCGGCAGATATTAAGCGGAACAGCCGGGGCGGTGCTGATCTCGATTTTTCTTCTTTTGCCGGCAGTATTTATGGGAAATCCACAGACTATGGCGAATATTACTGCGCGGGTGTATGTTTCAGTGACTCTTGTCGGCATCCTTTCGGCAGGGACATCGTGGAATAAACTTACCGCCAGCATGAGGACTTTCCATGTTCCGGCACTGTTTATTTTTACATTGGATATTACGTTAAAATATATTTCGGTCCTGGGTGAAATCTGTGTGGATATTCTGCGGTCAATCAGCTTGAGATCAGTCGGGAAAAATCCGGACAAGGCGAGATCTTTTTCAGGTGTTCTTGGCATCACATTTCTTAAATCCAGTGAGATGGCTGAGGAAATGTATGCGGCTATGTGCTGCAGGGGATTTACTGGAGAGTATGAGAAAAAACAAAAATATGAGCCGTGCGTGAGTGATATTTTTTATATTTTGATAATGGCTGGCTGTGCAGCGTTGTTTATTTATCTGAATAAAATAGCTGCGTGATGGATGTGATTGAGAGGAGATAAATATGATCGATCTGCAAAAAGTGTGCTACGCTTATGAGCATGAGGTGGCGCTCAGATATATTGATCTTCATATTGAAAAGGGAGATTCTTTGGTCATTCAGGGACCGAATGGATGTGGAAAATCAACACTTATCAAATTGCTGAATGGAATTATATTTCCATCCGAAGGAAGTTATTTTTACAAGGACCATGAGATTGCGGAAAAAACTTTGAAGGACAGACAATTTGCAAAATGGTTCCATCAGCAGATGGGATATGTGTTTCAGAATGCGGATACGCAGTTGTTTTGTGGAAGCGTAGAGGAAGAAATTGCATTTGGACCGATCCAGATGGGATTGCCTGAAGCTGAAATACGGCAAAGAACAGAAGACTGTCTGCGGCTGTTCGGGATAGAGAAGCTTAGGGAAAGGCCGCCTTATCATCTGAGCGGGGGTGAGAAACGGAAAGTTTCTCTTGCCTGTATTCTTTCTCTGAATCCGGAAGTGCTGATACTGGATGAACCGCTTGCCGGATTGGATGAAAAAACTCAGGATATGTTGTTGGGATTTTTAAAGAGTTTTCATAAAGCTGGGAAAACACTGATTACGATCACGCATAACAGGCAGCTGGCGGAAACAATTGGAACTAAGTTTGCGGTTATGAATGAGGAACATGAATTGAAAATATTATAAAAAAAGGTACTTCCCGCGGATTTGGAAGTACCTTTTTTTATGGGTTGAATTGAATGTGCATTAATATGTGGAGGTCATGCACTTTATTTGGGAGATAACACAGTTCTTTGTGTTCTCTTTATTTTAACAAAAAGGAGGGGGAAAACAAGCCTCCTGGGGGGATGCGGAAGCATGAAAAAAAGGGGCAGAGATATGCATTATATGAATGGATGTGGTGGGGAGTTACGGTAGGCTTATCACGTGTATGGACTTGTAATACCGCTGCGTTTGCTACTCGCTGCATGCGTCTGTTATCTGCCAGTCGCCCAAACTCGCTGTCGCTCAGACAGTGGGCTTGGTGGCGGAAACTAGCCTGCATCTCGTGACGCAAGCCTCGCGAGTATTCATTGTCTATACACGGGATAATCCTGCCTGTAAGCATCCCCAGACACAGTCGTAGGGGAGGTGTGGCGCAGGAGATAATCTTCAAATAGGAAAAATTGCGAATGCAGTCACAAGTATAGAGCAGAGATAATCTACAAATGGGAAAAATTGCGAATGCGGTCACAAGTATAGAGCAGGAGATAATCTACAAATGCGAAAAAAAGGAAATGCGGTCACAAGTATAGCGCAGGGATAATCTGCAAATGGGAAAAATTGCGAATGCAGTCACAAGTATAGAGCAAAGATAATCTACAAATGGGAAAAATTGTGAATGCGGTCACAAGTATAGTGCAGGGATAATCTGCAAATGGGAAAAATTGCAAATGCAGTCCCCAGGACAGCTGTAGGAGGAAGGTACAGAGGGAAGCGTAATTCGACTCTGACAAAAACATATAAAAGACACCTGTTGACAATCATGGCTGGTATGGGTATGTTTAAAAGAAAGAGCAGAAAAAGTTCAGAAAAAGTTCAGAAGGAAGAGGCGGAGCGTTATGTCAGCAAATACAGCAGTCATTGAGGAACTCCATCAGGCAATCGTGGAGCAAAGGAATATGGAGGAGCTAGAGGGGATTCTCTGGGCAGGGGTGCTTGCATACCAGGGAAAAGCTTTCTATACGCTTTCCGGTCTGGAATTCTCCTACACGGTAAAGCATAAGAAAAACGGAGACTACAGTGGAGAACTGTTGATCTCACGTAAGGAGACAAGCAAGACCCTGACCAGAAGCTCCGTGATGCTGGCATTCCACAAAGTCCTCGCCGAGATGAAATTTAAAGAAATCAATGGAGCAGCATATCTTCTTCCTCCGGAATACCGCGGTCCAAAATCAATCGGGCAGATCTTTGGAATCTCATATATCTTCAGCATGTTTCTGGAGTTTGGACTGATCCGTACAAATGAGAAAGATAAGATAGAAAAAGCAAAAGCTGAAAAGGTCAGATGACCTCTTCAGCTCAAATTTATGCTTGACAATAAATTTTTTTGGATATATACTTTGATAATCAAAATATTCTAAAACCAAAACAAATCAGGAATATGAGGAAACAATTATTATGAATAAAGAACAGACCTTAACCGGTGTCATCCGGGGAACGGGAGCCTGTGTTCCAAAGCGAGTCATGGATAATGACGAGATCGCCGGTTTTGTTGAGACCAGTGATGAGTGGATCCGGGAGCGTACAGGTGTGGAGCGGCGTCATATAGCAGAAGAGGAAACAACCGTTTCCATGGCTGTTGAGGCCGGTCGCCAGGCAGTTGAAGAAGCCGGTGTTTCACCGGAAGAAATCGATATGATCCTGGTGGCTACCGGATCAGCTGACCGGGTTTTTCCATGTACAGCCTGCCAGGTACAGGAGGCTCTTGGAGCTTCGGGTGCCGTTGGATTTGATCTCAATGCTGCATGCAGTGGATTTCTTTTTGCTTACAATACAGCGCAGGCGTACATAGCATCTGGAATCTACCGTACGATTCTGATCATTGGAAGCGAGAGTCTTTCACGCATTGTTGACTGGACTGACCGTGGAACCTGCATCTTGTTTGGAGATGGAGCCGGAGCGGTTCTTCTTCAGGCGAAGGAAGGAAAAAGCTATCAGCCGGTTTCACATTCCGATGGACGAGGCGGACCGGCACTGACCGGACCGGGAGTGCTTGGAAGAGCCCGCAGTATTGATCAGGAGCCAAAAGAAACAAAAACAGAATACATTACCATGAATGGCAAGGATGTTTTCCAGTTTGCAGTCCGCAAGGTTCCACAGGTGATAAAGGAAGTTTTGAAAGAAAATGAACTTTCCACAGAAGACATTGACTGGTTTGTTCTTCACCAGGCGAATGCAAGGATTGTGGATGCAGTTGCAAGACGGCTTCGTCTGGATATTGGAAAATTTCCAATGAATCTTCAGGATTATGGAAATACGTCATCCGCGAGTATCCCGATCTTGCTGAATGAACTGAATCGAAAAGGTGTCCTGAAAAAAGGACAGAAACTGGTTCTGGCAGGATTTGGAGCAGGATTGTCCTGGGGCGCAAGCGTGCTGGACTGGGACCTGGAAAGATAAAAAGTAAAAAAGGAACAGAATTTAAGAATATGACCAGATTCTGTGACTTAACTATAAATTAAAATCAAACAGAAAAAGGAGAAAACAAAAATGTTAGAAAGAATTATCGAACTTACAGCAGAAAACTTAGGAGCAGACGCAGCAACAATCACAGCAGAGACATCTTTTAAAGATGATCTTCATGCAGATTCCCTGGATCTCTTTGAGCTTGCAATGGCATTCGAGGAAGAATTTTCTGTAGAAATCCCAAGCGAGGATCTTGAGCAGATCACAACAGTTGCAGATGTAATGAACTATCTGACAGAGCATCAGGCGTAATCGTCAACCTGGCTGATCGAGAGGACATAAATTTATGAAGACAGAGATCACAGAATTATTAGGAATTGAGTATCCGGTGATCCAGGGCGGTATGGCCTGGGTTGCAGACTATCATCTGGCAGCAGCCGTATCCAATGCGGGTGGCCTTGGGCTGATCGCCGCAGGCGGTGCACCGGCAGAGTGGGTAAGAGAACAGATCCGCGAGACAAAAAAGCTGACTGACAAACCATTTGGTGTGAACATCATGCTGATGAATCCGGAAGCAGACAAGATTGCAAAGGTAATCCTGGAAGAGGACATCAAGGTAGTGACAACAGGTGCAGGAAGTCCGGAAAAATACATGGCAGACTGGAAAGCAGCCGGAGTGAAGGTCATTCCTGTCATTGCTTCTGTAGCACTTGCAAAACGTATGGAGCGCTGCGGCGCAGATGCAGTCGTTGCTGAAGGTACAGAGGCCGGAGGACATATCGGAGAGCTTACCACAATGGTACTGGTTCCGCAGGTTGTCGATGCAGTGAATATCCCGGTGATCGCAGCGGGCGGAATTGCAGACGGCAGAGGTATGGCAGCAGCATTTATGCTGGGAGCCAGAGGAATCCAGATGGGAACTATTTTTGCAGCATCTAAGGAATCTGTGATCCATGAAAATTATAAGAACAGTATTCTTAAAGCAAAAGACATCGACAGCCGTGTAACAGGCAGAAGTACGGGACATCCGATCCGTGTTCTTCGCAATGATATGGCACGCAAATATCTGGAAATGGAAAAAGAGGGCGCACCGTTTGAGGAACTGGAAAAGATGACTCTTGGCAGTCTCAGAAGAGCAGTTCAGGATGGTGACGCTAAGAATGGCAGCCTGATGGCAGGACAGATCGCAGGTATGATCAAAGAAGAACGTTCCTGCGAGGATATTATTAAATCTACTGTATCCGATGCATGCAGACTGATGAATGGAGTAAGTGTAAATGAGTAAGATTGCTTTTATTTATCCGGGACAGGGCGCTCAGGCAGTTGGAATGGGAAAAGACTTTTATGAGAAAAGTCCTTTATCCAGGACAATATTTGACCAGGCATCTGAGACAGTGAATCTCGACCTTAAGAAGCTTTGCTTTGAAGAAAATGATCTTCTGGATAAAACAGAATATACACAGGTTGCAATGGTGACTGCCTGTCTGGCAATGACAAGAGCGGTTGAATCCATGGGACTTCATGCAGATATGACAGCAGGTTTAAGCCTTGGCGAATATTGCGCGATCGCTGTTGCAGGCGGTATGTGTGATCTGGATGCAATCCGCACAGTGCGTTCCAGAGGAATCTTTATGGAGCATGCAGCACCGGAAGGAAGCGGCGCAATGTCCGCAGTACTCGGAATGGATGCAGCGGTGATCGAGGATGTTTTAAATGGCCGAGAGGGCGTTTCTATTGCAAATTACAACTGCCCGGGACAGATCGTTATTACTGGTGAGGCAGCTGCGGTTGCTGAGGCAGGAACTGCTTTAAAAGAAGCAGGAGCAAGAAGAGTACTTCCGCTTAAAGTGAGCGGACCATTCCATTCACCGATGATGAGACCTGCAGGAGAAGAACTGGCGAAGGTTTTTGCAGGAGTCAGTATGAATCCATTAAAGGTTCCGTATGTGGCAAACATTAACGCAGAAGTAATCACAGATTGTGGAAGAATCGAAGGGCTTCTGGTGGAACAGGTCAGTGGGTCTGTCCGTTGGCAGCAGAGTGTGGAAACCATGATCCGTGAAGGTGTGGACACCTTCGTTGAAATCGGACCTGGCAAAACCCTGACAGGTTTCCTTCGTAAGATTGATAAAAATGTAAAAGCTTATCACATTGGCAGCTGGGAAGAAGCAGTTCAGGTGTGTGAGGAATTGAAATAAAATTTGATAAGACCGGATAAAGGTACATCTGGTCACAGCAGATGCCGAGAGGAGAGAAATAAGTGGCAGAGCAGAGTAAGAAGAAAGTTGCTGTTGTAACAGGTGCTTCCAGAGGAATCGGAAGAGCCATTGCCCTGGAGCTTGCTTCCAGAGGTGCAGCAGTTGTAATCAATTATAACGGTTCTGAGGAACGGGCACGAGAAGTGCAGAAAGAGATTGAGGAAAAAGGCGGAGAGGCTGAGATCAGACAGTGGAATGTTGCGGATTACAAAGCCTGTGAAAGTGCCGTAAAGGACATTGTAAAAACTCATGGAAGCATTGATATTCTGGTAAACAATGCCGGAATCACCAAGGATGGTCTTCTGATGGGAATGTCCGAAGAAGATTTCGATCAGGTGATCGATGTCAACCTCAAGGGAACTTTCAACATGATGCGTTTTGTTTCCAGACAGATGCTCCGTCAGCGTTCAGGACGTATGATCAGCATGGCATCTGTTGTGGGGATCGCAGGAAATGCCGGACAGGCAAATTATGCGGCATCCAAAGCAGGAATTATTGGTATGACCAAAAGTGCGGCAAGGGAACTTGCATCCCGCGGTGTTACGGTCAATGCAGTTGCACCGGGATTTATTGAGACAGAGATGACAGCAGTATTATCTGAAGAAGTAAAAAAAGCATCTGCTGCACAGATTCCGCTGGGACATTTCGGCAGACCGGAAGACATTGCAAAAACGGTAGCTTTCCTGGCATCTGACGATGCAGCATACATTACAGGGCAGGTAATTCAGGTTGATGGAGGAATGGTCATATGAGTAAGAGAAGAGTAGTTGTAACCGGACTTGGCGCCGTTACTCCTATTGGAAATAATGTTGAGGATTTCTGGGCAGGAATCCGTGAAGGAAAAGTCGGCATCGGACCGATCACAAAATTTGATACAACAGATTACAAGGTAAAGATCGCTGCAGAGGTTAAGGATTTTAATGCAAAAGACCATATGGATCCGAGAGCCGCAAGACGTATGGATCCATTCTGCCAGTATGCAGTAACAGCAGCAAAAGAAGCTTTTGAGGATGCTGGCCTTGATATGGAAAAAGAGGATTCTTTCCGTGTGGGTGTTATTGTTGGTTCTGGTATCGGAAGTCTTCCGCAGGTAGAAAACAACTATGAAAAGATCCTCACCAAGGGACCTGGAAAAGTAAATCCACTGATGGTCCCGATGATGATCTCTAACATGGCTGCAGGAAATATTTCTATTCAGCTGGGACTCCGCGGCAAATGTACAGATGTTGTGACAGCCTGTGCATCCGGAACACACAGCATCGGCGATGCGTTCCGTGCGATCCAGTATGGCGACGCTGAGGTTATGCTTGCAGGTGGAACCGAAAGCTGCATCTGTCCGACAGGAGTGGCTGGCTTTACCGCACTTACTGCACTGACCAAGACCGAAGATGCTGCAAGAGCATCTATTCCTTTTGATAAAGAAAGAAGCGGTTTTGTTCTCGGTGAAGGTGCCGGAATCGTAGTTCTTGAGGAACTGGAGCATGCGAAGGCAAGAGGAGCAAGAATCTATGCCGAGCTGGTTGGCTACGGTGCAACAGCAGATGCTTTCCACATCACTTCTCCTGCAGAGGACGGAGCAGGCGCAGCCAGAGCAATGGAACTTGCAATGGAAGAAGCGGGTGTTCAGCCATCTGAGGTAGAATACATTAACGCGCATGGAACGAGTACGCATCACAATGACCTGTTTGAGACAAGAGCGATCCACAAAGCATTTGGAGATGCGGCAAAAAATCTGGTTGTAAATTCTACAAAATCCATGATTGGACATCTTCTTGGTGCAGCCGGTGGAGTGGAATTTGTGACCTGCGTTAAATCTCTGGAAGAGGGATTTATCCACCAGACAGTTGGAACAACAGATCCGGACGAAGAGTGTGATCTGAACTATGCGATCGGTGCTCCGGTAGAAAAAGAGATCCATTATGCAATGAGCAATTCTCTTGGCTTTGGCGGACACAATGCAACACTTCTTGTAAAGAAATATGAGGGCTGATAATTATGGAATTTGAAAATCTTCTTACATTAATAAAGACAGTATCAGATTCTGATCTGACAGACTTTGCTTATGAAGAAAATGGAACCAGCATTCATCTGAAGAAGAAAAAAGAAACTGTAGTGGTTACGGGAAATTCTTCTAATGTACCGGTTATGGGACTCCAAACAGTGCAGCCGTTGGGACAGATCACGGAATCAGAAGCAAAGATGGAGAAAGATATTGCAGATGGTGAACCAGAGGGTATGCTTATAAAATCTCCTCTTGTGGGAACTTTTTATGCAGCACCTGCCGAGGATGCAGATCCGTTTGTTTCTGTTGGAGATCAGGTCAAAAAAGGTCAGACGCTTGCCATCGTGGAAGCAATGAAACTGATGAACGAGATTGAAAGTGATTTTGACGGTAAAGTTGCGGAAATTTATGTGGAAAACGGACAGGCAGTAGAGTATGGACAGCCGTTGTTCCGGATTGTATAAATTCAGGGTATAAACCTGAAAAAATGTGGATCATTCGAATGTACAGAGAAATTAGTGTGGATAAACGAAGTTTCCATTGTAGGAGTATAGATTATGAATAAATTAGGGATAAAAGAAATTGAGCAGATTCTTCCTCACAGACATCCATTTCTTTTGGTGGACTATATTGAGGATTATGAGCCGGGCAAATATGCAGTAGGCTATAAATGTGTGACTTTCCGTGAGGACTTTTTTAAGGGACATTTTCCACAGGAACCGGTAATGCCGGGTGTCCTGATGGTGGAAGCTCTTGCACAGACAGGTGCTGTGGCGATCTTAAGCCTGGAAGAAAACAAAGGCAAGATTGCATATTTTGGCGGGATCAAAAACTGCAGATTCCGTGGAAAGGTTGTTCCAGGAGACAAGCTTCGTCTGGAAACAACGATCATTAAATGCAAGGGACCAGTTGGCGTTGGACATGCAGTAGCAAGTGTTGACGGCAAAGTGGTAGTTGATGCAGAACTGACTTTTATGATTGGATAGGTGGAACACTATGATAAAAAAAGTGCTGATCGCGAACAGAGGGGAGATCGCGGTGCGGATCATCCGTGCATGCAGAGAAATGGGAATAGAGACAGTAGCTGTTTATTCAGAGGCAGACAGAGATGCACTTCATACTCAGCTTGCGGATGAGGCAGTCTGTATCGGACCGGCACCGTCATCCGAGAGCTATCTCAGCATGGAAAATATCATCAGTGCAACGATCGTTACAGGTGCGGATGCAATTCATCCGGGATTTGGTTTCCTTTCCGAAAACAGTCGTTTTGCGGAACTCTGTGAACAGTGCAATATTACATTTATCGGGCCGCCGTCAACTGTGATCGCAAGTCTTGGAAACAAGCAGGCGGCAAAAAATACAATGGCAAATGCAGGGGTTCCGATCATTCCTGGTGGCAAAAATCCAATCTATACAGTAGAAGAGGGAATGAAGGAAGCCGAAACGATCGGTTATCCGGTCATCATCAAAGCTGCTCTTGGTGGAGGCGGCAAGGGAATGCGAGTTGCTGATACACCGGCAGATTTTGAAGAAAGTTTCCGTACCGCACAGAAAGAAACGCAGATGGCTTTTGGCGATTCTACGATGTACGTGGAGCATTTTGTACGTCATCCAAGACATATCGAATTTCAGATCATGGCAGATAAATTCGGTAATGTAATTCACCTGGGGGAACGTGATTGTTCCATTCAGAGAAATCATCAGAAGATGATCGAAGAATCCCCATGTGAGGTGATCTCCGATGAACTTCGTGCCAGAATGGGAGAGGCAGCGGTGAAAGCGGCAAAAGCAGCCGGGTATGAAAATGCCGGAACGATTGAATTCCTTCTTGATAAAGAAGGCAGATTTTATTTTATGGAAATGAATACCCGAATTCAGGTGGAGCATCCGGTTACGGAGTGGGTGACAGGTGTGGATCTTGTCAAAGAGCAGATCCGCATTGCATCCGGGCTTCCACTATCCTGTAAGCAGGAAGATATTCAGCTGACAGGGCATGCGATTGAATGCCGGATCAACGCAGAAAATCCATCCAAAGGTTTTCGTCCGTCACCAGGAACGATCACGGACATGTATTTTCCAGGAGGAAAAGGAATCCGTATTGATTCCGCTGTGTACAGTGGATATACGATCCCACCGTATTATGATTCCATGATCGCGAAGGTGATCGTGTGGGCGAAGAACCGTACCGAAGCAATCCGTAAGATGCAGAGTGCGCTTGGTGAAGTGATCATAGAGGGAATCGATACCAATGTAGACTATCAGTATGAAATCCTGGATCATCCGGATTTTCAGTCAGGAAATACAGATGTAGAATTCATCGAAAGAATGGAAGCAGATAAATAAAGTGTTACTGTAAACGGAGTGAACAGTAACGTATAGTTTGGGTATTAACAGGAGTGAACGATCATGAAGTTGGATAACATGTTCAAAAAGACAAGAATTGTTTCCAGAATACAGAGCCATAGTGCGGTCCGTGCTTCCAGGCCGGAGGTACCGGAAGGACTTCTTCGTAAATGTAACAAGTGCGGAGCTGCCATCATCGCAGAGGATGTAAAACAGGGATATTATATCTGTCCGAAATGCGGAGGATATTTCCGTGTACATGCATATCGCAGAATCCAGATGGTGATCGATGAGGGAACTTTTGAGGAATGGAATCAGGATCTGATCGGTGGAAATCCTGTAAATTACAAAGGGTATCCGGAAAAAGTACAGGCACTTCAGGAGAAGACCGGGCTCAAAGAGGCTGTTGTCACAGGCAAAGGCAAAATAAATGGCAGAGATACTGTGATCGCAGTCTGCGATGGAAGATTCCTGATGGCAAGCATGGGCTGGGCAGTTGGCGAAAAAATCACCAGAGCAGTAGAACGTGCAACGGAGGAAAAACTTCCCATTATCATTTTTGCCTGTTCTGGTGGTGCCAGAATGCAGGAGGGAATCACATCTCTGATGCAGATGGCAAAAACTTCCGCGGCGCTGGAACGTCACAGCAAGGCCGGACTGCTTTATGTAAGTGTTTTGACAGAACCTACGACAGGTGGCGTGACGGCAAGTTTTGCGATGCTGGGGGATATCATTCTGGCGGAACCAGGTGCACTGATCGGTTTCGCAGGTCCGCGTGTCATTGAGCAGACTCTTCGTCAGAAACTGCCGAAAGGATTTCAGAGAGCAGAATTTCTGGTTGAGCATGGTTTTGTAGATGATATTGTAAGGCGTGAGAATCTGAAGGAAACACTTGGTAAGATCTTGGAGATACATGCGGTATCCTGGAAAACAGAAAACAGGATCAGAACGGATGCAGCTGAATTACATCACGCGGATCATCCGGGATCAGATTCTGAAAATCTGACAAATGACAAGTGTGATTCGGATAGAGGAGATTCTAATCCAGCTGGCATCAACCCTTACCTCACAGCCTGGGATCGTGTACAGATCTCACGCAAGATTGACCGTCCATCCGGCAGTGATTATATAGAAGCACTTTTTACGGATTTTATGGAATTTCATGGAGACCGAAATTACGGAGATGATAAGGCAATCATCGGTGGAATCGCAAAATTTCATGGAAAACCGGTCACTGTTATCGTGCAGGAAAAAGGAACCAACACTAAAGAAAATATTGCACACAATTTCGGCATGCCGATGCCGGAAGGATATCGCAAGGCGCTGCGCCTGATGAAGCAGGCAGAAAAGTTTCAGCGTCCGGTAATCTGTTTTGTGGATACACCGGGAGCTTTCTGTGGTATCGAGGCAGAGGAACGAGGACAGGGCGAGGCTATTGCCCGTAATCTCTGGGAGCTTGCCGGACTGAAAACACCGGTTCTGTCTATTGTGACAGGAGAAGGTGGAAGCGGTGGGGCACTTGCCCTGGCAGCAGGTGATCAGGTATGGATGTTGGAGAATTCCATATATTCTATTCTTTCACCGGAAGGATTTGCAAGTATTCTCTGGAAGGACAGTACTAAGGCAAAAGAAGCTGCCGCGGTCATGAAACTGACAGCATCGGATCTGTATGAGAAAGGAATCATTGAGCAGGTGATTCCTGAACCGGAGAATCTGACACCGGAAAGTATGTGGCAGGTGGCTGAACGCCTGAACGATAAAATCTGTACTTTCCTTCAAAAATATACATCTCTTTCCGAGGAAGAGCTTCTCGAAACAAGATACGCCCGTTTTCGTAAGTTCTGATTCCGCCATATTGATTATAGTATTTATGTGATATATCTATATATACGACATAATAAGCCCCATATCCAGGATATAAAACACCGCTGCGTCTGCTACTCGCTGCATGCGCTTATTATCCACCAGTCGCCCAAACTCGCTTCGCTCAGACAGTGGGCTTGGTGGTGGAAGCTAAGCCTGCATCTCATAACGCAGTACTCATGAGTGTTTTCATCTGGATATGGGGCTTACTCTGTCTGTGTATCGATAATACACGGGAAGCCCCTGCCGTAATACCACCCCCACAACCCACCCCCTTTCACTTTTCCTACATTTAACATTTATTTCACACATCCGGGATAGTTCTATCCACCCACATCCACTACAATAATCCTCAGAGTTAAGCAAACAAACCACTCACGGAGGAAAAAAAATGATAAATAAAAAATTTAAACCGGCTGTAGCAGCAGTGATGACAGGTGCAATCTTAGCAGGAACAGCGGCATGTCCGATGGTGACATTCGCAGCAGACAGCGTTGACCTCAATTCCATGACCCTTGATGACATCACCGCAAAGGCAAAAGAAGAAGGCGATGTAGAATCCGTTGGTATGCCGGATTCCTGGGCTAACTGGGGACTTACCTGGAAAGATATCAACGACAAATACGGAATCACACATGCAGATTCCGATATGTCTTCTGCAGAAGAACTGCAGATGTTCCAGACAGAGGGCGAAAAAGGAACCAAAGATATCGGTGATGTCGGACAGGCTTTTGGTGCACAGGCAGTAGACGAAGACCTTGTACAGGGATATAAAACATCTTACTGGGACAGCGTTCCGGACTGGGCAAAAGGCGAAGATGGAAAATGGATGATCGCATACACAGGAGCAACTACTTTCCTTACCAATACCGATGAAGTGGAAAATGCACCGACTTCCTGGGCAGATATCAAGGATGGTGATTATACAGTTGCACTTGGAGACATCAACGGTGGAAACGCACAGGCTGCAGTTATCGCATCTGCCTATGCATTTGGCGGAGATCTGAATAACCTGGATCCGGCTTTTGATTTCTGGACACAGATGGCAGAAGATGGACGCATCAATACTCTGGATATCCTTCAGCAGAACTTTGAGACAGGAGAGATTCCGGTAGGTGTTATCTGGAGCTTCACAGCAATTCCTTACAAAGATCAGATCACAAAATACAAACTTCAGGCAAATATTCCGACAGATGGTTCTATCATGAGTGGATATGCATCCGTGATCAACAAATATGCACCACATCCATGCGCGGCAGCCCTTGCAAGAGAATATATCTTTAGTGATGAAGGACAGGCAAATCTTGCAGCAGCAGGTGCTATCCCGACCAGAACAGATGTAGAGATTCCGGATGACATCCAGAATGCTACATTCAAATCAGAAGACTATGCAAATGCCATTCCGATGGAAGATACAGATGCTTACACAAAAGCCTGTGAAACAGTTGTTGAAAGATGGCAGGAAGAGATCACACCACTTCTGGTACAGTAACCAATAGTACTGGAATCAGGTAAATATTAAACAAAATATTACGAAACCAGAGACGATGAGGGTATGTGAAGTTGAAGTATATTCAGATACCCTCATCTCGTTATGAGGAATTTCATGAAAAAACAAAAATACGTTTATTTGCTGGCACTGCTTCCTTTTCTGGCAGTGGCCATATTGTACGAGATCGTGCCGCTTTGTAGTGTGATCGGCAACAGTTTCCTTCCAGATGGAGGGACAGGTTTTTCCCTGGAAAATTATGAGAAGGTTTTTACAAAACTTCTTTATCAGAAAGCAATCGTTAACAGTCTGAAAATATCACTGACATCATCAATCATTGGAATCATTATTGCTTTTCTCGGGGCAAAAGCAATTCATAATCATACAGGAAAACTCAGCACAGCATTTACTACTGTTCTGAACATGGTATCTAATTTTGCCGGAGTCCCACTGGCATTTTCTTATATGATACTTCTCGGAAATGCAGGTTTTATGGTGCATGTGGGACAGGAACTTGGAATTGAGGGACTGGCAGGCTACAATCTGTATACCTCCGGTGGCATGAGTATGATCTATGTGTATTTCCAGATCCCGCTTGCAACACTCCTTCTGATTCCTGCGTTTGAAGGAATACGAAGAGAATGGAAAGAGGCAGTTGCACTTCTTGGTGGAAATATGACCTGTTTCTGGACAAAAGTCGGAGTTCCGGTGCTGATGCCGGGAATCCTTGGAACATTCAGTGTGCTTTTTGCAAATGCACTGGCAGCATATGCGACCGTGTATGCATTGATGATGAACAATATTTCGTTGCTTCCGATCCAGATTGCGGGAAGCTTTGTCGGAGAGGTCAAACTGAAACCAGGGCTTGGTGGTGCGCTTTCTGTAGTTATGATGGCAATGATGGTCATTATGATCTTTGTGACGAATGGAATCAGCAGACAGTTTCAGAAAGGGGTTAAGAAAGTATGAAAAAGAGCAAAAAAGGTTCTGCAGCAATTATGCTGGTGCTGATCGCATACCTCCTTCTGCCCCTGATTGTGACGATCGTCTATTCTTTGTTCGACAAATGGACAGAAATCGTACCAAGGGGATTTTCTGTAAAAAGTTATGTGGAACTGTTTCAGGATCCGGAGTTTCTGATGTGTATTCTGCGAAGTCTGATCATCTGTGTAGTGCCGATCGTATTGACAACGGTGATCATTCTTCTGGCAATGTTTGTAACGACCTTGTATTTCCCGAAACTGGATAAATATGTACAGATCATCTGTATGATTCCATATACCATTCAGGGCGTGATCCTGTCGGTCAGTATTCTGGCCGCATACGTACGCTCCGAAACATTTCTGTCCAATCGTATGGTGATGTTGTTTGGTGCATACAGCGTGATCATCATGCCTTATATTTACCAGGGAATCAAAAACGGAATGTCAGCAGTGAATGTTTATACACTGGTAGAAGCAGCAGAGATGCTGGGCTGTTCCAGAATTTATGCATTTTTTAAAGTAGTGGTTCCGAATCTGATCTCATCGGTTGTGGTTTCTTCTCTTCTTGCAGTGGGAATCATTTTTGGAGATTATGTGCTGGTACGTAACCTTACCGGAACTTCCTTCCAGAATATGCAGATCTATCTGTACCAGACCATGAAATCGGACAGTATGAAAGCAAGTGCAGTATTTGTTGTGATCATGGCGATTACCTTCATCATTGCGGCAGTTACTTTGCATCTGAAAAACCGTGGCAGAAAAGCTGTACGATAAAACAAAGCGGAAAATGCGTTTACCGAAGTGAACAGGGAAAAAATTACAGGAAAGACAGGATAATTTATGGGATATATACGTTTTGAAAATATAGTAAAAAATTTTGGCAGTACGCAGGTACTGAAAAATATTAATCTGGATATTGAAAAAGGACAGTTGGTGACACTTCTCGGTCCATCTGGTTGTGGCAAAAGTACACTTCTTCGTTGTCTGGCAGGACTGGAGACAGTAACCTCCGGCAAAATCTGGCTGGATGGAAAAGAAATCACAAATGTAGAACCAAGAAAAAGAGACATTGGTATGGTGTTTCAGCAGTACAGCCTATTCCCGAATCTGACGGTTGAAAAAAACGTGGCATTCGGACTTCAGCTGAAAAAGATGTCAAAAAATCAGATCGATACAAAAGTAAAGGAAATGCTGGAAATCGTAGGATTGGGAGATAAAGGAAAAAGTTATCCGTCACAGCTTTCCGGAGGACAGCAGCAGAGGGCCGCGCTGGCAAGAGCAATTGTCACAGAACCCAAGGTGCTTCTTTTGGATGAGCCGCTTTCTGCAATTGATGCACTTCTCCGCAAATCTTTGCAGATGGAGATCCGGAGAATTCAGAGGGAGACAGATATTACGGCCATTTTTGTTACCCATGATCAGAATGAGGCAATGGTCATGTCGGATATGATTCATCTTCTTTATGATGGAAAGATTGAACAGTCGGCAGAACCGGCACAGATGTATGCAAGACCGGCAACAAAATTTGCTGCATCTTTTATTGGAAGTTATAATATAATATCATCTGAAGAATTTCAAAAGATGACTGGAACAAAAGCAGAGTCTGAAACAATCGCATTCCGGCCGGAGAGCGTAAAATTATCTGAAGAAAGACCGGATGAAACGGACAGCTATGTATTCCGTGGAAAAATTGTGGATGGTATTCCGCAGGGAAATGTTTACCGTTATGGTATTGGCTGTGAAGGAGTCAGGATTCATGCAGATGTGCTGTTTCAGGAGACAGGACTTCTCAGAGATTTTACGGAATGCTGGCTGAGTATCAGAAAAGAAGATTGTATTTTGCTGTAGGAGGGATAACTGTGACACTGAATTTTGCACACAGAGGTTTTTCCGGACAGTTTCCGGAAAACACGATGCTTGCTTTTGAAAAAGCAGTAGAAGCAGGCGCGGACGGAATTGAACTGGATGTACAGTTTTCAAAGGACGGAGAACTGGTGATCATGCACGATGAAACGCTGAACCGGACTGCCGGTGTAGATGGCTTCGTAAAGGACTATACGCTGGAACAGCTGAAAGCAATGGATGTTTCCGGCAAATGGGTAGACCGGTATGGAAGTATGGAGATTCCGACATTGAGAGAATACTTTGAGCATTTTAAAGATCTTCCGGTCATTACCAACATTGAGCTGAAAACGGGGATTTTTCCATATCCGGGAATTGAGGAGCGAACACTGGAAATGATTCGGGAATATGAACTGGAAAATAAGATCATTATTTCATCTTTTAATCATTATTCCTGTCTGAAAATGAAAGAACTGGATGAAAAAATGCCATGTGGTCTTCTGGAAGAAAGCTGGATCGTAGGAGCAGGAAAATACGGAAGAAAACTGGGGATGGATTTCCTGCATCCGGCATATCCAATGGTGACAGAAAGTTATGTACAGGATGCGGCAGATCATGGCCTGAAAGTGAATACCTGGACTGTGAATGACTGGGACAGCATGGAATATTTTGCAAAGATCGGTGTCAATGCGATCATCGGGAATTTTCCGGATCTTGCAGAAAAGGCATTGAATCCGTATCGATAGAAAAAGGAGCGCAGGAAAAGAAAAATATTTGGGACAGAAAAGGAAAAGTGTGGAAAAACCGAACACTTTTCTTTTTTTGTCTATACAAAAGGACAGAAAATGGAATTATAATATATAAAAAGAAGAAAAATCGGAGGAGACACGAATGAAAGAAGTAAAATCGCCAAAGAAGCCGTTACTTTATTATTATGGAATCGTGCTTCTGATCATAATTGTTTTTAATGTGCTTGTAACCCCGATGCTCACAAAAACAATGGTCAAAGAAGTCGATTATGGAACTTTTATGTCGAAGATCGAAGATAAAAAGATTGATGATGTCCAGATTGAGGATAATCAGATCCTTTTTACAGATAAAGATGATAAAAATACCATCTATAAAACAGGCGTGATGGAAGACCCGACTTTGACAGAACGTCTTTACAAGGCTGGTGCAAAATTCTCAAAAGAGATCGATCAGCAACTGTCACCGGTGGCAAGCTTTCTGCTGACAGGAGTACTTCCTCTGATCATCTTTATCGCCCTGGGACAGTACCTGAGCCGCAAAATGATGAATCAGATGGGCGGTAAGAATTCCATGGCATTTGGAATGGGAAAAAGCAATGCCAAAGTTTATGTACCGTCAACCGAAGGTATCCGCTTCAGTGATGTAGCCGGTGAAGAAGAAGCAAAAGAAAATCTGCAGGAAATCGTTGATTATCTGCATAATCCGGAGAAATACACCAAGGTGGGAGCTTCCATGCCGAAAGGTGTTCTGCTTGTTGGCCCTCCAGGTACCGGTAAAACCATGCTGGCAAAAGCAGTAGCCGGAGAATCCAATGTACCGTTCTTCTCGATGTCCGGTTCTGAATTTGTGGAAATGTTTGTTGGTATGGGTGCTTCCAAGGTTCGTGATCTCTTTAAACAGGCAAAGGAAAAAGCCCCTTGTATCGTATTCATTGATGAGATCGATGCTATCGGTAAGAAACGAGACGGACAGATGGCAGGTGGAAACGATGAACGTGAGCAGACTCTGAACCAGCTGCTTACTGAGATGGATGGTTTTGAGGAAAATAACGGTGTCATTATTCTGGCAGCGACCAACCGTCCGGAATCTCTTGACCCGGCACTGACTCGTCCGGGACGTTTTGACCGTCGTGTACCTGTGGAACTTCCGGATCTTGAAGGGCGTGAAGCAATCCTTAAGGTACATGCAAAAAAAGTTCAGCTTTCTGACGATGTGGATTTCCATACGATCGCAAGAATGGCCTCAGGAGCTTCCGGTGCAGAGCTTGCCAATATTGTAAATGAGGCAGCTCTTCGTGCTGTTCGTGATAATCGTGAAGTAGTCACAGAAGCAGATCTGGAAGAAAGTATTGAAGTTGTTATTGCAGGATATCAGAAGAAAAATGCGGTACTTTCAGATCAGGAGAAAAAGGTAGTCGCATATCATGAGATTGGACACGCTCTTGTAGCAGCAATGCAGACACATTCTGCACCGGTTCAGAAGATTACGATCATTCCAAGAACTTCCGGTGCGCTTGGTTATACCATGCAGGTAGAGCAGGGAGACAAATATCTTCTGACAAAGCAGGAACTGGAAAATAAGATTGCAACATTTACCGGTGGCCGTGCTGCAGAGGAAGTGGTATTTGGTGAGATAACAACCGGCGCATCCAATGATATTGAACAGGCAACCAAGATTGCCCGAGCCATGATCACCCGCTATGGTATGAGTGATGACTTTGATATGGTGGCTATGGAAACCGTGACAAATCAGTATCTTGGCGGCGACGCATCCCTGGCATGCTCTGCGGATACGCAGAATGAGATTGACCGTAAGGTTGTGGAGCTGGTTAAGAGAGAGCATGAGAAAGCGAAAAAAATTCTTCTTGATAACCGTCAGAAACTGGATGAGTTATCCAACTATCTTTATGAAAAAGAGACAATCACAGGAGATGAATTTATGGCAATCCTGAATGGTGAGGCAAAAAAAGAGACAAATACAGAAACGAAAATAGAATCAGGAGCTGAGAAGAAGGAGGCGGATGCAGATGAACAGACGATCTGATATTGGATGGCCTGAATTAATCGTGGGTATCATTCTGATTATACTTGGTGTTGTGATTATGCGTCAGCCGGTCGGTGTGCTCACATGGATTGTGATCCTGTGTGGTGTGCTTGCGATTTGTAGTGGAGTTGGAGACATCGTTTTGTATGTTAAGATGGAGCGTTTTACCGGATTTGGCCCGGTCGTTTCACTTGTTACCGGAATTTTGGGTGTGATGGCAGGTTTTATGCTTGTGGCACATCCGGGTGCAGGAACCTGGGTACTTGCGATGATCCTTCCGATCTGGATCATTGCACATTGTATTTCCAGACTCTCTCATCTCCAGTATATGAAGATGCATTTTGGAATGACGTATTATACAATCTCGCTGATTCTTAACATTCTTGGACTGATCGTCGGAATTCTTCTGATCTTTCGTCCGATGATCACAATCTTTTCTATGGGTGTGCTCGTAGGAGCATTCCTGATCATAGAGGGAGTGGAATGTATTCTTGCCGGGCTGGACGGCAGACAATATTACAGATAAAAAAGAAATACTGAAAACAGAATACACCTAATCTTCACAGTTACTTTAAAGTAAAATTAAAGTTCCACCTGTATAGTGTACTTATCGAAACGAGATAACAAAGCGGATCAGAACCGCAGTACAGTATAGAAAGGTGGAACTTTTTTATGAAGAAAAAATATGTAGCAGTGATGTTGGGACTGGTATTAAGCATGTCAACGGTAAGTGTTTATGCGGCAGGAAGTACAGCAGTGACCGTAGCTGCAGACAGTTCATCTGACAGCAGCACGGACGATTCATCAGGAGATGACAAGAATGCACCGCAGGGAGAGAAACCGGACGGAGATAACAGTGAACCTCCGTCAGGAGAGAAACCGGATGGAGAACCGCCGCAGGGTGATGTACAGGGAGGACCTGGCGGACAGTCCCAGGGAGTGGAGAGCTACGATGCGGCAAATGATTACACAGAAGACGCAACGGTAGATGGCGAAACACTGAGTTCCACAGGAACCGACGAGAACGTGGCTCATATTTCGGACGGAGCAAAGGTATCAATCAAGAATTCAACGATCACAAGAGAATCTTCTGACAGTCAGGGAGGCGATAACTCCAGTTTTTATGGTGTTGGAGCAGCAGTCCTTGCAACAGACGGAGAGGCTTATGTAAGCAATTCTACGATCGATACAGACTCCAAGGGAGCAGCCGGACTGTTTGCCTACGGAGATGGAACAGTCTATGCGGCAAATGATACGATCACTACCAAACAGGATACTTCAGGCGGAATTCATGCAGCGGGTGGTGGAAAGCTTTATGCATGGGATATGACGGTTGAGACAAATGGTGAATCTTCCGCAGCAATCCGAAGTGATCGCGGAGGTGGAACCATGGTCGTTGATGGCGGAACTTATACTTCCAATGGTGTTGGTTCTCCGGCAATCTACAGTACCGCAGACATTTCTGTAAACAATGCAACGCTTACTGCAAACGGATCTGAAGCAATCTGTATTGAAGGCCTGAATTCGATTCATCTGTTTGATTCGGATCTGACAGGAAATATGAGTGATGATGAGCAGAATGACTGCACCTGGAATGTGATTCTTTATCAGAGTATGTCCGGTGATTCTGAAGTCGGAAACAGTACTTTCGAGATGAATGGAGGCTCTCTGACCGCGAAGAACGGTGGTATGTTCTATACAACCAATACAGAGTCTACCATTACACTTTCGGATGTAGATATCACTTATGCAGATGAGAATGATTTCTTCCTGAAATGCACGGGAAACAGTAACCAGAGAGGCTGGGGCGAAAACGGTAAGAACGGTGCGGACTGCCTGTTTACTGCAGCCAAACAGGAAATGCAGGGCGATGTGGTTTGGGACAGCATCAGTCAGCTTGATTTCTATATGACAGATGGAAGTATACTTATCGGTGCAGTAACAGATGATGAAAGTAACGCCGGAGAAGGCGGAGACGGATACTGTAACATCTATATTGGCGAAGGATGTACATGGACGGTAACCGGTGACAGTACACTTACCAGTCTTTCCAATAGTGGAACGATCGTGGATGATAAAGGGAACACCGTTACTGTAAAAGGAACGGATGGAACTGTTTACGTAGAAGGCGAAAGCGATTATACTGTAACTGTAGATTCTTATTCAGACAAAGCAGATCTGTCCGGTGCCTCTTCCACAACACAGTGGTCTGATTATGAGGTGACGAAACCGGAGGAACTTGCCTGATCATAAAGGAGCGGACGTATGAGACTTTTACTTGCAGAAGATGAAAAAGAGCTTTCGGATGCACTGGTGGCAATTCTGAAACACAACAATTATTCCGTGGATGCAGTTTATAATGGAGAAGACGCCTTGCATTATCTGGAAGCAGATAACTATGACGGTGCAATATTGGATATCATGATGCCGAAGATGGATGGCATCACGGTATTGCAAAATATCCGTGCAAAGGGCAATGATGTTCCGATACTGATCCTCACTGCCAAATCTGAGGTGGATGACCGTGTACTTGGTCTGGATAGCGGTGCGGATGATTATCTCAGCAAACCATTTGCTGCAAAGGAACTTCTGGCAAGGATACGTTCTGTAACAAGGAGACGGACGGAAGCGGTAAGTTCTGTATTGAATGTAGGAAATCTTTCTCTGGATTGTACAACGTTTGAATTAAAATCTTCCACAGATACGATAAGGCTTCCCAACAAAGAATTCCAGATCATGGAGCTTCTGGCAGCGAATCCGGGACAGGTGATATCCACAGAACGCTTTATGGAAAAAATCTGGGGATATGACAGTGAGGCAGATGTTGGCGTTGTCTGGGTTTATATTTCTTATCTGAGAAAGAGACTGACTGTACTTGGTGCTAATGTAAAGATCAAAGCAGCCAGAGGACAGGGATATTATCTGGAGATACAGCCATGATACGAGATTTAAGAAAAAAGTTTATTCTGGTAGCGATGCTGTCTACACTGGTAGTACTCACAGCTATCATGGGTGTTATCAATATCAGCAATTACAAAGAGATGCTTGACAGAGCAGATGATATGACGGCTCTGCTGATACAGAATGACGGACAGTTTCCAGAAGAACCAGTCGATGAAGATTCAGAAATTCCGGATAAACCGGATAATACAAAGAGAACAAAAAGTGGAACAGATACGCAGACGCCACCGGAAAAACCGCAGGGTGACAGAGAACATTATTCTGTAGAAACTCCATTTGAAACCAGATATTTTACGGTAACCGCAGATGGAGATGGTGAGATCACAGACTGTGATCTGAAGCGAATCGCGGCGGTTGATGAAGACACGGCAGAAGAATATGCAAAAAAAATCAGCGCAAAGTCCGGAGAAACAGGCTTTGAAGGGATTTATCGCTACCGGGTGACAGAGACAGATGATGGCATAAAATATGTATTTCTGGATCGTCGTCGGGAAATCTCGAATTTCCGTACGGTGCTGGTGACGACTGTATCGGTTTCCTTTCTTGGACTGGCAGCAGTTCTGGTACTTGTGGTGATCTTTTCCAGGATGGTGTTTCGTCCTGTGGAGGAGAGCATTCAGAAACAGAAGCGTTTTATCACAGATGCGAGTCATGAACTGAAAACACCTCTGACGATCATAGATGCCAACACAGAGGTGCTGGAAATGGAAAGTGGAGAATCTCAGTGGACAAAAAGCACACGTAAGCAGATCCAGAGGCTGACGGGACTGGTACAGCAGCTGGTGACGCTGAGTCGACTGGATGAGGAAAAAGGCCTCCAGGATATTGCAGAGTTTAATCTTTCTGAGGCGATTGCAGACAGTGTACAGCCATACGAAGCTCTGGCGCAGACAAAGGAGAAAAAACTGGTACTTGAGATAGAGAAGAATATTTTTTATGCAGGAGATGAAAAATCTGTCCGGCAGCTGACGGGAATCCTGATGGATAATGCAGTGAAGTATTCTTCAGAAAAGGGAAATATCAGACTGATATTGAAGAAAAAAGGAAAGAAGATTCTTCTGGAAGTCTACAATGATGCAGAGGACCTGCCGCAGGGAAAACTGGATGTACTGTTTGAGCGATTTTGCAGACTGGACAGCTCCAGAAATTCAGGAACAGGCGGTTCTGGTATTGGCCTTTCTGTTGCGAAAGCGATCGTGCAGGCACATAAGGGAAAAATCTCAGCAGAAAACAAAAATGGAAATGGATTAACGGTCGAGATTATCCTATAAATATAATAATAAGATATTAAATATCACATGAAGGCAAAAGATACTTTTGTGTGATATTTTTTCTGCATTTCGGCTAAAACATAAAATAAGATATGCTTACATTGATTGAGATAAATGCCTGAATGTAGTAAAATATAAATGATTATACCTAAAAATAAAACTTCTTATATTTCGGTGAAACAGAGGTATTTCGAAGAAAATAAAGGAGGAGAAGGTTTGACAAAAGAAGGTTATACAGTCAATCGCATAAAGAGACATCTGTTTTATATATTGATGGTAGTGAGTCTGGGAAGTGTCTGTGTCCTGCAGTTCTTTGGACCGACAGAACACAATAATTCAAAGACAGAAGATGCTCTCCTTTATCAGGGCGAATTTGTCTGGGAGAAAACAGATGGAAGCAGAGAAATGATCGAGGTTCCAGGCAAATACGAAGTACCTGCCAAAACGACAATGACGATCATAACACAGTTGCCGGAAAATTATACGGAAAGTATGTTGGCAATTCGCTCTTCTCTTCAGTCTGTCCGATTTTATGTGGATGGAGAGCTACGTGCAGAGTACGATACTTCTGAAGAAAGAGTTGTCGGAAAGAATTCAGCAAGTTGTTATGTATTTTGTCCAACATCTGCAGAGGATGCGGGTAAAGAAGTTCGTATCGAATTACAGACGAATACAAATAAATATTCCGGTGTAGTAAATGCGGTTTATTGTGGAAATGCGGTGGAAATCTGGGGATATCTGTTTCGGACATATGGACTGGAGACAATTATTGCCTTCTTTCTGTTGTTTGCGGGAATTGTTACGATCATTTTTGGATTCTCGCTTGGAATTGCCTATCAGACGAAATTTGATATGGAATATCTGGGCTGGTGTGTTTTTGTGGCAGCAGTCTGGATGCTTGGTGAATCCAAAATGCGGCAGCTGTTCGTTCCAAATCCGTCAGCACTGTCAACTTTGTGTTTCGTAATGATCATGTTAAGTCCGATTGCAATCGGATATTATATGGATACGCTGCTGAAGGGAAGATATCGGAAAATCTTTGGAGTAGTAGAAAATATAGCGTTTTTGAATCTCCTGATCTGTTCAGTGCTCCATATTTTGGGAATTGTGGATTATATAGAGTCTCTTCCGGTTGCCCATATGATTCTTGTGGGAACAGTTCTGATCGTGTTTATTACTATGATCTGTGATCTGAAACGAGGATATGTGTCAGAAAAATATACTTTTCTCAGTATTATACTGGCAATGGCGGCTGCTGTAACAGAGTCGCTTCTGGTTTATTTCAGAGTTTCTACATCGGGAATCTTTATAGGAACCGGAATGCTCATACTGTTGTGTACAAATCTGTTGAAAACGATCAGAAATATTCAGAAAATGGAAAGCCAGCGTCAGAGAGCTGAGATGAATAAGCGCAGGAAACAGATGGAAACCATGTCGCTTTAGATGATGCAGACACTTTCTACAACGATTGAGGCGAAGGATGAGTATACAAGAGGACATTCTCATCGAGTAGCAGAATATGCAGCTCTGATCGCAGAAGAGCTGGGATGGGATAAAAAAGAAATCAAAAATCTCAAAAATGCAGCACACCTGCATGACATCGGTAAGATCTGTATTCCGGATAATATTCTGAACAAACCGACCAGGCTGACAGAAGAAGAATTCCAGGTGATTAAGGAACATACCGTCATCGGGGCAGAGATATTAAAAAATATTACATTGATCAGTCATGTAAAAGAGGTGGCCCGGAGCCATCATGAAAGATATGATGGTATGGGATATCCGGATGGACTGAAGGGCGAAGAAATTCCATTATATGCTCGAGTTATAACCGTAGCGGACAGTTACGATGCCATGAAGTCAAGGAGAATTTACAGAAATCCGCTCGATGATCAGATCATATATAATGAAATAGCCAGAAACTGTGGATCGCAGTTTGATCCTCAAATTGCAGGGGTATTTCTGAAAATGTTGAATGAGAATCGTGTGGTGATCAGGGAAGAGTGTGCACTTGTTAATAAAGAAGACAATCTTTCGAAGATGGAAATAGAAATAGAAAAATTTATTTCCGATGTTATGATCACAATGAAGGCGCAGGAGGACAGCGAGGGTCTTGATTTCCTTACGGGGCTGCCAATGAGAAACCGTGGAGAAAAGCTTGCAGCACAGTTTATACAGCAGGATAACGGATATCTGGTATTCTTGGATATGGATAATCTGAAAAAGATGAATGATCTCTATGGACACAAGGCCGGGGACAGGGCGCTGAAACTGCTTGGTTCTTTACTGATGGAATATGCACAGCATTCGGTTGTCTGCCGTCTGGGCGGAGACGAGTTCCTGATGTTTGTGCCAGGTGTATCAAAGGATGAGATTGTAAAGATCGTCACAGGAATTCAGGAAAAATTTGAACAGAATAAAGAAAAAGATGCGGAGATCCGTTGTGCTTCTGTTTCTGTTGGAATTTGTGAAGTAATTAAAGGAGATCCTTTTGAAGAGTGTTATTCGAAAGCAGACAAGGCTCTGTATCATGTAAAGCAGAATGGAAAGGGAAGCTATTTCTTCTACCAGCAGATGGAGAATGAGCAGGTGGCAGATCCCGGTACCGGCAAAGATCTTGCACTTATCGCGAAAGCACTTCGTGACAGTGGAAATTATTCAGGTGCACTGAATCTGGAATATCGTGAGTTTGCCAAGCTTTACGAATATATGAAGCATCTGGGTGACAGATACAGATATCAATGCTATCTGGTTATGGTGACACTGGAAACAACATCAAATTCTGTCATGCATATTGAGAATATTGAGCAGGCACTGGAGCGTATGGAACAGGCGATCCGAAAGAAGATCAGAAGTGTTGATGCATGTACACGCTACAGTTCCATGCAGTATCTGGTCATTCTTTTTGAGGCAGATGAATCAAAAATTTCGGATATCATGGAACGTATCTTTGCACAGTATGACGAACTGACGGGAAGAGACAGCCTGATTCCGAAATACGAATATATTCCGATGGTAGAAAAAAACAGTAAAGAAGAATAGAAACATAAAGAGTAGCTCATAATAAAAGAGGCTGTCGCAATCTGCGGCAGCCTCTTTGAGGTTAAAGAATGTTCGACCTGAATCAGAATAAGCGATTAAAGAACATCTTCTCTGCGGATATATCCAGGATGTCCTTCTTCTGCGATGATCTCATTGCCGTGGATGACCTTGGCCCATTTATCCATTACCTGATTTTCAAGATGAGCATTCTCGCCGACAACAGTATGAGACAATACAACGCTGTTTTTAATGACAGCACCGGCTTTGATCTGGCATCCACGTCCGATAACGGAGTTTTCGACTGTTCCTTCGATCAGACAGCCATTGGAGATAACAGAATTCTTGACAGATGCACCTTCCAGATACTGAGTCGGGCAGGAATCATTGGTTCTTGTGTAGATTGGCCAATCAGGATTGAACAGTGCATCTGCTGTCTTGAAGTCGATCAGAGAGATATTTGCATTGTAGTAGCTGTTGAAATCTGTAATAGAAGCAAAGAAACCTCTGTGGGCAACACCACGGATATCAAGCTCTCCTGCAAGACTGTTGACAATCTGTGGCAGAGTGTACATGGAAGAGATCTTTCTGGCTTTTTTGATAAGCTCAATGAAAAGCTCTTTTTTCATAATGTAAGTATCCATGAAGATGTTGCGTTTCTGAGCGCTTCCACGGTTCTTTTCGATGGATTCAACACCTTTTTGTTTATTCAGGTTCAGAATATCACAGTTGATAAATTCTTCTCTTGCGTTATCTACAGACTGATACAGAAGAGTGATATCTGCTTCAGAATCAATGTGTGTCTGAAGGAGCTCGGCGTAATTCTGCGCATATACCATGTAAGATGGTGCGATGATCACATATGGCTCATGCATACGCTCGATGAATTCGATGTTTTCGTAGAAAGCAGCGATATCTGTGTTGTATACGTCGTTTTCAGTACTGTTCTGTGCGAACATAAGCTGAAGTTTGCCGCGTTTGGAGTTGATGTTGTAATGACGGCCGGTTCCGAGGTGTTCAGCCAGAGAACGCGGTTTGTTTCGTACATATACCTGAATGTGGTCAATTCCACTGTTGCTCATATTTGAAATAGGAAAGTCGATGACACGATATCTTCCAAGGAAGGAGAAAGCACCGATTGGACGGTACTGCTGCATCCCATCTACTTTAATATGGGTTCCGGAAGATGTGACAATTCCAAATGCTCTTGCCATATTATTCTACCCCCTTTACACGTTTGGACACGAGTTCGATGTTTTCGCTGTCAGCACTGCCGACAACTGCATCTTTACCGATCTTGACATTGTCGGCAACGAGTGCGCGCTGTACAACTGCACCGGCTGCTACTTCTACGCCTGGCATCAGTACACTGTCAATGATCTTAGCGCCTTCACCTACGGTACATCCGGTAAACAGTACAGAATGGCTTACCTCACCTTCAACAATACAGCCCTGTGTGATGAATGCTTTGTTGATCTTTGCGTTTGGTCCGATGTACTGAGGAAGCGCCGGAGTGTCTTCCGTGTAGATCTTCCATGTTGGATCGTTCAGATTCAGCTCATTTCTGGAATCAATGAGGTCCATATTTGCTTCCCAGAGAGAGTCGATGGTTCCGACATCTTTCCAGTAACCTTTGAATTTATATGCGGCAAGTGTTTTATTGTCGTTAAGGAGACATGGGATGACATCCTTACCAAAGTCATGGTGGGAATCAGGATTCTTCATATCTGCAAGAAGAATCTTGCGAAGAAGCTTCCAGTTGAAAATATAAATACCCATAGAAGCAAGGTTGCTCTTCGGATGCTCTGGCTTTTCTTCGAATTCAACGATGCGGCCGTTGCCATCTGTGTTCATGATACCGAAACGGCTTGCTTCTTTCATCGGTACTTCAATGACTGCGATCGTTGCATCGGCATTCATTTCCTTATGGTAATCCAGCATTTTGTCGTAATTCATTTTATAAATATGGTCACCGGAAAGAACTAAGAGATATTCCGGAGAATACTTATCGATAAAATCGATATTCTGAGAAATCGCATCGGCAGTACCTCTGTAAACATCGAGATCTGCATCTGCTTTTTCACGTGGTGGAAGAACGAAGACACCGCTTTCTCTGGCATCAAGTCCCCAGCGTCCGCCAGCTGCTACATAACTATTCAGAAGAACGGATTCGTACTGAGTCAGTACACCGACAATGTCCACACCGCTGTTAGCGCAGTTGCTAAGCGGGAAATCAACAATGCGGTATTTTCCGCCATAAGAAACTGCCGGCTTGGCTACTTTGTTGGTGAGTTCATGAAGACGGCTTCCACGTCCGCCAGCCAGGATCATCGCTAACATGTTGTTTTGTTTCATAGTGAACCCTCACTTTCCTTTTAAATTGCTTGTATAAATCCATTATACATTTTTTACAAAAACATTTCTACATTTTTGAGCAAAAAAGTGCTATTTAATTGATGATTTTTTTTTATGATTGTTAAGTGTGTATTAAATTGATGGAAAAAGTTCGACAAAAACATAAAAAAGTAACAAAAATAGAGAGGCGGGCGAGAAATACTGTATACAAGACTGGAAAGGAGCGGACAATCACTGGACGAAAAGCATGTTTTACGTTATAATGACAAGGTTAAAGGGAAAAATAAAAGTGCTATTTGACGGATGAGAGGGATATAGTGAACAGACGAGAAGATTTTAAACGTTTTATAGTATTTTGTCTGGCAAGTCTTGTTGTGATTGCACAGACAGCTGTTTTTGCATATATCTGGTATGACTATTACAGAGGACTTATTTTTGAACCTTTCTGGAGAAAAGGTAACTGGGTTCTGATCGCGATCTACGGATTGATCAATGTTTTGTTTTCCAGACTTTATGGAGGACTGAAGGTAGGATATCTGAAGCGCATAGATGTGTTTTATTCTCTGACACTGGCTACGATCTGTACAAATATCGTGACATATTTTCAGATCACGCTGATCAACCGATGGTTCCTGAAACCATGGCCAATGGTAGAGATGACACTGATTCAGTTTGTGATCATCCTTGTATGGATATGGGGTTCCAGATATATTTATTCAAAATTATATCAGGCAAGGAAACTTCTGGTGATTTATGGAGACCGTGATCCTGGTGATCTGATCAGTAAAATGAATTCCAGACGTGATAAATATGATATCAGCGGAAAAGTTCATATCAGTGTGGGTGAGAAAGAAATTTATCGGATGATGAAGGAATATGATGGAGTGATCATATGGGATCTTCCGGCGAATATCCGTAACCGTTATCTGAAACATTGTTTTGCACATTCTATCCGGTGCTATCTCAGTCCGAAGATTTCTGATGTGATCCTGATGGGAAGCGAGCGCATTCATTTGTTTGATACACCGCTTCTTGTTGCGAAGAACATGGGACTTTCTATTGAGCAGCGTGCAGCGAAACGGCTGTTGGATATTATTATTTCCGGCATCGGAATCATAGTTGCATCTCCGCTGATGCTGATTATTGCATTGTGTGTGAAGCTTTATGACAGAGGCCCGGTCTTATATCGACAGGAAAGACTTACGGAGGGCGGAAGACCATTTAAGATCTGTAAGTTCCGTAGTATGTGCGTAGATTCCGAGAAGAACGGTGCAAGACTTGCATCCAAACATGACAGCAGGATCACCCCGGTAGGAAGAGTACTCCGCAATCTGCATCTGGATGAACTGCCTCAGTTATTTAATGTATTTATGGGGGATATGTCTCTGGTTGGACCGAGACCGGAAAGACAGACGCTTGTCCGCGAATACTGCAAGGAAATTCCAGAGTTTTATTATCGCCTGAAGGTTAAGGCAGGACTTACCGGTTATGCGCAGGTATATGGTAAATACAACACCACACCTTATGATAAACTGAAGCTGGACCTGTTCTATATTGAGAATTACTCTTTTGTACTTGACCTGAAACTGCTTATGATGACAGTGAAGATATTCTTCCAGAAAGAAGTTTCTGAAGGAGTAAATGATAATCAGACAAATGCACTGAAGGATTCAGTGGATCCGGTAAAAGAACTTTCTGAGAAAGAACCGGTGGATCCGGAAGAAAAAGAATAAGCCACGGGGGTTTACCCCGTGACTTTTTTTCAGCTTTTTTCCATAAAAGCTACATATTCATCAAGGACTTCGTCCGGATCACCGATTCGCTTGATCTGTCCTTCGTGCATCCACATAACAGTATCGCAAAGCTGTTTCAGAGTTTCGATACTATGGGAGACGATAACTACGGTACGATCTTTGTTGGAGATCAGACTCTTCATCTTTTCATAGCTCTTCTTTTTGAATTTCTGGTCGCCGACACTCAATACTTCGTCGATCAGCATAATGTCTGTTTCAAGAATAGCTGTGATGGAAAAAGCCAGTTTGGAATACATACCGCTGGAATAAGTTCTGACCGGCATATCAATGAACTCGCCGATTTCAGCAAAATCAATGATTTCCTGTTCTTTGGCTTTGACCTGTTCTTCAGTAAAACCAAGAAGCATACCGGAAAGAGTGATATTTTCACGGCCGGTCATCTCACGGATGAAACCGACACCGATGGACAGGAGTGAAATACTGTGTCCGTTCAGGTCAATAGAACCACTGTCCGGAGAAAAGATACCAGCCAGTGCGTTCAGTGTGGTGGATTTTCCACTTCCGTTCTTACCGATGATACCAAGGATCTCGCCTTCGCGAACGTAGAAGGAAATTCCTTTTACTGCAACAAAACGGTCAGGTTTCTGACGTTTCAGATGAAGCAGAGTTTTCTTAATAGAAGTTTTTTTCAGATTCTGGTAGCTGATAACCAGATCTTTGACTTCGATTGCATGCTTTTCTTCCATATTAAATCACCTTTACATAGCTGTTTTCGCTCTTATAGATTTTGCGGATACCAAGGGCACAGAGTACCAGCCCGATCAGGAACCACAGAAGCAGAAGCTTACGATGAGGTGCCTGTCCGTAGATTACGCACTGACGCATGGATGTGATCAGAAATGCGATCGGGTTTCCCTTGCCGATGTAGCTGTTGTATGGTGCCGGCAGACGACTCATGATGTTCCAGAATACACCGGTCAGGTAGAATACAAGGCGAAGTGCGATACGCAGAACATTGCCAAGGTCTTCTACAAATACACCATAATGAAGCAGAAAACAACTGATACCAAAAACTACAGTAACCAGTGTGATCAGAATTGGAATCACATACAGGATATTCAGAGTCAGCGGAACGCGCCATATAGCAAGCATAGCAACGATGATCAGCAGAGAAATGCACATCTTGAAGCCGTTGACACATATTCTGATAACCAGAAGGATGAATTTTGGTATATATACTTTGGATACGATTGGTTTGTTGTTTTTGATGATCTTGACACTCTGCAACAGACACTTGTTAAAAAAGTCCCAGAGAGTGATGCCGACAAAAACGAAGATCGCAAAGTACTGTTCTTTAGACTTAAATACATATCCGAACATGAATACATAGATCAACATGAAGCACAGAGGATCCAGTACCCACCAGAGCCAGTTCAGATAGGAATTGGCTACTTCAGCTTTCAACTGGGCTTTAGAAGAGTAAATGGCATACTTCCAGTACTTCTTCATGTCATCCCTAAATCGTTTAAACATAAAATCCGCTCCTATATTTTCTTTATTAAATTATAGAACCCCCAGTAATCTGAGGGCTGTGACCTTACTTATCATACACTACCAAAGGTTTGTTGACAAGAGAAATCTATTGTTCTTTCTTTATTATTTTGCAAGAAAGCTTGTATTTTGCAGGAAAAAGCTTGACTTATATAGTATGGTTGTGCTAAACTAGACGAGCGACATGGAAGTTAGGTCTTTTTTTTATGCCCGAAAAAGGCAAAAAGGCCCACGCAAATGAAAACACTGGAGGTGGAAGTTGTGCGCGTTAAGATTACATTGGCATGTACGGAGTGCAAGCAGCGTAACTACAATATGACCAAGGAGAAAAAGAATC
>OLNZ01000201.1_pt1 | contig 66059 bp, 51 predicted proteins | sample 1672981 | NCBI WGS metagenome assembly OLNZ01 (sample SAMEA3136743, study PRJEB25190) | human gut metagenome | biome: human gut; feature: human-associated habitat; material: faeces | place: Austria | collected 2013 | reverse complement strand
CCCCTTTCCGATTCCGGTCGATGCCTCGCATGTCCGGCTTCACTATTTTGCCAGACATCATGACGGAAACACGAGACGCAACCCTTGTCTCGCCCCTGATTCATCCTCGGACCGCTACCCAGGCGGATCGTATGCGGTAAGCCCAATCCTTTTGTAAAGATTTTGTGTATTGTCGGGCATGCGTGGGTTTCACCGTCGATCTGAATGATGATAGGCTTCTCGATGTCTGCCGTACGAAGACCCATCAAGGAGATGCCATGAACCTGTATCGCTACGCGATGTTCATCGCACGCACCTGCCGTGGGTCGTTCGTCGGCAATGTTCTGTTTGCCAATCCACAAATGGCCCTATTCTCGATGCTGGTGTAGCGGGGACACGCCTTATGCCGGGATGTACCGATGGCCCATCCGCAGTCGACGTCGCATGAATCGCTCACCATAGCCATCAACTTACGCAAAGCCGCGAATCGTTTGCCGTATATGAATGCGGAACGGATGGCGGCTTTTCCTTTACCCCGGATTCATCGGTGTCCCCGCGTCTTGACACAAGTATGGGGCCGGATCGCCCACACATGCCGTTACCAACAGAAGGAAATGCTGTGACCTCACAGAAAACCGCGGAATTCGGGTCCGCCGCCAGTTCCGTAAAGCCTATTGATTCGCACGCCCGATTCATCGTCGTGGGCGTGATCGTCGTCGGCTCGTTCATCGCGCTGCTCAACCAGACCGTCATGTCACCGGCCTTGCCGGCACTGATGCGTGATTTCAATATCACCACCGGCACCGTGCAGTGGGTGACCAGCGTCTACATGCTGGTCTCGGGCATCATGGTGCCGATTTCAGGCTATCTGATTGATAAATTCTCCACCCGAAAGCTCTTCGCCGGAGCCCTTGCCACTTTCATGGTCGGCACACTGCTGTGTGCCGTCGCGCCGAATTTCGTGCTGTTGCTCGTCGGACGCATATTGCAATCCGCCGGCTCCGGCGTGCTGTTGCCATTGGTCGCCGTAGTGCCGATGCTCGTCTATCCGCCGGATAAGCGCGGCACCGCCATGGGCATGGCCGGTATCGTCATGGCCGCCGGCCCGGCTATCGGCCCGGTTGTCGGTGGTCTGGTGATTGACGGTTTCGGATGGCGCCCGATGTTCATTGGCATCGCAGTCGTGGCACTGGTCATCCTTGTCGGAGGCACGATGATGCTCAAGAACGTCAGCGAGTTGAAGAACCCAAAGCTCAACGTCCTGTCCGTGATCCTTTCGACCATCGCGTTCGGTGGCCTGCTCTATGGCTTCTCGTCCGCTTCCACGATGGGATGGGCCAGTCCGGTCGTCATTACCTCAATCGTCGTTGGTCTTGTGGCCTTCGTCGCATTCGTATACAAGCAAGTCAAGCTCGATGAGCCATTGTTGCGCGTTGACACCCTTGCCACCCGCAACTTCCGCAACTCCGCGATTCTGGTCACTCTGATCAACGCCGCAGTCGCCGCAACCAACGTGACGTTGCCTATCTTCATCCAGAATGTACTCGGCCAATCCGCCACCGTCACCGGCATGGTCATGCTGCCCGCCGCGGCGGTCGGCATCATCCTGAGTCCGGTCGCCGGTGCCGCATTCGACAAATTCGGCCCGCGCGGCGTGGGCATCGGCGGCCTTGCGCTCATGACCATCTCTCTTGGTCTTCTCGGCACCATCAACACCAGGACATCAGTGCTGTTTGTCGCCGTGTTCTGCGCATTGCAGGCATCCGGTCAGGCTATCGCCAACATGCCGATCAACACTTGGGGCGTCAACGCTTTGCCGAACGACATGATCGCCCATGGCAACGCCATCGCCAACACCGGCCGCCAGATCGCGGCAGCCATTGCGACCTCGCTTCTGGTTACCGCAGAAACATCCGTGACCGCCTCGCACATGTCCCAGGGTGTGAAGTCCGCCACGGCCAGCGGCATCGCGTTCTCCTACCTGCTGTGCGCCGCCATCTCGCTGGTCGCCCTGATCATCTGCATCTTCACCGTCACCAGCCGTGCCAAGGAGAAGGCCGCACGCAACGCCAAGGCCTACGAGGCGCAAGCCTCCGCCGAAGTCGCGGCCGAAACCACTGAAGGCCAGCCCGCCGAGCATCACTACGCCGGCGCATACGTGGCCCCTGCCTCCTCCCTGTTCAAGCAGACCCAGGAACAGTCCATCAGTGGGATCATGGACGATCATCCCTACAGCTGCCTGGACAGCGATGACATCACGCATGTGGTGCGCGAGTTCATCCGCCTCAACGTCTCCAGCCTTCCCGTGGTGAACGGCGATTGCAGGCTCGTCGGCTTCGTCAGCGACGGCGATATCCTGAAATCGATTGCCACCTATGAATCCCGTACGGTTTCCACCGGCACCGGTTCGACGATGGTGGTGTTCGACGACGAAACCGTGGCCTCCAAGGTGCAGGCGCTCTCCGGCAAGAAGGTGATGGACATCGCCACGCGTAAGGTCGTTGCCGCCACGCCCGACCAGCATGTTGGAGAGGTGGCCCGAATCCTCGCCAAGAAGCAGTTCAAGAAACTGCCGGTGGTGGATGGTGATGGCAGGCTCGTCGGTGTGATCCGCCGTAAGTCCGTGATGGAACATGCCTTCGACGCGTTGTTCCCAAAGGATGATCGGTGATTCGGCGTCATCATCGCTGAATAGAATGAATGGAATATGAGGCTTCCCTTCTCACGGGGAAGCCTCATTGCTTTGTCCGCGGAGTCTTACGGCACCTGCGCAAGGGCAACGTCACGCTTTCATGATGCACTATTGAATAGTGTGTTCCTATCGTTGCATGGTGACGCTAACGCATGGCGTCACGATACTGAAGCCTGCCATCTAACGGCGGGTACGGCTCGTTGCTGGAGTCGTGCACGCATACGCGCGTCGGCGTGCGTATGCCGTGATGTGACCTTTGTAGTGGAATTGAAGAGTTGAGGGGCTTCTGCTGTTTTCGTGGGTTAGGTTCTTGGTTGTGGTAGGTCATAGGGCAGATCTTCAACAAAGACATAGCCGCACGCAAAGTGGTGCGTCACCGCGATACCTTCCAGCGTGTGCAGGACTATCTCATCAACAACTATGCAGCTCCCACGAATCTGTCGGGGATCGTCGACTATATGAAACATGGCGAAGGCGTGACGGTCAAACGTGAGACTCTTGCGAACTATGTCCGGCTGTTGGAGAGTGCGAAGGTCCTCTACAAATGCCCGCGATTCGATTTGCGTTCGCGCAGGTCGTTGAGAGGAGGGGAGAAGTATTATCTTGCGGATCCTGGCATACGATTCGCGCGTAACGCTGGTACGCGAATGAGTTACGGACCAGCCTTGGAAAATGCGCTGTACGTGCATTTGAGGTCGAAAGGCTACGAGGTGAGCGTGGGCATTATTGGTAAGCTGGAGTGCGACTTCATTGTGCGTAAGCAGGAACGGTACGCCTATGTGCAGGTGTCGATGAGTGTGCAGGATCCTAATGTTGAGGAGCGTGAATTCCGTCCGTTCACGAAGCTGGCTGACGGGTATCCGAAATACCTGTTCAGTTTGGACCAGCTGCCAATGCAACGTGACGGCGTAAGGCATCTCAACCTGATGGAGTTTCTAGGCACGGACGGAGATCTCGACCTCTCATAGCGTTTGGTGGGTGCGATGGCGACCACTGCGACGATGACGATGGTTTTGCGCGGTCTCGCATTGTTTTTCTGCGTGGTTGGCCGCATTGCTGGTTCCTTTTTTCTTGTGCGGCTCTCATTTTGGACAAACGTTGCGAGTGTGCAAAAACACTTTCGAAAAACGATTTACCGGTGGAAATAGTGTGGATTATTTTGCTGTGAAAGGAATTTGTTTGTTATTGCGATGCTGGGCGCGTCAGGTTTGCGTGGTATTTATGCTGGAGGGATAAACGTTTTAAGGGGGTTTGGATGGCGTATCGTGCGACGCTGAAGGATGTGGCCGCTGCCGCAGGGGTGTCTGTGACGACGGTTTCGCTGGTGTTGAATAATCGTCCTGCTCGCGTGTCCGAGGAGAAGCGCAAGGTCATTGCCGATGCGGCGAAGAAACTGAATTACGTGCCGAATCAGAGTGCGCGAAGCTTGGTGACCAAGCAATCCCAGTTGGTGGCGTTGATTGTGCCTGATATTGAGAACTTGTTTTTCGCGGCGCTTGCCAAGTGCGTGGAGGATGAATGCGCCGCGCAGGGGTATTCGCTGATCGTGGCCAATTCCGATGATTCGCGTGAGTCGGAACAGGCTTTGCTGCGCAGGCTGACGTCACGTGGGGTGGATGGCGTGCTGCTGATTCCCGCGCGCGAATCCTGCGCGGCCGGTGCCGGCGCCGCGTTGCGTGAGGACGTGGAGCGTGTCACCTGCCCGGTGGTGCTCATCGACCGACTGACGCAATGCGGTTGGTGTGACGCGGTCGGCTTCGACAACTATCTCGGCGGTCGGCTTGCGGCACAATACCTGCTGGAAGGCGGGCACAAGCGCATCGGCATTGTGACGGGCGATGTGGCCGAATCGAGCGCGGCCGACCGTCGCCGTGGTTTCGTGGATGCGATCGAGCAGGCGGGGGAGCGGTTCGATCCCGCGTTGTGCGTGTCCGGCGATTACCGTTTCGACGGCGGCTATCATGCTGCCGACCGGATCATCGACGGCGGTGCGACCGCCGTGTTCTGCTGCAACGACGTGATGGCGCTCGGCTTCCGTCAGCGTATGGCGGAACGCGGGCTGCACGTCACCGAAGACATGCAGGTGATCGGCTACGACAACATTCTCAAACGATTCGGATTGGGTTTGCGCATGACCACCGTCGAACAGAGCGTGGTCGATTTGGCCGCCGCCGGCTGGGGCATGCTGGGCAGTCGAATCGACGCCGTGGTACGTGGCGATGGCGATTCCGGTGCGGGCCGTCCGTGGCTCGCCTCGCCGCAGGTGAAGGTGTTGACGCCGAAACTGGTGCAGGCCGCTTGCGCATAACGCGCATAACGCGTGCGATGCGTGTATTGCGTATTGCGCGTGTAACGTGGGGCGCGTATCGGAGAAAGGGGCGGTTTCCCGCCGCGACACGCACGTCGAAAGGATGATTTGGAAATCTTGATAAAACGTTTTATCATAATGTTGTGAGGTGATACAGAGACCGTACTCAACACCACACAACAATCGCATAAAACATCGCACAAAAAAGAACACAACAAAGGCGGCAGCCGCGCGGACGCAAACGGCCGTCACAGCCAATCAACGAGGAAGGCGCAATCATGAAGAAGCTCATTCTTGATCTCGATACCGGCGTCGACGACGCGCTCGCCATCTCCTACGCGCTGGGCAGCCCGGAAGTCGAACTCATCGGCATCACCGGCACCTACGGCAACGTGCTCGTGGAACAGGGCGTACGCAACGCGCTCGCCGTCACCGACCTGCTCGGCCACCCGGAAGTCAAGGTCTACCAAGGCCTGTCGCACTCCAGCACCACCGACCACTTCGAAGTGCTGCCCGTCTCCGCGTTCATCCACGGCGACAACGGCATCGGCGACGTGGACATCCCCGATTCCGACCGCTCCGTCGAAACCGAATCCGCGGTCGACTTCATCATCGACGCCGTCAAGACCTACGGCAAGGACCTCATCTACGTGCCGACCGGACCGATGACCAACATCGAAGCCGCACTGAAGAAAGCACCGGAAATCAAGGACGAGATCGGCCGCGTGGTGCTCATGGGCGGCGCGCTGACCGTGCCGGGCAACTGCAACGCCTGCATGGAAGCCAACATCTCGCAGGATCCGGAAGCCGCCGACTACCTGTTCCGCTCCGGCACCCCGACCACCATGATCGGCCTCGACGTGACCCTGCAGACCCTGCTCACTTATAAGGAAACCCAACAGTGGCGCGACCTTGGCACCAAGGCCGGCAAGTTCCTCGCGGACATGACCGACTTCTACATCAAGGCCTACGAGACCACCTCGCCGCACCTCGGCGGCTGCGGCCTGCACGATCCGCTCGCCGTCGGCGTCGCCGTCGACCCGACGCTCGTCACCACGCTCGACATCAACATGAAGGTCGATGTGGACGGCCCGACCCGCGGACGCACCATCGGCGACGAAACCCGGCTCAACGACCCGGTCAAGACCATGAAGGTCGCCGTCGGCGTGGACGTGCCGAGGTTCCTCAACGAATTCATGACCCGCATCTCCGGCCTCGCCGCCAACGCCGGGTGACCGACTGAGTGGCCGGCCAAGTGACCGACGGCAATCGCAATAATCGCAAGAAAGGAAAGCAATCATGAGCGCAACCGAAATTCTCTCCGCATTGGATCGTATCCACGGCACTGTGTCCGTGATCGGCTCCATGAACGCGGACTACACCGTCACCGCACAGCGACTGCCCAGGCCGGGCGAGACCATCACCGGCGGCCCGCTACAGCTGCTGCCCGGCGGCAAATCCGGCAACCAGGCCGCGGCGGCCGCACGCATCGGCGCCACCGTGCAGATGTTCGGCGCGGTCGGCTCCGACAACAACGCCGACTTCCTGCTCGGAGCGCTCGGCGAAGCGGGCGTCAACACCACGCACGTGCGCCGCGTGCTCGGCCCGTCCGGCACCACCGTCATCACCGTGGACGCGCACGGCGAGAACACCATCGTGTACTCGCCCGGCTCCAACGCGCAGGTGACCGTCGACTACGTCGAATCCGTGCGTGACGCGCTGACCCACTCCACAGTGCTCGGCCTGTGCCTGGAAAGCCCCATCGAAACCGTCACCGCGGCCGCACGCATGTGCCACGAAGCAGGCGTGAAGGTGCTGCTCAACGACTCGCCGTTCACCCCGTCCCTGCCGGCGGAACTGATCGAAGCATCCGACATCCTGCTCGTCAACGAGCATGAAATGGCGCAACTGCTCGGCATCGACGAGCCGGAGAACGACGATTGGGATTCGTTCGGCTGGTGGCACGCGCTTGACGAACTGCGCGGATTCGGCTTCGAACAGGCGATCGTGACGCTTGGCGGCGACGGTTCCGTGGTACTCGACGGCACCGCGGACGATCCGGAACACCGTGTCCAGCGCATCGCCCCGGTACGCGTCAAGGCCGTCGACACCACCGGCTGCGGCGATTCCTTCATGGGCACCGTGCTGGCAGGTCTGGCGTCCGGACTGGCGCTGTCCGAAGCCGCCGAACTCGCCTCGTACGTTTCGGCGTACGCGGCCACCGGCTACGGCGCGCAGGCGTCCTACGGCAACGCGGCGCAGATCCGCGAAGCGTTCGCGCCCGCCGAATAGTCCGCGTCTGCCGAATGGTCCGGCAGTCTGTAATCTGATTTTCCCCAAACCATTGGCGTTGGTATGTGCCTTCTGCGTCGATGGTTTGGGGATTTTTTGATGTTGCCGACGGCAGTTTGGAGCGGTATGGTGAAACGCTTCCGCAACGGCCGCGTGCCGTGGGCACCCGCATTGTTATATTGGAGTTTGGCTTATTTTCACATATCGAACAATTGGGAAGGCAAGCATGTCGGCGATTCTCGAAGGCACTCCGGATAAGAAACTGGCTTTGGTGACGGGTCGCGCGTACCCCGAGCAGGCTCAGGAAACCGCAAAATACCTGGGAACCGACGTACTTGAGACCACCGCATACGATTTCGCCAACGGCGAGATGTACGTGCGTTACACCGAGCCCGTCCGTGGTGCCGACGCCTTCGTGATGCAGGCCCATACCGAGCCGATCAACAAGTGGATCATGGAGCAGCTCATCATGGTGGACGCCATGAAGCGCGCCTCCGCACGTTCCATCACCGTGGTCGCGCCGTTCCTCGGCTACTCCCGCCAGGACAAGAAGCATCAGGGCCGCGAGCCCATCACCGCACGCCTCATGTTCGACCTGTTCCGTTCCGCCGGCGCCGACCGCATCATGACGGTCGACCTGCACGCAGCCCAGGAGCAGGGCTTCTTCGACGGCCCGGTCGACCATCTGACCGCCATGCCGATCCTGCTTGACTACGTGCGCAACAGCATGCCGCTGGAGAACACCACCATCGTGTCCCCGGACGCCGGCCGCATCAAGGTTTCCGAACAGTGGGCCGCCAAGCTCGGCGGACTGCCGCTCGCCTTCATCCACAAGACCCGCGACACCACGCGCCCGAACCATGCCGAGGCACACGGCATCATCGGTGACGTGAAGGGACGCGACTGCGTGGTCGTCGACGACATGATCGACACCGCCGGCACCATCTGCGAGGCCGTGCGCACGCTGAACAACGCCGGCGCGAAGTCCGTGACGCTCGTCGCCACCCACGGCCTGTTGTCCGGCCCGGCCGTGGAACGCCTGAAGAACTGCGGCGCACGCGAAATCGTCCTCACCGACACCGTTCCGGTGCCCGAAGAGAAGCGCCTGCCGAACATGACCGTCCTGTCCGTGGCCCCGCTGCTGGCCGCCGGCATCCGCTCCGTGTTCGAATCCGGCTCCGTTTCGACGCTGCTCAACGGCCTGCCCGAAGACATGCGCCCGCGCAACATCTACGCCTGATATTTCGCGCGATTGCCATACGGCTCTCGCGACATTTCAGGATTTATTACGATTCTTTGCGATTAAGCCCCGCTTGCGAGCGGGGCTTTTCGCTTGCCTCCGCACGTGATTTCGCGCCCGGCAGACGCCGTTTCGATACGTCGCGGCGTCGGGGTAGCCTGTACAAGTTGCCATCAATCGTATCCATATGTTCATTGCGACTTATCGATGCCTGAAGGCAGCACGCATACACACTCCTGCCATGGAAGGTCCATGGCCGATAGTCCGAAGGAGGTGGGTGATGTCTGCGCATAAGTACGAACTGATGTTCATTGCTGATCCTGAGCTGGATGAGCGCGGTCTGAAGAAGCTGACCGAGCAGTATCTGGAAACTGTCACCAAGGAAGGCGGTGCCGTCGAGAACATCGACATCTGGGGCCGTCGCAAGCTTGCCTACGAAATCGCCGGCAAGACCGAAGGTAACTACGTCGTGGTCAACTACTCCGCTGAGCCGGCCACCAGCGACGAACTCGATCGTCTGCTGAACCTGAACGAATCCGTCATCCGTACGAAGATTCTTCGCAAGTAAGTAAACCAAGCTTTCTAAGCTGCAAAGTAAGTAGGTAACGACATGGCAGGTGAAACTGTAATCACCGTGGTGGGCAACCTCACGGCCGATCCGGAAATTCGTACCATTGGCAGCGGCGCCGCCGTCGCCAGCTTTACGATCGCCTCCACTCCGCGCACCTGGAACCGTAACTCGAACCAGTTCGAAGACGGTCAGGCCCTGTTCCTGCGCTGCTCCGCGTGGCGCGACATGGCCGAACATTGCGCGCAGAGTCTGTCCAAGGGCATGCGCGTCATCGCGCAAGGCCGTCTGCAGCAGCGTTCCTACCAGGCGCAGGACGGTTCCCAGCGAACCGTCATCGAGATGCAGGTCGACGAAATCGGCCCGTCCCTGCGCTACGCGACCGCCCAGGTGACCCGGCAAAGCTCGTCCGGCAACGGAGGCTTCAGCGGCAATCGCGGCGGCTACAACAACGCCAACAACAACGGCGGTTTCGGCGGCAACAACGGCGGATATCAGGGCGGCTCCAGCTATGCTGGCGGCGCCGGATATCAGGGTGGAGCCTCCGCTCCGGTCAACGCCGCTCCCGCACAGTCCGCTCCGGCCTCGGACCCGTGGTCAAGCTCGGATAACTCCGGCTCGTCCTTCGGTTCCTTCGGCGCGTCCCAGTCCTTCGGAGGTTCCTCCGAATTCGGCGGCGACAGCGACGAACCGGAATTCTGACGGACCGAACCCCGTCCGCAACATAGGCGAACAGCGAAACAAGCAGCTTAATCGCAGTATTTCCAGATTTTAAGGAGAACATCAAGATGTCACGCAAGAGGCCGCAGCCGCCGGTCAAGCCGTTTAAGAAGAAGCCGAATCCACTGAAGGCCGCCAAGGTCACCGAGATCGATTACAAGGACGTCGCCCTGCTGCGTAAGTTCATCTCCGATCGCGGCAAGATTCGTTCCCGTCGTATCACCGGTGTCACCGTGCAGGAGCAGCGCGAGATCTCCAAGGCTATCAAGAACGCCCGCGAGATGGCCCTGCTGCCGTACGCCACGTCCGGCCGCTGATCTTAGAGAGGTTTGAACAATGGCTGAAACTAAGGTTATTCTCACCAAGTCCGTCAACCACCTGGGTCACCCGGGTGACGTCGTGGCCGTCAAGTCCGGCTACGCCCGCAACTACCTGTTCCCGCAGGGCCTGGCCTTCGCTTGGTCCAAGGGTGCCGCCGCCCAGATCGAGGCCATGAAGCGCGCTCGTCTGGCCAAGGCCGTCGCTACCCGCGAAGAGGCTGTTGCCGCCAAGGAAATCATCGAGGGCTCCACCGTCGAAATCGCTGCCAAGGTCTCCGAGTCCGGCAAGCTGTTCGGCGGCATCTCCGCAGAGAAGATCGCCATCGCGCTCTCCTCCAAGGTTGAGGTCAACCCGAAGAACATCACCGTTGAGCCGATCAAGACCACCGGTGACTTCCCGGCAACCGTCGCCCTGCACCCGGAAATCACCGCCAACTTCTTCGTGAAGGTCGTCGCTGAGTGATTTCGCCCCATTCACCGCTCGACGTCCTTACGGACCGGCGGTGAATGACTTCAGGCTGAAACACGTCTGAGCTTAAGCATCGAAAATCCCCCGTACCGATTGGTGCGGGGGATTTTCCTATATCCGCTCTTTAGCCGGCATCAGTCCTCATCGTCAATCGTGACGCTGAGCTTGCCATCCCTGATGCTGAAGCTGCCGTTGACGGTGAAGTGGGTGCTGTCGTCCTGAGACTCCCACGAATCGTCGAAATTCTTCTCTTCATACGTGCACTTCGCCTTGCCCTGCCGGGTGGAGAACGTGCCGTAATCGAGATCGATGTCGGACAGCTTCGGATAGACGCTGATGGACCATGCGAAGTTGCGGTAGTAGTCCTCGTCGTACAGGTCGAAGCCGAACGGGCAGCCTTCCGGCGCGTAGTCGGTGGACTTCGCGCATTCGTCCAGCTTGGCGTTCACGGCCTTGCTCAAGTCCTCCTTAAGCTTGGCCGTAGGCATGATCTTGAGATCGGCGGCATCGGAGTCCGCGTTCGTGCGCACCATGGTGATGCCGCTGGTGACATACCCCGACTTGCCGATCGACACCTTGTACGAACCCGGGTAGACGCGCAGCGTCCACGTGCCGCTGTCCGACTTCTCCGCATTCTTCGCGGTCACGTCAACACCGTTGACGGACAACGATTCCACGGCATTGGGCACCGACACGGTGATGGTCTTGAGCAGTGGGCTCGAGATCTTCCAATTCGGGAACAGCAGGAACTTCGACCCGTCCTTGTTGATGGTGAGCGAATCGTTGACGTTCTTGCCGTTCAGCGAATACGTCACGTTGACCTTGGCCACGCCTTCGACGGTTTTGACACTATCGATATGCGGGTTGGCGATCGTGGCGTTGTCGGCCTTCGCTACGGTGTCGGACAGCAGCTTGAGCTGGTCCTTGTCCACCTGCGGATCGGCGATGTCATTGGCCTTGTCATACTTGCCGTCGGCAATCGCCGTCAGATAGCTTTGCGCCACGGATTTCGCGCTGAAGACGGTCGAGTTGAGCACACCGTAGACAATGCCCAACACAATCAGGGCACCAATTACGATGCCGTTGATAAGGATCGTCTTCTTAGTTTTTGGGTCGAGCGGCTGACCTGCCCCCGGAGCTGCGACCGGCATAGAAGCCGCGCCTGCTGGCGATTGCGGCAGCGGCACCGCACCCGTTGCCGTGTTGCCCGTTGTCGTATTGGGCATGGACGTCGGGGCGACCGGTTGTGGAACGGCCTGTGAAACAGGCGTTGCGGTAGGAGCGGTGGGCGCGGGCATCGGCGCAGCCGGCGTCGCGGGCTGGGGGACCGATGCGGCCGGAGCTGCCGGAGTAGTTGGATTGGCCGGCTGTGCGGCAGCCGAAGCCGTCGGCATGGTCGCTGTTGCGGTCGTGCCGCTCGCCGTGGCAGAGGTCTTCTTCATGCCGTAGGACGGATCGCAGGACTTGACGTAATCGACCACGTTCTGCGGGGTCTGCTGCACGGTGCCACCGACGATGATCCGCCACATGCCCGGCAGGGACGCCACCAGCGTCGGACCGAACGTCATCGCGGCCACCTCGATCAGGAACGCCCAGATGCCGGCGACGAGGAAATACCACATCGGGGTCGTCATCGACATGCTGGACGAGGCGTATCCCGCCGCGAAATAAGTGAACAGGAACTCCGCGGCCAGCCAGAACACCATCGCGGCCACCGGAGCCTTCCATGTATGCTGCCAGCCCGCGTAATACGGGTCGTACATATTGCGCGCGGTCTCACGCAGCGCGATATAGAACGTGGCAAGCAGGAACAGCACGAAGCAGATCCACAGAATCCAGCCATACTGGCTGAGGGAGGACACGTTGAACAACGTGATCGTATGGACGCTGTAGCTGGACGTCGAGAAGGCGATGCCGCCGAACGAGGACAGCGAAATCAGCATAAGCGGCAGAGCCGGGAACAGCAGCGGAACCAGCAGCAGACCGCCTGCGCCGAGATGGTTCGCGGCGGACATGGCGATCGTCGCCACCAGGCCAAGCACCAGGAACAGCACGCCGTAGATCGCAAACGATTCGACCAGCGTGCGCACGAAGCCACGAGCGCGGTGCGCCCAACGCCAAGCGGCGGAGAAGACGTTACCCGAATCGCCCGCATACTGTGCCAACGCGTAGCCGGCCAGCGCACCGGCCGCCGACAGCAGGAACGCCATGCAGAACGTGCGGAAGGACACGCCGGAAAGCGACGCGGAAGCGGAATAGTCGCTGTAGGAACCACCCACCGTCACCGGGAAGATGGCGGCGAAGACCAGCAGCACCAGGCCGGACAGCACGCCGACGATCAGCGAGCTGATGACGCCCGTCCACTTGAAACGAAGTGCGAACCTGCGTGCCAGCATATATGCGCCGAACGCGGCGCCGATCGCCAATGCCACGCCGGGCAGTCCGACCGGCAGCGTCACGCTGACGTGCGAGGCGTCAATGCCGAGATTGCTCAGCGAGAAGCCCTGGGAGCTGGTTTTGAGATTCAGCGAACCGCCAACGCCGAGCGTCATCACGGTGAAGAGAATCTGGAAGAAATTCGGGCCGGAGCCGGACACACCGTTGTTGCCCAGGAAGGAGGCGGTGTCGGAAAAGCCCGGAATGCCGGCAAGCCCGTTGCTGGCCGCGGCATTGCCCATGAAGAAGACGATCGATGCGAGCAGCGCGAACACCACGCTCGCGCCGAGACCGATGCCGAGGCTGGCGCCCATGGTCTTCATGGACTGCGGTGTGGTCAGCGCGGTGATGGTGGGATCGGCCGCCGGACGGGCGATTTGCTGGGTCGGCTGGCTTGGCTGCGGCGCTGCTGCCGGCTGCGGGGCCGGGGATGGCGCATACTGGAACTGCTGCGTCGGCGCGGCCTGTGGTGCCACCGTTTGCGTTGCCTGCGCCTGAGCGGTCGGCTGTGCTTGCGCCGCCGGTTGCGGTGTGGTGGGCTGCGGGACGGTGGTTTGCGGAGCTGCCGGTGCGGCGCTATTGGGCAGTGGGACGGCAGCGGTCGGCATCTGCGGGGCCGGTGCCATGTGCGGCGCGGAAGACAGCATGGTGCCGTCATCGGATTCCGCCGCGGCCGGCGCTTGCGGGGCCGCCGCGGTCGTTTGGATGAGCGGTGAGCCGCACGAGGCGCAGAATTTAGCGCCTTCGATGGTCGGCTGACCGCAATTTGGGCATGCCATAGGTAAGCCTTTCTCCTTCTTGATGCGCGTCATATACTCCTGTGACGCGCCATGGTCCTTATTATAAAGGGCCTCTGGCGCGTCGACGGGCTCGACGATGATGCGTGCTATTCGGCTCGCCGCGGTGGAAATGTGTGATGGAAAAGTTCGTGCCGTTGACTGTCGGAGTGGTTGCATTGCGCCAGAATGTGAAGAAAATGTGATTACTTGGATTCTAGGGCGCCATCGCGCCGCATTTTTCGTCGTATGACGCGATGTGCACCATAGATGGCGATTTGCTGAAAACGTTGGAAAATAGCGGTTTTATGATTGCGACACGCCGAAGGTTGCGTTCTTTCCGATTCTGAGTATATTTACTCCATGTGCTCAGCGAGAACAAAAACCTCGCCAAGACCAACGCCCCTTTAGCTCAGTTGGTTAGAGCAGCTGACTCTTAATCAGCGTGTCCAGGGTTCGAATCCCTGAGGGGGCACAGACAAGACCCAAGCCAATGGCTTGGGTCTTTTTCGTATTTCGGACATGCGTCCACCCAAAGCCGCGTTACTTCCTCCGTGCGGAGTAAGGTAGTGCGCTGTTGTCCGCCCAGAGCGGAATCGCAATTCATCTCGAATCGCACGAATCGTAAGAATCGTTAGAGAAGAAGCAATAGAGGAAACTGCAGTGGAATACACACTCTTCACCAAGCTTGCCGCGGAATTCGTCGGCACCGCCGTGCTGATGGTCTTCGGCAACGGCGCTGTCGCCAACGCGGAACTGAAAAACACCAAGGGCTACCATGCCGGCTGGCTGAACATCGCCATGGGCTACGGCTTCGGCGTCATGTTCCCGGTCCTGATGTTCGGCGGCGTCTCCGGCGCCCACATCAACCCGGCCATGACCCTCGCGCAGGCCGTCAACGGCATGTTCCCGTGGAACGAGGTCCTGCCGTACATCATCGCCCAGCTGCTCGGCGCAGTGGCGGGCCAGCTCATCGTGTACGTCACCTACCTGCCGCACTACAAGGACACCGACGATGCCGAAGCCATCCTCGGCACCTTCTGCACCACCGACGCGCACAACGACCGCGTGAACTACTTCCTCAACGAGTTCTTCGGCACCTTCATGCTGGTGCTCGGCGCCCTGTGCTGCCTGTCCCTGCCGTGGGGCAAGGCGAACCCGGCCGCCGCATCCATCGTCGTCGGCTTCATCGTGTGGGGCCTCGTGACCTCCATGGGCGGCCCGACCGGCCCTGGTCTGAACCCTGCCCGCGACCTCATGCCGCGCCTCCTGCACGCCATCCTGCCGATTCCGAACAAGGGCGATTCCCGCTGGGGCGAGGCCTGGATTCCGGTCGTGGCCCCGATCGCAGGCGCGATCGTCGGCGCGTTCCTGTTCAAGGTGCTGTTCGCCTGAGCATTACTTTGACGATTGCCGGCATTCGTCTGACATGCTGGTAAGGCCCGTGATTCCCTCCGGAATCGCGGGCCTTACGCATAGGTGGTATGCATGGCGGTCGGCGGCTTCGGCATGTTGACTGAGACTGGTACTGTTGCCGAAGAGAGAAACATCACCATATCGGGAGGCTGGATTGAAGCGGATTCGTCGTATCATACGTGCGCTCGATCCGAAAGCCGACGCCACAATGGGCCAACGGGAACGGCTTGAGGCGTTTCGCATCCGCAGGGTCGCCGTGCTGGTGCTCGTGCTGTTCCTGCTGATCGCATCGATGACGTCCTGCAGCGTGCACGCACTGCTGGTCCGCATGACGCCGAACACGCAGACGACGGCACAAGCCACGCATTCGACGTCGGCCAAGAAGCCAGCCAAGAAAACAGCCAAAACCAATCAGCATAAGACGGCCAAAAAAACCAAACCGGAAACCAAACAATCGCAGGAAGAGCAGGCCGTCGCCAAAGCGGTGAGCGCGCAATCGGCGGCACTGAGCGACGACGAGAAAACCGCGATTCTGAACAAAGCGCAGGAAACCGCGCAAAACAGCGGCAAACCGGTAACGCAATACCATTACTGCATCGCAACCAAAGGAAACGTCGGTTCGGCCGACGAATTCGGCAACGCGGCGTTCCGCATCCTCAACGACGAACACGGATGGCCACGCGCCGGAGCCATATTCGACCAATCCACGGACGGCAACTGCGATTTCAATCTCGTGCTGTCCCAAGCGTCGGAAATGACGTCGTTCTCGCCATCATGCTCGGTGGAATACAGCTGCAGGGTCGACAACAACGTGATCGTCAACGACGACCGTTGGAACGGTGGCACGCAACAATGGCTCGCCGCCGGCGGCAACCTGGCGCGATACCGCACGATGGTGATCAACCATGAGGTCGGACACCGGCTGGGGCACATTGACAACGAAACGACCTGCGCCGGCGAAGGCCAGTTGGCGCCGCTGATGCAGGAGCAATCCATGCATTTGGACGGCTGCAAGGTCAACGAATATCCGCTTGACTCGGAGCTGTGGATCGGCTGAACGTCGACTGCTTCCCGTTATTTTCTGCTGTTTTCTGCTGTTTTCTGCTGTTTTCCGGACTGACCGGGTCGTCTCGGCAATTCGGCGAGATTCGGCCAGCCGTTGTCACAAGCCGAAATACGCGTCGAAATCGTCTTGGCTGATACTGCGGTCGGCCGTATCGGCCCGTGCCTTACCCCAATCGAACTCCTGCAACGCCTCGACGGCGCTCATCGGCTGCGGACTGGTATGCGCGGAATCGCCCTGCAAACCAAGCAGCCACGCACAATAGCCGACAACCTGCTCCGCGGTGACGCCATGCGCGCGCAGCGCCCCCATATCCAAAGAACGCTCGCGTTTGGCGAGCCTGCGGCCGGCCGCGTTGTCGATAAGCGGCAGATGCGCGTACCGTGGGTTTTCGGGGTTATATGGGGTGTATTGCGATTGTGGTGCGTGCTGCGATGGTGCAGAAGCCTGCGTTTTTGCCTTGCGGAATCCCGCCTTGATAAGCGCTCGGCGAATGGCGATTTGCAGGGCGTTCGACCGGAGCAGGTCGCGGCCGCGCACGATGTCGTCGACGCCCATGTCAAGATCGTCCACGACCACCACCAGCTGGTAGGAGAACAGGCCGTCGGCGCGGCGCACGATGGTGTCGCCGACGTCGTGCGCCAGATTGAATTCCTGATGGCCGAACACTGCGTCATCGAATTGGACGGTTGCGTGCGGGTTTGTGTCGGCGGGCATGGCGATGCGCAGCGAATGGCGGTCGCCGTTGGCCAGCCGCTGCCGGACGGTATCCGGATTGCTGGCGATAAGCCGGCGGCACGTGCCGGGATACACCATGAAACGGTCGCCTTCCTGCGGTGCGGAGGCTGCGCGGATGTCGGCGCGCGAGCAGAAGCAAGGGTAAATCAGCGGGGTTGTGCCAGCGATTGCGTTGTTGGCTGCGCTGCCGACTGCGGGGGTGTGGTCGTTGCGCGCGTCAAACGGCGAATCGTATGCGTCGTCAATCGTCAGGTTTTCCAAGCAATGCAGCGCCTCACGGTACAGGTCGTGCCGAGCGGATTGGAACACCGGATCGCCGTCCCAATCCAATCCAAGCCAATGCAGATCGTCCATCATCAGTTCGGCTGCGCCGGGCACCACGCGCGGTTCGTCGATGTCTTCGATGCGCAGCAGCATGCCGTCGCCGCGGCTGCGCGCGGACAGCCATGCTCCGAGCATCGCATAGATGTTGCCGATGTGCATGCGGCCTGATGGGGTGGGTGCGAAACGACCTGGCACGGGGTTCCTTCCTGTCGTTGGCGGGCGGTTCGGTGTTGCCGATGCGGAGACCGGTTGCGCCGATGCTTGCAACTGTACCTGCATCGGCGGCCGGAACGGCGGGTTTCGTGGGACGCGATTGTGGAATGCGTTGCTGGACGTGCGGTGACGTGCCATGCCGAGGTTGCAGCGTGCTCCGGAAACGTGCCGTCGCTGTGAGATATCTCACAGTGTGAGAAGGATATTTAGCGCATGGTGATACGGGCCGCGCGTTTCGTTTGGGGTGTGCGTAAGGTGGTGTGCGTCATCCGGTATTCTGGGTGGTGATTTCGGCAATTCGGTCTATGCGTTATCGGTATGGCCGGTCAAAAGGGGATTTACAAGGGGCGAATATGACGAAGCGACAGTTCAGTAGAGCGGAAATCGAATACCTGCGTACATTGCCGTCGATCGACGCGGTGACGGACAGCAGAATCACGTATGCGAGGGAATTCCAAATCGACTGCATGAGGCGGTATCTGCAGGGGGAGAAGCCGACTGCGATCTTCATTTCCGCGGGATTGAGCCCATCGGTCATCGGGCACAAGCGCATCGAACGCAATATCGCACGCTGGAAGCGTGACGAGGACATCATGCGCAAGGCGGCCGAAGAGCCGGAACCGCATGATACGGCTGTGGACAGCCACAATGCGATGTCGGAAGTGCCGTTGGGCAAGATTCAATCGCTGGTATGCCAGGTGATGGTGTTGAGCGATCGCGTCGATAAATTGGAGCGTTTGGTGGAGGGGCTGCGCAAGGGGGATAGAATCTGAAAAAAAGTTTTCAGATTTATTGGTTTTTTCCGGCGGTTCGCGCGCATTTATCTGATACATTAAATGCGTAGACGGAGTCTTTGAAGTCCCCCTTCTACTGCCGTCTGGTTTTATAGCCCGCGCGAATTTATGACCGCTTTATCGCTTCACTTCAGGTCATCGCGCGGGCTTCTTTATACGTTGTCGGCGGTTTTCTGGTAACACTGGTATCGAAATATCAGCCGACATGCCGGAAACGGTGGTGCCGGCCGCGGACCGGCGGTCGAATGAACTTGCGAGAGGTGGACGATGACTGCATACATGGATCACAAGAACCTCGCCAACGAGGTGATCGACGATGCGCGCGCACGTGAGATCACGGACGGCGTGCATCGTGTGCTCGACCGCATCGCGGCAGCTGAGGAACAAGCCGGACGCGAAGCCGTCTCCGTGCGCCTGCTGGCCGCCACGAAGACACGCGACATCGGCGAAATCATGGCTGCGATTGATGCCGGCGTGCGCATGATCGGCGAGAACCGTCCGCAGGAAGTGACGGCGAAGGCCGAAGGGCTGGCACGGCGATGCGCGGAACGCGGGTTTTCGCTGGGCGTCGCAGGCGCCGCGCCGGATGCTGCGGCGGAGCATATTCCATTCCACCTGATCGGCCAGCTGCAAAGCAATAAAATCGGCAAAGTGCTGCCGGTGGTCGACACTATCGAATCGGTCGATTCAATCGATTTGGCAGAAAAAATTTCACGTAGAGCCGTGGCTCGCGGTATTACTGTCGGCGTGCTGCTGGAAGTCAACGAATCCGGCGAGGAATCGAAATCCGGTTGCGATCCGGCGCACGCCATCCGCATCGCGCAGAAAATCGGCACGTTGGACGGCATCGAATTGCGGGGACTGATGACGATCGGCGCGCATGTGTACGACGAAACGGTGATTCGCCGCGGTTTCTCGCACCTGCGCAAGACCCGCGACCTCATCCTCGCATCCGGCGAACCGGGCACGGACCGTTGCCGGGAACTGTCGATGGGCATGACCGGCGACATGGAACTGGCCATCGCCGAAGGTTCCACCATCGTGCGCGTCGGCACTGCGATTTTCGGTGAGCGTGCGTTCATCTGAGCGCTTTCTTTGACTTTTTCTGTTTTTTAAGGATTTGCGGGGCTCGTCCGCCTGGATTGCATTCGTCTGGCTTACATTCGTCTGACTTGCATTCCTCTGAAAAACGGCTTGTCTGAGCTGCGTTCCGCCGGTAGGTGGGGTGCTGCGCGGTTTGGTGCCATAATTGCCGGTTTCGTGCCTGAAACCGTTGTCTTTCTAGGGGTAAACCCTCCTATAGGGGGCAAGGGCTTTCGTATGGCGGGTGTGAACATGGGTGTGTTCGAAGGAGAAACCCATGTTTTGGTCTGCCTCTCGATTGATGAGTAAACCCGTCCGTCTGCTCGCCCGCAGGACGGATTCCTACGTGCATGCGCATGCGGTGCTGCGTTCGCCCATGCGGCTGTTCGGTGCCGTGGCGGGCGCCTCGGCTGATTCCTATGATGCCGGTGATGATAACGATGGCATCGGCAATGGCGCCGGAGTCGGATCTGATGCCGGTGCAGCTGCCGACAGGGGTCATGCCGGAACTGTTGCGTTCGCTGGAACGTCTGCTGGAACGTTCGCTGGAACGCCGTCGTTTTACGAGGCGATTGACATTGCCGATGTGGTTCGCGCGCGCAGGCTGCGGCGGATTCGTTTCATATTGGTGCGGTGCGTGTCCGTGCTGCTGATCGTGGGCGCGGTGGTGGTCGCGTCGTTGCCGTTCGCCATGCAGGCGCATTCCGCGCGGCGCTTGGCCGAGACATCCGATTCGGCGGCTCGCACGGTTGCCGGATGGCCGTATCCGATGGCGATGGAGGAGTTGGAACGGGCGCGCGCATACAATCGGCGGCTTGCCGTGGAAGGACAGCCGGTATTGGGCGAGGCGGCCGATCCGTTCACTACCAGACCGGCTGGCACTGCCGGAGATGCTGATACCGCCGACGATTCGGCGCCTTCCGGCGGTGCCGGGCTTTCCGCGGCGGACGCGGACGCGAACTATCAGGGCCTGCTGGATTCCGGCGCAGGCATCATGGGCACGGTATTGGTGCCCAAAATCGGCGTGGAACTGCCGATTCGGCATGGTACGTCCGAACCGGTGCTCGCCGTCGGCGCAGGGCATCTGTACGGCACCAGCCTGCCGGTCGGCGGCACTGGCTCGCATACGGTGGTCACCGGGCATCGCGGCCTGGTCAAATCGTTGATGTTCACACGGCTCGACGAACTGCACGACGGCGATTTCATGTACATCAAAGTGATGGACAAGACGCTGGGATACGAAGTGGACCGAATCAGCGTGATCGAACCGGACGACGTCTCACGGTTGAAAATCGTGCCCGGCGAAGACCGGCTGACGTTGATGACCTGCACGCCATACGGCATCAACACGCATCGGCTGCTAGTCTCCGGGCATCGCGTCGCAATACCGCTGCCCGCGCCAGATCCGGCCGACGTGCGCGACGAACGCGCGACCGAACTGGGCGCGCTCGCCATGACCATCGTTTGCACGATGGGCGGCATGCTGTTGTGCTGCATGGTCGTGCGGTCGATGCGGCCCCGACACCGAATCATGCGGCACGCTTCCGCCTGGCCGCGTAAAGGATAAGGGGGAAGGCCGCGATTTTCGCGGGTCCGCACGTTCCCCGAACCCATCAATGGAGGGGACGGGTTTCAAAACGTTCATCCATAAGGTTCAAGGCATGGAGGCGCATAGGCAATTCGCCGCAGCGCCATGAGAGATGGACATGTCATGAAGTGGATGAAGGACCCGCTTGCCGGCTTCATAAGCCGGTGTGGCGCGCGGATGGGAAAATTCACCGCATTGCTTGTCACGATTGCGATGCTGGCCGGCACCACGGGAGCCGGCGCGACCGCGTTCGCCGACGAAACGGTGACGGATGGCGGCAACGTGGCCGCCGAATCCGCAGCGAGCCAGCCGGAATCGACGCAACAATCCGATGCTGAAAACGCAGTCGGATCGGACGTTGCCGACATTGCCGGGCAAGATGTTGCCGGACAGTCCGCAACGGACGATGACGACGCACAATGCCTTACGGACGACGGTGAATCGCATCAGCCATCGAACGAACAAGCGCAATCGCAACTGCAGTCGCAATCGCAACCGGAACAACCGTCGGAGACGATGCCGGAACAGCGGCAGCCGTGCGATAAGACGGAACAGCCGAATGAGCAGAAGGAGCAGGAACGGCAGGCGGTTAGGCAGCCGACGGCTGAGAACGCTGACGTACCTGCAAATGGTGCTGCACCGACTCAAGACGGCGATCGAAACGACCATGCCGGCGAAAATCGCACGGATGCTGTGGCGAATGGCGATGCGGGTGCGACAGCCGATGACGGCAAAACCGGCGATGCGGACGATGCTGACAACGATGGCAACACTGCTGAAGATGCCGACGATGCCGAACACATCATGCGCGATCGCTTCACCTTCAATCGCAAAACCGTGATGCGTGCCGCGCGTAACGTCGCCGTGCCGCAGCCGGACCACACGAAAAGCATCACATACAACAACGGCGGCAAATACACGCTGAACCTCAACGTGGTGGGCAAGGATACCCGCGAAAGCCATGAGACCACGGAGAAAATCGAAGTGGTGCTCGTACTGGACACGTCCGGATCGATGAACTACTGCATGGACGGAAGCCAAAGAAGATGCAACAAATCGAATCCGGAGCGGTTGACGGCGCTGGAAGAAGCGGCGACCAGCTTCATCGACGCCACCGAGACCACCAACGACACCATCCAGGACGAAAACAGCAAAGTGCGAATCGCCATCGCTCAATTCGGGCAGACATCCGGCGTGGTGAGTTCCCTGACCAGCGATACCGCCGCTCTGAAATCATCGGTGAGCAGGCTGTCCGCCAATGGCGCGACCCCTGCGGACAAAGGCATGGCCGCCGCGCAGACGGCATTGCTGCGGGCAAGGCCAGGCGCGAAGAAAGTCGTCATTTTCTTCGCGGACGGTGTGCCGACCACGCAAAACACTTTTAGCACGAGAGTCGCCAATGACGCCGTGACAACCGCGCTCGCCATGAAATCGGCCGGCACGCTCATCTACAGCATCGGCATCTTCGAAGGCGCCAATCCGGAGCAGCAATCGTTCGGTAACAGGGAGAACGACCAAGCCAACCAGTTCATGCATGCCGTGTCCAGCAACTATCCGAACGCCACCGCGTACAACAAAACCAATTGGGGTACGGGCAGCAACCTCGGCTACTACAAGGCCACCAACAGCGCTGACGACCTGACGAAGATCTTCGACGACATCCAGAAGGAGATCACCACGGGAAGCGCCTACAGCGGCGTCTCGATCGTCGACGAGCTGTCCGAATACGCGCAGGTCGATGGCGTTGTCTGGAACATGGCCAGCATGCGGAACTTCGGCGGAGCGACCTACTACCGGGTGACCGGCGGCGTGACGCTCAACGTGACGAATCTGTCTTCGGGGGCTACGCCTCCAGTGCTGGAACGTGATTACACATTGTGGTACAGCGACGCCGGCAACGGCAAGATCCGCGTCGAATTCGCCGGCGATTACCAGCTGCTGCACAACGCGACCTACACGCTCTCGTACGGCATCGTGCCAACCGACAGCGCCTACGCGCGGGTCAATATGGTCGACGGCGGCATCAACTACGACGCGACCGGCGACGCGGGCACCGGCACGACTTCCGCAGGAAAGCCGGGCTTCCGATCGAACGCGTCGGCGCAGGTCTGTTACACCTTCGACAAGCAGTCCGCCTGCGCGGCCTACCAGCATCCCGTATTGCAGGTGCCGTCCGCCAACGTGGTCGTGACGAAGCATTGGGAGGGTGGTGCGCCCGCCGGCGGAGCCACACTGCGCATCGATTTCATGCGGGACGGCTCGTCGGTGATGGGCAAGGATTTTTCCGCGGACGACGAACTGCCGACCGGCGAATGGCAATACACGTTCCGTGGCGTGATGGCGGGCGATTACACCGTCACGGAAGGCAATATCGCCGGCTATCACGCGAAAGGCAACGTCACCTCAGTGCCGATCAGCATCACCAGAGCCGACATGTGGAGCGCGTTCGACAAGGGACAGACCGCCACCTACGAAGCTTCGTTCACCAACGTGAAAGAGACGGTGGCCGCGCTGCCGCTATCCGGCGCATCGGAAGGACGGACCTGGCTGGTCGTGGTCGGCGTCACGGCACTGGTGCTGCTGCTTGCGGGCATCGTCGGACTGGCTTTGATCGGGCGCGGACGGCCGTGACGGAACTGCCGGACGGCAATCGCAATTCTCTGATCGCAATCCGGCAATCGCAATTTTCAATCACAACTAAAGAGCAACACAACTTACGAAACTTCCCATAAAACCAACCAATCGGCTGCGGTAACAAGGCCGACCAAACCAAGGAAGAGAGGTCTCTCATCATGAAGACGAGAAGGCTTTGTGCAGTAATCGCCGCGGCGGCAACGTTGCTGGGCGGTATGGCGTTCGGCACGGCCGGAGCGTACGCGGCCGGCAGCGCATCGATCGAAGTGCGGCATTCGCAGGAAGGGCACACCTATTCCGCGTACAAGTTCGCGTCGCTGACAGTGGACGGTGACGCCGTGCAGGTCGACACCGACGCCGATTGGGTGACTGTTGTGACCGACGCGGTGGCCGCCGCCAACAACAACATGGACCCCGTTGTCAGCATGCCCTCCGAATATGACAGCAATCCGGCCGCGTTCGCCGCAACCAAGACCGGCGATAACGACGCCGCATGGTTCCGCACATTCGCGGCCTCGTTGGCGGTTGGCGATGGCGTCGTTGCCGACAAAACCGTTGCGGGCAACGGCGGTACGGCTGCCATCGGTTCGCTTGAAGAAGGCTGGTATCTCATCACCGATGTGGATGGAGAGGGTGGCCGAGGCACCAACGTCATCGTCGCCACCACGCTGAACGGCGTGGCCGCCACATTCAAAGTGAAGGGCGATCCGGCAACCGGCCAGGGCAAGATTAACGCTGTCGGCATGTTTGTGGCCAAGAACGAGAACGAGCCCGACCAGCCGGGCAAGACGGCCGATACGATTACCACCACTGAAGGCGTGAGCATTGGGCAGACCGTCGCCTACACCATCACGCTGGATATTCCGAACGCGGCCGAAGGTTACGACAAATATCCGTACTTCGTGAAGGACGTGGCATCCAAGGGCCTGACGGTCAACAAGGACTTCAAGGCCGTTGTTCGAGCCGCGGATGGCACGGAAACGAATATGCCGTTCGCCTACGTGACCGTTCCGACCGTTGGAGCCGACGGCAAGACCACCACCGTGCTGGAATTCGACTTGGCCAACAAGAGCGGCCAGCTGGTCATCACCTACACCGCCGTGGTCAACAAGGACATCATCGACATGGGCAACAAGGTTACCAACAAGGCGGCCGTGTCCCGTGACACCGAGGTGTGGAATACGCCGGTCGAATTCGACTCCTATACCGGGGGCTTCTCCTTCCACAAGTACGGTGTCGGAAGCGATGCCAATGGTCTCGCAGGAGCGAAGTTCCACGTGTTCGAGGGAACCGAGGTTTCGCAGACCCCGCTCAAGTTCATCAAGATTGTGGATGGCGAATACCGCCTTGCCGAGGCGAACGAGAAGAATACTACCGAGAACGTGGTCTCCACCACCGGCAATGTGAGGATCATGGGCTTGAAGTCCGGCAAGTACACGCTGAAGGAAACCGGATTCGCGGACGGCTACGCGAAGAACTTCGTGCCGACCTTCACCGTCGAACTGACCGTGAATCAGGAGAACGGCGAATCGACCTTCAAGCTGGTCGGCGCCAACAACTTTGGTCTGGCAAGCGAGGTCGACAAGGTGATCTGGGTCAAGAACGTGAAGAACGTCACGCAGCTGCCGCTCACCGGCGCAATGGGCACCGTGTTGTTCACCATCGCGGCCCTGGTAATGGCCGGAGCCGGACTGGCGCTCGTGCTGCGCTTCCGCGAATCCGATACGCCGATGGCGGTCTGAGCGGGCCAGCAGACAGGCAACGGGGCTTGTTCGGGCGGGTGAGTCGTTGAGCGATCAACGGTTCACCCGCTTTTGCTGTGACGAATACGGGTGATTTAGGGTTTAGTACCGCCTGAAATGGTTGGAAAAACGCCATTCGTACCGGTATGATGGAACACGAAGCGAACAACGAATCGGATTGCGGCCTTGCATCGCAAACACGTATCGCAAGCCGAACAGGGGAATGGCATGACGGAGGCCATTCGACTGCCGTGCGGTGGAAGGGAGCCGCCGCACGCCAAGCCGAAAGGGAACATCATGTGCAACGGTGGGGGAGCGTTCAGTCCGGAAGAAGTCGAATATCTGCGCTCGCTGCCGGTGGTGGCCGAAGCGACGTCGCGACGCATCACCTACACGGAATCGTTCAAACACAACTGCATGCGCCGGTACCATGCGGGCGAATCGCCGGTCGAACTGTTCCGCGAAGCCGGACTCGACCCATCGCTGATCGGCTATAAGCGCATCGAACGTTGTTTCGCGCGCTGGCGCAAGATTGCCTGCCGTATGGGCACGGACCGGCTGGTATCGGTTGATGGGAATGGTGGAGTGGTGCCATCGGCGTCGGCGGATGTGGCGCCGTCGGCGGAATCTGCGGAGGTTGCTCGATCTGCGGTATCGCAGCCGGTGCAGCCAACGCAAACGACGGAAACGCAAAGCAATGCGACGCTGCCCGCGCCGCGCAACGCAGCCGAAGTCCCGATTCTGTCGGGAGGTGACGTGCGCGACCTGCTCATCGCCCAGCAGGTGCGCCGCATCGACGAGCTGGAACGCGAGGTGGCGGCGTTGCGGGCGGAACTGCATCGCAAATAATCGCAAAAATCGTAAAAAATGCGAGCAATCGGCATCGTCCGCAAAGCGACGCATGTCGAGAACGGCGGGCGTGGCGAGCGGGTAGACTTGCGGGTATGAGAATCGCACGTTTTACGCATAATGATGTACCGCAGTACGCCTTCGTTCAGACCGACAAGAACGACGGCAAGGACTATCTCGTGGCCTTGAACGGCTATCCGCTGTCCGGCCAGGCCGTCGAGCCGACCGGCGAGCGCTATCCGGTGGATGGTGACGGCATTCGTCTGCTGGCTCCGGTGATTCCGTCGAAGGTATACGGTTTGGCGAAGAATTATGAGGCGCATGCGCAGTTCATGCATGAGGCCGGTCATTCCGATATCAAGCATGCGCCGGAGGATATGGTGATTTTCACCAAGCCGAGCACGTCGGTGATTGGTCCGGATGATCCGATTGTGATTCCGCTGTGTTCGAATGATATGAATTTCGAGCCGGAGTTGGCTGTGGTGATGGGTCGTATCGCCAAGAATGTGCCGGTGGAGCAGGCCATGGATTATGTGCTGGGTTTCACGTGCGTGAATGATGTGACGTTGCGTGATCTGCAGGGTCTCGATCCGACGTGGACGCGTGCGAAGGGTTTTGATACGGCGTGCCCGTTGGGTCCGTGGATTGTGACGCGTGACGATGTGGATTGGAAGGATGCGAAGATTTCCTTCACGCTCAACGGTGAGGATGTGCCGATGGCGTCGGGTACCACGGCGAATCTGATTCACGGCATTCCTGAGCAGATCGCGGCGATTACGAGTTTCACCACGCTGCTGCCGGGCGATGTGATTATGACGGGTACGCCGAACGCGTCGGGTCATCTGGATCCGGGTGACGAGGCGATCGTGCACGTCGAGGGCATCGGCGATCTGCGCAACGTGGTGGTGCGCGGCTGATTTTCGGCTTGCTGGCGGACTTTGGATTAGGCGGGTTTGCAACGTTTCGTGATTTCGTTACGTTGCTGCCCGCCTTTTTCGTATGTATTGCGATTGCCGGTGAGCGCTGGTGATTGTCGGTGACTGCCGTCCTGTGTCGAAAGACGGTTTTGAGAAACGCAAAAAGTTGAGTGTGTGGGACTCAAGTTTTGGGAATATAATGGCGATGAAGTCGGTTGAGCATATCAGACAACGACATATGCGTCCGAACGCCGGCCTGGTAGCGAAGGCCGGGCGGCCGGGCGCGAACCATGGAGGATGATATGGAACAGAAGTTCACGCAGATGGCGCAGGAAGCGCTTTCGGACGCCGTTCAGAACGCGGCGGCGCTGGGCAATCCGCAGGTAGACACCCTGCACCTGCTGGACGCGATGCTGCGTCAGGAAAACAGCATGGCCCGCGCGCTCATCGAAGCGGCAGGCGGCAACGCGCAAAACGTGAGCGCCGAAGTGCATCAGGCGATGCAATCGCTGCCGAGCGCCAGCGGATCGACCACAACGCAGCCGGACGTCAGCAGGCAGCTGTCGGCGGTGCTATCGCAAGCCGAAAAAGAAATGCAACGGAGGGGAGACGAGTACGTCACCGTCGACCTCATGCTGGTCGCAATCGCGGCCGCGAAACCGAATCAAAGCGCGGACATCTTGGAAAAGAACGGTCTTACCGCGGATAAGCTGCGTAACGCCCTGACCGCCGCGCGCGGCAGCGACCGCAAGGTGACCAGCGCCGACGCGGAAGGCTCGTACAAGGCTTTGGAGAAGTACTCCACCGATTTGACGGCCGCCGCGAAGGAAGGCAAGCTCGACCCGGTGATCGGCCGCGACCAGGAAATCCGCCGCGTCATCCAGATCCTGTCCCGCCGTACCAAGAACAATCCTGTGCTGATCGGCGAGCCTGGCGTCGGCAAAACCGCCGTCGTCGAAGGCCTGGCGCAGCGCATCGTCGCCGGCGACGTGCCGACCACCCTGCAGAACAAGAAGCTTATCTCGCTTGACCTGGGCTCCATGGTGGCTGGTTCCAAGTACCGTGGCGAATTCGAGGAACGTCTGAAGAGCGTGCTTGAGGAGATCAAGAAGGCCGACGGGCAGATCATCACCTTCATCGACGAGATCCACACCATCGTCGGCGCGGGCGCGGCCGAAGGCTCCATGGACGCGGGCAATATGCTCAAGCCCATGCTGGCCCGTGGCGAACTGCGCCTGATCGGCGCCACCACACTGGACGAATACCGTGAGAACATCGAAAAGGATCCGGCGCTCGAACGTCGTTTCCAGCAGGTGTTCGTCGGCGAGCCGAGCGTGGAGGACACCGTCGCCATCCTGCGCGGCATCGCGCCGAAGTATGAGGCCCACCACAAGGTGACCATCGGCGACGACGCGCTGGTCGCGGCGGCAACCCTGTCGAACCGCTACATTTCCGGACGCCAGCTGCCGGACAAGGCCATCGATCTGGTGGACGAGGCCGCAGCGCACCTGCGCATGGAACTCGACTCCTCGCCTGAGGAAATCGACGAACTGCGCCGCCAGGTGGACCGTCTCAAGATGGAAAAGTCGTACCTGCTGGGCAATCCGAAGAACGACAAGGCCGCGGAAAAGGCCGAAGCGGAACTGGACGACAGCGCCAAGGACCGTCTCGCCGATTTGAACCAGGAAATCGCCGACAAAAGCGAAAAGCTCAACGGGCTGAAAGCGCGTTGGGACGCCGAAAAGAACGGCCACAACCGTATCGGCGACCTGCGCAAGAAGCTCGACGAGCTGCGTACGCAAGCCGAAAAGTACGAGCGCGAAGGCGACCTGGCGAAATCGTCAGCCATCAACTACGGCGAAATCCCGGCCATCCAGAAGGAAATCGCCCAAGCCGAGAAGAACGAGGCGGAATCGGGCGGAGCCGACAATGCCAACGCCGACGTGCCGATGGTCCCCGACCGCGTCGACGCCGACTCCATCGCCGAAATCGTCTCCGACTGGACCGGCATCCCCGTGGGCCGTCTTATGCAGGGCGAAAACGAGAAGCTCCTGCACATGGAGGAGTACCTCGGCAAGCGCGTGATCGGCCAGAAGGAAGCCATCCAAGCGGTTTCCGACGCCGTGCGTCGCTCGCGTGCCGGCATCTCCGACCCGAACCGTCCGACCGGATCGTTCCTGTTCCTCGGCCCCACCGGCGTGGGCAAGACCGAACTGGCCAAGGCGCTCGCCGACTTCCTATTCGATGACGAGAAGGCCATGGTGCGCATCGACATGAGCGAATACATGGAGAAGGCCTCCGTGTCCCGCCTGATCGGAGCCGCGCCGGGCTACATCGGCTACGAAGAGGGTGGCCAGCTTACCGAAGCCGTGCGTCGCCGTCCGTATTCGGTGGTGCTGTTCGACGAGGTGGAGAAGGCCAATCCGGAAGTCTTCGACGTGCTGCTGCAGGTGCTTGACGACGGTCGCCTGACCGACGGTCAGGGCAGGACCGTGGACTTCAAGAACACGATTCTGATCATGACCTCCAACCTGGGCTCGCAGTTCCTCGTCAATCCCGACATGGACGCGGACGCCAAGAAGAAGGCCGTGATGGACGCCGTGCACATGCAGTTCAAGCCGGAATTCATCAACCGTCTGGACGAACTGGTCATGTTCCACCCGCTGACCCGCGAGGAGCTCGGCGGCATCGTGGACATTCAGGTCGCGCAGGTGTCCGCACGTCTGACCGACCGCCGCATCACGCTCGACGTGACCGATTCGGCGCGCGAATGGCTTGCCAACACCGGTTACGATCCGGCGTACGGCGCACGTCCGCTGCGTCGCCTGGTGCAGACCGAAGTCGGCGACCAGCTTGCCCGCATGCTGCTGGCCGGCGAAGTGCACGACGGCGACACCGTGCTGGTGGACCAGACCGGCGGCGACCACTTGGAGCTGTCCGCGTGGGCCGCGGACCAGCTGGAGGATATGGGCGAGGAGAAGACGGACGATTCCGCCGACGTCCCGAACCCGGCTGAGTGACGATTATCGATTGGTTACCTGTCGGTCGTAAGCCTGCAATACCAGGCCTGCGACCGACAGCACGGTCGAACCGAGCAGTATGGCGATCGCCAGCTTCGGTTGCATGCCGAACGCCAGCCACAACGCGCACGTCCACACCGCGACCACCATCGTCACCGACGTGGTGATCTGCAGCACGCGTGCGCGGATCGCATGACCTACCACAGCGCGGAAGAGCAATTCTTCCGCGCTTTTTTCTTGCGTTGGCTCAGGGGATTTCGCTTGAGATCGCGCCGATTCTGTTGATTCTGTTGACTGTGCCGATTGCGCCTTTTCTGTTTCTGCCGTCTGCTGCGCGGTCATCGCGTGTTGCCGGACAAGCGTGCCAGCCAGCGAAAGCGTCGCGACCACGCCGACGAACGCGAAATACGGATCGCGCGAGCCGGCCGGGAAAATCCACGACACCACGCACAGCAGCAGGCTGTACGCGTAAACAATCGCCATGCCAAGCGAAACCAGCGAATCGCCGTTCGGATGTCGCCGCTGCAATGCGGGCAGGCCGCGGTGGTGAATCGGCGCCGCGCAATAGAACATGACCGGCGTGATGACGATGGCGTGCGGCCACGGATTCGTCAGCCAGCCCGGCATGGCGATTTTGGCCAGCGCCAGTAATGTGATGACGAACGTTGGAATGGTCAGGATAAGCGCGATGACGAGGCGCTTGCCGAGGTGGTCGGTGGGTTGTCCGTCGATGTCGGATGCCGATTCGCCGTCTGCCGTCACTTTGCCGTCTATCGTCACTCCACCGTCGGTTGTGTGGGATGGGTCGGCAAATCCGCCGTCCGTCCGCAGCGGAATCGCCTGGCGTGCGTCCGAGCTTGGAAACAGCCGCAACAACGCCCAGGTGGCGATGGATGCGGCCACAATCGACACGGCCGCCAAAAACAGATCGAATCCCATAATGTCCCTTCGTGTTGGGCTGATGCATTTCGCGTTCGGCTGATTTCAGCATAGTGCACGGTTGTGTGGCATGCGGTCGGTCTTGCGAATGAATGTGGATGCGTGGATTGATGTGTTCCTGATGACGTGATACCATCGAACGTATGTTCGACAATCCTGTGTTTGTAGTGATATTGCTGGTGATCGTGGCCGCGCTCGGAGCGGCTGCGGGCTTCTTCGCGGGCCGTGCCAAAGGGCAGGATATGGCCCGTGGCGCGAAGGAATCCGACCTGAACGAGGCGAAGGCGCAGATCGAGGCGGACAAACAGGACATCAGCAATCTCAACGCGGCTGTTGTGCAATACCGTACGCAGGCGGAAGGATTCAGCCAACAGCTGACGTATCTCAAATCGCAATTGGCACAGGCCCAGCGTGCCGAGGAAATGCGCGTGGAACGTGAACGGCAGCGTGCCGCCGAAGAAGCGAACCGTCGTCAAGCCGAAAGCGAACGGAAACTGCAGGAGCAAAGCAAGGTGCTCTCCGCACTGGCTCCGGTGCAGAAGAACCTCGACGCCCTGCAGACGAAGGTCGCGCAAATCGAAGAGGGCCGCAAGCATGAGATGGGCGCGCTCGGCGAACAGCTCAAAGGTCTTGGCGAACAGCAGGCGCGATTGGATCGCGAGACGAGCGCCCTATCATCGGCATTGCGCAACAACAAGGTGCGTGGCGCGTGGGGCGAGGCGCAGCTGCGCAACATCGTGGAATCGGCGGGTCTGTTGGAACATGTCGATTTCGACACCCAAGTTGTGGTCACCGACGCCGATGGACATACGCAACGGCCGGATATGATCATCCACATGCCGGGCGGCAAAACCATTCCGATCGACGCGAAAGCGCCATACGCCGACTACCAGCGCGCATGCGAGATTCCAGACACCGCCTCACCGGAGGAACTGGCCCGCAAGAACGAGCTGCTGCATTCCCATGCCAAAGCGGTACGAGACCATGTGAAGACTCTGGGAGACAAAGCCTATTGGAACGCGTTCAGCGATGCTCCGGATTTCGTGATCGCGTTCATCCCCAACGAATCGTTGCTGCAGGCCGCATTGGAAACCGACCCGACACTGATGGACGACGCATTCGCGCAGAAAGTCGCGCTGACCTCGCCGATCACCCTATGGGCGGTGCTCAAATCCGTGGCATACGCATGGCAGCAGCAAAGCCTGACCGATGACGCGAAAATGCTGTTCGACCTGTCCCGAGAGCTGTACGAACGGTTTGCAGTATTGGGGGAGCGGGCCACCAAACTGGGTTCCGCCATCACCAAAACGGTCGGCGCATACAACTCGTTCGCCGCGTCGCTCGAATCGCGCGTGCTGGTCACCGCGCGCAAACTGCAACGCGTCGACCAAAGCAAGGTCATCGGCACCGTCGACATGATCGCGCCCGAAAAAGGGGATATCCGCGAGTTGTCCGCTCCCGAGACCAACGCCGAATAACCATGTTTATCGCGCATAAATCACCCATACCGCACGGTGAATGACGAGCCGAAAGGATAGGCTGGAACCATGACCGAAGAGAACACTTTCCGCAAGATGACACCGGTTCCGACGCATGATTCCGCTGCGGGCCAGTCTGTTTCCGCTTCGACGGAATCCACCGTCGATTTCGCCATGCTCGAACCTCGCGACCAGCTCAAGACGCTGCTGCAGGCCGAAATGAAGGACAAGCCTTTCTCGGAACTCTCCTCCGTGCTGTTCGACCATCGCGGAGCCTCCATCGTCGGCCATATCCTGCTCGACACGTTGGAGGAAGCCGGCTATTCCGTCGACGATTTCGACGCGGTCGGCGCATTGACCGCCGCGGCCGTGCCGCTGGTCTCCGCCATGATCCAGGCCGCCGCCTCCCGTGGTGAGGATTTGGACGGTTTCGTCATGGACTTCGTCTATCCGTCCATCAAGGGTCCGTCGATTGCCGGCAAACGCGTGGTGCTGATCGACTCCTGGCTGTCTGAAAAATCGTATGTGCAGACCTCATCGCTGGTCACCCTGCGCAACGGCAACGAGCTGAGCCTCGACTTCTCCGTGGTGGAGAACGAAGGCGCCAAAGTGCTGGCCGTTGCCTCGCTGATCGGCGGTGTCGACATGGTCGACCCGACCATCAAGGTCATCAACCCGGTCACTTCGGAGGAATCCGAACTGCCGTTCGTCGAAGTGTTCAAGGAATCCGAACTCCACTGAACACCGAGTTTCCCGCCGACCGACCGCAAACATATCTGCCGTTGACGTCGTCGAATGTGCGATGACAAGCATGATGATGCATGCGGATGCGCGGGCCTTTGACATATTTGTATTGCTGTTCCTATGAAGGGGAGAACGTGCACGATCCCAATCCCATCGATGTTGCCGCACAGGCATCCGGCGAACCGACGTTCCGCGAGGTCGGCGTAGGACCGTGGTCGCAAACCCATCCAGGCGAACCACGCCCGGACGATGCGTCATCCCCCAATTACGACATCCGCTTCGACTCCACCCTGCTCGACGAAGGCGACCGCCGCAACGTGCTCGACCGCTACCGCTACTGGACGGTCGCGGCCATCAAAGCCGACCTGGACTCCCGCGGGCGCCACGATTTCGAAGTCGCCGCGGAGAACTGGACCCACGATTTCAACATCGGCTCCATGGTGCGCACCGCCAACGCGTTCCAAGCGCGCCGCGTGCACATCGTCGGCCCGCACAAATGGAATCGCAAGGGCGCGCTCATGACGGAGCTGTACCAGCACGTCGAAAACCATCCATCCATAACGGAACTCGTCGAATGCTGGAAACTGCGCATCGCCGGCGAAATCGCCGCCGCCCAATCGCAAGCCGCCGCCATCGCCTTCCATATGCGTGGCTCCGCAGCCGCGACGGATGGCACTTCCGGCACTGCCCCGAACACAGGCGAAACCATGGCCCAACTGGAAGCCTTGGACGCGAAAATAGCAGAACTGCAAGCCGCCCGCGTCATCGCGCTCGACATCATTCCCGGCGCGGTGCCCATGGAAACCTACCATTTCCCCGAACGCTGCCTCATGCTTTTCGGCGCGGAAGGCCCGGGCCTGTCCGAAAAAGCGCTCGAACTGGCCGATGACGTGGTCTACATCTCCCAATTCGGCTCGGTCCGTTCCATCAACGCCGGCGCCGCCGCCGCGGTCTCCATGCACGCCTGGATCGCCCAGCACGCCGCGCCGCAAGCCTGATCGCGCCATCGGCACGCGGCAAGAAAAGCCGTCGAACGTTGCTGTACCGGAAAGATGACCAGGTGTCCAACGATTGGGTTGCGAAATGGAAGGCAACGTCCGCGGCTGGGTTGCGAACGGGGCACGAAATAGGGCACACGCTCGTCACACAGACGCGTTACTGTTAGGGTCATGCCTACTTTCACCAAAGAAGAAATCGTGCATTTGGGCGATCTGGCCCGAATCGCACTCACGGACGAGGAAATCACCCGTCTGCAGGGCGATCTGAATGTCATCGCCGAATCCATCAACAAGGTCCAGGAAGTCGCCACCGACGACGTGGAACCGACCGCGAACCCGGTCCCGCTGGAAGCCTACCTGCGTCCGGACGTCCCCGAGACCCCGCTGACCCAGGCCGAAGCCACCGCAGGCGCCCCGGTCTCCGAGACCGGCATGTTCGTCGCACCGCGCATTCTGGGACAGGAGTGATATGAGCACCACCGAACTCGTCAAGCTTTCCGCCGCCGAGATGGCGGCCAAGATCAAGGCCAAGGAAGTTTCCAGCCGTGAGCTGGTCGAAGCCCACCTTGCGGTCATCGAATCCGCCGAACCGAGCGTCAAGGCCTTCCTGAAGGTCTCCGCCGACCAGGCCCTCGAACAGGCCGACGCCTTCGACGCCAAGTCCGATGAGGACAAGGCGCAGATGCCGGAACTCGCCGGCGTGCCAATCGCCATCAAGGACATGATCGTCACCAAGGGCATCGAAACCACCGCCGCATCCAAGATCCTCGAAGGCTGGGTGCCGCCGTACGACGCCACCGTCATCGAGAAGCTCAAGGCCGCGGGCATGCCGCTGTTGGGCAAGACCAACCTCGATGAATTCGCGCAAGGCTCCTCCACCGAGCACTCCGCCTACCAGACCACCCACAATCCGTGGGATACCGAGCGCGTGCCGGGCGGTTCCGGCGGCGGTTCCGCAGCCGCAGTGGCCGCATTCGAAGCTCCGCTCGCCCTGGGTACCGACACCGGCGGCTCCATCCGCCAGCCGGGCTCGCTGACCGGTACCGTCGGCGTCAAGCCGACCTACGGCGGCGTCTCCCGTTTTGGCGCGATCGCCATGGCCTCCTCGCTCGACCAGATCGGCCCGTGCTCCCGTACGGTGCTCGACTCGGCCCTGCTGCAGGAAGTGATCGGCGGACACGACAAGCGCGATTCCACCTCCATTCCGGAAGGCCCGCGTCCGATGGTCGCCGCAGCCCGCGAAGGCATGAAGCGCGATCTGAAGGGCCTCAAGGTCGGCCTGATCAAGGAGCTCGGCGGCGAAGGCTTCCAGCCGGGCGTCATGGCCCGCTTCAACGAAGGCGTCAAGAAGCTTGAGGAAATGGGCGCGGAGGTCATCGAAGTGTCCCTGCCGCACCTGCCGTACTCCCTCGGCGCCTACTACATCATCATGCCGTCCGAGGTCAGCTCCAACCTGGCCCGTTACGATGGCATGCGCTACGGCCTGCGCGTCATGCCGCCGGCAGGCGTTCCGCAGACCGCCGCCAACATGATGGCCTACACCCGTGAGGCCGGCTTCGGCGACGAAGTCAAGCGTCGTATCGTCCTCGGCACCTACGCCCTGTCCGCCGGCTACTACGATGCCTGGTACGGCTCCGCGCAGAAAGTCCGCACCCTGATCATCGACGACTTCAAGAAGGCCTTCGAAAAGGTCGACGTGCTCGTCGGCCCGACCAGCCCGGTCACCGCGTTCAAGTTCGGCGAGAAGACCGAGGACCCGATGGCCATGTACGCCATCGACATCACCACCATTCCGGCCAACCTCGCCGGCGTGCCGGCAATGAGCATCCCGGCCGGCCTGAGCGACGACGGCCTGCCGGTCGGCTTCCAGTTCCTCGCCCCGCAGCAGCGCGACGAGGTCATGTACAAGCCCGCCGCCGCTCTCGAAGCGGCCCTCGAGGAAAGCTGGAACGGCCCGATCTGGCAGTCCCTGAAGACCCCGTGGCTCGACGGACTGGACAAGTAGGAAGCATCGGAGGAAAGAAAACAAAATGGCTGAAAAGTTGATGAAGTACGCCGATGCCGTCAAGAAGTTCGACCCGGTCATCGGTCTGGAAACCCACGTGGAGCTGTCCACCACCACGAAGCTGTTCTGCCCGGCCGAAGTCCACTTCGGCGGCGAGCCGAACACCCAGCTCACCCCGGTGAGCCTCGGCCTGCCGGGCTCCCTGCCGGTGGTCAACAAGACCGCCGTCGATTACGCGATCAAGCTGGGTCTCGCCCTGCACTGCGAAATCGCCGAATGGAGCCAGTTCGCCCGTAAGAACTACTTCTACCCGGACATGCCGCGCGATTACCAGATCTCGCAGTATGACAAGCCGACCAACGGCAACGGCTACCTCGACGTGGAGCTTGAGGACGGCACCATCTTCCGTGTGCCGATCGAGCGCGCCCACATCGAAGACGACGCCGGCAAGAACACCCACGTCGGTGGCGCTGACGGACGTATCGAAGGCGCCGACCACTCGCTGGTCGACTACAACCGCGCCGGCGTGCCGCTGATCGAAATCGTGACCAAGCCGATCGAAGGCGCAGGAGACCGCGCCCCCGAAATCGCAGGCGCCTACATGCGCGCCATCCGCGACATCGTGCGTGCGCTGAACATCTCCCATGCCCGCATGGAGCAGGGCAACATGCGCGCCGACGTGAACGTGTCGCTGCGCAACAGCCCGTCCGATCCGTTCGGCACCCGTTCCGAAACCAAGAACGTGAACTCGTTCCGTGGCATCGAGAAGACCATCCAGTACGAGATCCGCCGCCAGGCCGCCATCCTTTCCGAAGGCGGCGAGATTCTGCAGGAGACCCGTCACTGGGACGAGGCCTCGCAGACCACCGCCGGCGGCCGCGTGAAGTCCGACGCCGATGACTACCGCTACTTCCCGGATCCGGATCTGGTGATGCTGCACATCACCAAGGAGCACATCGAGGAGATGAAGGCCCAGATGCCGGAAATGCCTCGTGAGCGCCGCAACCGCCTGAAGGGCGAGTGGGGCTTCAACGATCTGGAGATGCGCGACGTGCTCAACGCCGACGCTCTGGACCTGCTCGAGGACACCGTCAAGGCCGGCGCTTCCGCCTCGGGCGCCAAGAAGTGGTGGCTGGGCGAGCTGTCCCGCGAAGCCAACAACAAGGGCGTGAGCCTTGAAGAGCTGCCGATCACCCCGGCCGACGTGGCCGAGGTCGAGAAGCTCATCGCCGACGGCAAGCTCAACGACAAGCTCGCCAAGCAGACCGTCGCAGGCGTGCTCGCCGGCGAAGGCACTCCGGACGAGGTCGTCAAGAAGCACGGCTTCCAGGTCGTTTCCGACGACGGCGCGCTCGAAAAGGCCGTCGACGAGGCACTCGCGGCCAACCCGGACATCGTCGAGAAGCTCAAGAGCGGCAACATGAAGCCGATGGGCGCGATTATCGGCGCTGTCATGCGCGCCACCCGCGGCCAGGCCGACGCGAAGGCCGTCACCAAGATCGTGATGGGCAAGATCAAGTGACGTTCCGGCGATTGCCGAACGTTGCCTGATTGATGGCATCGAAAGGCGTGCGTTTTTGCGATGAGAGGAATCGTAAAAACGCACGCCTTTCTGCATTTTGTTGCTTTTTATCTGCTTTTACATGCCTTTTCGTACGATTCACGCGTCGGCTGGGGGAGGTTTCACGGGGATTTTGCCTAACAAAACTCCCAGCTGGCGTTCAGTCGGGTATAATACCGTCGGTATGGGTGTGGCGAGGGACCGCGCCGAGAAACATAGGGAACGATAATCATGTCAGAGTACGCTGAAACCACAGCGAAGGAACAGACGACGGACCAGCGGGCGAGGGAGCTGCCGGAACGCATCGTCATTCCGCCCATCAAGGGCGAGATGGTGCACTTGCGCCCCGCCACCATCGACGACATCGCACGCATGGAGGTCATTGAGGCGTACGTCGGCGCATCCGGCATCACCGGCAAGGACCGCGTGGCCGAACGTGGCGCTGTGAACGCGTGGGTGCGTCGTTCCGTGGCATGGTCCAATGGCGAAAAATCGAACGAATCCGGCGTGGGGGATCCGGAATCTCGTCGTACCATCGCATGGTCCATCGTCACCGAAGCCGACCATGACGGCGACAGCGAGCTTGACGCGGCCTCTTCCGACAACGTGATCGGCATGATCTTCCTCATCGACATCGACGGCTGGGCACGTTCCGCCCGCATCCAAGTGGTGCTCGGCAAGGACTACCGCGGCCGCGGCTACTCGCGAGACATCATGCCCCGCGTGATGACGTACGGCTTCGCGCCGGAACCGGCGGGCCTCGGCATGCACCGCATTTGGGTGGCCGTGCCGGAACAGAACACGCGTTCCGTATCCGTCTACCAGTCGCTCGGCTTCGTGCCGTCCGGCCGTTCGCGCGATGCCCTGTGGAACGCGTCGGAGAACCGTTACCAGGACCTCATCGTCATGGACACGCTCGTCGACGAATTCGACCCGATCCGCTCGCTCGACGCGTTCGGCATGCACGTGATCGAAGACAATCCGGGCGTCAAGGAGGCGTTGAGCGCCCGCGAACACTCGATCGCCATCCAACTCAACTCCGTACATAAGGGCGATGCGGACGATGCCGCAGCGGCAGGCCAGAGTGGAGACACGGCGCAGACCTCCGCCGACGAGACGTCTGCCGCGCCATCGCAGGAATCGCAGCCGAACGAAGCATCCGGAACGGCGAAGACGGACCAGAAGGCCGGCGATGCCGACAACAACTGGCCGTACAGCTCGGATGAGCGCAAAACCTCGAAGGATGCTTGGTGGCGCACGCTTGGACGTGGCCGCAAGCGCGACACGGAAGGCAGACGATGAGCGCCGAGGACCTCGACAACTACGAAACCGACGCCGAGCTGTCCCTATACAAGGAATACCGCGACGTCATCAAACTGTTCACCTACGTTGTGGAGACCGAGCGCCGCTTCTATCTGGCCAACAAGGTCGATTTCAACGTGCGTTCCGCCGGCCAGGACGTCTACTTCGACGTGCGGCTGACCGACGCGTGGGTGTGGGACGTCTACCGTTCCAGCCGTTTCGTCAAGAACGTGCGCATCGTCACGTTCAAGGACGTGAACGTCGAGGAAGTGCAGAAAACCGACATCGACATTCCCGACAGCATGTAGCAGACCTACGGAAAACCAGTCTTCGGCGGAAGCCGTACGGCTGGTTTTCCTTCTATCAGGGCGATTGCTGTCGGACTTGGCGGTGATTTTGTGTGCATGCGCACAGGTGCGCTGTGCGTTTCCCTACCTTCGGGTAGAATATCTTCGATTTTGTTTGTAAGGAGACTTCAAAGTGACGCAAAAGCAATCCGTGGTCATCATCGGTGGCGGCCCTGCCGGCCTGACTGCCGCTTGGGAGCTCGTCAAGGACGGTGGCTCCGAACAGTACGACGTGACCGTGCTGGAAGCCACCCGCGAATTCGGCGGCATCTCCCGCACCGTCAAGCATGACGGCAATCGTATGGATATCGGCGGCCACCGCTTCTTCTCGAAGGACGACCGCATCATGGACTGGTGGAAGGACGTTCTGCCGCTGCAGGGCGCACCCAGCTATGATGACAAGAAGCTCCACCGCGAGCATGATATGGAGCCGGGCGGCCCGGATCCGGAAATCGAAGACAAGGTGATGCTCAAGCGCCACCGCGTGTCCCGCATCTACTGGAACCGCCACTTCCTCGACTACCCGATTTCCCTGAGCGCCAACACCCTGAAGGCCATGGGCTTCAAGCTCACCATGGTCGCCGGCTTCAGCTACCTGAAGTCCATGGTGCACAAGCTGCCGGAAACCAATCTGGAGAACTTCTACATCAACCGTTTCGGCCGTAAGCTCTACTCCATGTTCTTCGAGGGCTACACCGAGAAGCTGTGGGGCCGTCACCCGTCCGAAATCTCCGCCGACTGGGGCGCACAGCGCGTCAAGGGCCTGAGCATCATGGGCGTGCTGAAGAACGCCTTCCAGAAGCTCCTGCCGAAGAAGCGCGACAACTCCGAAGTCGAAACCTCCCTCATCGAGGAATTCTGGTATCCGAAGCTCGGCCCGGGCCAGCTGTGGGAAACCGTCGAATCCAACTGCGAAGCCGCCGGCGTGAAGGTCATCACCGACGCCAATGTGGTGGAAATTCGCCAGAAGGACGGCAAGATCGCATCCGTCGTGTACGAGGATTCCGAAGGCAACCGCACCGAAATGGCCGCGGACGATTTCATTTCCTCCATGCCGGTCAAGGACCTTGTCAACGCCGTGGACGCCTCCGACCAGCCGGCTCCGAAGGACATGACCGAAATCGCCAACGGCCTGCCGTACCGCGACTTCGTCACCGTCGGCCTGCTCGTCAAGCACCTGCGCCTGACCAACACCACCGACATTCCGACCCTCGGCAACCCGCCGATCGTGCCGGATTGCTGGATTTACGTGCAGGATCCGGGCTACAAGGTCGGCCGTCTGCAGATCTTCAACAACTGGAGCCCGTACCTGGTCAAGGACGTCGACAACACCGTGTGGATCGGCCTCGAATACTTCTGCGAGGAAGGCGACTCCTTCTGGAACATGACCGACGAGGAAGCCACCAAGTTCGCCATCCAGGAGCTCACCCGCATGCAGGTCATCAACGGCCCGCAGGACGTGCTCGACTCCCACCGCGAACGCGTCAAGAAGGCTTACCCGGCCTACTTCGACACCTACGACCGCATGCCCGAACTCGTCGACTACCTCGACTCCTTCGGCAACCTGTACTGCGTTGGCCGTAACGGACAGCACCGTTACAACAACATGGACCACTCCATGGCCACCGCCATCGAAGCCGTCAAGGACATCAAGAGCGGCGAAACGTCGAAAGACAACGTGTGGTCGGTCAACACTGACAAGTCCTACCACGAAGAAAAGTAGAAAAATAAATAACGCGTGCGCATACGCCCTTTCTCCGGCGCTCGACGTACCTTTGTACGCCTTCGGCCTCAGACGGGCGTCTTCGCACGCGTTATTTATTTTTCGCAGCGTAACTTTGATCAAGCCCATGCTTTTTGGCATGGGCTTTTTCATTGCGATTTTCATTGCGATTGCGCGGTGCGCGAACCGCACGGGCGGACCGCGCGTGCCCGCTTTGCGTTGGTCTGGGTTGCGTTGTATGGTTAGGACAGTTCGAAAACCGCGATGTTTCGCGGCGGACTTTTCATTCGACGGAAATTTTCCGCGATTCTTTTTTACAGCTGTCGCGGGCGCATGCCTGTGGAAGCCAAGGAAAGGCAACTACCAGTGGCAACAAGCCCTAATCTCGATGATATGAAACTGCCCGAGCTCAAGGAGCTCGCCAAGCAGATGGGACTTCGTGGTGTCTCCACCATGCGCAAGACCGAACTGATCGCAACACTTCAAGCCGCCCGTTCCGGCGGCCAGGCTCCGGCCGGCGTCACCGTGCGCGCGCCAAAGTCCGCTCCCGCCGCAGACGCTGAGGTCAAATCGGCAAAGGACAAGAAGGCCGATGAAGCCAAGCAGGAGGAACGCCCCGTCCGTGCCAAGCAGGCCAAGTCCGCGGAATCCTCCGAAGTCGCGGATGCCGTGGCAGCGGTGGACGCGTTGAAGCCGAACGATGAAGCGCCGAAGCGTCGTCGCCATCGTGACGCCGAAGCCGGCGCCGACCTGCTCGCCGAACTGGGCCTTGACGATGCCGCTCCGAAGCAGGATGACCGCCGTCGCCGTCGTGATGACGACCGTAGGAACGATTTCGAGCCGCGTCGCCGCCGTCGCGTGGCGGACGGGCCGAAGAGCGAAGACGTCGTGCGCGACCTTGATGACATCCTCGCCACGCTGCCGTCGCAGGAAGACGCCGACGATGATAAGCGTCGCGACGAGACCGAAGACAACGAATACCGTCACAGCCGTGGACGCAACGATCGCCGTGGCCGCCGTATGCGTGGCCGTGACCGCGATTACGACGAGCGTGACGAGCGTCGCGGCAGGGGCGATCGCAATGATCGCAACGACCGTAACGATCGCGCCGACCGCATGGACCGCAACGCCGACCGCGACCAGCGCAACGATCGTATGGATCGCGCCGACCGCGACCAGCATCGCGACGAGCCGAAGGAAGACCTCGTGCCGGTCGCCGGCATCGTCGACGTGCTCGACTCCTACGCGTTCGTGCGTACGTCCGGCTACCTGCCGGGACCGAACGACGTGTATGTCTCCATGGGCCAGGTCAAGAAGTACGGCCTGCGCAAGGGCGACGCCGTGCACGGCTCCATCCGCGCCCCGCGTGAAGGCGAACGTCGCAACCAGCGTCAGAAGTTCGTGCCGCTGCAGTCCATCGACTCCATCAACGGCATGAGCGTCGAGGAAGCGCAGCATCGTCCGCAGTTCAGCAAGCTCACCCCGCTGTATCCGCAGGAACGCCTGAAGCAGGAGACCACGCCGAACAAGCTCACCGGCCGCCTCATCGACATCGTGGCGCCGATCGGCAAGGGCCAGCGTGGCCTGATCGTGTCCCCGCCGAAGGCCGGCAAGACCATCACCCTGCAGAACATCGCCAACGCGATTGCCACCAACAATCCGGAAGTCCACCTGATGGTCGTCCTCGTGGACGAACGTCCGGAGGAAGTCACCGACATGGAACGCACGGTGCAGGGCGAGGTCATCTCCTCCACCTTCGACCGTCCGGCCTCCGACCACACCACCGTCGCCGAACTGGCCATCGAACGCGCCAAGCGTCTCGTGGAGCTCGGCCAGGACGTGGTGGTGCTGCTCGACTCCATGACCCGTCTGGCCCGTGCCTACAACATCGCCGCGCCGGCCTCCGGCCGCATCCTGTCCGGTGGTGTGGACGCGCAGGCGCTGTACCCGCCGAAGAAGTTCTTCGGCGCCGCCCGCAACATCGAAAACGGCGGCTCCCTGACCATCATCTCCTCCGCGCTGGTGGAAACCGGTTCCAAGATGGACGAGGTGATCTTCGAGGAATTCAAGGGCACCGGCAACATGGAATTGCGCCTGAGCCGTGAGCTCGCCGACAAGCGCCTGTTCCCGGCCATCGACGTGAACGCCTCCGGCACCCGCCGCGAGGAGCTCATCACCGATCCTCAGGAACTGCCGATCATCTACCGTCTGCGTCGCCTGCTGGGCGGCCTCGAGCCGGAACAGGCCTACCAGACGCTCGTGCCACGCCTGAAGAAGACAGCGACCAACCGCGATTTCATGGCGTCGCTCATCCAGCAGAGCGGCAACGCCACCAACGGCAACTGAGTCGTCGGCTGCAAGCGAATCTGAAGGTTTGAGGGGCTGCATGGCAATCGCCGTGTAGCCCCTTTCCTATGCGTACGTTTCGACGAATTTCGTGAAATTGACCACTTCTTGGACAACGTTGTCAATTAAAAAATAGGTAAAAATACGACGAGAAAAGATAAATGGGGAAAATATATATGGTCGATATGGGGGTATGAGCTAAATAAAACAAAGATATTTCATGACAGCGTTGCGCCGTCCGGATAAACTGCGGCGATTCCGCGACGGTATGTGCGCGGTAGTGGGTATGGTAAGGAAGAAAAAGAACATGGAACTGCAGTGGGGACGGTCGATTGCGGCCGGTGCAGTGGATTGTTGGAAAAGGGGTATGAATGACCAACAGTGACAATGGTCCGGTAGACGCACGTACGGTTGCGAGCCAGCTCGACGCGACCGATGGCGTAATCCTCGACATGCTTGAAAAGGATGGCCGAGCCACGCTGTCCCACCTTTCCGAGGCGACAGGCCTGTCCGTGTCCGCCGTGCAGTCGCGCGTGCAGAAGCTTGAGCGTCGCGGCGTGATCCGCGGCTACAAGGCGGTTATCGACGACGAGCGCCGCGGCCTTGCGGTGAACGCCTACATCGCGGTCACGCCCATCGATTACTCCCAGGAAGCCGAGATTCCAGACAAGCTCAAAAACATCGACGGCATCATGTCCTGCGATTCCGTCGCCGGTTCGCCCAGCTTCATGCTCACCGTTCGCGTCGAATCGCCCAGCAAGCTCGAAGAGCTGTTGAACCTCATCCATCGCACGGTGTCGGTCAGCACCGAAACCACCATCGTGCTGCAGCGTTACTTCGCGAAGTGACCGCTGTTCGGCAGATGCCGCGGTAGGGTGCGCGGTAGGCTTATACCCATGAGCGACAGCGAACATGACTGGCTTCGGCCAGAAGAAGAAACCGAATCCGAAACCATCATCGACGCGCGCACCGCGCAGAACAACCCCGAAGTGGCCGATGTGGTGGCTAAAATCGCCTCGCTGCGCCAATCGATAGACAACGTCGACACCGCCATCGTCTCGCTGCTGGCGGAACGGTTCAAATACACGTCGCAGGTGGGTGTGCTCAAGGCGCGTGCGGGCTTCGCGCCGGCCGATTACCAGCGTGAACATGCCCAGATCGAGCGTCTGCATCGCATTGCCGACGAAGCCGGACTGGATCCGGAAATCGCCGAAATGTACCGCGAATTCGTGGTGACCGAGGCCAAGCGCCGCCACAAGCGCATCGCCGAAAACGGGGGAGACCCGGGCGTACTCGACGTTTTCGCCTGAGCCGTCCGTTTTCCGCGCGCCCCGCGCGAACGTCCATTACCGACGGGCATGCCGGGCACTACATTAAATGCCTTGGAAAGTTGTTTCGATTGCGATTGAGAGGTCCGGCATGCGCCACGCCACCGCGAACCGTCCATCCGGTGCCCGACGCCCGCTTGCCGCGGCGATCGCGGTCGCCGTCATCACCGCCGCTCCCGTCGCGGCAGTCGGCGTGAACGACGCGATATCGGCCTTGCAACAGAATGGGCAGTACGCGGCCGATGCATCGCATGATGACGTGATGAGCGCCTACACCTCCATCGACAAACCAGGCCGCCTTTTCCTGACCAACAGCGGATCCTCCACGTCGAAACGCGTTCCCAAAGGCGTTGTCGCATTGCCGTGGAAAATATCCGCCTCCTTCACCCTCAACGGGCCCGACGTAAGCGTTTCCGACGTTTCCGGCGCTTCCGGCATGATCGGCATACGCATCGCCCTGCATGCCACGAAACCCGACGTGACCGCCAATCTGACGCCAATCGTCGCCTTCACCATTCCCGGACGCGTCGGCAGTGACGTGACCGCCGATGACGGCGTGCTCGTCTCATCCGACAACACCTCGACCCTGGTGGCTGCGGTCGGCAAACCGGGCGAGGACCTGACCTTCAACGCCTACGTGACGGCGAAGCACTTCACCATGAGCTCACTGTCCATCGCCGCGGTGGAAGGCAACGTTCAGCAATCACTGCCTGACCTGACCAAGCGTGCAACCACCTTGGTGGACGGTCTGACCAACGTCGGCTCGCAACGCAACCGCAAGCTCATCGCCCAACTGGAACAGCTCAGAGACAACGAGAAAGCGCTTGCCAAACAGACCATCGCCGTACGTTCCAAAGCGCACGATCAGGCGTTCGACGGCTACATCGACGCGTACGTGGGCTCATACACCACGCATCTGTCCGGTTCGATCGGCAACGCCACACAGCTTCCCGCCATTCTCGGCACCGCGTCCGAACTGAACGGCGATACCTCCGTAGCTAAATCCGTGGCAGACCTGGCCAACGCCGTCAACGACGTGAGCGCCGCATACCGGCATATCGGCGCGGCCGACGCCGTCGACGAGGTGATTCGCACCATCGAACAGCGCGGCACATCCGGCTTGGTGAACGAGCTCACCAAGCGCGCCGGCGAGGAACAACAGCGCGGCTCCAAAGACTACAGTGCCGGCCAATCGCAGCTGTCCGCGGCCATGATCCCGTATTCGATGGATTTCACCGACGCATACACGGCTCGGCTTAAGGAACTGGGCGCCACCGCAGGCACGGCTGGCAGCTACGAAACCCAGGCGATCGCCGACGTGCGTGCCGGCATCAAAGACAATGAGAAGCTCAAAACCGCGTCCGACAAGGTGTCCGCGGCGATGACCGCGTTGGCGGACGCCAGCGAGCACACCGGACAGGCCAGCGCATTCCACCAGATCGTGCTGCGATTCGCCGACCAGCTGGATTCGGATGACGACACGTCCGAATCGGGCGCTGCCGATGACGCTTCTGTGCTGGACACGTTGCGTTCCGCCTCCGCCAGCCAATCGTTGTGCGCGAAAGCCGAGAAACGGCGGTCCCGTGCGCAACGCAAGGCCGAACGCGCGCAGGCGAAGAACAACACCGCCGATTCGACCAGCTTGGTCGATGACAAGAACGCCATCAGCATGGATGATGTGATGAGCTACGCGGGCGGACTACGCCCGTCGTTCGGCGCCGCAGCGGACACCACGTCGAAGAATGTGGCGAAAGTCGGGGGAGTGGACGGCTCTTCGAAGAACAGCGGTTCCGATTCCTCTTCTTCCGCCGATTCGATGTCCAGTTCGTTGCCGGTTGCCGGCTATGGCTTGGCGAAAACCGGTTTCACGCCGGATAATGGCGATTTGATTGACGAGACGGTCGAATTGGCCGCCGCTGCGGAAGTTTTCGACGATGCGCTGCAGGCTGGATTGGGTGGGAACGGTTCCGGAAATTCGTCCGCTGGCCCGCAGTACCTCCTGTCCGTTCCGGTGTTGTAGAGCACGCGGTTTGTGCGATGCGCTAAATCCGATAGTGCTCCGTTGCTTACGTGGTACGTTTCGGGGTTTTTGATTGCGATTTCCGCCTCCGCTTGTGCATTCGTTGAGATTACGCCCATAAAAACCATTTTTCGCGTACGGGTTTGTGCGCAGGGGCGGGAATGTACGCTGAGAACAGCCGAGAACGGGATAAGGACGGTTCTATGCGCGCACGTCTTGCGATTTAGGGCGATTCTGCACGGACGTGAGCAAAAGGGGATATGATTTCGACCGTTTTGCCTGCGATTTATACCCCTTTTCGCTCACGAAAGCATTTTTCCCGCGATTTTGACTGAATATGAGCAAAAGGGGGCACGGTTAGTTGCAGACAGTGACGGGATATACGAGGGGCCTCTCCTTCATGCAAAGGAAAGGCCCCTCGTATGTGGGTGAAGTGAGCGGCTGCGCTACAAAAGCCGCTGGCGGCTCACCTCAGAGACTCACTTCTTCGGTTTCTTGGCCGGCGGTTCGCCTAGCTCGCTTTCGGCGACCGTCACATCGGCGGCCTCGTCCTCACCCTCGGCGGCAGCCGGTGCGGTGAAGGCGATCGGTCCGGTCACGCGACCAGCTTCGGCGATATCGCCCAGCGCGGCCTCGATGGACCCGCGCACATCGTCGGCAACGGCAAGCGTCACAGACAAGATCGGGGTCTTCATCGAAACCTTGGCCTTCGACTTGATGCCACGCAGCGCGGCCAGAGCCTCACCGGCATGAGCAAGCAGATCGGCGGATGCGTCGCCGGCGGCGGCCGCGTACACGTCGGCCACAGGCCATGCGGCGCGGTGCACGGAGCCCTCGCCCTCATGCATCCAGCTCCACACCTCTTCGGTGGCATACGGCAGGTACGGGGCCAGCAGGCGCGCGAACGCATCAAGACCCAGGCCCAGCGTGGTGCGTGCGGACTTCACCGCGGCCTCGCTCGGCACGTTGCCGGTGGAATCGGCGGTGCCGTAGGCGCGGTTCTTGACCAGCTCGATGTAGTCGTCGCAGAACTGCCAGAAGTAGTTCTCGATGACTTCCAGAGCCTTGGAATGCTCGTAGTTGTTGAGATCGTCGGTGGCTTCGCGGACCACGGCGGCCATCTTGGACATCGCGGAACGGTCGATCGGCTCGGTCACGTCGGCCGGGTTCCATGCGGCGACTGCCGGAGCGCCCACGTGATGGTTCTCGTCCTCACGGCCGATGGCTAGCGCGAACTTGGTGGCGTTGAGCAGCTTGATGGCAAGACGACGGCCGATCTTCATCTGGCCTTCGTCGTACGTGGCGTCCAGGCCCAGACGTGCGGCGGCGGCCCAGTAACGCACCGCGTCGGCGCCGAACTGTTTGATCGGCTTGTCCGGCACGACCACGTTGCCCTTGGACTTCGACATCTTCTTGTGGTCCGGATCGAGGATCCAGCCCGACAGCGTGGTGTTGGCCCACGGCAGGCACTTGTTCTCGAGATGCGCGCGATCCATGGTGGAGAACAGCCAAGTGCGGATGATGTCCTGGCCCTGCGGACGCAGATCCATCGGGAAGGTGGCATTGAAGATCGCCTGGTTCTCCTCGCCCGGTTCCTCCCAGCGGGTCACGATCTGCGGGGTGAGCGACGAGGTGGCCCAAGTATCCATGATGTCCGGCTCGGCGGTGAAGCCGCCCGGCACGTCACGCTGGTCCTCGGTGTAGCCTTCCGGCACATCGTCGGTCGGATCGATCGGCAGACGGTCCTCGCTCGGGGTGATCGGATGATCGTAATCCGGGGTGCCATCCTCCTTCACCGGGTACCACAGCGGGAACGGAACGCCGAAGAAGCGCTGGCGGGAGATCAGCCAGTCGCCGTTGAGGCCGTGCACCCAGTTCTCGTAGCGCACGCGCATGAAATCGGGGTGGAAGTTCAGCTCCTTGCCGCGCGCGATGAGCTCGGCGTTCAGCTTCTCGTCGGTGCCGCCGTTCTTCAGGTACCACTGGCGGGAGGTGACGATTTCGAGCGGCTTGTCGCCCTTCTCGTAGAAGTTCGTCATACGCTTGGTCGGGGTCGGCTCGCCGTCCAGATCGCCGGCAGCGCGCAGCTCGTCGACGATGACCTTACGTGCGGAGAACGTGGTCTTGCCCGCGGTCTCCTGGAAGATACGCTTGCCTTCCTCGTCTTCGATCCAATCCGGGGTGTCCATGACGATGCGCCCGTTGCGCTGGATGATGGAACGCAGCGGCAGGTTCAGATCGCGCCACCATTCGACGTCGGTCACGTCGCCGAACGTACAGCACATGGCGATGCCGGCGCCCTTGTCCATTTCCGCCGCCTTATGCGCCAGAATCGGCACCTTCACATGGAACAGCGGGGAGTAGACGTACTGGCCGAAATACTGCTTGTAACGCTCGTCGTCCGGATGCGCGATCAGCGCGCCGCAGGCGGCCAGCAGTTCCGGACGGGTGGTCTCGATGTAGATCGGGGTGCCGTCTTCGAAACGGAAGGCCAACTTGTGGTAGAAGCCCGGGTATTCGCGCGATTCCAGTTCGGCCTGCGCCACTGCGGTCTGGAACGTCACGTCCCACAGGCCCGGGGCGTCCTTCTGATACGCCTCTCCGCGAGCCAGGTTGCGCAGGAACGCTTTCTGGGCCACGCGCTGCGGATGCTCGCCGATGGTGTGGTAGGTCTGCGACCAGTCGATGGACAGGCCGAGGGAGCGCCACAGCGCCTCGAACTGCTTCTCGTCCTGGGCGGTGAGCTTTTCACACAGTTCGATGAAGTTCTTACGGGAGATCGGCACCTGGTCCTTGGCGTCGATCTTCTTGCCATCGGTGCCTTCGAACGGCGGCACGAAATTCGGATCGTACTTCAGGGAAGTGTCCACGCGCACGCCGTAATAGTTCTGCACACGGCGTTCGGTCGGCAGGCCGTTGTCGTCCCAGCCCATCGGGTAGAACACGTCGTAGCCGTTCATGCGCTTGAAACGCGCGATCACATCGGTATGCGTGTAGGAGAACACGTGGCCCACATGCAGGTGGCCCGAAACGGTGGGCGGCGGGGTATCGATGGAATAGACGGCCTTGCGGTCGCGGGTGCCCTGGAACTTGTAGACTCCGCTCTCGTCCCAGACGCCACGCCACTTGTCTTCGAGACCGTCCACGCCGACCCTGTCGGGCAGCGGCGTGAGGTTCGCGTTGATGGTGTTATCTTGGCTTTCAGTCATAGTCGCTAGTCTAGAAAGCGAATGTGACAACTGCCGTCGTATCAGCGCCTATCGAACCGAATGCCGGAATCGCAGGCAAATCGCGGAAAATCCACATAAAAAACCGTGGAAAAATCAGTGCAGCGTCAATCTGTTCAACGGCAGCAGACGGTCGGTCAGATTCTTCGGATACCCCTGCAGCCCATCGGAAACGGCAAGGAAGTTCTTACGTGTGTACAGCCAGTCGCTGGCCGCGTTTTCGCTGACGGCGCGCGCGTAATCGCGCATGCGGGCCTGATAATCGTTGTCGTTGGTCGCGGCCATGGCATTGGCGTAAGCCTGCTGCGCGTCGCCGTTCTCGAAATGGAACACGGACTGGCCGTTGTCGAAGACGCTTGCGTCACCTTCGTCGCTCATGGTGGTCAGCGCGATGTTATAGGTGCCGGCGTTCATGCGTTCCGTCACGTCCGCGGCGGAATCGAGCACTTCCAGATTGGTGTTGATGTTGAGGTTTTCGATGGCGGTTTTCACGTCGTTGCCGATGCTTTCGTATTCCTTCGGCACCAGAATGTCGATTGGCGCGATGTAGTTCACTCCGAAATACGTGCGCATCCGTTGCCCCTGTTCGAGGTTGTAGAGGTACAGTCCGCTCAGGTCCTCATACCCGTCTTCCAGCGGGCTGATCGGCCCTCCTAGCGGCGCGTACGCGTCGGGCGCGTTCTTGGCGATGGTCTTCGCATCGATGGCGTATCGCGTCATCTTGCGGATCTGCTCGTCGGAGAAGGGGCTGTTGTTGTCGTTGTTGAACGCGAGCATCACCTTGTCGAAGCTGATGCCGCTGTCCGCGGTAATACCGTTGGTCTTGCCCAGTTCCGAGGCGGTTGAAGCGCTCAGCGGCAGCGCCATGCTGATTTTGCCGGCTTTCATGGCATCGGCCATGGATTCCTCGTTGGTGTAGTAGTAGAGCGTCACTTGCGATGATGCGGCTTTTTTGCCCCAATACGAGTCGTTGCGTTGCAGCACGATTTGCGATTGGTCCGCGGTTGACACGGTGAATGGTCCCGATCCGACCGCCGATTTCGCATAGTTGGTTTTGCTTTCCGCGTCGTACACGACGCCTGCACGGCCGGCCAGCGCGCGCAACAGCCGCGGATTCGGCTTGGCGAGCGTGATGACCACCGTATTCGCATTGGGATTGGTGATTTCCTTCAGATCACCAAGCTGGTCGGCTCCCACGTAATGGTTGTTGACGGCGTTCTGCAGCGACCAGACCACGTCGGACGAGTCGAGTTTGTGCCCATTGGCGAACGTCATGCCGTCGTTCAGCGTGAACGTGTACGTGAGACCGTCGTCGGAAGCCTGCCAGGAGCTGGCGATTCCCGGCTGCAGTTTGTTGGTTTCGCTGCGTGACACCAGCGTTTCGTATACGTTGCCGAGCAGCGCTTGCTCCACGGCGGTGCCTTGTTCGGTGCGGATGTCAAGCGATTTCGGCGCATTGCCTTCGATGCCGACGGTCACCGACGAGTCGGAGACGAGCGTGCCGAAGGATGTGATGGGATTCTTGCGGCCTGTCAGCGACAGTCCCAGCCACAGCAGCACACTGAGCACGATCGCGACGCCGAAGAAGATCAGCCAGCGCGTCGCCTCGGCTTTCAGATTACGTTTCCGCCCGTTTTCATCCATGCACCCGAGTCTAGTTGACGCGTGCTACACGCCCGATGGCCGGGTGCGATTCGACGGAGTGCCGGCGCGGCGGCTGGCATGCGTCGGAATCACGCGGCGAACGCGCTCGGACACGTGTCGTTGAGGGGGCAGTCGGCGCAATCCGGTTTTCGCGCATGGCAGATGGCGCGGCCATGCAATATCAAACGGTGAGACAGATCGGTCCATTCTTCGGGAGGGAAGCAGGCGGTGACCTCACGTTCGATGGCCACCGGGTCAGGGGAGGGGCTCGCCCAGTCGGACCGCCACCGCAATCGCCCAGTCACACGAATCACATGCGTGTCCACAGGAAAACCGGGCACGCCGAACGCGTTGCCCAACACCACGTTCGCGGTTTTGCGGCCCACGCCCGGCAGGCTGACCAGCGAAGCCATATCGGCTGGCACCTCGCCCCCGAATCGCACGCACAACTCATGCGACAGCCCGATGATGTTGCGCGCTTTCGTACGGAAGAAGCCGATGGTGCGGATGATGTCCTCGACGTGCTCGGGATTCGCGGCGGCAAGCTCCGCCGGACCGGGATATTCGCCGAACAGTTCCGGCGTGACCATGTTCACGCGCTTGTCGGTGGTCTGCGCGCTCAACACCGTAGCCACCAGCAGTTCGAAAGGAGAATTGAAGTTCAACGCGCATTTCGGATCGGGAATCTCCACGCACAACTGCTCGTATTCCTGATGCATGCGCGCGATCCGCGCCTTCTTCGATTCCCGAGGCATGCCTCCAGCCTACCCCTCGCATGCGGACGAACGCGGAAAACCTATGGAAACGTCGCAATCGGCAAAAACAGCGAAAATCCATCGAAAAAACGACAGAAAATCAGCAAAAAACAACAGGAAATCAGCGAAAGGCCAACGAAAACAAACGAAACCCGTCGAACATCAACGGAATGATCGCAAGAAAAAAGTCAGCTTTCGCCGGACTCGCCGTGAGCCGCATCCTTGGCCGCGGCCTCATGCTCATCCTCTTCCGGCGGATCGAAACGATAGCCGACGTTGCGCACGGTGCCGATGAGATGCTCGTACTCGCCGCCCAGCTTGGCGCGCAGACGACGGATATGCACGTCCACAGTGCGGGTGCCGCCGTAATAGTCGTAGCCCCACACCTCCTGCAGCAGCTGCGCACGCGTGAACACGCGGCCCGGATGCTGCACCAGATACTTGAGCAGCTCGAACTCCTTGTACGCCAAGTCGATCGGATGGCCATGCAGGCTGGCCGTATAACCGTTGGTATCCACCACCAGATCGCCGGAACGGATCAGGCCATCCTCGTTCTGCACGCCCTGCTCGCCGGTGCTAGCGGCCGTGCTGGCCGGCGCATTGCCCCGTTCGGACACCAGACGCAGACGCCCCTCCACTTCGGCGGGGGAAGCGGAGGCCACCACCACATCGGCGATGCCCCACTGCGAATTGACCACGGTGAAGCCGCCCTCGGTGAGAATGAGCACGATCGGCGTGGACAGTCCCGACGCGTGAATCAGCCGGCACAGCGTTTTCGCGGTGGCCAAATCGTCACGCGCATCAAGGAAAAGAATGGTGTTCTCCGGCATCTTCACCAAGCTCGCCGCATCCATCGGCAGAACGCGCACGCGGTGGGACAGCAACGCCAGCGAGGGAAGAACGGTGGCCGGGTCGCTAGCGAACGTCATAAGCGTAAGATCCGTCACGTCAGCTCCCTCATGTTCCCTATAACTGATGCCGCGATTGTACACTCGGTATGTGTTATCGGCGTTTCCTCGATTGTAACCGAAGTATGTGGACACTTACGGCTACATTTATTCATATTGCATACGGAATGACCACAATATGAAAAGGGGGTCCGAGATGACCGCTGAGAAGGCCACCGCCCAGGAAGCCACGCGGAAAGTCGCTTTTGCCAAGGTCCTGGCGATTCAGATCATCGCATATGTGGTGCTGGTGGCGCTCGCATTGGTTCCCGGCATGATGTACGGCGACGCCGCCAAACCGGCCGCGGTTCCGTTCACGATCATCGCCTCGCTGGCGATGGTCGTGCTGCTGGTGGTGTTCAGTCCGTTCCGCGACGGCGTCGCCGGCCATGTGATCGCCGCGATCGCAGGCCTGCTGTCGGCGATCTGCGCCACGACCGTGATGCTGGGCAATGTGATCTTCCCCGCCGGCCTGGATGGCGGCAAAAGCTTCTCCATGGAGGAAGCGTGGATCGCCGGCGTGGGCGGACTGCTGATCGTGCTGATCATCGTATCCTTCGGCCGGCAGATGGCCCGCGAAAACCGCACGCACCTGATCCGCTCGCTGTCGCACAGCGTGGTCGAAGGCGTCGCCATGATCGCCAGCGCGGGCTGGTGCTTCCTGCCGGTGCTCCTGCCGACAACGCATTCCAGGGCCGCCGCCATGTCCGCTGCCTCCGGAGCCACGGTGGACATGTTCAGCAACGTGACCACGACATGGGTCGTCGCCGCGATCGTGACGGTATTGGTGGCCGTGGCGCTCACCGTGTGCTCGTACTTCTGGCACCGCGACGCCGACCCCGAGCCGGATGCGCGTTCGCCGTGGATCGGCCTCGCACTGCTGCCGGTCATGCTGACCGGTCTCGCAGTCGGTCTGGCGGCGCTCGCCATCGTCGTGCTGTAAACGGCTGTTCTAATGACAAAGCCCGTAATCGCAATGATTACGGGCTTTTATTATGTTGGATTGGCAGTCAACCGAGGAATCCGAGATGCTCGAACAGCACCTTCACGCCGATAAGAATCAGCACGATGCCGCCGGCGATCTGCGCGGGCTTCTGCCACCGCGAGCCGAACGCGCGGCCGATATACAGGCCGGCGGCGGAGAACAGGCCGGTGGTGATGCCGATGATGACCACCGACAGCCAGATGTTGAGCGTCATGAAAGCGAAGCTCACGCCGACCGCGAATGCGTCGATGCTGCAGGCCACGGCGAGCGGCAGCATGTGCTTCCAATCGAATTCAGGGGTTTCCTTGGCGTTCTCCTCGTCCTCTTCGAACGCCTCGCGTACCATATTGCCGCCGATTAGGGCGAGTAGGCCGAAAATGATCCAATGGTCCACGGCGGTCACGTATTTGCTGAACGTGCTGGCCGCGAAATAGCCGAGCAGAGGGAAAAGCGCCTGGAATCCGCCGAACCACAGGGCGGTTTTGAACGCATCGACGCCGCGAAGCTTCTTGACGGTCAGGCCTTTGCCAATGGAGACAGCGAACGCGTCCATGGACACGGACACGCCAATAAGCAGAATCTGAATGAGCATAGCTGGTGAAAAGGTTCATCCCGACGGTCTCCCCACGGGATGGGCCTCGACGGATTGCGTTCCGCCTACGCCTAGGAGTACCGACACAGAACTGCCGCACGCGGATGTGATATGTGACGTCCAGCGGGCTTTGAATTCAGCGAATACTGTTCGCATGCCGAAAATTACAAGAGACCACTATACCGCGGTACGAAGAAATCGGACGCTTTGGTCCGTTGGACTCCCCGCAACGGCACCTGGCCTCCACTGGCTGGAAAAGAGGAAAAGCCCACTGCCGGGGGCAGTGGGCTTTGACATAAAAAGGGGAGAAGCGATCACTTCTCGCTATCAGCGAGGCGCTTGCGGGCTGCGACGATTTCCTCCTCGGCCTTGGCGGCACCGGTCCAGTAATCGCCCGGCAGGACTTCCTTGCCCGGCTCCAGAGCCTTGTACTGCTCGAAGAAGTGCTTGATTTCAGCCTTGTGGTACTCGGAAACATCTTCGACATCCTTGATGTCGTCGAAACGCACATCAGCCGGAACGCAGAGCACCTTGTCGTCTCCGCCAGCCTCGTCGACCATGTGGTACAGGCCAACGGCGCGGCATTCCACCACGCAGCCCGGGAACACGGAGTTCGGAATCATGACGAGTGCGTCGAGCGGATCGCCGTCCTCGCCCAGAGTGCCGTCGATGTAGCCATAGTCATCCGGGTAACCCATGGAAGTGAACAGGGTGCGGTCCAGGAACACGCGGCCGGTCTCGTGATCCACTTCGTACTTGTTCTTGGAGCCGCGCGGAATTTCCACCACGACGTTGAAGGTTTCTGCCATTGTTTTCTCCTTGATCGATATGATCAGTAGTAGTTCGTTACTTAGGATACCCGCTTTCACGCCATGTCGGCACCATTTTCCGGATACCTATATGAATGGTGCTCAGTGCTGGGGAGATAAGGCGTGATGCGCTCGCTGGTCAACATCTTTTTGGCCGATTGTGATTGACTATCCTGCCTTGGAACGTTGGAAGAACAATTCCGTAGGTGGTTTTGCTCTTCCGTAGGTGGTTGGCTCTGGTATCCCTGCGGCAAAAAGGCTTGATTTCAGCCATTCTGTTTGCGTGGATTGACCGGAGAGCACCTACGGAATCAAAAAAACCACCTACGGAGTGCACAAAGCCGGGTTGAAAACGTGAGAAACGTCTTCAACCCGCCCTTGATCTATGTGTTTTGTGCTGGCTGGGTGCTAGGCAGAGTGCCTAGCACCCAAACTCACTCAGTCCTCGACCACCGTCAGCACGTGCGCCACGTCGGCCCACGGTGCCAGTGAGACGTAGTTGTCCCAGCCCCAATCGAACTCGCGTTCGGTCAGCTCGTCGCGCACCTTGAGCGGCTTGTCGGTGGCGAAACCGAAGTCGGGCAGTTCGATGTGCACGATGGACTGGTGCGTGTTGTGGCCGTCGAGGTTCACCACCACGATCACCGTATCCGGCTTGCCGGTACCGGTAAGCTCGGCCGGGGTCTGGCGCAGGAACGCCACCACGCCCGCGTCGTCGCTCGGCAGGACGTGCAGGTTGTGGTAGCTGCGGCATGCCGGATGCTCGGAACGGATTTTGTTGAGCGAGGTGAGCAGCTCGGAGATGCCGTACTTGTCGGCCTCGTCCCAATCGCGCACCTTGACTTCGTACTTCTCGTTGTCGATCTGCTCTTCGAAGCCCGGACGCTGCTTGTTCTCGATCAGCTCATAGCCGTTGTAGATGCCCCAGCTCGGAGAGCCCATCGCGGCGAGCACCGCGCGCACCGCGTGACCGGCGATACCGTTGTCGCGCAGGTAGGCGGTCATGATGTCCGGCGTGGACGGCCAGAAGGTGTTGTGCTGGTAGAAACCACCGTCGCCGTTGGTCTCCTCCAAGTACTCCTCAAGCTCTTCCTTGGTATTGCGCCACGGGAAGTAGCAGTGCGACTGCGTGAAGCCGGCATAGCTCAGCGCGCGCATCATGCCCGGACGGGTGAACGCCTCGGCCAGGAACAGCGTCTCCGGATGCTTCTTCGTCACGGCGGCGATCACGTCCTGCCAGAAACGCACCGGCTTGGTATGCGGGTTGTCCACGCGGAAGATCGTCACGCCGGCCTTGATCCACAGGTCCATGATGCGTTCGGTTTCCGCTTCGATGCCTTCCATGTCGGCGTTGAAATCGATCGGATAGATGTCCTGGTACTTCTTCGGCGGATTCTCGGCGAATGCGATCGTTCCGTCCGGCTTGGTGCGGAACCAGTTCGGATGCTGCTTGACCCACGGGTGGTCAGGCGAGCACTGCAGCGCGAAGTCGAGTGCCACTTCCAGCCCCAGCTCATGCGCGTGCGCGCAGAACGCCTTGAAATCGTCCATGGTGCCGAGCAGCGGGTCGACGGTGTCGTGGCCGCCCAGCTCGGAGCCGATGCCGAACGGGGAGCCCGGATCGTGCGGTTCGGCAATCAGCGTGTTGTTGCGGCCCTTGCGGTTGGTCACGCCAATCGGGAAGATCGGCGGCAGGTACACGATGTCGAAGCCTTCGGCCTTCGCGCGGTCGAGGCCGGACAGCGCCGTCTTCAGCGTGCCCTGCACGATCTTGCCGTCGGCGTCGAAATACGCGCCTTCGGAACGCGGGAAGAACTGGTACCATGCGGCGAAGCTCGACTTCGGACGCTCCACGCGGAAGCGCTGCGGATTCGACGCGCTCAGGCCGTCGCGCAGCGGATTGGTTTCATGCAGGCTTGCGATTGCGTCGGTGGTCGCTGCGGCAAGACGCGCGGTCGCGTCGAGCGACTTGTCGGCAACGGTCTTCGCGGCTTCGCGCAGCGTCTTCTTGTCGTCGGCGGTCAGCTTGGAATCGCGTGCGCCAGCCCAACGTTCCAGCAGCTGCGCGCCGGATTCCAGCGCGTTCTCCACATCGTCGCCGACCTCGACCTTGATTTGCGCGTCGTGCAGCCAGGAAGCGTACGTATCTTCCCAGCCTTCGACCACGATGTGCCATTCGCCGAGCTGCTTCTTGACGTCGGCATAGCCATCTTCCCACGGCTTCAGGTCGCTGTGGTCGCCGATCTTGACCATCGCTTCCCAGCGGTCCAGGCCGGGGTTGGTGCAGGTCATGGGGAAGCGGGCCTTCTCGGTGCCGCGCGTGTTGCGCACGGACACGGTGGCACCGGCCTTGGTGCGGCCTTCGATGAACACCTGCGCGGTGACCTTGAATGCCTCGCCAAGCTCCACGCGAGCCGGGTACAGGCCGTTTTCGGCGGACGGAGTGATGCCAAGAACGTTTACGCGGCCGAACTGTTCCGGGCTGGTGCGGTTGATGATAGGTGCTGGAGTTTCGCCGACGGTTCGCTTCGTTGCGGTTTTCGGCTTGGAAGTGCGCTTGGTGGTTGGTTTTTTGGTTGTCGTCTTTGCGGTTGATTTCGCGGCTGTCCTCGTTGTCTTTGTGGCCGCTGCCTTGGCTGTTGTCTTTGCTGTTGCCTTTGTGCGCGGTGTCGCGCTTGATGATGTTGCTTCATTCATATAGCCGATTATAGAGGTAGTTGTGTTCTTTTTGTGATTTCCCTTTTTCGTAACGATTACGGCGATGCGGCTACAAGTACTTTCTTCAAATACTTTTGGTAAAGCGTTTTAATACATGATTTGCGATTATGTTCGATTATGAAGGCTGCGGCGGCATGACCATACGTTGTGTGTGCCGGTTGCGTTCGATATGTATGGGGACTTTATATAAAAGGAGCGAAACGTCCTGGGGAAAACAAAAAACCGGAAACCAAAAGGTTTCCGGTTTCAATTGGTAGCGGGGCATGGATTTGAACCATGGACCTCTGGGTTATGAGCCCAGCGAGCTACCGAGCTGCTCCACCCCGCGTCGGCTTGCCTTCATTGAGGCAGCTCTAACTACTTTACGGATGTTGGCTAATAAGTCAAATCGGCGTGTCGCATATTGCGCTGCTAGTGAAATCGCATATCCGATAACGCGTTATCCGTTTTTCGTATAACGCTGCGGACCGTCGATGAAAACCGCCGAATACGCCATATCCGGGTCCGCACCATAATAGGAAACATGCCTATCAAGATTCCCAGCGGCCTTCCGGCCAGAGACATTCTCGACTCCGAGCGCATCTTCGCGCTTGAAAAGCCCGAAGCGGAGCGCCAGCGTGTGCGTCCGCTCAAGCTGGTGATCCTGAACCTCATGCCGAAGAAGATCGAGACCGAAACGCAACTGCTGCGTCTGATCTCCAAGAGCCCGCTGCAGGTCGAGGTCGACTTCATGAAGACCTCCACCCACGAGGCCACGCACGTGAGCGCCGACCATCTGGTGAAGTTCTACGAGACGCTCGACGCGTTCAAAGACAACTATTACGACGGTCTTGTGGTGACGGGAGCGCCCGTCGAACACCTCGATTTCGAGCAGGTCGACTACTGGGACGAGTTCAAGCAGATTCTCGACTGGGCATCCACCCACGTCTTCTCCACCATGTACCTGTGCTGGGGCGCGATGGGCGCGCTCAACTATCGGTACGGCGTGCGCAAGGAGTTGCTGCCGGAGAAGCTCTTTGGAGTGTTCCCCCAGTATCTGCAGGACGAATACTGCTTCCTCACCAACGGTTTCGACGAGATCTGCCTGCAACCGCATTCCCGCCTGGCGGGGGTCAACGAGGGTGATATCGCCCATAATCCCGAGCTGCAGGTGCTCACGTGGGGTCCGAAGTCCGGCCCGGGGCTCATCGCCACGCGTGACTTCTCCGAAGTGTTCGCGCTCGGCCATTGGGAATACGGCAAGTACACGCTCGCCGAGGAATACGAGAGGGATATGAAGAAGGGCATGACCAACGTGCCGTTCCCCGAAAACTATTTCCCGCACGACGATCCGAAGCTCGAACCGCTGTTCGCCTGGCGCGCCCACGCCAACCTGCTGTGGCGCAACTGGCTCAACTGGGTCTATCAGACCACGCCATACGATTTGAGCGAAGTACCGCAGCTGCGCGAGGAGAAGCGCCTCGGCACCGACCGTTCGATCCGGCACGAGCCCGGTTCTCCGCGTGTCGACGCGTTCACGCCATTCTCGCACGATGGATATGGTGTCATTCGCGGCTGATTTCACGAAGATCGGCGAGTACTGACAAGTATTGGCGATTGTCCCACGATTGCCGCTTTTGCGCGGTGTCGTGGGCTTTTTGCGCGGTTTTTGTTGCCTGCTGCGACATCGTTTCATTTTCGCCGTCATATATTATGGTGCGATATGTTAAGTAAAACGTTTTATCAAGCAGTGTTGCAAACGATGTCTATTTTGGTGTGAATGGGGGTGAAATAGGCCGAATCGACAACGGCCGTGGTTGTGTCTAATAGTCCCCGCAACGTGCGAAACGCCGGTTTTCGCTATACGGTAGTAGGGGAAAGCTCCCGGTGCGGAATGTTGTCTAGCCACGGGCTGATAATCCTTTGCAGCCATTCGGGGCTGGTATGCGAACGCGTTTATGGGCGCGTTAACATAGAACCCGAAGGATGTTCTGGTTTGGTAACCGGAACGTCACATTCGACTCAGCTGTTGGGCTAGACTAACAGCTGACACAAGAGCAGGAGGCGTGAATGATTAGTGCATTGGGAGAGGGCATCATGACCATCGCCGATGGTCCAGAGATGCCGAGCATCAATGACTTCCTTCCCGATCCGTTTGTTTTTCAAGGCACGCCGTTCGCCATCAACCGCATCATCCTCGTTCGTATTCTTGCGACCGTCATCATGCTGCTGGTTCTCGGAATTACGGCAAGCCGTGCAAAGCTCATCCCTGGCCGTTGGCAGGGCGCAGTCGAATGGCTGATCGAGTTTGTCCGCGACAACATCGTCTATCAGGTGATGGGCGAGCTGCGTGGCAAGCGTTATGTGCCGATGATCACCACCGTGTTCTGCACGTTGCTGGTCTTCAATCTGTGCGGCATCATCCCGGGCTTCAACATCGCGGCAAGCGCGTCCATCACGCTGCCTCTGGTGTTCGCCATGTGGTGCTTCTGCCAGTACTGGATTGCCGGCATCCGTGAAAAGGGCCTTGGCCACTTCCTGAGGGACGAGATCTTCCCGAAGGGCGTTCCGGCCCCGATCTATATTCTGCTGTCCCCGATTCAGCTGCTTGAGCTGCTGATTATCCGCCCGTTCTCGTTGACGATCCGACTGTTCGCCAACATGGTTTCGGGCCACCTGATCCTTGCGTTGTGCCTCTCGGCCACGCAGTTCTTCCTCGTTGATGTGGTGAACAAGCTGATGATGCCGTTCGGCATCATCACCTTCGCGGCTGGCATGTTCATGTTCCTGTTCGAGGCGCTGGTCGCCTGCCTGCAGGCTTACATCTTCGCCATCCTGACCACCGCGTACATCAATATGAGCTATCCGGAGATCGACTGACCGCCGGCTTTTTAAGTGTTGCTTCTTGTCAAGCAATAACCAGAAAGGAAACAATCATGGATATCGTTACCCTCGCTGAGGTTGCCGGCAACCTGAACGTCGTTGGCTACGGCCTCGCCGCCATCGGCCCTGGCATCGGTCTGGGCATCCTGATCGGCAAGACCATCGAAGGCACCGCTCGCCAGCCTGAGCTCGGCAGCCGTCTGCAGACCCTCATGTTCCTGGGCCTGGCATTCGTCGAGGTGCTGGCACTGCTCGGCTTCGTGCTCGCCTTCATCAAGTAAGACTTGATCCCCAAGGTAAACACCGAAGACGCAAACGAACGTGAAAGGAGGAAGACACTATGGTGACCGCAGCTAGCGAGATGGAACTGTTCCTTCCGAAAAGCTACGACATTTTCTGGTCGTTGGTCATTCTGATCATCGTCGCCGTGTTCTTCTACAAGTTCTTCCTGCCGAAGTTCCAGGCCGTGTTCGATGAGCGCGCAGCCAAGATCGAAGGTGGCATCGCCAAGGCCGAACAGGCCCAGAAGGATGCCGACGAAGCCAAGGCGAAGTACGATGCCCAGCTGAGCAACGCACGCGTCGAGGCTTCCAAGATCCGCGACGACGCTCGCGCGGAGGCATCGCACATCATCGCCGACGCACGTACCCGTGCCGAGGCTGATGCGGCGCAGATCACCGCCACCGCCCAGCGTTCCATCGAATCCCAGCAGCAGCAGGCTCTGGTGAGCCTGAAGGGTGAGGTCGGCGTGCTGGCAACGGCACTGGCCGGCAAGATCCTGGGCAGCAAGCTGGAAAGCGACGACGTGCAGTCGACGATGATCGACCAGATGATCGCCGATCTGGACAGCGACAAGAAGTGATCGAAACCTTCAAGAAAGGGAGGTGACCAATGCGAGGAGAAGCATCGCGTATCGCAGACCGCGTTTCGCGTGACTCGCTGGCCCCCAGGCTGCGTGACAGCGGCGAGGACACATGGCGTATCGGGAACGAACTGTTCACGATCACCAACGTGCTCGACCACAACATCCAGCTTGAACGTGCCCTCACCGACCCGTCGCGCCCAGTCGAAGACAAGGTTGCGGTAGTCAAGACCCTCATTGGAGATGAGGCCCATCCGTTGACGATGGAAATCATGTCCGATCTGGTGGCCCGCCGTTGGAGCCGCGTGTCCGACATCGCCAACGCCACCGAGGATTTCGGTGTGGATGGCATGATGTACTACGCGGACCACACGAATGCTACTCTGCAGGTCTCCATCGAGCTTGCCCAGCTGCATTCCGCACTGCTCAACCTTCCGGTCGTACGCAGCAAGCTGTATGACGCAACCGTCCCCGCCGAAGCCCGTATCAAGCTGCTGTACAGCCTGATCGGCAATGCCGACTTCAATGTGGTGACCAAGCGTCTGGCCGAGCATGCGACCTGCAATCTGCGCAATCGCCGCTATCTGCAGACCATTCAGTGGCTGATCAACAAGTTCTCCCGTCATATGGGCGAATCGATGGTCACCGTCACCACGGCAACGCCACTGAGCAAGGAGCAGGTCAAGAAGCTCGTCGCCATCTATTCGGCGAAGACCGGCCATCCGGTGCACATCAACTCGGTGGTCGATCCGACCGTCCTGGGTGGTATGCGCATCCAGGTGGGCGACGAGGTCACCGACAACACGGTGGTCGCACAGCTGCAACATCTTCAGCGCACGGTGAAGGCGACCGCCTGACGGCACGCCACACGGTGAACAAGCCTGAAACAAGACTTGACTGAATTTAAAAACAACAATAAGGAGTGATCATGGCAGAACTTACCATTGATCCCACCACGATACGCAAGGCGCTCGATGAGTTCGTCGAGTCGTACAAGCCGTCGGACACGCCGACCCAGGAAGTCGGTTATGTCGCGACCGCTGGCGACGGCATTGCGCACGTGACGGGACTGCCTGGTTGCATGGCCAATGAGCTGCTGACCTTCGAAGACGGCACGCTTGGCCTGGCGTTCAACCTTGACGCCCGCGAGATCGGCGTGGTTATCCTCGGCGATTTCACCGGCATCGAGGAAGGCCAGGAAGTGCGTCGTACCGGCGAAGTGCTCTCCGTGCCCGTCGGCGACGGCTACCTTGGCCGCGTCGTGGACCCGCTAGGCAACCCGATTGACGGTCTTGGCGAGATCAAGACCGAAGGCCGTCGTATTCTCGAGGCCCAGGCACCTGACGTTATGCATCGTCATCCGGTTGACGAGCCGCTGTCCACCGGCCTGAAGGCCATCGACGCAATGACGCCGATCGGACGTGGCCAGCGCCAGCTCATCATCGGCGACCGCCAGACCGGTAAGACCGCTATCGCAATCGATACGATCATCAACCAGAAGCGCAACTGGGAATCCGGAGACCCGAAGAAGCAGGTCCGCTGCATCTACGTGGCCGTCGGCCAGAAGGGCTCCACCATCGCATCGGTGAAGCAGTCCCTGGAAGAGGCCGGCGCCATGGAGTACACGACCATCGTGGCCTCCCCGGCTTCCGATTCCGCAGGCTTCAAGTACATCGCACCGTACACCGGTTCCGCCATCGGACAGCACTGGATGTACAACGGCAAGCACGTGCTCATCGTCTTCGACGATCTGTCGAAGCAGGCCGAGGCTTACCGCTCGATTTCCCTGCTGCTGCGTCGTCCGCCGGGGCGTGAGGCTTACCCGGGCGATGTGTTCTACCTGCACTCCCGTCTGCTCGAACGTTGCGCCAAGGTTTCCGATGACCTCGGCGGCGGCTCGATGACCGGCCTGCCGATCGTCGAGACCAAGGCGAACGATGTGTCCGCCTACATTCCGACCAACGTTATTTCCATCACCGATGGCCAGATCTTCCTGCAGTCCGACCTGTTCAACGCGAACCAGCGTCCTGCTGTGGACGTCGGCATCTCCGTGTCCCGAGTCGGTGGCGCTGCCCAGACGAAGGCCTTGAAGAAGGTCTCCGGCACGCTGAAGATCTCGCTGGCGCAGTACCGTTCGCTGGAATCCTTCGCCATGTTCGCTTCCGATCTGGATGCGGCTTCGAAGGCTCAGCTGAACCGTGGCGCGCACCTGACCGAGCTCCTGAAGCAGCCGCAGTTCTCCCCGTACTCGATGGAACAGGAAGTCGTGTCCGTGTGGGCCGGCACCCATGGCAAGATGGATGACCTGCCAATCAGCGACGTGTTGCCGTTCGAAAAGGGCATGCTGGATTATCTGGATCACAACACCGATATCCTCAAGACCATTCGCGAGACCGAAGACTTCACCGCCGACACCGAGGCTGCCCTCGACAAGGCCGTGGAAGCGTTCCGTGAGACCTTCGTGACCAGCGCGGGCAAGCCGCTGGTCGAGAAGAAGCCTGACGAGAAGCACACCACTCCGGTCGAGCAGGAAAAGATCGTCGCAGGAGAGAAGTGATTCATGGGCTCGCAACTCGCATTGAAATCTAGGATCGCCTCCACCGCGTCGCTGGAGAAAATCTTCAACGCGCAGGAGATGATCGCGTCTTCGCATATCGCCAAGGCACGTGACGTGGCCTTGAACGCGAAGCCGTATACCGATGCGATTTTCGACGCCGTGCAAGCGCTGGTGGCCCATACCCATATCGACCATCCGATCGTGAAAAAGAACGAGGACAACCCTCGCGTGGCTGTCCTCGCTCTTACCTCGGACCGTGGTATGGCAGGTCCGTACACCTCCTCGATCATCCGCGAAACGGAATCGCTGTTGGCCCGACTCGATGAGCAGGGCAAGCAGCCGGAACTGTATGTGTATGGTCGTCGCGGTGTGACGTATTACAAGTACCGCAACCGTCCGGTTGCCGGCACTTGGGAAGGCGATACCGACCAGCCCGGCGTGGAAGTCGCAGAGTCCATCTCGAAGGCACTGTTGGACGCTTATATGAAGCCGGCGGACCAAGGTGGAGTCTCCGAACTCTACATTGTGTTCACCGAGTTCGTGAATATGGTGGTTCAGAAGGTGCGTGTGCTGCGCATGCTACCCGTTGAGCTCGTGCTTCCGGAACAGCCGGAATCCGGTCCTGTGCCGGAATCCGATGCCGATGCTGCGACTCCTCTGTATGCGTTCGAGCCAAGCGTTGACGAAGTACTCGACGCGATTCTGCCGAAGTACATCCAGTCCCGTATCCATGAATGCCTGCTCACCGCAGCGGCATCCGAGACTGCAAGCCGACAGAACGCCATGCACACGGCTACAGACAACGCCCGCAGCCTGATCGATGAACTGACTCGCAAGCTCAACGCTTCGCGTCAGGCATCGATTACCCAGGAACTTACCGAAATCATCGGCAGCGCTGATGCGCTGAACAAGAAGGAAGAGTAGGAACGCATATGGCTGAGAATCAGACCACAGCGGCTCCCGAGACGGCTGCAGAGCCGACCGCTGGACGCGTTACGCGTATCCAGGGTTCGGTTATCGACGTCGAATTCCCGGTGGGCCACCTGCCCGACATTTACAATGCACTTACCGTTGAACTGGCCAACACCGGTGTCCACGAAGAGGGCGAGACCACCAAGAAGATCACCCT
>OLNZ01000191.1_pt1 | contig 67874 bp, 47 predicted proteins | sample 1672981 | NCBI WGS metagenome assembly OLNZ01 (sample SAMEA3136743, study PRJEB25190) | human gut metagenome | biome: human gut; feature: human-associated habitat; material: faeces | place: Austria | collected 2013 | reverse complement strand
GAGTGGGTGGGCAGGTTGTTGTAGGTGTACTCAAAGTTCCATATATCGTAGGCCAGAATGTAGCACCAAGTCATATCCGGCCACAGCATATCTTGGTGGTTCTTAGAGGAGTAAATACCCCACCAGCCGGTCATACACAGAATGTTGATGATACCGGCCAGGCCGTTGAGGATATTCCACCAGCCGCCGAACAGCCACACATTTTCGCTGGAGAGCCACCAACCACCGGCAGCACCGCCGGCGCTGATGCCCTTAATGGCAGACTCAAAGTCGCTGTCCACAGCGATCAGAATGTTAATGGCCACAATGACAAAGGGGAACACCTTGAACCATTGGGTCTTGCCGATGCTCCACTTGTACTTAAGCATCATAAAGCCAATGCACCCTGCGGTGGCAGCATACAGCTTGGCATAATGGAACCAGCTGTTCATGTGGACCACCGTATCGTTATTAACCGCCCAGTCAACACCCTTTGCGGCCGCCACATTGATGACGATAAAGTACACGCTCAGTGCAGCCGGAAGCACCAGGAAAAAGAAAATGCCGCCTGCCTTGGAGCGGCGGGCGATTTCGTTAGCCAGCACCAACCCGGTGAAGACCAATGCCCAGCCCAGCAGCTGCCACAGCGCAGTATCGCCGTAGATTTGGAATAACATAGTTATCTCCTCCTAAAAATAAATCATTTTGCGCCGCAGCGCAACCCTTCCGTGGGCGGTTTTCCGCCCGCTTCAATGTTCAGTTTAGTCCTGTTTTTGTAGATTGTCAATCTTTTAACAAGCCCGGCTGCACATTTCTACATATTGGCAAAAACCGGGGCGGTTTTTTGTTGAAATTGAGTAGCAAAGATGATACAATGTCACTGGTATTACCAAGAACCACAGGAGGGGAACCTATGGAATTTGAAAAGCTGCAGACCGCCAGTTTGAAGGAATTGTTTATTTCGTCTGTGGAGGACAAGATTTTGTCCGGCGAGCTGCCCATCGGCGCGCAGCTGCCCACGGAGCGGGAGTTGGCGGAGATGATGGATGTAAGCCGGGGTGTGGTGAATAGCGGCATTGCGGAGATGGCGCACAAAGGCTTTTTAGAGGTGCGACCCCGGGTGGGCACCTTTGTGGCAGATTATCGCCGGGTGGGCAAGTCGGATATTTTTCTGTCCATTATGCACTATAACGGCGGTATTCTGCCGGAGCAGGAAATTCGCTCCCTGCTGGAGTTTAAGAGCCTGATCGACTGTTTTTCCGTGCGCAAACTCACTGCCCGCGCCATTACGGAGGCAGAGGTGCAAAAGCTGGAGGATTTTGTGGACCAAATGGCCGAGACGGATGACCCGCAGCGGGTGTCAGAGCTGGCTTATGCGTATAATCAGGAACTGAGCTTCCTTAGCGGCAACACCTTTGCGCCGCTGATCTATAATTCTTTTAAGACCGCCAATGTGCAGTTGGGCGCTCGATATGTGCAGCGTTATGGCAAGGCGTCCCTGTACCATTATCTGCAGCAACTGCTGGTGCAGCTGCTCAACGGCGATACCGCTCGGGCGGTGGCGCTGGTGGAGACGCACTTAACGGATATGATGACCGGCGAGCACCAGATTTACGAATAAGCACACACCAATACAGACGCAAAAAACAGGCTAAGCAATCTACATTGCTTAGCCTGTTTTGTATGTTGTTAGGAATTATGAATACGATAGACTTTTACGCCGTGGTGGGGTACGGTGGCGTTAATGGTGTTGTCGTTGAACCACTCGTCGCTCCACAGCTCATGCACCTCGTACTTGCCCGGCGTTTTGCGGAAGTTCAGGTACGCATCGTCCGCCAGAGCGTTAATGTCGTAGGTGACCGTGCGGCGGGAGGTGCCCTTGTTAAACAGGCACAGGGCCACATCGCCGTTTTGCAGCGGGCGGGCCAGAATATCCAGCCCGGCCTGGCGACGAATGCGCTTGCAGGGCTTGCACAGCGGGTCCTGGTCAATGTTGATCAGGTTTTTGTTGGTGACAATTTTTAAGGTGGGGTTCTCCCGCACCTGCTCGTTGTTGCCGTCCACAAACTTGCGCACATCGTTGCCAAGGATCAGCGGCGCGGCCATCATGCACCACAGGGAGAAGTGCGCCCTGTTCTCGTTCTCTGTCAGCTTGCCGTTGCCAACTTCCAACATATCCGGGTCATTCCAGGCCCCGGGACCGGCGTGCTCATACAGGCGTACATTGTGCTCATAAATCGTCTTAATGCTTAGCCACTTGGGCATGATATCCGGCGTGGTGCGCCACATATTGCCTGCCTTGGCTCCCCATTTGTAGGGATAAGCAAAGCCCCATTCGCAGATGGAATAGATGATGGGGCGCTCCTCTTCGCCGGTGATGACAGCCCATTCCTTGGTGGCCTCTTGCAGTTCTCGACCCATGCGGGCGTATTGCAGGTAAGAGGAGTCAGCCCGGGTAACCACCGGGTTGTAGAGCAACAGGTGGTTCTCGCCCGATTGCAGCTCAACCGTCAGCTGGATACGGCCGGTGGGGCTGGCGCCCTTGGTGGTGGGGAACAGCAGCTCATGTTCCTTGCCGTTGTTGACTCGAATGCGCAGGTAGCGCTGGTGGAGGCACAGAGATTTGTTATAGGCCAGGGTCAGGGCATAGGTGCCGCCTGCTTCTACGCTAAAGCGGAATCCGGCGGTGCCGGAGCCGTAACCGATCATACCGATGCCTTGACCGGAGGGCAGATCGCTGCACTTGACTACCCGGCCTTTGCCGGTAAATTCTGCTTCGCCGGGCAGCAGGATCAGTGCCGGTTCCGTCGTACCCGGCAGGTTCAGTTGCAGGTTTTCAATAATGGGCACATCACCCTTTAATACATGGTGATGACAAAAGTCATACTTGAAGAATTCGCAGCCCCAGCTGGCCAAGGTTTTGGCATCCAGCCGTTCGTGACCTAAACTGGCCGGTAGATCCTCGCAGGTGAGGGTCCCGTTAGAGGAGTACAGACCCACCTTAAAGCCCCGGCTGTTCAGTTGCTTGATCAGCGCCGGGATCCCCATAGAGAAGGTGCCCAAATCCCCTTGCAGGCGACCCATTTCGTCTCGCACGGAGCTGTGCCAGCAGTCGTCCAGGTTGATATAGTTGTAGCCCGCTTCTGCCAGGCCGCTGGCCTCCATGGCCTCTGCCACCTCCAGAATCAGATCCTGATTGATGTTTTGGCGGAAGGTGTTCCAGCTGGACCAGCCCATAGGGGGCACGGTAGCGCCGCCGTAATTCGGTGCGTCCGTGGTGTCTATGGTCAGCTTAGAGGGGTGTGCAATCTTTTCCATGGCGCACAGCGGGCAGTTGCCGTTGACGCGGGTGATGATAAACCAGGCTACAAACCACACCAATAAAATGGCTGCGATAGCCAGCAAAATAATACCAAAAATCATAACAATCCCATCTCCTTAAAGAATTCCAGTTCTTCCTTGGCAGCGGCGTAGGCATCGTCGCTGTCCAGTCCCCGGGCGGTGCGCACCATAAAGTCCTTGCGGTGCCGGGTGTTGTAAATCAGACGGTAGCACCAGGCGTACGGGGTCAGCCAGGGGTGGCCGTCTAAAAATCGAATATAGGGTATGCGGCGCATTTGGCTGTATGCCGGAAACGCCAGACGCAGCTTGCTGCGCAGGGGGCTTGCTTTCTCGCCTTGCTCCATTTGGCGGCGGGCAATGACGGCGCTTTTGTTCCGGTCCGCGTTACCAAAGGCACCGTAGCTGACCAAAAACGATTCACAGTCCGCTGTGTCATCCACATAAGGCGTACCCACGCCGTACCAGCGATAACACACGGTGAGCACAATCTTGGCGAATTGTGCCAAACCGGCTTTTTCGCACAAGGTCAGCACCGCTTTTTCGTCGATCCGGCACCTTTGCAGCATCACGGCAAGATCCAGGATCAGCTTGATTCCGGCGCCGTAAAAGCGAAAGTGGTGGGCCAAGTGGGCGATTAGATAGGCAAAGTGGTAATTGTCCTCCAATTTGCCGCAGCAGCCTTCAAATTGGGCTTGATCCATGGCGTTTGCAAAGGCAGTCTCACACCGGGGATCATCGCTGATCAGTGCTGTGTGCACCTCCAGCAACACATCGCCCTTGCGATAGTCATATACCGGGCCGTTCTGGGCAGTGCAGGCAAAGCCGCTGCTCATTAGCGCTTTTTTGGCTGCCTGGCGGTTCGCCGGGTTAATGAGCAGGTCAATGTCGCCCATTAGGCGGCACTCCGGCACCGGGTACAGCTCTTTTAAGATCGCGCCCTTAAAAAATACATGGGGGATGCCGGCGTCGCTGAGAACGCGGTACACCCGCTCTACACCCTGCTTTTGGTGCTCGTACAGGAACACGCTGCTAAAGAAGTGCTCGCTGAGTGCCAGTCGGCAGTCCTCCGGGATCACCTCGGTATTGGGTGCTTTGTTGCACACTGCGTACACCACAGCGATCAGATTATGCGCCTTGGCAATGCCGCACAGCTTGCGATAATCCATATCCGGGCGCAAGGTTACCGGCTCGTCCCGCAAAAAGGCGGCGGTCAGTTCAATTAAATAGGCAGTTTCAGCACACATGGATTCCATCGTTAAATAATGTTGTTTTGGTCCAGAAAATCGTGGGCGGCAATGAGAATACTCTTGTCATTGTCAAACCGCAGCAGCGACAGCGCCCGGTCATAGGTGAGCCAAATGTAGTCCTCAATTTCTTCCTTTTGCATGTGGATCACCGTGCTCGGGGTGGTGGCGGCAAAGATGGTTACCGTCTTTTCAACCCGATCCCGAATCCGATATTTGGACAGGCAGGAGAACCCCTCAATCAGCTTAACCCGCAAGCCCGTTTCCTCCTGTACCTCCCGTAGGGCGGTCTGCTCCTTGGTCTCGCCCCTTTCAATATGCCCTTTGGGGAAGCCCCAGTGGGCGGAGCGCTTGTTCTTGATCAGCAGGTAGCGCACCTCCCCCTTAATATCATGGAAGATGACCGCGCCGCAGCTGCTCTCGTAAAGGCATTCCAGCCGGTAGCCGGGAAAGTCCCGCTCCGGGTCCAGATATTCCAAAATGTCGTTGACAATGAATCGTGTGCTCTTGGGCGCCACAATCCAAATGGATTTCTTTTCTTTTTTGTTTCGGAGGACGGCTATCACACGCCCGTCAAAGTTACGCACAGGGTGGTGGATGCCCATAATGTAGGCAGTCTGGTCCTTTTCACCGTATACTGTGCCGTAGTTCAGCGGATACCGATAGCCCGTACCGTCCGTAGAGCCAATAGGCATAACGACCTTGACTCTGGCGTATTTACCGAGCAATTTGTATTCACCACCGAGATAAAAGTTACTATGCACTTATTATATATAAATTGCAAAAGCAATACAAGGCTTTCGCAAAGAAAATTCAAAAAGCCGTAAAACTTGGCGAAAAAAAAGCAGCCCTCCGGGGCAGGTGAGAGCCTGCACCCAAAGGGCGTTCTATATTATATACATTATATACAGGAGCCTGTCCGGCGGCGGGTAACAAAAATGGCGTACCCGAAGGTACGCCATTTTCATTTAGGAATGGGGGATTAACCACCCAGCTGCTGAAGCAGGTTACACAGTTCGCCGATTACTTTGTCGGTGTCGCCTTTCAGCATATTCAGCACGGTGCCTACCACATCGGTAATGGAGCTGTTGTCAGATCCACCGATCAGGGAGCCTACCAAGCTGGCTACTGTGTTGTAGTTATCCTTGTAGTTGACAACTTCAACCAGGTACCGCAGCACGGCAATCAAAGTCTCAGAGGCGTCGCCCTTTACAAACACGCGCGTGCCGTAAGTGGCAGCCTGAGAAGCATCGGTCATCACCTTGCCGTGGCTTGCCAGCTGGAACCAGTCAATATCCATCAGTTCCAGACCCAGGGGTTTACCCTTGATCTTGATCATGCCAAGCACCTGATTCAGCAGGGGAACAATGTTGTCCACGCCGATGATGGGCTTCAGCATAGCGGTCAGATCGTACAGGTCAATGTTCAGATCCAACTTCAGGCCAACCTTAGCCAGTAAACCATTCAGATCCACTTTGAAGGCCTTGAATACCTGAGTCAGTACGGTGTTCACATTCACGATGGGCTTCAAAGCATCCAGCAGAGCGGAAACCGGTGTAAACAGGTTCTCGATCAGCTGCAGCAGGCCGTCGTTGGCAATGAACAGTGCCAGGTTGGGCAGCATGGACATCAGGGTCTGCAGCGGTGCATTCAGAATGTCCTCTACCTTATCCCACAGGGAGTTGACAATATCCAACAGGATGTTGTCATAGGCCTTGCTGATGTCCTCTCTGTACTGATACTGGGTCTTAATGTTGTAGCAGCCGAATGCCTCCAGCAGCGGAACGACCACGGAAGAGTAGCCGTTGGAGCCGGGGATATGAACGATGTTGAAGATGCCCAGAGAAGCATCATTCAGCAGTACATCCAATACGCCGTAGAACGGACGCATTACAGCAGCCAGTGCATTAAAGAAGCTATCCTTATCCTTTACGCCCCACTTAAGAGCGGAGGTGTTGACCTTGGACCAGGAGGAGGCGGAGCCGATTACGGCAGCCGCATTCGCGAAGGTCTTGCCATAGGACTCATCGGTGAGCAGCTTGGCAACGGTCTTGGTAGAATAGTCAATGCCGGTCTGAGCCAGCAGGGCGGTCAGGTTGGTGGAGTCGTTGATCTTCACACCGTCCAGTGCCTTGCCGATGCCGGTGATCATGCCATTGATGGTGCTGTCCTTAAAGGCAGCGTCAGCGATCAGCTTGTTCAGATCAGCCAAGCTACCGATCAGGCCATCCAGCATAGGCGGAATGTTCTTCAAGAATTCTTGATCCACAGTGGAGGGATAAGAGAACTTGTAGTCCTTGGTCTGGTATTCGCTGTAATTCCAGAACGCGTTGGTGGGATTCTCCTGGAGCAGATAGAACAGCGCACGGATGATCTGGTCTGCGGAGGAGGTGCCGATCTGGTCAAGTACCGCGTTGATGATGGACTTGTAATCCTTGATCGCGTCGATACCGCCCAAAATGGACTTCAAACCGCTGATGTTCTTGGTCAGCAGGTTGGCTACATAGCGGAGCACGGCGATCAGCGTTTCGCCCTGGTTTGCAGTAACGTGCTTTCTATTATAATAGCCTTCGCTGTTCTTTGCAGCGCTCTTGACCGTGCTGACTGTGCCGTGGCTTGCCAGGGTACCCCAGTCGATCTTGGGCAACTGAATGTTGATTTTCTTAGACTTGAGCAGTTTGTTCACCAGCGGAACGATGGCGTTTTGGATGTCGCACTTGTTCAGGTGGTTCAGATTCAGGTGAATGTTCACACCCAGTGCGTCCTTAACCAGGTCGTTCAGTGACTTGCCGGCCAGAGCCTTGACAATGACCTCAACATCTACGCCGTTCTTCTTCAGTACCGGAAGGAGAGATGTTACCGGCGACAGAAGATTGTTGACGAGCTGTGCCAGGCCATTATTATCAATGTAGTATGCCACATTGGGCAGTACTGCGGTGAGGGTATCGAACGGAGCGTCCAGTACCTTGTTCAGGAAGCCTACGATGGGATTCAACACATCCGTCAGTACGCTGTCGGTAGACTTCTTAATGTCTGCCTTGTACTGCTTGTAGGTCTTCACGTTGGGGCACTCCAGTGCCTCCAGCAGCGGAACGATGGCACTTTCGTAACCATTGCCGCCATAGATGCTCAGGGACTTCACATCCTCGATCACTTTGTACAGGTTGATCTCCAGTACAGAGGTCTTGGAATACTTGTCAGAGCCCTTGATGCGAATGCGCAGTTTGCCATTCTTCAGCTGTACGGTGTCCTTAGAGGAACCGAAGTTCAGGTTCTTCACCAAATCGGTAAGGATCTGGCCAACGGCCAAGTCGTCGCCTGCCAGCAGCAGAGACAGTACGCCGTCCAGCGGACGCAGGATCGCAGCCAGGCCGTTTACAAAGCCCTGCTGTGCCTTTGCGGAGCCATCGGTGAAGCCCCAGTTGATGTTGCCCAGCTTCTTCCAGCTCTTGGCGTTTTTGATCGCCTTAGCTGCGGAGGAGTAGGTCTTGCCGTAGCTGCCGTCCGTCAGGAGCTTAGCTACGCCCTTCTTGCTTACATCAATGCCGGCATAGCCCAGGTAATCCTTGTAAGGATCAATGGCGCCGTACAGTGCGGAAGCCAGCTTGGTCAGGTTGGCGTTGGTGAAGATCAGGGAGCTAACCAGGTCTTTCAGGTTATCCTGCTTCACTACATCCAGGCCGGCCAGCAGACCGATCACGGAGGTGACCATGGTGTCCAGATCGCCAACAGCGTCGCTGGCGTCCTGTGCGGTCACACCGGCGGGATAATAGAAGCCGGTGGTCTTTTCCTGTACATACTGGAGGAAGGTCCAGTAAGCAGTGGTGGGATCTGTGGTCTTGGCGATCACAGCGTTGATGATGTTCAGCAGATCCTTCTTGGTCAGGCGGCTGATCATATCCAGCACTTGGCTTATGGAAGGATTGTCGATCACGACTTTCAGCAGATCAATGATCTGGCGAATTTGCAGTACATCGACCACCAGGTGGGTCAGGTACTTCAGAACAGCCTCTGCATTCTTGCAGTTTGCAATGTCCTTAAACAGGGTGGTGGGCAGTTCAAAGCCGAAGTTAGCCAGCTGGCTGTTTACAGCGTTGATCACGGTCACATCGTTGATGCCCAAGCCAGCCTTGGTTGCGCTCTTCTTCAGCAGGCCGGTTACAAGGGCAATCGTCTGCTTATTCTGCGCGTTTTGATCCTTGTCGTCCGTATTGGTCTTAAAGATCAGGCCCAGTATCGCGGAGAACCATGCGTCGTTCTTTGCCATAGAGGGCATCAGGTTGGACACCTTTGCGCTCAGAATGTTGGATACGCCGTGGATCTCCTTGTACAGCGGGTAAATGGCGGCAGTCGCCACATTGTTCAGGTCCTTGTTCATCACAATGGACAGGCCCTTGATCAGGTTGGTCAGCACGGAGACAGGCTTGCTGTAGAAGCCGTCCAGCAGCTTGCTGATGGGGGTGAGAATAGCCAGCAGGCCGGTTGCGCCGTCCTTTACGCTGCCCTTTGCATACACGCCCAGGCTAAAGCCCTGGGCTTTTTCCAGATCCTTAAAGATGGGGTACAGTACACCGTCATAGTAACCGGCATCCTTGGTCAGCACGCCGATCAGATCGGTGATGATGCCCAGGCTCTCGCCGAAGTTCTGGAAGAACTTGGTGTTGTTGCCTGCGCGGAAGCCCCAGTTGATCTTAATGTTGGTGGCGCCGGTCCAGCCGCTGGTGCTCTTGTCCAAGCGAATGGCGTTGTGCCAGGTAGGCAGGCTTGCCAGCTTCTTGGCGGCGGACTTGTTGGTCAGGTGATTGCTCACTGCGTGGGGAGAAATCAAGCCCTTCAGCGCAGCAGCCAAAATGTTGTAGTGGTAAGCACCGGTCTTGCTGGTGTAGTACACCGGCTTGCCGGCCTTATTCTTCTTCTTGTACAGCTTCTGGTTGCCGTCGTAGAAAACATTCAGGCCCAGAGCGTCCTCGTTCACCAGATAGTAATCAATTACATTCTCCAGTGCAACATACATCTGAACTACCAGATTGGTCAGATGATCCTCAGTGTAAACCTTCTTGTCTGAGGTATCGGTGGGCTTCTTGTCCCCGTCGTTCAGGAAGTTTAAGGTCTTATTGAGCATCTTCAGCATCGGGTTGGTGTTATCGCTGCCCAGGATGTAAGAACCAAGGCTTACCAGACCGCACAGGATGCCGGGGGTGGTGTTCAGGTTGAAGTTGTTCAGTGTGGAGTTCTCCAGCACCTTGGACAGTGCGGAGTCCAGATTGGACAGCAGAGAAGCGCCGCTCTTACTGGAGGTCTTGGGTACCTTTGCCCACTTGGGCTGGGTCTGGATCTTTGCCATCTTGCCGTTCACTTTCGGGAAGCTCACGTCGATGGTGTTCTTGGTCTTGGTGTCCATGGCCTGGATCACATTCACCAGCTGACCGATGTTGGACAACAGGAAGTAAGCACTTTCGGTGCTCAGACCAACAAACTTGGAATCCTTGTTATACACGCCCATTACGAAAGAGGCCTTGTCGTTGTACTTCAGCTGGAATACGCCGTTGAGTACATCGCTGATGGTGCTCTTTTCGCCCAGACCGCCCATAGCGCGGATCAGACCGGTGATGATGGGCAGGTTGGTGGTGATCTTGTTGTCGGTGGCGGTCACATCATTGAGCAGGTCAATGATGGCGTTGAACCAGTCGTTCACAAAGATGTTTACAAAGCAATCCAGAATCTTGGCCGGCTTGCCGCCGTCTGCCAGGTTCTTAAAGTTAACCAAAGACTGGTTGTAGAAGAACGCTTTGTCGCCAACGGTATCGCTCTTAATCTTATAATCGCTATAAGACCAGTCGGAAGCCTTCTTGGTGTTGTCAGCGCTCTTTACATCATACTTGGCAATGAAGTTCTTGCCCATAATGTCCAGAATTCTGGGCAGGGCAACGAAGAGGTTGTTGATGCCGCGGTTGTAAACGGTGCCCTCTTCCTTGGTCATAGCGCCGCTCTTGGCGTCTTTTTCACCATAGGCAGCCACATACTGATCCACAGCAGCGGTGAAGAAGGTGGCCAGCTCGGACACAGCCTCATTCACGGCAGTGGCACCGTCGCCGGTGAGCTTCAGTGCATCGGCAATGCCGGATGCCTTGGCACCCTGCAGCGCCTTATCGGCTGCATAGATGTTCAGGATTACCGGGGTCTTGGTGTCATCGTACTTGCCGGTGGTGGGGTCACCATACACCTGGCTGACGATCACATCTTTACCGTCGGCATCCTTGCCATACTCAACATTGCTGATGTTGTAGTATGTAAAGTCGTAGTTCTTGTCGCCGATCAGCCAGTGCATCAGGTTGGGCAGAACCTCGTTCAGGTCCCAGCTCAGGCCGCCGCCCAAACCGACGGGGCTGCCAACGCTCTGGCCGTATTGATCCATCAGACCGCTCAGCAAACCGCCCAGGAAACCGTTAAAGGGATCACCCTCCTGGTTGAATACCATGGGGATCAGCACTTCGTCAATCACAACGGTCAAAACAGGCAGCAACTGCATAATGGTTTCAACCGGGTGCTCGTACAGGTTCATCCATATATCGGTGAGCGCGCCCTTCAGGTCAACCTTGGACTCTACCAGCTTGTAGACCACTTCGTTCATAACTGCATTACCGGTGAGGGTCAGGCCTGCAATGGTTACGCCTTCCTGATCCTCAGGATCCAGCAGCACCATGTACTGATTGATGGCGTTGTTTACAGCAGCAACAGCGAAGGAATCCTTAAAGCCGTATTTCGCGAAAGAATACTTTCTGCAAGTATTAGAGATGGTCTTGGCATCGGTGATCTCAAAGTAGAAATCAACAGCCTCGTCAACGCTCTCCTTCAGCTCACCACTGTAAAAGGCCTTCAGCAGGTCCTGGTTGATGGTGGCGATCACATCTTCGGGGGACATGCCGCCGACAGTTCTGTTCTCCATCAACGCTCTGCGGTAAATACCCTCGGTACGCGTATCCAGATCCTCACTGCTCCAGTAAGTGGCCATTGCCGGCTTGGTTACAGGAGCGATGCCCTTGTCTGCATAGTCGCCGTTCAGGTAAGCCTGGAAGGTGTCACGGCTGGAACCGATTTTTGCGTTGCCGTCGGGCACATTCTTGTTCATGTCCGCACGCAGGGCTTCTACGGTAGCGTCATCCAGCTGCGCAGCATAGTACTCGCTAACAAAGGCGTCATCGCCGTTGTTGGCCAGTACGGCCGCACCGATCTTGCAAGCGGCTGCCAGTGCAGCATCGTCATCCTTGATGGTGTTGTAGTCCTTCTTGGCCAGCTTGCACAGATAAGCCTTGGCGGCCTCTGCCAGTTCACTGTTTGCCTTGTCGGTCTGATACTGGAGCAACACATACCAAATCGCTTCGCTCATGGTGCTGACTTTCTTCTTGCTGCCGGCTTCTTCGAAGTAGGCGGTGAAGGTGCCAAAGCACTTAGCTACATCCTTGAAATCGTCCAGAGCAATCAAGTCGTCTACTTTGTACGATTTGTCCTTGTAGGTAACGGTAGCTTTCTGGATGTCTTCCAGGGTGTCCAGGCTGCCTTCAGCAGTACCCAGCACCTCGAGCACTTTGTTCAGTGCGTCATAGGCAGCGCTCAGGTCTTCCTGCTGCTTAGCCTGTTTCTCGGGGAACTGCTCCAGCAGGGCGGACAGATCGCTCAGCGTGTCCTCGCACCATTTGGCCAGTTCTGCGTCGCTGGACGACATGTTGTTGACGCAAAAAGAAAACAGCTGATAAAAGCTCATCTTCGCATCTTTCTCGTCCAGGTAGGCATACGCCACATCGGAATACCCTTTCCGGTAACCGTCAATGATGTCTGCCTTATTCATGGGGCTGCTCAAAAGATTAAGCAGCGTGGGAGACACACCCATGATCAGATCACTGATCGAGGTGGTGTCGGTGACGGTCATCCCCAACTTCTCCTCAAGTGCCTTTTTGATACTCGGCTGATTGAGCAGTGCCGGAACATAGGTGTCTACCAGTTCCGTCAGTGCGTCAAAGGTGGAGTCTGCACTTGTGGAGTTCTTCCAGATGCCCTTGTCTTTGTCCGCTGCAAATGCAGTGAACCCGACAGAGCAGGTGGTGACCATCATTACTACAGCCAAAAATAGGCTGAGTAACTTTTTGCCCGTCTTCATAATTCATCTCTCCTTCTGATATGTTGACGAACTTGTCGTTTTGGATTCGCCTGGGCAGCGCACCCTTTTAGCGGAGGATGTGCTTGCAAGTTGCGTTAACAATTTGTTCACAATTCCTCTGCTAAAAGGGCGCAGGATACCCACGCGTACAACAAATACAGTATATTTATACCAAATATAGAACGGCAAGTCAATAGATTTCCGAAAACTTTTTAACAAAATGTGAACGGGTGGGCAAAATTTCCCGATTTATAGCGAAATTCCGGCGCAACATTTTTTTGCTTACTTATATATCAAGCCATGTTTGGCCCGGCTGATGGACCATGTTTGGCCCGGTCGATGGATCTGCGCTGCATTCTTAATCTTGGATTTGCGTGGAGGATCAGGGCGCGTTTATCGTTATTGCTGCATTCGACAACTGCTGACAGAAATTCCACCGGTTTTGGAGGAAAAATTGTGGAAAATCCTGTGGAACTTGTGAAAGTTTCCCGCCGTTACGCCAAAAAATCGATGGTGTAAAGGGGCACACCTTTGCGTGTGAAAATCCCGCGTAAAGCACATAACCTTTACAAGTCGAAACTTGCAAAATAATGGGCATTGTCTTTTAACTAAGCGATAAAATATGAACAAATTGTTAATTTCGTGTAAATTAAATTTGTCCGTTCGCACAAAAAACGGCCGCTCAAATTGTGCAACATTCCGAAAATCAGAAAAATCACGGCTCTTTATTGATTTTTGGTGACCATCGTGTTTTAATAAGAATGCGATAAATGTGTTTCTATGCGCATTTTCATAATGTATGGCGTCCGGCTGCAATGCCTTCATCCTGAATATCGGATTGCCCGATGGTCAGAGGATGGGACGGCGCGTACACGCAACCATTTATTCGTAAGAATTACAAATTACTATGGAGGTGAAAATTAGTGAAAGCTAAAAAGTTTTCCCGCAAGTTGCTTGCGCTCTTTTTGGCGGTCTTGATGGCGATGAGCTGTTTCTCCGGTGCTATGGTCGCTTCCGCGGCTAATGCTTCGGCAAACACCAAGTACCATGACCAGGACTTGGACTTCAACTCACTGGGTTGGCCCATCCTCAATGATGAGCAGGCCTGCACAGCCCTTTTGGACTTTGTGGATCTGACTCTTGCTCAGGCAAACATCGCACCGATGAATATCGACCTGAGTGTTCTTGGTAGCATCACCATCAAACTGGGCAGCGTGGATGAGGTGCTTAAAACTGTTCAAGATCTGGATTCTTTCCTGAACAGCAAGTCCGCACTGCTTCTGCTGGCCGGCGATGCCCGCTATGTAGATTTGAGCGCAGTTAACGGAATGTCCCGCAGCGCAACTTCCTCTACCGATATTGTACGCGGTATTGTGAAGCTGGTTCGGAACATTTCTTCCGACGGGGGTCCTGAAGGCGCCAACGGCAATATCGTAAAGAAATTGCTGCGCGGCGATCTTGGCCTTGGTATCGTAAGCAGCTTCTTGGATGTTTACAAGACCATTGGTGACCTGATTGGTATGCCCAGCGGCTATCAGAGCAATATGGTATATAATATTGTTCAGCAGCTGGTTCTGGAGAATACCGGTTGGTTTACTGCAGAGGAGAAGGCTCAGATCCGGAACAATCCCAGTCTGGAGACCAGCAAGCTGGATTCCATCCTGCTTGATAAGCTCTCCACCCAGTTGCTCAGCAACATTACCGCACAGATTACATACGCCGACGGTACCAATTCTCGAGACAGATACGCGCAGTATCTGGAGAAGGGTTCCGCACCGTATATTGACACGACCAACCTGCATTATGTAACGCAGGAGGATCATGACAAGAACGGCGAGGCCATCGGTAATGTATATCTGTTCCGCTACAAGGATCAGAAGTTGGTGCTGAAGCCCACAGATACGCTGTTTGACTTTGGCTTCCAAGCCTTTGAGATGGTGTGGAACACCGCCTTGAAGGATACGCTGGGCCAGTTGAATTCCGGTGTGGGCGGTTACGACTACAATTACTATATGTGGTACACCGGTGCCACGACCCACAACACGGCTTGGGACTACAGCAATGTAGCCAACAACTACGCCGCTGCCGATGTGCAGGCTTGGGCCGCTTATGAGTGCCAAAAGGCTGCAAAGAACTTGAAGCCCGGCCAGACCCTTGGCGAAGAGTACAAGGATGCGGCTTCCTATCTGGCTTACATCAAGGCGGATCTGGAGAAGTACAACAGCCGTGACCTGGTGAAGACTCCTACCTACACCTGGAGAGATATTGACTCCACCACCCTGTTCAACAAACTGCGTTTCAGCCCCATGTCTGTTTACTACTTTAAGCAGGCAACCGGCCCCCTGAACTGCAGCTTTGCTGAGACCGGTATGAAGAACATTGAGGCATTCATGGCAAATGATTACAGCAGCTACAGCTCCATGCTGGCAGCGCTGAATGATTTCCTGGTTGCCGCAGTAAAGGACTTCCTGCCGAGCTATGACGCCAGCGGTCTGACGAAGGTAAATTCCGAGGATCCCGGCAATGTAGCGCAGACCCTGGTTGGCAATATGCTGAAGGTGCTGCAGTTCATCTGTGATAAAACGGATGCGAACATTCTCGGTGCTTTCTATCATGAGAACGGCGAGGGCACTGCTCTGACCGAGGCCAATCTGGAGAGCGCGATGATTCCGTTTGCAATTTCTGCACTGCGGAATATCCCCGACTTCAAGAAGGGCATCCACAATGAGGACCTGGATGCTTGCGACGATGCAGAGGGCGTAGCTGCTCTGGCGTTGCAGCTGTATCTGGGCTATGTGCTGCCGGATCACGACTACTCTTCTCTGGTGCAGAAGGGCGCAGACGGTAAGTACGATGTAACCATCGACAATCTGCTGCTGATGGCTCGTGATGCTGTGGGTTATGTAATGAGCCCCTATATTATCATGCACGACAAGGACGGCAACCTGTGGAATCCGGAGACCGCTACTCTGAATGACGGCGTTTCTCTGTTTGATCTGCTGAATTCCGTTGTTGTTTACTATGCCGGCACCGACACCTTTAAGGACGGCGAGCATGGCAAGGGCCTTGCCAATCTTCTGGGCGTTTGCGACACCAACGGCAATTGCCTGGTGAAGCTGTCCAACTCCCTGTGGGAGAACATCAATGTGATCGCCAACAAGCTGTTGCCTGTTGCAGGCGTGCTGCAGTATGGCGATTCTGCAAAGAAAGGCGCTTTGAATTCCGAAGAGCTGATCTACACCGATGTGATCCAGGGTATGCTGAATATTGGTGTGGCAGATGCGAACGGCCAGTATGGCGCAACCGGGTTTGTAACCCGTCTGCTGACCATGGTTTCCGCACCGCCTATCAAGAGCGAAGGCATTATCCGCACCGTTTACAATGTATTGGCTGATCTGGTGAACGTTGTATTCGGCGGCCGCTACGGCACAGCCCGTAATGTGGTTCCCGCTGCTGCGACCAACAATCATCCCTTCGACGATCTGCTGCAGAAGGATACCTTTGCCGGTACTTCCAGCGACAGCAGTTTCGGCGTACTGGGTACCCTGGTATACAATGTGTATGAAGCCAGCGGCGGTGTAGGCGGCGACAGCGGCAAGACCGATACGATCCTGCCCGGCGCTATGTACACCGTACAAGCTGTGAACAATTTGATCGGCGGCCTGATCACCACTTTGGCGGATCATAACATGAAGCTGGCTTCCGCTCGTGTGGCAGACAGCAACTTGACCCTCAGCTATGGCGGTAACACCACCACCACAACGCTGACGGTTACCAATAACTGCTACGGTCTGAACCGTGCGGTAAAGAACGCCGATGGTAACTTCGTTGCTCGTGGCCGTTACAACATTAAGATCACGAATGTGGTTTCCGATAACAGTGCTTGCACCGTAGACTTCTCCAGCAAGACAGTTGTTCCTGAGAAGTCCGCTTCCTTCACTGTTACCAACGGCGGTTTTGATGAAGATACTGTAGTAACTTACACCGTTACTTACAACATTATCGACACCAACACCAACCAGGCCCTCTACACCGGCCTGACCTGCAAGACTTATCAGTTTGTGACTCCGCAGAAGAACTGGTCCGATTCTGTGTATCCGGGCGGTTCTCAGGACAGCAGATTCTCCAATGGTTCTTCCGGTAAGACCGCCGATGGTCAGGCTACCGTGAACAACACCGGTTACTTTGGTAACGCTTACCTGAACCAGAAGCCGTTCCGTGTAAGCTATCCTACCGATATTGTTCTGGCAAGCTCTAACCTGGATGCAGTGAAGAACTACAAGATTCGTCTTGGCTATGACCGTACCCTTGCCGGTTCTCCCGACAAGACTTTGGACGGCGTTTTTGCTTACAGCACCAGTTCTGTTAAGGATTCCTTTAGCAACAAGACCGTAACTGTAAACAATTCCAACATGATGGCCGCGTTTGATAAGTTCACCGGTGATGTGCTGAACTACGAAAAGGTAGACTACACCACCGATGGCGGTCAGACTTGGGTCAAGGGTGTTGCCGCAAGCCAGGTTCCCTCCAACGGCGTATCTCGTGTGAACCACGCTTACACGCTGAGCGAGCTGAACGGCGGCAAAGCGCTGGCTGCTGCTGTTAAGGATAGCAACGGTTATTACACCGCCGTTTATCTGAAGAGCGGCTCCGGCGACTTCGCATACAGCAACTTGCTGGGCAAGGTTTCCGGCGCAACCGGCATTGACGGTCTGTACATCCAGACCGGTTCCGTAACCCTGTCTAAGGACAGCTCCTCTTCCTTGGATCTGTTCAAGTATGATGGTTCTACGGATATTTCTCAGGTATCCAAGAAAGAAGTGAAGTTGAGCTTCTACTGCGGCAACCACTCGGCAACCGGTAGCTTGAAAGTGACCGTTGCTGACGATGGTAACCGTGGCCAGTTCAATAGTGCGTACGATTCTTTGAATAACTACATTAAGAACTACAGACCTTCTGACTTTAAGGATTACGATAAGGCCAGCGGCTCTTCTGCAACCTATGATGCGGCAACCGCTGCTTTGGCTGCCGGCTTTGAGGCCCGCCAGTCTCCGCTGAATCTGTCCACTGCCGGCACTCTGTCCAGTGCGTTCGCTAAGACGCCTGTTACCTCTGAGGTGAAGACCGTGATCGGCGAGCCTGCAACCAAGCCCGTAACTTCCTTGGATCAGCTGCCTGCAGCTCTGGCTGCTTATGCAACGACTGACGGCACTTATTACTATGCTGACAGCGCTATGAGCCAGCTTTATTACACCACGGAGGCTCTGACCGATGCTGATGTAACCGGTGCGACTTCCACCAATGTTGGTGGTCAGGCTTACACCACGGCTACCGATCCCACCGGCCAGACTGTTGTGAAGAGCGGTTCTTCCTGGTACTTCCTGAACGCCCAGGCTTATGCCACCGCATGGGATACCACCTCTTATGAGGCTGCTCCCTATGCGATCAACGGTGCTGAAAAGGAAGGCACCTTCAATCAGGCGAAGTTCGTTTACTACAATGCCAATGGCGTTGCCGTGAGCAAGGACTTCACTGTGAAGCACATGGTGACCGAGAAGTCCATTGTCAACAATGGTAGTGAGGAAACCCGTGCACTTGCCATGCAGGCAAGAGACAAGATGCGCTATGCTGTGGATCAGTGTGCGCAGATGCTGAGCGTTACCGTTGCCGGTCAGATCTTCACGGATGTTTCTTCCATTCGTGACGGTATGACGGACGCCAACTTCGATCTGCCCGAGTACCAGAAGATGGTATCCGTGGCGAAGGATGCTGAAAAGATGTACGCTGCAGATATTTACCTGAAGAGTGACGAGTCCAAGACGGTGCTTGCCACCTGCGCTTGGAACCAGATCGACCAGACCATTGCTGACCTGGCAAACACCAACGGTAATGACGCTGCGGATTATACCTATGCATTCTCCACCAGCACTTCTTCTCTGCTGATTGAAGAGGCAGTTCGTATGTTTAGCCTGTACATGGGCACTGTGACCGAGCGCGGCTATATCGGCGACAAGGTGGAGGCTGAGGTTTCTCACGCCAGCGGCAGCGCTTACAGCGCAATGACCACCACCTGGACAGATTCCGGTAAGGTCGATGCAGACGGCAACGCCATCAAGAATGCTGCAATCGCCACCACCGCGACTTCCGCGAAGTACGGTGCTGTTGAGGGCGGCAAGCTGGTTAACAAGGGCGAGAAGGTTTACACCGACGAGTCCTGGACCAACTATGTGAACGCACTGGCTGCTGCTGTAGATGTTGCGACCACTGGTAACGGCGACTACGCCCATAAGGACGCTGCCACCTATGTTCCGGCTGATAAGGACAACTACACCGCCAACCTGTCTGCTTGCTTCACCGCTTACAAGAACCTGATTGATGCAGAGAACTCTCTTGAAGAGGGCACAACTGCTCCTTCTGAGGGCTACGCTGTAACCGGTAAGGTACTTGCTCTGGCGAACACCAAGGGCGAGCTGGCAAGCGAAAAGTTCACCGTTATCGGTTGTGATGTTGTGATCAACGGCGAGACCGTGGCTACCACCGGTCAGGATGGTACTTTCACCATTCCGGCTCTGGCAAACGGTACTTACACCGCAACCCTGAACTATAAATATGGCTATGACCGTAATGTCACCATCACGGTGAAGGACGGTAATGTGGATCTGGGCAACCTGGGTATGCTTGTTTGCAACTTCAATAAGGATGGCTATGTCAATGCTTCTGACTATGCTACCTATTTGGCTGCTTCTAACACCAAGCTGGGTGCTGCGAAGTACAACGCTTCTTGCGACTTCAACCACGATGGCTATATCAATGCTACAGACTACGCTGTTTACTATGCATTCTCCAATGCAAGACTGAGCAACGCAATCTACGGCTAAATCCTAACTTAAAGTACCCTGGCGGTGCTTCGGCACCGCTTGGGTCACACTGATTTTGATTATGAAATTGAACAAACTCAAGAGAACACTTGCTGCTTTCTTATCGTTTGTATTGATTTTGACCTTAACCTCTATAACCCCGCTGGCTGCCCAGGGTACCTTGGGCACCGAGCAGCCCCACCTCTCCTGTACCTTTACGGACAGTGAGGGCCGGGCGGTAGACGGCAATGCACTGTCTGCCGGGGATTATACCGTATCCTTTACGCTTTCCGGTATGCAGTCCTTTGCCGTGATGCAGTACACCATGTCTTATGACGCGGCTGTGCTGACGGTCAACGGACACAGTGATCTGCTGTCGGACAGTTTGCCGGATCAGCTGCGGGGCCTTGGCGCCGCCGGTGTGCTGGTGCAGAATGGGACCATCAATTTTGGTTTTATCACCAGGGTGGACCAGACCGCAACCACCACCGCCATTGATGCGGCGGGTCAGCTCCTTTTGAAGTTGCAGGTCACCGTTACTACGGAAGCGCCTGTGGACTTTGCAAAGATTGTGACCTTGGATACGGACCCGAACCAAACCTTCATTGAGGCAGATTATGCGGATTATGCCGATTATGGCACGGCTGACCAGGACTGCTATGCGCTGGTCACCGCCTTTGACGGCTATACCGCAACGCTGTATCCTATGACAGCGGATCTGTCACCGGCCACCGGCCATGCCGTTACCGGCAGGGTGCTGGCGCTGGCCAATACCAATGGGGATTTGGCGGGAGATACTTTTACAGTTCGCAACTGCGATGTAGTGATTGCAGATGAAGTGGTGGCAACCACCAATAATGACGGTTGCTTTACCATTCCCTCACTCCCGGCAGGGGAGTACACCGCTACATTGCGCTATGCCTATGGTTATGATCGCACGGTTACCTTTACGGTAGCAGACAGCGATTTGGATTTAGGCGATTTAGGTATGGTTGTCTGCAACTTTAGCAAGGATGACTATATCAACGCCGCAGACTACGCAATTTACTATTCGTCCGCCAACGCGAAGCAAGGCGCAGCGAATTACAATGCGGATTGCGACTTTAACCATGATGGCTATGTGAATGCTACGGATTATGCAATCTATTATGCGTTTAGTAACTGTAATTTATCTAAGCTAAGTTATTGATAACGATTTAGGGAGGAAAAGAACGTATGCGTAAAAGCGCAAAGAAGCTTCTTTCCGGTGTGATGGCTGGTTTGATGGTAGTCTCCATGGCTCCCATCTCTGCACTGGCTGCTAACTCTTATGAGCCCGGCGATGTTGTTGCAAAAGAAGATTATGTAACAGCGGCTGATATTGCTCCTGAGGTAGATATCGTATGGACGGCTTACACCGGTCTGAACAAATCTTTTATCACGAATGGTGACGCAGAGTGGGAAAACTCTGCAAATAACGACACATATGCAGATCTTTCTAAGGTTGACCTGACCGGTAAGACTGCTAACAAAACCGATTTCCCGGCTGCTGCAATCCGTAGCGGTAAATATTATGTAGCTGCTTCCTTCATCCTGAAGAACTACGGCGGCCAGTTTGGTGACTGCACCCTGTCCTTCGGTTGGGATGATGCTTTGACCATGGGTAAGAGAACCGCTAAGGGCTTCACCGCCGGCGACAGCGGTATGATGGTTCCCTCTTTTTCCAATGTATCTGATGCGGACGGCAACGCTTATCTGATCGATGCTGCATCAAAGTTCAATGACACTTATTATGCTCTGTCTATCGCTACTCCGCATCTGCCGGAGACCGGTTCCGTTGTGTATGTTGGCGACGACTACACTTTTGAGACCGATGGCCCCTTGGGCGGCGATGATGGGCTGGGCGTTAAGCTGCAGGGCTTGTATTTGGGTACCGTTGGTTTCCAGGTTGCTGAAGGCACTGTGATTTCCGACGACCTGCTGAAGTTTGGCGTGAATGATTGGCCGGCCAACGACCCCGGTCTGTGCAACCTGCACATGGGTTCCGTTGACCCCGATCGTATGTACACTGTAACCGGTATGACCGAGTATGAGGGCACCACTCCGGCTATGGGTACTCTGAAGATCGGTGGCACCAGCACGCCTGAGACCAAGTCTTACACCGTTAACTATGTGACCGAGGACGGCGCTTCTCTGGGCACCGAGACTGTGGAAGAGGGCAAGAGCCCCGCTTCTGTACCGGCTCTGCCCACCAAGGCTCCCGATGCTGCCGGCCACTACAGCTATGCTTGGGATACCGATCCCACCACGGCGACCATCTCCGCAGACACCACCTTCACTGCTAAGCTGACCACCACGCCGCATAATCCGCAGACTCTGGAAAGCAACATTGTGGATGCCACCTGCGATAAGGACGGTTCTAAGACCGTGACCACCAGCTGCTCTGATTGCGGCTATGTGATCAGCGAGAATAACGTGGTTATCCCCGCTACCGGTCACAAGTGGGGCGAGTGGAAGCATGACGACTCTACCGCTAAGGCTGAGTCCAAGCACACCCGCACCTGCGCGAATGACGCTACTCATACCGATAGCGCAGCTTGTAACTTTACTTCTCAGGTAACCCAGAACCAGACTGCTGATCAGCCTGAGATCACCACTTACACCTGTAAGGACTGCGGCTACTCCTACACTGAGGAGACCAAGCCTGCTCTGGGTCATACCCACAACTACGGTGCCCCCGTTGCTGATTACACCAGCGGTGAGGCCTTCGTTGAGGGTAAGGATTACACCCACACGGCAACCTGCACCGGCGAGGGTACCTGCAGCCAGCCGACTAAGACTGACAAGTGCACCTTCGATAATGGTGTGGAGACCAAGGCTGCTACCTGCACCGAGGACGGCGTGAAGACCTTCACCTGCACCGAGTGCGGCGGCACCTACACTGTAGCTATCCCGGCTACCGGCCACGCTTGGGGCCAGTGGAGCCATGACGCTGCAACTGCAGAGGCTGATGCCACCCATACCCGCGTTTGCGCCAATGACGCTTCTCACAAGGAGACCAAGGCCTGCGACTTCACCGCTAAGGTGACCCAGGAGGCTACTCTGGATCAGGCCGAGATCACCACTTACACCTGTAAGGACTGCGGCTACTCCTACACCAAGGAGACCGCTCCGGCTCTGGCTGGTGTGACCGTAACCGTAAATGCTGTGGAGAACGGCTCTGTAACCCTGGCTGGTCAGGATGTGACCGCCGGTGGTTCTAAGAAGTTCGCTGAGAACGGCACTTACACCCTGGTTGCGACTCCCAATGAGAACTGCACCTTCGTAGGCTGGCAGACTGGTAACAAGATCGTTTCCACCGATGCTACCTACACCACCGTGGCTATCGCTGACGTCACCTACACGCCCGTGTTCGCTGAGTCCGCTAAGCCCGTTCAGTTCACCTTTGTTGATATGTTCAACAACGTGATTTCTTCTCAGTCTGTTGCTTCTGGCGCAGATGTGAAGATCCCGCAGGCGCCCACCTACACCGGCTACACCTTCACCGGTTGGTCCGCAGATGAGGCTACCATTAAGGCCGCTACCTCCTCCATGACTGTTTATGCACAGTATGAGAAGGACGCTGCCGCTACCTACACTGTAACCACTGACGCTGATGCTACCGTTGCTTACGGCAGCAACTCCGCACAGGGTACTCTGGCTGACGTTCCTTACGGCACCCAGGTAACCGTGTCTAAGGCCGGCGCTACCGCTTGGGCTATCGACGGCAAGATCGTTGCTTACGGCGACAGCTACACCTTCTATGTTGCTTCTGATGTAACTGTGAAGGCGGCTTCCGCTACCACCCAGGCTCCCGTTGTGGCTGCTGTTTCTGCCAACCAGGTTGCCGGTTCTTACAAGGTTGAGTTCGTTGCTACCCGCGCTATGGTGGATGGCTGCACTTACCTGAAGTCCGGTTTTGTGTATGGTAAGAACCTGACCGATGCTGACCTGACTCTGGCCAACGTTGGCAAGAAGGGTTCCGCTGATAACTCCGGCGTTGTGAAGGCTGCTTATGCCAACAGCACCGAGGGCAGCACTCAGTTCATCCTGAGCTATGGTATCTCCGCTCAGACCGGCACTGCCTCTGCTAAGGCATTCTTGACCTACAAGGATCAGAAGGGCAAAGTGCAGACCGTGTACTCTGATGTGATGAACCACACTTACGCTTAATCGCGTAAACACCTATTTATCGCTCCTGCCGGCGGGCAACTGCCGGCAGCGATATAAGGCAATTTAGGAATAGGAGGAATGTCTTCATGAAAGAAGCTTATTCTAAGCCTGTTGTCGACGTCAAGGAATTTCAGCAGATCAATGTGATGACCGCAAGCGGTCCTGAAATTATTGGTGGCGAAGACGACTAATTGCAATTAGTAAAATAATTGCTCGAGCGAAAAGAGCCGAGGGAGCAATCCCTCGGCTCGATTTTTTTTGCTTTACCGGTGCGGTCGGTTGGTTGCACCGGGTCGGTATTGTACGGATCGGCGGGGTGACCGTCGGCTTTTTTTGTTTTTCTATGGCAATGGAGCGGCACTTATGGTACAATGAAAGCAGACGAAACGAATTGGAGGCGGCGGTATGAAAAAAATGACAAAGGGCCTGGCGTGCCTGGTGCTGGTGTTGGTACTGGCCTGCTGTGCCCTGCCGGGGGTCACTTACGGTGCCACCACCTCGGTAGATCTGAACCAGAACTACCTGTTCCGTACCCGGACGAATGCCTTTTCCTTTGGCGCCGGTGAGACGGCAAACCTGACCTTTACGCCCCAGTACACGGCGGAATACACCTTAAAGCTGTACGGTCATGTGACAGGCGGGCGGAATATCCGTGCCAGCCTGACGAACCCGGACGGCACGGTCACGGCCTTTGAATACCCTAACCGTACCGGTTCTACCGTTAAGGATTACAGCCATCCGTACCTGACCGCTACCTTGGAGCAGGGCAAAACCTATACCTACTCGGTTTGGGGCTGGACGGCAACCAGTACCGGCGCAACGGTAGACGTGGACTTTACCAGCGGCGAAAGCGGCACCCTTTCCAAGGAGGTAGGGCTGCGGCTGTATCTGGACCAAACGGAATTTACTGCCTACAGCCAACAGGCGGTGCTGAATGCAATGAAGCTGCTGATTGTGGATCGCACCGGTGCCCACTTAGAATGGAAGTATAAGGATGCGATGGGGAGCCTGTTGGTGGGCGGCGCCGATGTGATCGTGGATCTGTCCGCTTGCGGTGCTTGCGGCAAGAACACGGTACAGGTGCACTATATGGGCTACACCGCCACGGCGGATTTTAATTTGGCCCACGACTATTCTGTGCTGCTGGAACGGGTGGCGGCTACGCCCACTGCCCGCGGTTATGACCTACTGGGATGCAGCCGGTGCAGCGCGACCACCCGGGCGAATTTTGTAGATTACGACGGCTTTTGCATTGCTACCCCCGGCGCGGATATGGGCGCACTGCTGTTTAACGATACGGACGTGACCGCCGGCGGCCGGATTTATGTAGATCGGGGCAAGGACTGCACGCTGCTGGCTCTGCCCAATAGCGGCTGCCGTTTTGCCGGTTGGCAGCAGGGGAATAAGATTCTGTCCGGCGATGCCAGTTATACCTTTACCCCGGTGGCCAGCGCCACCTACACGCCGCTGTTTTTGGACGACAGCGACCGGCTGACTTTTTTGTTTATTGACCCGTTTTCCAATGTGCTGTCTTATCAACAGGTGGACAGTGCCGCGGATGTAAAGATCCCCACGCCGCCTACCTACACCGGCTATACTTTTGTCGGCTGGTCCTACACGCCGACGCAGATCCACAGCTCCACCGGATCCCTGACCGTGCAGGCACTGTACCGCGCCGGTGGAGCCAAGCAGCTGACCATCACCGCCCCCGGCTGCACCTTGCAGTGCGGCAGCCAAACTGCCCGGGACAGTCTGACTGTTGCCTATGGGGCGCGGGTTACTGTGTCTGCGGCAGATGCCAAGGGCTTTTCAGCCGATGGGCGGGTGCTGGGTTATGGCAGCCGGTACAGCTTCTATGCGGTTGCCGATTTGGCGCTGGAGAAGCGCACCGATGATCTGACGCCGGTACCCTCTGTGTCGCTGCTTTCCGCCCAGTTGCAGTCGGATACCGGGCGGGTGATGTTTGCCGCCACCCGGTCCATGGCCGGGGAGGGGAACCGACTGGTGACCTCCGGCTTCCTGTACGGCAAGAATTTGGCAGACGATGACCTGGTGTTGGAGATGGCCGGTAAGCCGGGCACCGGTACGGACGCCGGCACGGTGCGCTGCGCGCAAAACCGCTCTACGGAGTCGGAAGGCCAGTTTGTGCTGTACTACGGCATTTCCGCCCATGTGGGCACTGCCGCCGCACGGGCGTACCTGACTTATGCAGACGCAGACGGCGCCCTGCACACGGTGTATTCCGCCGTGCTGCGCTATACCTATTGACAAACTTTCCTGTTTACAATCCGCCCGGCCTGTGCTACAATAAGGGCAGCAAAGGAGTGCGATTATGAAAAAAACTATACGCCTGGGCAGTTTTCTACTGGCGTTTCTACTGCTGGTGTGCACCCTGCCGGTGACGGCATGGGCGGCGTCAACATCTTATGATTTAAGCCATGCCTTGTTTCGTTCTGCTGAGACCCAAAAACATGTAGTTTCCTATGCAAAAGGCGAAAAGGCCACGCTGACCTTTACTCCCCAGTACACGGCGGAGTATACTCTGAGCTTTTTTGTACACAATCCGAACGGCGAAAGCGGACGCAATGCGCACGCAAGTTTGACTTTCCCGGGCGGAAAGGTGCAGGAAGGGGAGTATCCATACCGTCCCAACGCCAAGGATTATAGCAGACCTTATATAACCGCCACCTTGGAAAAGGGCAAAACATATACCTACCATGTTTGGGGATGGTTGCCTACCAGTGAGGGTTCCGATGTAGATATTACATTTATCAGTGGTGCAAGCGGTGCGCTGACGGAGGAACTGGGGCTGCGTGCTTACTTGCAGGGCAAGACAGTGTTTAACGGCTACAACCCCCAAGCGGTGCTCGATGAATTGAAACTGCTGGTGGGATTTAAGAACGCCACCCAGCCCTTGGAATGGTGTTATAAAAATGCCGGCGGTGTGCTGAGCATTAACGGCGTCGATGTGATCGTGGATATGTCCGGCTGTGGCGCCGAGGGTATGAATACCATGGCGGTGTACTACCAGGGCTATCGCGCTGAGGTGAAATTTGAAATCCGCAGTCACGAGCATAATTACGAGGCGGGGGATTCGGTACTGCCCACCTGCACCACCGCGGGCTACACGCCCTACTTCTGCTCCATTTGTGCAGATGAGGTGCACCGGGATATTGTCCCGGCACTGGGCCATAATTACAAAGAAAAAAGTCGTGCCTTGACCAAGACCACGACTTCTAAGGACGGCAAGCGGACGGCAACTTATGCTTGTACCCGTACCGGCTGCAAGGTCACATACACCAAGACCTTGCAGACCTATTATAAGGTCAATACGATCAAGCTGAATAAGACCGCCTATACCTATAACGGCAAGGTGCAGCGCCCCGGCGTGACCGTGAAAAACAGCAAGGGCAAGGCCCTGAAGAACGGTACGGATTACAAAATCAGCTATCCCAAGGGCATGAAGAATGTGGGCAAATACACCGTAAAAGTGACCCTCAAGGGCAATTACAGCGGCAGTAAGTCCATGACCTATAATATTAACCCCAAGGGCACCGGCGTGTCTAAGGTGAAAGCTGCCAAGAAAGGCTTTAAGGTCACTTGGAAAAAGCAGGCTTCCCAAACCACCGGGTATCAGGTGCAGTATAGTACCAGCAGCAAGTTTAAGAGCGCCAAGACGGTGACGGTGAGCAAAAATAAGACGACTTCTAAGAGTGTCGGTAAGCTGTCCGCTAAGAAGAAGTATTATGTGCGGGTACGCACCTATAAGACCGTAAAAATCGGTGGCAAGAGCGTAAAGCTCTATTCCGGGTGGAGTAAGGCCAAGAGCGTGACCACCAAGAAGTAAGTTTATTTTGGATAGAGAGAACCGTAGGGCGGGGGCTTGCTCCCGCCGAACAATCCCTCCGTCAACGCCTTGCGGCGTTGCCACCACCTAACCGGTGCCCGTCCCCTCTGTCGCTGCGCGACATCTCCCCGCACAGCGGGGAGTCACCCTTTACACAAGGGAGGCTGATTATACACAAAAAGGCTCCCCTTATTGTAAGGGGAGCTGTCGCATTTATGCGACTGAGGGGATAAAAGCGGGCAGATACGATCCGCCCCTGCCGGTTTAATCGCATTTTCATAAAATAAACAAGCACCCACATTCGTAAAGAATGTGGGTGCTTTGTCGTTCTATCTGCTAAGCTGCACTAAATCTCGATGAATTCGTTAAACACGGCGGTCATTTTTTTGCTGACCTCCAGGTCGGTGTGCAGGCTGCCAAAGTACCAGTGCATATACTCCACCTGCTTCATCAGCTCTTGCAAGTAGGTGTTCAGCGGGGTAATGTGCACGCCTTTGTTGGTGTGCAGCTTTAAGAAGTCCTTGGCAATGGCCGGAGCCTCGTAGGTGAGCACATAGTTGACGGCGTACTTATACTCTCGCAGGTTGTCTTGGCCGTTTTTCAGGTCCTCGGCGGTGGGCAGCTCCGCTTTCCACCAGCTGACCCCGTCCTCTCGCATATCTTTGTCCTCGCTTTCGCCGCCGCCCATCACAAAGAAGGTCTTGTTCTCAAACATAAACATCTCGCCCCGCATTAGGTGGTAAATGTTGTCGGCGATCTTGTGGGTGTTGCCGCCTTTCCAGCGGTAGGGGGTATAGCTGTCCAGCATATCAAAATTCTCATGCGCGCCGTCTAAAAAGCAGATGGTGTACTTGCGCTTTTTCAGCCACTCCAGGTTGCGCTTTTCCTTGGGGTCGTTGGGGTTCCAAAGAAAGCCAAAGTCGCCGCAGACGATGACAATATCTTTCTCCCCCAGGCGCTTGAGTTTAGGGTCTTTGAAGTGGGACAGATCCCCGTGGGTGTCGCCGGTAATGTAAATCATAATTCGCTCCGAAAAATTCAAAAAGTTTTTACGCATTTGGGCTTTTCAATTGGGCCCAAAGATGATAGACTAAGTATTATAATATCTTTAATTGGTTCAGGTGTCAAGTTCCATGAAAAAAACTGTCTCTTTCTTTTTATCTTTCGTTTTGCTGCTGTCCGCCGTGTTCTGCGTGCCGGGCTTTTCTGCCTCTGCCGCAGTGTATAAGCCGGACCGCAAGCTGTATTCCCAGGCCTATATGCTCCTTAGCCTGGATGATCCGTCCTTCCCTGTGGTGGCGGAGAAAAATGAAGACAAGCGGATGTACCCGGCTTCTCTGACCAAGATCGTCACCACCATGGTGGTGCTGAATAAAGTGAAGGACCTGAGCCAAAAGACCAAGGTGAGCCAAAGTGCCTATGACGCCGTGCTGGGCACCGGAGCACAGACGGCCGGGCTGAAAGTGGGGGAGAGCCTGACCATTGAACAGCTGCTATATCTTACTATGGTCCATTCTGCCTGTGACGCCTGCCAGGTGCTGGCGGAGTTTGTTTCCGGTTCTACGGACGCCTTTGTGGCGGAGATGAATAGCTGGGTTCAGTCCCTGGGGTGCAAGAACACCCATTTTGTGAACCCGGACGGCCTCCACGACCCCAACCACTATTCCACCGCTGCCGATCTGGCGAAGATCACCTTAAAGGCGCTGCAAAATGACACCTTTGAGAGAATCAGCACCACCGTGCAGTACAAGTATAAGAATACCACCTTTACCCACACCAACTTAATGCTGCAAAGCGGCTATGTGTCTTACTATTACGAGTACGCCAGCGGTATTAAGACCGGCTCCACCGAGGAGGCGGGCTACTGCGTGATCACTAAGGCATCCAAGGACGGCTACAACTATTTGGCGGTGGTGCTTGGCGCGCCGGTGATCGATTATAACAGCGACGGCTATGTGGAGAAATGCTCGTTTATTGACGCTGCGTCCCTGTTTGACTGGGCCTTTGACTCGCTGAAATATACCACCCTGGTCAGCGAGAGCGATGTGATCGACGAGGTGCCGGTAGAGAACGGCAAGGACGCGGACGCGGTGCAGCTGGTGGCAGCGAAAGATGTAAACACCATCGTGCCCGCCGGACTGGATAAATCCGCCGTGATTATTCGGGCGGTGGATAAGCCGGAGAGCGTGCAAGCCCCGGTGGAAAAAGGACAGAAGATCTGCAAGGCGGAGATCGTCTACGCAGACCAGGTGGTGGCAACGGTGCAGCTGGTGGCTGCCAATCGGGTGGAACTGTCCACATTCTTAAAGATTTTGAACGCGGTCAAAGCGTTCTTTTCCCTAACTGTGGTGCGGATCGTGCTGGGCGCCGCGGTGCTGTTTGTGCTGGTGTACCTGTATCTGTTTATCCGCAATGCGCGCCGCAAGAGCAAGCGCAGGGCAGAGAAAATGCGCCAGTACGAGGAAATGCAGACCTCCGGCAATCGGGATCAGGACGGCCCGCCGGACCTGCCGCCCCCGGTGCATAGATAAAGAAAATACGGCGTAGCCATACGCAACATACCCGGCGCAGTTTCTCACTTGTGCCGGGTTTTTTAGAAAGGGTAAGCATGAAAATCATCGTTTATACGCCCAAATACCGTGATGATCTGATCTTTATGGTGTTGGCAGCCAAGGACGCTTTAGGCCGGGTGCCTACGCTCAATGGGGACCTTTTGGATCTGGACGGGGCTTATTTTAGCAAGGGTGACTGCTTTTGGATCATGCTGGACGAGCGGGACCGGGTGGTCGGCTCAGTGGGGTGCAATTTGCTGCCTGACGGCGAGGCGGTGATCCACCGCTTGTATGTGAAAGCCGATTTGAAGCGTCGGGGCCTTGGCTCCCAGCTTTTGCAGGTGGCAGAGGACTTTGCCAAAGCCCACGGCAGAACGGTGATGAAGCTGCACTTGGGCGAAAAAAACAGCTATTTTGAGTCCCGCTATTTTTATCCCAAGCATGGTTATGTGGAATACCGACCGGACTATATGCGCAAGACCCTTTAAGCCCGGCGTGGCTCTTTGTAGGGAGTGGATATGATCCGATTGCGGGCGGCAGGTTGCCGCCCCTACCTTGTCTGCATTGACTGCATATTGCTTGTGGCGGGTTTTATAATATTTCTTCTCCCCCAAAAGACTTTTGCTTTTTTGGAACTCCTTAATATCGTAGGGGCGGATAGTATCCGCCCGCGATTTTTACGAATGCGGTGCGATGCCCACATCGGTCTGCCATCTTAGAAAAGTAGGGCGGGGGCTTGCTCCCGCCGTAGTTTTGTAGGGGTCGATGCCTACATCGACCCGCGGTGCAATAATGTACTTGCTACGAAACAGTCCACCGGACTGTTTCTCCCAAATGCTGGCGCTTTTGGAGCCTCGTGTCTCTTGTGCTACGCACAATTCACTCGCCGCACCCTATATAAACGAACTTCATTCCTTGTTTTGGCTGCAAATATCTGTGGGGGTTCATTCATAACCGCCAACAAACGCAAAAAAGAGTTCCCAATCAAAGGGAACTCTTTTTTTATATTTGCTATTCGGCTTTAGCCCTCGTATTCGTCCTCGTTTTCCCAGTTGTGCCAAATGTTCTGCACATCGTCGTTGTCCTCGAACATCTCGATCATCCGGGCCATCTTCATCATATCGTCCTGGCTTTCCAGGCGGGTGTAGGTGGTGGGGATATACGCCGGCTCAGAGGAAAGGATCTTGTAGCCCTTGCCCTCCAGCTCGTCCCGCACGGCACCCACATCGTTGGGCTCGGTGCGAATTTCAAAAATATCCGTATCATCAGTCAAGAAGTCGGCAGCGCCTGCCTCCAGTGCATCCTCCATCAGCTGGTCCTCGTCCACATCCTCGCGCTCAATGACGATGACTCCCTGGCGGTTGAACATAAAGGTCACGGAACCCTGGGTGCCCATATTGCCGCCGGCCTTATCAAAGTAATGGCGAACCTCACCGGCGGTGCGGTTGCGGTTGTCAGTCAGGGCCTCTACCACCACGGCCACGCCGCTGGGACCGTAGCCCTCATAAATGATCTCCTCATAGTTGGCGGTGTCCGTCTCGCCGGCCGCCTTCTTGAGCATACGATCAATATTGTCGCCGGGCACATTATTCTGCTTGGCCTTGGCGATAATGTCCTTTAACTTGGTGTTTACACTGGGGTCCGGGCCGCCCTGCTTTACGGCAACGGCCAGTTCGCGCCCGATCTTGGTAAAGACCTTGGCTCTGGCGGCGTCGTTGGCGCCCTTTTTGCGCTTAATGGTGCTCCATTTGGAATGTCCGCTCATCCAATCACTCCTTCAGTCTTAGTCTAAAATACCCGTCAATTTTACCACAAAGCCCCGCCAATATCAAGTGCAAAATCCGTATTCAGCCGCCGAGCGGGTCACTTCCCGGTCGAAATCGCAACTTTCTGTTGTATATGCTGCTAAAATATGGTATGATAATGCGTATAAGTTCTAAGCAAAAACAAAGAACGGAGGACGATTATATGTATTCGGATTACTATGATTCCATTGCCCAGGTGGCAGGTGCGGACCCGGAAGTTGCTGCGGCAATGAATCAGGAGCTGCAACGCCAGCGGGATAATATTGAGCTGATCGCATCGGAGAACCTGGTGTCTCCTGCTGTGATGGCGGCCATGGGCTCTGTGCTCACCAACAAATATGCCGAAGGTCTGCCCGGCAAGCGCTACTACGGCGGCTGCCAGTATGTGGATGTGGTGGAGAAGATCGCCATTGAGCGCGCCTGCAAACTGTTTGGTGCCAAGTATGCCAATGTGCAGCCCCACTCCGGTGCCCAGGCCAACACGGCTGTCTATTTTGCTTTGCTAAAGCCGGGTGACACGGTGATGGGTATGGCGCTGGACAACGGCGGCCACCTGACACACGGCTCTCCCGTGAACATCAGCGGCAAGTACTTTAACTTTGTGCCCTACGGCGTCAATGACGAGGGCTTTATTGACTATGCGGCATTTGCCAAGCAGGTGAATAAAGTGAAGCCCAAGTTGATTGTGGCCGGTGCCTCCGCCTATCCTCGGGAGATTGACTTCCAGACTATGGCGGATATTGCCCATGCCAACGGCGCTATGTTTATGGTGGATATGGCCCACATTGCCGGCTTGGTGGCAGCGGGTCTGCACCAAAGCCCGGTGCCTTGCGCCGATGTGGTGACCACCACTACCCATAAGACCCTGCGCGGTCCTCGGGGCGGCCTGATCCTGTGCAACAATCCCTATTTGATCAAAAAGCTGAATTCCGCCGTGTTCCCCGGTACCCAGGGCGGCCCGCTGATGCACATTATTGCCGCTAAGGCCGTGTGCTTTGGCGAGGCGCTGAAGCCGGAATTCAAAGCCTACCAGCAGCGGGTGATCGATAACGCCAAAGCACTGGCTAAGGGACTTACCGACCGTGGGCTGAACCTGGTGTCCGGCGGCACGGATAATCACCTGTGTCTGCTGAGCCTGATTGGCACCGATGTGACCGGCAAGGAGCTGGAGCACCGGCTGGACGAGGTGCATATCACCCTGAACAAGAACACCGTGCCCAACGAGCCCCTGTCTCCCTTTATCACCTCCGGCGTGCGGATCGGTACTCCGGCAGCCACCACTCGTGGACTGAATACGGAGGATATGGACAAGATCGCCGAGTATATTTACCTGGCCATCACGGACTTTGACAATCAAAAAGAGAACATTGCAGCGGGCGTGGCAGAAATCTGCAAAAAATACCCGCTCTATGCGTAAAATTTTATGAAAATTCTGTTTGTTTATCTGTTTCAGGCGCTGCTGCAGCTGATTTATCTGCCGCTGAAAGCCTTTTGCAAGGTGCAGGATCAGGTGGTCTATCTCTCTCGTCAAAGCAACGAGAAGAGTCTGGATATGCAGCTGCTGGAACAGGCCATAGAGGAGAAAGCCCCCGGCACCCGCCAGGTGTTTCGGCTGCAAATGATGGAGGACGGCTTTGCCGGCAAGCTTCGCTATTTCGGCCATTTGGTAGGGGATATGAAAGCCCTGGCTTCCTCCAAAGTGGTGATCGTAGACACTTACTCCATCGCCGTGTCCTGCCTGCGGCATAAAGCCGGCGTGCAGGTGGTGCAGATGTGGCACGCACTGGGGGCCGTTAAGAAATTCGGCTTGCAATCCCTGGGCACCAAGGAGGGGCGGGACGCCCGCTTGAGCCACGCCATGCACATGCACCGAGGTTACGACTATGTGTTGTGCCCCTCGGCAGCCACCGCTCGGTTTTATATGGAAGCCTTTGGCTGCCCGGCGGAGAAGATCAAAATTTGCTCCCTGCCTCGGGTGGACGATATTGTGACTCCCAAAGAGGGGCTGGCGCAGCGCTTTTATGCAGAGAACCCGGGCCTCAGTGACCGGCGGCTGGTGCTGTATCTGCCCACTTTCCGAGATCGAGAGGCCTATGTGGCCCAGGAGCTGAAATTGGCCTTTGCGGAGCAGGAGACCTACCGGTTGGTGGTGCGTACCCACCCGCTGAGCAAGGTAAAGCCGGATCCGGAATTCAGTATCCACGGCAACTACTCCACCTATGAATTGATGCAGTTGGCAGACGCCATCGTAACGGACTATTCCGCCTGCGCCTTTGAGGCGTCCCTCTTAATGAAACCCCTGTATTTCTTTGTGCCGGATTATGATCTGTATATGCGGGATCGGGGGCTGAATGTGGACTTGCGGCAGGAGATGCCTGCTGCCACCTTTACGGACGCGGACGCGCTGGCAGACAGCCTGCGCGCGGCGGCTTATGACTATGACGCGCTTTATGCGTTTCAGTCCAAATATGTGGAGAATACCAAGAACAATAACGCAGCCATCTTAGCCAACTTTGTGCTGACTTTGCTGCAAAAGAAGGACAGCGATTCTTAATGGAATACACATTTTCAAACAAGATCTCCGCACTGCAACCCAGCGCCATTCGAGAGATCTTAAAGGCTACCGCTGACCCGGCCATTATTCCGCTGGCAGCGGGCAACCCGGCGCCGGATGCGTTTCCGGTGGACGAGGTACGGGCCATTACCGCCGATATTCTGCAAAAAACGCCTATTGACGCCTTGCAGTACGGCGTGTCCGAGGGGTATCAGCCCCTGCGGGACACGGTGCGGGACTGGCTTGCCCGTCGGGAAAAGATCGGTACCGACGGGGACGATCTGCTGATCGTCAGCGGCGCGACCCAAATTATGGATCTGGTTACTAAGGTGCTGTGCAACGAGGGCGATACGGTGATCTGCGAGGAACCGTCCTTTATCGGCTCGCTGAACTGCTTCCGCTCCTACGGTTGTAAGCTGGCCGGTGTGCCTATGGAGGCAGACGGTATGGACACCGCCGCCTTGGAACGGGTGTTACAGGAGAACCCGGGCGCCCGATTTATCTACACCATTCCCAATTTCCAAAACCCCTCCGGCGCCACCATGAGCCTGGAGAAACGGCAGCAGGTGTACGCCCTTGCCAAGCAGTATGGTGTGCTGATCCTGGAGGATAACCCTTATGGCGATCTGCGGGTGGCCGGTGAGCCGCTGCCCACCATTAAGAGTATGGATACGGACGGCATTGTGATCTATGCCGGTTCCTTCTCCAAGATCTTGTCCCCGGGTCTGCGGGTAGCCTACTGCGTGGGTCCCAAGCCGGTGCTGGCCAAGATGACCGTGGGCAAGCAGGCGGAGGATGTGCATACCGCTATGCTGAATCAGATGATCGTGTACCAGTGGTTCCGGCAGTATGATGTGGACGCCCATATAGAGAAGATTCGTGGCATTTACCGCAAAAAGCTGGAGCTGATGTGCAACTGCATTGACAGTGATCTGGGCGATTTTGTAGAGTATGTGCGGCCACAGGGCGGTCTGTTCATTTGGTGCAAGCTGCCCGGCGATGTGGATATGTTGGACTTTTGTAAGCGTGCCATTGCCAAACAGGTGGCTGTGGTGCCCGGCAACGCCTTTATGATGGACGACAAGGCAGTCAGCCACCATATTCGGCTGAATTTCTCCACCCCGTCTGACGAGGCCATTGTGGCCGGTGTGCACCGATTGGGTGAAGTGGCTGCCGATCTGCGCAGCGAATAAAGGAGCAAAGAATTATGTCTGAAGAAGTAAAAGTAGAACGAAAAAAGCGCAGCCTGTCGCTGATTCAGCCCACCTCCATTCCCACCTTGGGCAATTACCTGGGGGCGATGAAGGGCTGGAGCGCTTTTCAAGAAGAATATGACACCATTTACGGCGTGGCAGACCTGCATTCCATTACCGTGCGCCAGGACCCGCAAAAGCTGCGGCGGCAGACCACGGAGCTGTACGCTATGCTGTTGGCTTTGGGCTTGGATCCGGACAAGGGTATTGTGTTTATCCAGTCCCATGTGCCCACCCATTCCCAGTTGGGCTGGCTGCTGAACTGCTACACCCAGTTTGGCGAGCTGTCCCGTATGACCCAGTTTAAGGACAAGTCCAAGCAGCACGCAGATAATGTGAACGCCGGGCTGTTTACCTATCCCTGCCTGATGGCGGCGGATATTTTGCTGTACCAGTCGGATATTGTGCCGGTAGGTGCGGACCAAAAGCAGCATTTGGAAATTGCAAGAGATATTGCAGAACGCTTTAACGGCATTTACGGCAATGTGTTTACCGTGCCGGAAGCCTACATTCCCAAGAGCGGCGCCCGGGTGATGAGCTTGCAGGACCCCACCCGCAAGATGAGTAAGTCCGACCCCAACCCCAAAGGTACGGTGTACCTGACGGACGAACCCGGCGTTATTATGAAAAAGTTCCGTTCTGCGGTGACAGACAGCGAGATGAGTGTGCACTACGGCGAGGGTAAGGACGGCATCAACAACCTGATGACCATTTACGCCGCCGTGACCGGCAAGACGATGGAGGCCATCGAACAGGAGTTTGCCGGTAAGGGCTACGGCGACTTTAAGACCGCTGTAGGCGAGGCGGTGATCGCTGAGCTGGAGCCGGTGCAGCAGCGCTTTAATCAGTTTATGCAGGATAAGTCCTATTTGCAGGCATGCTGGACCAAGGGCGCGGACCTGGCCCAGCGGGTCAGCCAGCGTACACTGGATAAGGCCATGAAGAAGATCGGCTTTTTGCTGAAATAAAAATGTGCAAGGGCGCACACCGGCAGCACCGGCGTGCGCTCTTTTATTTTGTCCATGCGGAAATATGGGCAATTTCACCAATTTGTAAACATATTTTTGGGCGGTTTGCCGTTGACCTGCCTATAAAATGTGTGTTATAATAAACTTGCATTGTATATATGTATGTAATAAGTGCGTATATACCGGATTGCCGATACGCCCTGAGAGGGCGGGCGGCGTGTCATTTTTTGTACAAATGATCTCTGTCACCCGGTGGGTGCCCTGTGCAACCCCTGCAAGAACTCTGCCTATCGCAGGCAAAACACGAGGAGGAATTATTTTGAAAGAAGCAAAAGCAATGGCTTATGTGAACATGTACGGCGTGCTCGCTACGCTGGAGAACTTGTGCCAGATCGACGACCAGGCCAAGGCCGTGCTCCGTGAGCTGAAAAAGCCGGTGTCCATCTGCTTTGATGTGACGGACGGCCCCTGCTGCACATTCAACTTCACCCAGGATGGCTGCAAAATGAGCGAGGGTACTTACGGCTGCACTTGCAAAATGAATTTTGCCAGCCCGGAGAAGTTTAATGCACTGATTGACGACTCTAAGCCCGGCGTGCCGGTAAAGGGCGCCGTACAGGTGCTCTCTTTCCTGCTGGGTCCGTTTACCAAGCTCACCAATCGGCTGACTCAGCTGCTGATGCCCAGTGAGGCGGACTTAAAGGACAGAGCGTTTTTTGAGGAGTCCACCGTTTTGACTTTCTACACCATTGCCGGGGCCATCTCTGCCCTTGCCAATACGGACAGCGTGTCCAAGCAGTCCGCGCTTTATACGGTAGACGGTGATGTGTCTATGGGCATTAAGGATGTGTGCTATGCCACCATTCGGGTCAATAACCACACGTTCCGCACCATTAAAGAAAAGGCCCAGTCTCCCCGGGCGGTGATGGAGTTTGCCACCATTGATCTGGCAAACGGTCTGTTTAACGGCACCGCCTCCACCATGGCAGAGCTGTGCGCCGGTCATATTTATATGGCGGGTATGATTTCTATGGTGGATAATATCAACCGCGTTTTGGACAGAGTTGCGGTATATCTGGGTTAAGGAGGTCTTTTAGAATGAGTAAATTTCCTGAATATAAGCATGAGAAAAGCCAGGAGTGGTTTAATCGGGCGCTGAACGCCATTCCCTCCGGCGTGTACGGGCACTTGGGCCCCAGCGAGGGCCTGTTCCTGCCCATTACCAAGTGGCCGCTGATGTCCCAAAAGGCCAAGGGCACCTATTTTTGGGATGTAGACGGCAACAAGTATTTGGACTTTATGTGCGCTTACGGCCCCAATGTGCTGGGCTATTGCGATGACGATGTAGACGCCGCTGCCATGGAGCAGTTAAAGACCGGCAACTGCACCACTTCTCCCTCTTACAAAATGGTAGAGTGCGCCGAGTTGCTGATCGACACCGTGAACACCGCTGATTGGGCGTTCTTTATGAAGAACGGCTCCGACGCCACCACTTTCTCCGTGATGTGCGCCCGTGCGCACACCGGCAAAAAGAAGATGATGTTCTTTAAGGGCTATTACCACGGCGATTTCCAGTGGGCCCAAAAGGTGGACTACCCGGGCATTTTGCCGGAGGAAGTAGAGAACAATGTGGTGGTGCCCTGGTTTGACCTGGACGCTATGCAGAAGGCCTATGACGAGGCAGGCGGCGACTTTGCCGGCTTGATCGCCCAGCCCTATGACCATGGCAACTTTAAGGACAATGTGTGCGCCACGCCGGAGCAGTGGAAAGCGGTTCGTAAGTTCTGCGACGACCACGGTATGGTGCTGATTTTTGACGATGTGCGTACCGGCTTCCGTTTGGATCTGGCCGGTTCCGACCATTACTATGGCATTAAGGCAGACTTGATCTGCTTCTGTAAAGCCCTGGCCAACGGCTACAATATGTCTGCTGTTTGCGGTCAGGAGCATATGAAGAATACCGCTTCTTCCGTGGTGTATACCGGCTCTTACTGGATGAGCGCCGAACCGTTCGCCGCCTGCCTGGCTTGTATTCCTAAGATGAAGAAGCTCAACACGCCTAAGATGTTCCGGGAAATGGGCATCCAGCTGACGGACGGCCTTGTAGCTGCCGGTAAGCAGCACGGCTTTGACCTGGTGGTGTCCGGCGAGCCGGCGCTGTTCTATCTGCGCGTTGCCAACGATGAAAGCCTGATGCTCCACCAGGAGTGGATTGCCGAGTGCGTCAGCCGCGGTCTGTTCCTGGCGTCTCACCACAATCACTTTATGAATGCCGCGGTTACCCAGGATGATATTAAGCTGGCCATCGACATTGCCGAGGACGCTTTCGGCGTTGTGGCTGCCAATCATCCGGAGATCCCGGGATTAGTGAAATAAACCAATCATTTTTGCCGGGTCTGTGCAAGGGGGCACGGCCCCGGCAGCAACAGAAAGGGAGGACTTTGAATGCCTGCTGATTTCAAGCCATTTGACAAAGCCGAGTGGCTCCGCCTGGAGAAAAAGGCGGACGAGTTAAGACGACTGACCGTGCAGACCACCGTTTGGGGCGGCTCCGGCCACATCGGCGGCGCCATGAGTGCCATGGACGCCATGACCATTCTCTATCACCGCTTTATGAAGCTGGATGTAAACAACCCGGACATGGAGGACAGAGATCGCTTTGTGCTCTCCAAGGGGCATGCGGCTGTGGGCTATGGCCCGGTGATCTGCGACTACGGCTTTATGCCGGTGGAGGGGCTGCACAACTTTAACCTGACCGGTTCCAAGTTTGGTATGCACCTGGATAAGAACAAGATCAAGGGCATTGATTGCTCTTCCGGCTCTTTGGGCCACGGTCTTTCCCTGGCAGACGGCTTTGCCCTGGCTGGCCGCGTAAAGGGTCAGGACTATATGGTCTATTGTCTTACCGGCGACGGCGAGCTGAATGAGGGCTCCAACTGGGAGGCTGCCATGACCGCTGCCCAGTTTAAGCTGTCCAATGTGGTGGTGCTTGTGGATAACAACAAGTGCATGATTGACGGCCGCGTGGACGATGAGATGAAAGTGGAGCCGCTGGATAAGAAGTTCGAGGCCTTTGGCTTTAAGGTAAAGCGCGTAGACGGCCAGAATATGAAGGAACTGAACGATGCCATTGAGGACGCCATCGCCAATCACAAAAACGGCGGCGACCAGCCCTATTGTATCGTGATGGATACCTTTAAGGGCGCCGGTATCGACTTTATGGAGGACGATTACCACTGGCATTACGGCGCACTGGACGAGGCAAAAGAGAAGGCTTGCTACGAGAGCCTGGATAAGTATTACAAGAAACGCTGCGAGCGTGCGGAAAAGGAGGGCTAAGCCATGGCAAGCGGAATGACTTATACAATGACGGAGACCACCGCCCTCTCTACGGCGGAATATTACGGCAAGGCGCTGTGCGAGCTGGGTGCGGAGCACCCGGAAGTGGTGGCGCTGACCGCTGACCTGGGCAAATCCACCAAGATCGGTATGTTTGGCGAGAAGTTCCCGGATCGTTTCTTTAATGTGGGTATTGCAGAGCAGAATATGTTTGGCGTGGCAGCCGGGCTGGCGCAGAACGGGCTGATCCCCTTTGCCTCTACCTTTGCTATTTTTGCTTCTGCCCGCTCCCTGGATCAGGTACATACGGATATTTGCTATCAGAATGTACCGGTTAAGATTATTGCTACCCATGCGGGTACTTCATTCGGTCAGGCAGGCTCTACCCACCATGCTTTGATTGATATGGCGTGCATGCGCTCTCTGCCCCACATGACCGTGATCTGCCCCTGCGACGGCGCAGAGACTTATCACGCGGTTAAGGCAGCGTACAGCTATCCCGGCCCGGTTTATATTCGTATCAACCGCGGCTTTGACCAGATCGTTTATCCCAAGCTGGAGGAGTGCACCTTTGAGGTGGGCAAGGCCAAGGTAATGAACGAGGGCACAGATATTACCGTGATTGCCTGCGGTTCCTGCGTGTATCAGGCCATGCAGGCTGCCCAGATGGCAGCGGCTGACGCCGGACTGAAGGTGCGTGTGCTGAATATGCATACCATTAAGCCTCTGGATGAGGAAGCTGTAATGTCCGCCATTATGGACACGCGCCGGATTATCACCGTAGAGGATCACACCGTGATGGGCGGTTTGGGCACCGCTGTTGCTGAGGTGGTTGCCAAGAGCGGCAAGGCCTGCGTCATGCGGATGCTGGGCCATCAGGATGAATTCTCCACCATCGGTCTGCACGAGGACCTGATGTCTCTTGCAAAGATCGACGCCAACGGCATTGCCGACACCATTGCCGAAGTGATGCACGCCGATTTTGAAGCGGACGACGCTTGGGACGACGAATTCTAATTCGCGCACAGATGTTAAAACTTCAAAATCAAGAAAGGATGTGCCAGTATGGCAAGTGATACCACACGCTACACCAACAAGGTGTTTATGACCGGCGCCTTGCCGCTGCTGAAGACCATCGCCAACGATGTGCCGGAGCTGAAGAAGAAATTTGAGGGCGTCAACGCCGTGTACCAGGTTTCTGCTATGGCTAACGCACAGGACAAAGAGGCGATCCACTTTATCATCGAGGATGGAGAGTGGACGGTCAAACTGGGTGAGTACTTGGGGCAGCAGAAGATTGACGCCGAATTGCAGTTCTCTTCTATGGAGAAGATGAATGCGTTTTTTAAGGGCAATATGAGCGCCCTGCCCAAGATGAAGATCAAGAGCTTTGGCAAGTTTATCAAATTTATGATGGTCCTGCTGAAGATGAGTTCTCTGCTGGGTATTAAAGAACCGCCGGAAGATGAGCAGCTATGTCTGCTGCTGACCAAGCTGTATTTTTATTTGCTGTCCTCCGGCATCAGCCAGTTGAACAAAATGGGTCACCCGGCGATTCGGGAATGGACTTCCAAGAGCCCGGACCGTGTGTACCAGTGGGCTGTGGAGGGTCACCCGGAGTGCACCGCTTACCTGCGCATTAAGGCAGGCAAGTCCCGTGCCGGCCGTGGGGAGTATAAGCGCTCCAAGCCGTTCTTCTGCATGAAGTTCGACACCGCCCAGCACGCGCTGATGATCCTGCTTGGCACCGGCGATATGCTCCAGATGACCAAGGATAAGCAGCTCATCATGGAGGGTGCACCGGAGTTCGGCGCCATGATCGGCGAATACATGATGATCGTGGGCGACCTGGCCTCTTAATTTCCTAAACGCCTTGCGGCACCTCTTTACGGGGTGCCGCTTTTTTGTTTTGATTGCGCTTTATAAGGAATGAAAAGGCGGATAAAACAAAGCCGCCCCTATGCTGCATGGTAGCAACAGGGGCGGCTCTTGACATTCTTAATTTTTCTTTTCGTTTTCCAGTTCCTGCTGTTCTTTATAGAACATGTTGGCTTTAACATACACTTGAATATAGCCGTTGATCACCTGGGCCAGTTCGCCGGCAGAGTAGGGGTTGGGCAAAATGTGCTCGTCATCGTCGATCACCACCGGCCCCCGCTCAAAGTCGTTAAAGGTGGGCATTAGACTATAATTCTCCGCGGTCTTTACAATAGAGATCAGGGTGTAGTCCGCTGTGGCGTTAACAAAGCCCTTTTTCTTGGTGTATTTCTCAATGGTGGACAGGTCGCTCTGGTCGTTGTGTTTCTTGGAGTAGCAGGAGTCGATCACTTCCTCAATAAACTGCTCCAGCCGTTCCTCGCTGTACGGCGCTTTCAGCAGATGCACCTTATCAATATCCGCTATGCCGTACTTGTCGCTTTCGCCGCAGGGAATGCCGATCAGGTTCTCGTCCTCGTCCACATAAAGGGAGATGGTATAAAATGCTTTTTCCATATATAAAAATCACCTTTTCCGTTGGTTCTCCCCCTTATTATATCGGATTGCGTTGAAAAATACAACCGTTTGTGCTAAACTGGTGACGGTGATTGTATGAAACAAGTTTTAATAACCGGCGGCGCTACCGGCATTGGTGCGGCTACGGCGCAGGTGTTTTTGGAACGGGGCTACCGCGTGTTTGTGACGGTGCACCAAACGGCGGCGGAGTTGCCGGGAGTGACGGCGATCCCTTGCGATATTACGGACCCGGCGGCGGTGGAACGGTTGTTTGCCGCGGTGGGCACGGTGGATGTGCTGGTGAATAACGCCGGGATCAGTCTGATCCGCCAAATTCAGGATACCACGCCGGAGGATTATGACGCCCTAATGGGGGTCAACTGCAAGGGCATGTTCCTGTGTAGCCGGGCGGCAGCGGTGAATATGCTGCGCCGCCACAGCGGCGCCATTGTAAATGTGTCCTCCATGTGGGGGCAGGTGGGCGCCTCTTGCGAGACGGTGTATTCCATGAGCAAGGCCGGGGTTATCGGCTTCACCCGGGCGCTGGCCCAGGAACTGGCACCGGAGGGCATTGCCGTCAACTGTGTGGCGCCGGGAATCATTGACACCCGTATGAATGCCTGTTTTGACCGAGCAGAGCTGGAGACCCAGGTGCCTATGGGTCGACTGGGCACACCTCGGGAGGTGGCAGAGGCTGTGCTGTACCTGGCAGAGAGTCCGTATGTGACCGGCCAGGTGTTGGGGGTCAACGGCGGTATTGTATAATATAATAAAATGAGCGTAGGGCGCAGAGGCGCCGCGTAGGGAATGTGCGCGGCTTTTCTGCGCCCTCTGTCACACCTTTTGCCGTCTTTCATAGTATGGTTTAGAAAGGCGAAAGGAGGTACTACGGTTATGGGTTGTGGTTGCAATAACGGTTGCGGCTGCGGATCTTCCTGGATCGTGATTTTGATTATCATCCTGTTGCTCTGCGGCGGTTTCGGTAACTGCGGCTGCGGTAATGACTGTGGCTGCGGCTGCTGATTATCCGGTCGGCGCAAGGTGTGCATGGCATGCCTTGCCGTACATAATAAGATCAAAAAAATAGGGGAGTACCCATAGCGCCGATGGTCAAAGATCGGCGCTTTTTTGCACGCATTTTTGCCAAAGACAATGAAAGTCAAAAAATATTTGTGCTAAAATTCCGCATAACCAAGCCAAAAATCGGGTATACTCTCCGGGAAGGTCAAAAAAAGTCAAAAAAGTTCTTGACTTTCTCTGACCTTTGTGCTACTATGATGACAGAAGGTCAAAGAAAGTCAAAGTCAGAGTGCGAACGAGCGCAAGATCAACAACGGCTCCTGTATCCCTCTCGCCGGGCTTTCCACCTTCATTAGATAGGAAGTGATTGGAAAATGAAGATCAGTGATGTGATCGCAGATATGATTCTTGATATGTTTGATGACAACAAATCCACCGTTCAGATCCAGCGCAACGACCTGGCGGCGCGGGTGGGCTGTGTGCCCAGCCAGATCAATTATGTGATCACCTCCCGGTTTACACCGGAGCAGGGCTACCGCATTGAGTCCAGGCGTGGCGGCGGCGGGTGTATTCTCATTACCCGTGCCGACAGCAAGGACCAGGCGCTGATGGCGCTGATCAATTCCATTGGTCCTGCCATAGATGAAAAGACGGCCAAGGCCCACCTGTACAATCTGCACTACCAGGGCTTGATGGACGCCCGCAGCGCCAAGATCATGGAGTCGGCGCTTACCGGGTGGAACCAGCACGGCGTAGACGAGCAGGTGCTGGACCAGATACGCGCCCGTCAATTTAAACAAATGCTGCTTGCATACATCAATTAGGAGGTTATTTGTTATGCGTTGTGAACATTGCAATCAAAACGAGGCAACCACTTATATTAAACAGAATATCAACGGCAAGGTGACCGAGATGCACCTGTGTCGGGATTGTGCCGAGAAGTTAGGCGTCTTGGAGCCCATGCACAGCAATATGGGCCTTGGCTCTATGTTTGAGGGCAGTTTCTTCGGCAACTTCCTGGGGGCCGGGCTGGCAGCCATGAACGCCCTGACCGGCGTGGATCGCTGCGACTACTGCGGCTCCACCTTTAACGATATTATCAACACCGGTAATGTGGGTTGCGCCCACTGCTACGACCGGTTTGCAGACAAACTGGAACCCAGCATTCGCAAAATCCACGGTGCCACCCGCCATATTGGCAAGAATATTTCTTACACCGAGGAAAAGGAACCGGTGAACAACGCCAAGGCGAAAGAACCGGCGGCAGAGAAGCCCCAAAGTGAGCGGGAACGCTTGCAGGCGGAACTGGACAAGGCGGTGCAGGAGCAGCGCTATGAGGACGCAGCGGTGCTGCGTGACCAAATCAAAGAGCTAAAGCCGGAGGAATAAAGATGAATAAGTGGTACAGCGGCGAGGGCAAAAATTCAGATGTAGTGGTGGGTGCTACCGTGCGCCTGGCTCGCAATTTGGCAGATGCCCCCTTTCCCATTCGTATGAACAACGAGATCCGCAGAAACACGGTGAAGAAAATCTTTGCCGCCGTGAAGAATTCTCCCTATGCCGGGGAGTTCGATCTGGTGGATCTGAGCGCCGTGTCTACGGCGCAGGCGTATGCCTACGCGGAGCAACAGCTGATCAGCCGTCGCTTTGCCCGGCAAAAGGATCAAAGTGCTTTTTTGCTCAGCAAGGACGGCAGCGCCAGCGTGATGCTTTGCGAGGAGGATCATATTCGCTTACAGGTGCGCGCCGCCGGGCAGGACCTGGAGGGCGCTTACGCCAAGGCGGATAAGCTGGACGACGCCCTGCTGGAGCGGTTACCCATTGCTTTTGATGAGCGGCTGGGCTTTTTAACAGCTGTGCCCACCAATTTGGGCACCGGTATGCAGGCCATGCTGGATTTGCACCTGCCGGCACTGGCAGGTCAAGGGCTTATTGACCAGCTGACGGTGATGATCGGCAAGCTTGGACTGTCGCTGCAGCCTCTTTATGACGGCCACGGCAGCTTTTATCGGCTGACGAACCAGGTAACACTGGGCATTACCGAGAAAGCGGCCATTGATAATGTAAATGCCATTTGCGACCAAATCGTGCGCCAGGAGCGCAATCTGCGTCAGCAGCTGCAACAGCAAGACGCCTTTTTGGATCGTATTTACCGAGCTATGGGCACGCTGCAAATGGCTCGTACTTTGAACCAGGACGAATTTTTTGACCTGGTGTCGCTGCTGCGCCTGGGTATTTCTCTTGGCGAAAGCAGCAAAACATACAGCGATGTAGGCGAACTGATCCAAAAGGTGCAGAACGCCACCATTGCAGCCGCTGCAGGGGCAGAAGTAACTGCCGACGCAGTGGATAAGATCCGCGCCGGACTGGTGCGGCAGGCTTTGGCGTAAAAGGAGAGCGGAATTTCCTCTTGCGCCAAGGCAATAAGGAGGATTTACCATGTATAGATTTAACTACTTTACCGAAAAAGCAAACCATGTGATCAACCTGGCCATTACCTCCGCAGAGGAGCTGGGCCATAACTATATCGGCAGCGAGCACTTGCTGCTGGGTATCTTGAAAGAAGACGCCGGCTTAGGCGCCCAGGCGCTGCGTGAAAGCGGTGTGCAGACCGAAGATGTGGAAAAGCTCATCAAGGAGAATATCGGCGTAGGGGAGCCTACCCGGTTGACCCCGGATGACTTTACTCCGCGGTTTAAACGGATGCTGGAGTTGGCGTTCCAGATTGCCCGTGGTATGATGCATTCCTTTGTAGGCACAGAGCACCTGTTGCTGGCACTGCTTAAGGAGACGGATTCTTACGGCTACAAGTTCCTGCTGGCACTGGGCGTGCGCCCGGAAGTGCTGGTGGAGCAGCTGTTCTCCGGTCAGGAGACGCAGCCAGACGGCAAGACCGACGGTAAAAAGGGCAAGACCAAGACGCCTACGCTGGACGAGTTTGGTCGTGACCTGACTGCGCTGGCCGAGGGCGGCAAGATCGATCCGGTGATCGGTCGTGAAAAGGAAATTGAGCGGGTCATTCAAATTTTGTCCCGCCGCAGCAAGAACAATCCCTGCCTCATCGGTGAGCCGGGCGTTGGCAAAACCGCCATTGCCGAGGGGCTGGCGCTGAAGATCGTTAAGCACGAGGTGCCGGAACTGCTGGAAGGCAAAAAGATCGTGGCGCTGGATCTGACCTCTATGGTGGCCGGCACAAAGTACCGTGGCGACTTTGAAGAGCGAATTCAAAAAGCCATGGACGAGGTAAAGCAAGCCGGTAACATTATTTTGTTTATCGACGAGGTGCACACCTTAATGGGCGCCGGGTCTGCCGAGGGCGCAACGGACGCTGCCAATATCTTAAAGCCCGCTTTGGCTCGTGGTGAGATCCAGGTGATCGGTGCCACCACCATTGACGAGTACCGCAAGAATATTGAAAAGGACGCCGCCTTGGAGCGCCGGTTCCAGCCGGTGACCGTGGGCGAGCCTACCGAGGAGCAGACCGTGGAAATTCTGAAAGGTCTGCGGGATAAGTACGAGGCCCACCATAAAGTGAAAATTACCGACGCCGCTATTGAAAACGCGGTGAAGATGAGCAGCCGATATATTGCCGATCGGTTCCAGCCGGATAAGGCCATTGACCTGATTGACGAGGCCTGCTCTAAAGTACGCCTGGCGGCTTATACGGCCCCGCCGAACCTGAAAGAGATGGAAACGGAGATCAAGCGCCTGGCGGCAGAAAAGACCGCTGCCGTGCGCAGCCAGAACTTTGAGCAGGCGGCAGAGCTGCGAGACAAGGAAAAGAGCCTGCAAGACCTGCTGGATCAGGAAAAGGAGAAGTGGAAGAACACTTCCTCCCACGATGTAAAAGAAGTGACCCCTGCGGATATTGCCGCCGTGGTGTCCGGCTGGACGGGTATTCCGGTACAGCAGATCACCAAGGAGGAGTCCCAGCGGCTGCTGCAACTGGAAAAGATCCTGCACCAGCGGATCGTGGGTCAGGATAAGGCCGTATCGGCGGTGGCGCGCGCCATTCGTCGTGGTCGTGCGGGGCTGAAAAACCCCAAGCGCCCTATGGGCTCCTTTATCTTCCTTGGCCCTACCGGTGTGGGTAAGACGGAGCTTTGTAAGACTTTGGCCGAGGCGATGTTTGGGGACGAGAATGCCATCATCAAGCTGGATATGAGCGAGTATATGGAGAAGCACACGGTCTCTAAGCTGATCGGTGCGCCTCCCGGGTATGTAGGCTTTGACGAAGGCGGCCAGCTGACGGAAAAAGTCCGCAGAAAGCCCTACTGCGTGGTGCTGTTTGATGAGATCGAAAAGGCCCACCCGGATGTGTTTAATATGCTGCTGCAAATCCTGGAGGACGGTGTGCTTACCGACTCCCAAGGCCGCAAGGTCAGCTTTAAGCACGCAGTGATCATTATGACCTCCAATGTGGGTGCGTCTAAGATTACCGACAGTCGTCAGGCCTTGGGCTTTGGCGATGACAAGGACGCAGCCAAGACCATTGAGGACCTGGTGATGGAGGAACTGAAAAAGACCTTTAAGCCGGAGTTTCTGAACCGTGTGGATGAGATTGTGGTGTTCAACCAGCTGGAGAAGCAGGATATTCAGGAGATCGCCCGCCGGATGTTGAAGGCTCTGAATAAGCGCCTGGCAGACCTGGATGTGCAAGCCACCTTTACGGACGCGGCAGTGGATGCGTTGGCCGATAAAGGCTTTGATAAGGTGTATGGCGCGCGGCCTTTGCGCCGGGCCATTCAGACCCAAATTGAGGACCCGCTGTCCGAGCTGCTGCTGGAGGATAAGATCCACGGCACGGTGACAGTGGACTATAAGGACGGTGCGTTTACCTTTGATTCGCCGGCCGATAAAGACAAACAAGAACAGCCTGCGGCTCCTGCTGCAGACTGATCCGAGCAACACAAAAGCCCCTTGCGGTTTGAACCGTAAGGGGCAATTTTTTATATTGCGGTTTGTTTTTAATCCTGCGGCGGCGCAGGGGATTTGCGGTTGCATTTCTCCTGCAACTTGAGAATATAATAGAACACCACAGCGGCTGCCACCATGCCGGTGACCATACCGAATGTGACTAAAATGGTGGTGGTACCGTTCTTGGTGAACAGGGCGCGATCGCCGCCCACCAGCCCGGCCATGGTGTAGTACAGCGGGCCGCCGGGCAGCAAGGGAATGATGCCCGGGATCAGGTAAGTATTGGACGGTGCCTTAAGCACCCGTGCCATGGCTACGGACCAGAAGTACACCACTGCCGTGGCCACCACATTGGCGGCAAACACATTGCCCCACAGGTGGAAGCACAGCAGATACACACCCCAGCCCAGAGCGCCGCCAAAGGTGGCAGCCGCCACATTGCGTTCGCTGACCCGGAAGTAAATGGAAAAGCCCAGGGTGCCGATGGCGCCCATGAGAATTTGAATGAGTGCTGCTTTCATGCCGCTGCACCTCCCATTACCAGGAACGCCAGAGCGTAGCCACCGGCAATGGCCAGTGCCACCAGCACCGCCTCAATCAGTCTGTACAGCCCGGTGACAATATCTCGGTTGAACATCTCCTTAATGGCGTTCACTAAAAGCAGACCGGGGATCAGCAACATAATGTCGCCGATCATAATTTTGTCTGCCTGGTGACCTAAGCCCAGGCGGGTGAGCCCCAGCGCCAGCAGCCCGGAGACGAACCCGGCCACAAAGGTGTAGATCACATTGTGGATCTGCCGCAGCTTCAAATGATAATCCATCAGATAGATCACAATGGCAATGGCGGCTGCGGCCAGCCCGTCCTTCAGATCACCGCCGTAAAAGACGGAGAAACCGCCGGCTGCCAGCATATAGCCCAGGCATTTGATCACCGGTTTGGGTTTGCCTTTTTTGTACTGGCGGATCTGCCGGGTCAGGTCCTCCACATCCGGCACCTGGGCGCAAATGCGGCGGGAGAAAGCATTAAGCTCCTCTAACCGACCCAGGTCCGTGCCGTAACTTTGCACCCGCACAGATTGGGTGTAGTGATTGCCGTCCTTGTCCCGAATGGTGGCCACGATCAGGCTAGTGACGGCGTAGATCTCGCAGTCGGTAAAGCCGTAGGCAATGCAAATGCGCCGCACGGTGTCCTCCACCCGCTTGACCTCGGCACCGGTTTCTACCAAGCGGCGTCCAATCTCCAGTGCATCCTCTAAGAACAGCTCACAGCTGTGTTTGTCCATGGTGTCGATCATACAAAGCCCCCTCTGTGGGTATTATCGCAAAAATGCCCGCTCCGGTCAATAGATATTGGCAAAAAGGCGAAAATATGGCGCAACCAAGGGAAATGCAACCGCCAGTTGCGAAGATTTTTTCAAATGTAAAGCAGAGTATGTTGCCGCAACCGACCAAAATGGGTATGATGAGAGTGTCCTCAGGGGAAAGCCCGGGACACCAACACAGTCAGCAAGATCCCTCGGCGGATCTCCGCAATACATTTTGAAAACACCATGACTAAAGGAGATGCACAAGTATGAAAATCACAAGAACCGAACACTTCGACATTCAAAGAAAGATTGTTGCCAATATGACCACCGAGAGCTGGGAGCAGATTCCCCATGTGGCTTATGTATATGAGGCGGATGTAACCGACCTGATGACCGAGTTTAAGAAACTGCGCTCTACCGGCAAAACCAAGATCACCCTGAATACGGTTTTGATGAAAGCCATCATTGAGGGGCTGAAAGCGGCACCGGTGATGAACAGCCACCTGCGCTACAACCGCAAGCTGGTGCGCGGCGAGCTGAAGACCTTTGAGGACATTAACATTTCTATGCCCATGCTGCTGCCGGACGGCAGAATGATGACCGTCAACCTGCGGGACTTCCAGAACAAATCCCTGCTGGCTATGACCGATTACATTGCCGATGTGACCCGCAGAGCAGAGAACACCAACCTGAATGAAGTGATGTTTGATGTGTCCTTGGACAACACCATTACCGGACTGAAACAGGGAAAAGTAAAACAGACCGTTAGTCGGCTGATCGGCTCTAAGACCGGCAAGCACAAGGTGCACACGCTCCGCGGCGCTGCCAAAAAAGCTTATTACAGCATTCCGGAGAAAGACCGCCTGACTAAGAAAGATATTGAGCAGGGCACCGTGACCATTTCTAACCTGGGCTCTCTGTACAGAGGACAGAGCGGCTACGGCACCTTGATCGAGATTGTGCCGCCCCAGGTGTGCGCATTCGCTCTGGGCGCTGTGCAGGATAAGCCGGTGGTGGTCACCGATAAGTTCGGCAACAAGACCATTGAGGCTCGCCAGATCTTGCCCATCACCGTGGTATTTGACCACCGTGCGCTGGACTTCGGCGATGTGATCCCCTTCCTGAAGAAGATGGACAGCATCTTTGCACACCCCCAGGTGATCCAGGCGTGGAAAGGCCAGGAGCGCGTAAAGGCCGTTATAGCTACCGAGGGCGAGGGCGTGGCTTAAGTGCGCTGAAAGCATAAAGAGCGGTTCTGCAGCGGCAGGACCGCTCTTGCACTTTTTGCCCGCCTTTGGTACAATGGCGGTAGAGGGGGGTGCGGATATGAATAGAAAAGTAGATTTTTGGGGAGGTGTGTGCATCGCTTTGCTGGCAGTATGCACCGCTTGCTTTTCTCTGATTTATGTAAAAAGCCATCATGCGGTCTGTTTTTCACTGGCGATTACATGCGGCACCTTTACTTATCACACGGCCATGCGCTTTGCCGTGGGCTGGGTCGTCGGCCGCCACCGGGTGCCGGTGAACCCGCAAGGGCGCTGGTTTTGCCCACATCCCTGGGAGCCGGGGCTGTATGCGCACCTGGGGGTCAAGCGGTGGAAGCACCGGGTGCCCTCCTATAAGCCCTACGATATGCACGGCGATCTGCAAGCGGTGGTGGTGCAGATGTGCCGCAACGAGCTGGCACACGAAGTGATGGCGACACTGAGCTTTGTGCCCCTGTTGTTTTGTCTGTTTTGCGACGATCCGGTGGCAAACCTGCCGGTGTTTCTCATCACCTCTGTATTGGCGGCTGCGGCGGATTTGATACCGGTCATCCTCCAGCGTTACAATCGCCCGCGGCTGCAACGGCTGCTGCGGCGCCGCCAGCAAAAGGCGGGGAGCAAATAGAAAACATGACGGCAGACACTTTTTGTTGTCTGTCGTATTTTTCGTTTTGGCAACTGGTCATACCACGAACCAAGTATCCAAAAACAAAAACATTTTATCTAAAAAATAACCGCCCAATGTGGGCAAAACGGCAAAAAAACACCGGGGTATTGTGAATGGATTGACAATCTTTGGCGTTCATATTATATTATACATAATATATGCGAAATACGGAGAGGTGTTTATGGAAGCGTATAAAGTCATTGAGATCAAAAAAAGCGTGTTTGAGAGTAACGACCGGGAGGCGGAGAAACTTCGGGCCGAGCTGAAAGCAGAAAAGACCTTTTTGGTAAATCTGATGTCCTCCCCGGGCAGCGGCAAGACCACCACCCTGCGGGGCATTATCGGCCGCTTGCAGCAGGAGATGCGCATCGGTGTAATGGAGGCGGACATTGACTCGGATGTGGACGCCAAAACCATTGCGGAGACCGGGGTGCGTGCCATTCAGCTGCATACCGGCGGTATGTGCCATCTGGACGCGGGCATGACCCGCCAGGGGGTGGAGAACCTGGATACGGCGGATCTGGATCTGGTGTTCTTGGAGAATGTGGGCAATTTGGTGTGCCCTGCCGAGTTTGACACCGGCGCTGCCAAAAATATGATGATCCTGTCTGTGCCGGAGGGGGACGACAAGCCTCTAAAGTACCCGCTGATGTTTACCGTGTCCGATGTGGTGCTCATCAACAAGATGGACACAAAGAGCGTGTTTGACTTTGACGATCAGGCGGTACAGGAGCGGATCTTAAAGTTGAATCCGCAGGCCAAGATCTTTTTTATCTCTGCCAAGACCGGCGAGGGTATGGATGCAGTGTGCGATTGGCTGCGGCAGCAAGTCCGGGACTGGAACGCATAAGTACGGAGGGAGAAGACGATGGCTGAAGAGAGAGAATTGATCCTCAAACTAGGTCAAAAGATCACGGACCGGATCGGTCACAAAGTGACGGTAGAGGATCCGGAGTATTACGGCTTGGCCTGTGTGGTCACGGACGAGATGGCAGAGATCGCACTGAAGATGAAGGTACGCAAGCCGATGACCCTGGACCAGGTGGCAAAAGCCACCGGCAAGAGCAAGAAATATCTGGAGCCGCTGCTGCAAGAGATGAGCAGCATTGGCCTGTTGGAATATAACTGGGAGAACCCCAGCCGCACCAAGCAGTATGTGCTGCCTATGTTCGTACCCGGCAGCGCCGAGTTCTTTAATATGAAAAAGGATCAGATCGACGCCCACCCGGAGTTGGCCAAGTTCTTTGAGCGTATGACCTTCTTACCGCTGGAAAAGATCACCGCCATGGTGCCCCCCGGCGGTGCCGGTATCGGTATGCATGTGATCCCGGTGGAAAAGGCCATTGAGACGGAAAATCAATCTGTCGATGTGGAGCATATTTCCCACTGGTTGAAGAAATATGAGGGTAAGTATGCCGCCGGTCCCTGCTCCTGCCGTATGAGCCGCGCCAAGCTGGGCGAGGGCTGCGGCGATGATGCCGAGGACTGGTGCATCGGCGTAGGCGATATGGCGGACTATTTGGTAGAGACCAACAAAGGCCATTATGTGACCTACGATCAGGTGCTGGAAATCTTGCAGCGTGCCGAGGACAACGGCTTTGTGCACCAGATCACCAACATTGACGGTGAGAACAAGATCTTTGCCATCTGCAACTGCAATGTGAATATTTGCAATGCCTTGCGGACTTCTCAGTTGTTTAATACGCCCAATATGTCCCGCTCCGCGTACATTGCCAAGGTGGACAAGGCGCAGTGTGTGGCCTGCGGTCGTTGTGTGGAGTATTGCCCCGCCGGTGCGGTGAAGCTGGGTCAAAAGCTGTGCACCAAGGACGGCGGTACGGTGACCTATCCCCGACAGGAGTTGCCGGATAAAATCAAGTGGGGTCCGGAAAAGTGGAGCCCGGATTACCGGGACAAGAACCGGATCAACTGCTACGACGCCGGAACGGCGCCCTGTAAGACCGCTTGCCCGGCCCATATTGCCGTGCAAGGGTACTTAAAGCTGGCAGCCCAGGGTCGCTACAAGGACGCCCTGGCGCTGATCAAAAAAGAAAATCCGTTCCCTGCCGTTTGCGGCCATGTGTGCAACCGCCGGTGTGAGGATGCCTGCACCCGCGGCACCATTGACCGTGCGGTGGCAATTGATGAAGTGAAGAAGTTTATCGCCCATCAGGATCTGATTGCAGAGCACCGCTATGTGGCGCCCAAGGTGATCCCCTCTAACAAGGGCGGCTTTGATGAGAAGATCGCCATTATCGGCGGCGGCCCGGCCGGCCTGTCCTGCGCCTATTATTTGGCAGAGAAGGGCTATACCCCCACTGTGTTTGAGAAGAACGAGAAGCCCGGCGGTATGTTGGTGTACGGTATTCCGTCTTACAAGTTAGAAAAAGATGTGGTGGCTGCGGAGATTGATGTGATCCGTGAAATGGGTGTAGACATTCGCTGCGGCGTTGAAGTGGGCAAGGATATTACCTTGGACGAATTGCGCGCCCAGGGCTACAAGGCCTTTTATATCGCTATTGGTTGCCAGGGCGGCCGCAAGGCGGGTATTCCCGGTGAGGACGCCCAGGGCGTCATGACCGCTGTGGACTTTCTGCGCACCGTTGGCGGCAACCCGGATTACCCGGTAGAGGGTGAAGTGGTTGTAGTTGGCGGCGGCAATGTGGCGATTGATGTGGCCCGTTCCTCCGTGCGCTGCGGTGCAAACAGCGTGTCTATGTTCTGCCTGGAGAGCCGGGACGCTATGCCTGCCTCGGTTGAAGAGGTGGAAGAAGCCCGGGTGGAGGGCGTAGATGTGAACTGCGGCTGGGGTCCCAAGGAGATCTTGACGGAGAACGGCAAGGTCACCGGTATTGTGTTTAAGAAGTGCCTGTCCGTGCTGGACGAGAACGGCCGCTTTGCCCCGGTTTACGACGAGAACCAGACCAAGACCGTGGCGTGCAACCATGTGTACCTGAGCATTGGCCAGGCGATTGAATGGGGTCACCTGCTGGACGGCTCCAAGGTGGAGCTGGGTCGCGGCAACGGCGCTGTGGCAGACAGCCTGACCTATCAGACGGCACAGGAAGATATTTTTGTGGGCGGCGATGTATACACCGGCCCAAAGTTTGCCATTGACGCCATTGCAGCGGGCAAGGAGGGCGCCGTGTCCATTCACCGATTCGTGCAGCCCAACACCAGCCTGACCATCGGCCGTAACCGCCGGGACTTTATTGCGCTGGATAAGGAGAATATCTCCGTGGCCCAGTACGATACCGGCGACCGCCAGGTGCCCGGCGTGGACAAGAGCATTGATCAAAAGCATTCCTTTAGAGACGCACATCTGACCTATACAGAGGCCCAGGTGAAGGCGGAGACCGCTCGCTGCTTAGGCTGCGGCGCCTCTGTGGTGGATCCCAACAAGTGCATCGGCTGCGGCGTGTGTACCACCAAGTGCGCCTTTGACGCCATTCACCTGCACCGGGAGCTGCCGGCAGCCAGCAAGATGGTGCGCTCGGAGGATAAGATGAAGAGCATTTTGCCTTATATGCTGAAGCGCGAAATCAAAATTCGCTTTAACAAGGAGTAAGTATGCACGAGTTGGGCATCGTATTCCATATTATTGATACTGTGGAGCAGGTGGGGCGCGAGAACGGGGTAACGCAGGTGCGCTGTGTTACGCTGGATGTGGGTCAGGTGTCCGGAATTGAGGACCCCTATTTGATGGACTGCTGGCGCTGGGCGGCGGATCGATCGGAGATGCTGCGAGGCGCCCGGCTGCAGATTGAGCCGGTGCATGCCGTCACCCTGTGCGACGCCTGCGGCAAGACCTATGATACTGTGCCCCAGGGGCGCACCTGCCCCTATTGTGGCAGCGGGGACACCCACTTGCTGCAAGGCAATGCATGCAGTATTCGAGAAATTGAGGCGCGATAGAGAATGCACGAGTTGAGTATTGTGTATGAGTTGTACCGCACGGTGACCCAGCTGGCCGCAGAGGCCGGGCTGCACCGGGTGGAAGCGGTGCGCCTGCAAGTCGGGGAGCTGTCCGGTGTGGAGGGTCCGTACCTGCGGGAGTGCTGGAATGCTGTGGTGCGAGATACGCCGCTTCGTTCTACCCGGTTGGAGCTGGAGCACCTGCCGGCTATTGCCATGTGTGCGCATTGTGCCCGCTTGTATGCCCATTTGGCCTGTGCCCGCACTTGCCCCCGTTGCGGTAGCCACGATCATCTCATTTTGTCCGGCCGCCAATTCCTTATCGACCGGATCGAGGGGTATTAAAAATCAGCCGACGGCAGTGCGTTTATTCGCGCAGTCGTCGGCTTTTATTTGCTTTTTTGAATTGACGGTTGGTGGTGTGGAGGCCGATCACGCATGGACAGCAGGGGAAAAGATGATCCTGACCGGTGTGCCGGAGCGGCAATACTTTATAAATAGGCAAATAAAAAAACAGATACACGCCGGTGTATCTGTTCTTTTATGCTTATTTGGGTGGGTTATTCTTCGTTTTCGCGGATTTCTTTCAATTGGGGTTGCAAAACGGCCAGCTTTTTCTTGGACAGGTTGTAGCCGAATCCCAGCAAAATCGCCAATAGAGTCAGAGTAATGGCCGGTACAAGGGTGGAAATGTCATAGAGCTTATTGAGCACATCCTCCGGCAGCGCCGTGTTGTTTGCAGAAGCGGTGCTGTCGTAGTGGATCACCGCCAAAAGGGCATTGAGTCCGACGCCGGCCAGGGTTTGCCCCAGCTTTCTGGCAAAGGAGACAACCGCATAGGCGGTACCTTCCTCCCGACGATGGGTGCGAATCTCGTGGTAGTCAATCACATCCATCACCAGTGCCCACACCTCCAGTACCAGGAAGGTCTGGCCCAGGCCGGAGAAGAAGGTGAACACCAAAAATACATAGGGATTGTCGGTTTTGATAAAGAACAGAATAAAGCTGACCAGTGCCGCAAAGCCCATACCAAAGGCGCAAAGCTCTTTTTTGCCGAACTTGTCGATCAGCTTGTTCATAATAGGAATTAAGATGGCCATGGGCAAGTAGGTGCAGATGGTCACCAGTGCGTACAGCTGCGCGCTGTGGTAGTAGTCCGCAAACAGGTACTGATAGGTGGCTTGATAATAGAACTGAAACGCGATCAGCAGCATGGACACCAGGCAAAGCATCACAAACGGTCTGTTCTTTGCCAGGTCGCCAATCGCCTTAAAGGCGTTGTAGTCGCCTTTTTTCTTTTGAATCGGTGCGATCCTCTCCTTGGTCAGCTTGTAGTGACCGAAGAAAATCACAATGGAAAGAATGGCCAGGATCAAAACGCCGATGGTCAGTTTGTTACCGTCCAGCGTTTGAATTTTGGTGCCGTCGGCGGCGATGGTGGTGTTGTATACCAGCATGGGAAAGAGAATGGTGCTCGGCAAGCCGCCGATACCGGCGCCGATGGAACGCCACATGGACAGGGAGGAGCGTTCTTTTTCGTCATCGGTGACCACTGAGGCCAGCGAGCCGTAAGGAATGTTGACGCAGGTGTACATCATACCGTACAGAATGTAGGTGATGTAGGCAAACAGCAGGTATTTGGCCGCACTCAAATTGGGAATGACCGTAAACATCAGCACCGCAGACACCGCCAGCGGAATGGAAAACCAAAATACATACGGGCGGAATTTGCCTTGCTTGGTGGGTTTTCTGGAGTCAATGAACGCGCCCCAAATGGGGTCGTTGATGGCGTCCCAAAGCCGTGCCACCAAAATCAGAACCACAATCTTGGCAGGCTGAATGTGCAGCACATCGGTGTAAAACTTGTTTTGAAATGCACCGATCAGTGAGAAGGTCAAAAGGCCGCCCATGTCGCCCATGGCGTAGCCGATCTTGTCCTTAAACTTTATGCCGTGTGTTAAACTCTTTTCGCTCATAAAAATCCCCCTTCATTTGTGAAAAGATATTGAATGAAAACCAATTTCAAATCCGTGGGCAGCGCACAAAAATATAGCGCGTTTTCCCTTGCCGGCAGGGTACGCAAACGGGAAGTGCGAATCAGCGTGTGGTTTGCTAAGTGAATGGATCGTATATATGTCCCTTTCTATATGAATGAACACAGTTCATTATGTTACTATCATACAATGCACGCCCTCGGTTGTCAACAAAAACAGGGGATCCTGCGTTGACATTCCCGGTGGGTTCAGGTAAAATAAAAGCACAGACGGTTGTTGCCGCTCAAAAAGAGAAATCTGTTCCCATTCCGAACACAGTCATCCAGCTCTTGCATAAGTCTATGCAGGGGCGATTTTGGTTTTTAGGCAAGGAGGAGTTATGCGAGCGAACATAAGCTATATGCTGAAAAACTGGATTGCCTGGGATAAGAAAAGCCCGGTGTACTTTCTGATCCGGGTGCCGGCGCTGGTGTTCCAGCCCATTGTTACCGCCTATATACCCAAGGCGATGATTGATTGTATCGAAAAGGGCGTAACCGTGGGCAGATTGACACTGGTCGTTGGGCTGCTGAGCCTGCTTGTGGTGTTGACCACTTGGTTGGCGCCTTTTATGCAGGAATTGCTTAACGGCAGCGCACGCATCATTCGTATGCGGTATGCCGTGCTTGCGTTTGAAAAAAATCTGCATACCGATTATACAAATATTGAAAGCCGCGGCGGCAGAGAAAAGAACAAAAGGGCAATGGAGTTCTACCGCAGCTATTATTCCGGTTCGGCAGATTTTTTGGATGCCTGTAATCAGTTTTGCGTTTGTATTGTGGGCGTTGTTTCGTCGCTTCTTTTGATTTACAAAATCAATCCGGTTATGATTTTACTTATCCTTGCCACCTGCGCTTGCGAGTTCTTTTTGCTGAGATTTTTGAACACAAAAGAAAAGAAAATTAAGGATGAGCGAAGCACGCTGTTTGTTCGTTTTGATTATTATTATCAGCTCTGCCATGATTTTTCTGCGGCAAAGGATATTCGGCTGTATGGCTTTACCGATTATTTTATGTGCGCCGTTGCAAAAGTGATTTATGAATTAGAGCGGATAAATCAAAAATTTATGCGTCAAAACAGCAAAGTCGGCGGCACAAGGGCACTGCTGAATTTGGTGCGGGAGCTTGTCGCCTACGCTTATTTGACCTATTTGGTGTGTAAAGGTCGATTGAGTGTTTCGGATTTCATTTTTTATTTCGGTATTATCACCGGCTTTTCAAATTGGATTATGAATGCCGTATATCAGTATTCAAATCTTGAGCGTTGCTGTAATGATTGTGCCGCTTTTCGTGCATTTGTGGAACGAACGGAGGAAAGCGAGAACAAGCCGGATGTGAATTTTGACGGCATTGACTGGATTGAATTTAAAAATGTTTCGTTTACATATCCCTCTGCGGAGCAAAGCACAATTAACAATATGTCCTTTAAGGTGAATAAGGGCGAAAATATTGCAATTGTAGGAGAAAACGGAGCCGGAAAAACCACAGCGATTAAGCTTCTTTGCGGCTTGTATTATCCGACGGAGGGGGAGATTTTGGTTAACGGAAAAAGCAGCTGCGATTTTTCCGCTGACAGTTATTTTAATCTATTCTCCGCTGTCTTTCAGGATTATTATTTTATGCCCATGACTATTGCGGAAAACATTTGCACAAACTCAAATTATGATAAAGAAAAGCTTTATGCCGCATTGGATAAGGCAGGTATTTTGAATAAAATAAACACCCTGCCGGATAAAGAAAAATCCTATATGATCAAGGATGTGTACAAGGAAGCCGTGGATTTTTCCGGCGGTGAAAAGCAAAAGCTGTTGCTTGCAAAGGCAATTTACAAGGATGCGCCGATTTTGATTTTGGACGAGCCCACGGCGGCGCTGGATCCGATTGCAGAGAATGAACTGTATCTTAAATATAACGAGATGACAAGCGGCAAGATATCATTCTTTATTTCTCATCGCCTTTCGTCAACACGCTTTTGCGACCGGATTTTGTTTATTCGGGAAGGCAGAATTGCAGAAAGCGGTACCCACGAGGAATTGATGGCACTCAAGGGCGCCTATTACAGAATGTACCAAGTTCAAAGCTACTACTATAAGGAGAATGGGGGCGAGTCGGTATGAAAAACTTAAAAACCGTGTTCCTTGCATTTCGAGAAATGCACCGTTTGGAAAAGCGGCTGATTCCCACCGCAGTTACCGTCGCACTTGTAACGGCGGTTATGCCGTTTGTGAATATTTGGTTTACATCAAAAATTATAGATTTGCTTGAGGGCGGTGCAGGTATGAAAAGTCTTGCTCTTTATATCGGCTTGGCTGTGGGTATCAATGCGGTGCTGTTTTTCATCAATTATTATCTCGGCGATATGCAGTTTGTCTATCGCTCGCTGATGTATAATAAGGAGCTGCAGCGAATTTCGTCAAAGCTTTTTGGTATGGAATATCAGTGCCTTGAAAACAGCGACTTTCAGGCCTTGGTACATAAGCATTCCGAGGCGCAGGACAGAGTTTTTTCCTCGTTTGTTCAGCTCACATGGATGATGCGTGACTTTATTTCCGGCGCGCTGACGCTGCTGATTTCTGTTGTTCTGGTTGTTCCGCTGTTTAAAATCGGCTTCCAAACTACCGGCGCTTCCTTTTTTGAACGCCCGGCGTTTTTGCTTACCATTTTCGGCGCTATCGCCGTTATGGCTGTGATTATTCTTGTGGTAGCGGTCAAAATGAATCGGGCTTGGTTTCAGGCAAGCGATGAATACTCTCGGCTGGATAGAATTTTTTACTATTTTCTAAATCTGTTCTCCGATTATAATACGGGCAAGGAAATCCGCATTTATAAGGAGCAGGAGTTAATTAAACATACCGCGACGGATAAATTGTTGACCGAGGGCGAGGGAATTCTGAAAAAAGCCTCAATGAACACGGCAAAGCAAAGCTCGTTTGTGGCGATTTTGGGTGCCTTAGTGGGCTTTGGTATTTATCTGTTTATCGGTGCCAAAGGCTTGTATGGCTTGTTCGGTATCGGCTCCCTTGTTCTATACTGCGGCGCTTTTATGCAGATTATTGCAGGCATAATGAAAATGGCTGTCACATTTGGCAAGACCGCAGAAATGGTGCCGCTCGTTCATTATTATTTTCAGATTATAAATACCAAGGACGAAATGACCTATGGCGACAAGGAGCTGGATTTATCGGGCGGCTTTCAAGCGGAGTTCAAAAATGTGTCGTTCAAATATCCGGGTGCGGAAAGCTATGCGCTGCAGAATGTTAATCTGAAAATAAACAATGGCGAGCATCTGGCCGTGGTGGGCAGGAACGGCAGCGGCAAAACCACCTTTATCAAGCTGATGTGCCGCCTGTATGATGTGACCGACGGCGAAATTCTCATCAACGGCGAAAACATTCAGGCATACACCAAGGAGAGTATTACCGCACTGTATTCCGTAGTGTTCCAGGATTTCAAAATCTTCTCTGTGCCCCTGAGAGATACGGTTTGTGCCGGTTCCGCTTTTGACCGGGACAAGCTGTATACCTGCCTGGAAAATGCAAACATTAAGGAGCGAGTAGAGCGCCTGCCTCATCAGGAAAACACTTATCTTTATAAGGATTTGAACAAGGACGGCGTAGAGATCTCCGGCGGCGAGGCGCAAAAGTTGGCCCTTGCCAGGGCGCTCTATAAGGACGCGCCGGTGGTGGTGCTGGACGAACCTACGGCGGCGCTGGACCCGATTGCGGAGAACGAGATTTACAGCCGCTTCAATTCCTTTGTGCAAAGCAAAACGGCCATTTACATTTCGCATCGGCTGTCCAGCTGCGTCTTTTGCGATACCATCGCCGTGTTTGATCACGCAAGGCTGGTGGAAAGCGGCACGCACACAGCGCTTTTGGCTGCCGACGGCCAATATGCAGCGCTTTGGAACGCGCAGGCAAAGTATTATGTGTAGCCTGCAGCAGCACAACAATGCCGCTTCCGGTGAAAAAAATGAAGGAAAAAGCAAAAAAACAGACATCCGTGTGGATGTCTGTTTTTTTCTTGCAAAATGCGGCAGCGGTTTTATTGACATCCGTCCAAAAATGTGATTTGATATACACAGAGCGCTTTTGTATTGTAAAGACAGTCGGGGCGCGCACAAAACAGCTTCAGATTGCAAAATGACATTTTGCGACCATGTTATGCCTTTGACGGCAGGAGGAGATTTTTATGAATAGAAAGAATGTAGGTATAGCTTTCGGCGCGCTTTGTGGGCTGGCAGCTTTAACTGCAACGGCAGCGGAAATATTCTATGACATCTCAATCAACACGAAATCGCCTATCCATATGAGCAAACTCAACAACTTGGTTCAAAAAGCCACGAATACTGCCGGCAATGAAGAGGAAGCAAGTGCAAAATACAGCGGTATGACAGGCACGCCGGAAATCAAAGAATGGTATGCGACACACGGCGAGGATGTGTATATTCTGTCTGATTCGCTGCGCCTGCACGGAAAACGGTTCAAAAATACCGGCACAAAATATGTTCTTGTATGCCACGGCTACACAAGCAAGGCCAAGCATATGGCCGGATTTGTTCATAAATTTTACACCCTTGGTTATAATGTTTTGGCAGTAGATGCAAGAGCTCACGGCGACAGCGAGGGAACAAAAATCGGTATGGGCTGGCCGGAGCGTTTGGATATTATAAAGTGGATAAACCAGATCCTTTCATGGGAGCCGAACGCCCGGATCGTTCTGCACGGTGTATCCATGGGGGCGGCAACGGTTTTGATGGCGTCAGGTGAAGATTTACCCGAAAATGTGAAGGCTGTTATTGCAGATTGCGGCTACACGTCGGAATGGGATGAGTTCCAACGGGAGGCGGATACCCTGCATATTCCGTGGTTCCCCGTGCTCAACGCCACATCGGTGTTGTCCAAAGTGCGTGACGGGTATGATTTTAAGCAGGCCAGCGCCCTTGCGCAGGTGAAAAAGAGCCGCATACCAACGCTGTTTATTCACGGCTCGTCGGATGAGCTTGTGCCGTACAGTATGCTGGGCGAATTGTATGCGGCTGCAGCCTGCGAAAAAGAGGAACTTACCGTAGAAGGCGCAGGCCATGCGCTCTCGTCTTCTGTTGCGCCCACGCTGTATTGGCGTACAGTTGAGGATTTTATCGCAAAGTATTTAGATAGGTAAGCAAAATTTATTTGCCATTTATGCGGAAATGTGTAAATATCAACGCCCGGGAGAAGCGGTTGGTGATGGAGGGTGCGCCGGCGTTTGGCGCTATGATCTTCGCCGATTTAGCAGGTGAAGGATCGCACAGGCAAAGCCTTAAAGGGCGGTGTGGACTACAATGTGTCTTATCCCAAGGGCATGAAAAATGTGGGCAAATACACGGTTAAGGTTACCTTTAAGGAGAATTACAGCGGCGGCAAGAGTGTGAAACTGTATTCCGGTTGGAGCAAGGCCAAGAGCGTGACCACTAAGAAATAATGAAACAAGCAGGCGGTTGTTACCGCCTGCTTTCCTTTTTTTATTTCGCAATCAGTGTTTTATTTCTTAAGACAATGCTGACTCAATGAATGCAACGATTCTATTATATTTAGAATTTTCTATTTTATAATAAACAGGATTTCCTTTATGACAGATATCAAAATAAAAATAATTTTTTGTTAGTGTAATATCCAAAGAATTTTTATCGAGATTTAATGCCTGACCATCTGCAAAAATGAGTCTCAATTTATATTCTCCATTGTCAGACATAAGTGATTTTTCACTTTCTAATCCCTTATCATAATCACTTAGATAATTGTTAATATCATCAATTTTATTTTTATTACATTCTTTAATGGTGTTTACTATCGAAGTCATTACTTCCTTGTCTGTTATAGTGCCTTTCAATAAAGGGCGAATGTCCCGATCCGTAATATTTTCTTCTTCCGGCAATTCAATCGTATAATCATAGAATTCATCTTGCCAAATCTCAATACCGGTAATTTCATTATCGCCTTTTGCTGTGTATAAATTTAATAAATCTTCGATCGTATAGTCGGTGGTTAAACCATTCAAGTAGAATATATAATATTCATTATTGGTCTGAACTATAATTAAATGATCACTTTTGGCATATTTATAAACCAACGCTTTATAAAATTTATTGTTTTCAGCTTCTTCAACAGTCATTGGTACATAATTTGACAAGTCATTCGTAAGATTAAAATAATCAAGCGTACATACTAAATCGCCTATTTCTGATTGCTTTAATTCAATAGTATTATTCTTATCCGCTTTCGCATCGCCAAAATAATACTGCGAATAAATCTTATTACCAATAATAATTTTTTGCGGATATTTAGTGTTTTCAATTTTAATTTTTATCGTCCGATTATCAGTAGAAAAGCCCTTATTATTTGTTGATGAATTCTGTGTAGCTTCAATAGCATCAGAAGAATTATGATTTAAGTATTTAACTGTTGATATTGAGGTTACAAGTATCATAAAACAAGCAGCAAATGATAAAGAAGCAACTTTCTTTTTTCTTTGAATTTGATTATGTTTTGAAATTTCGGATTTAACACCCGCTAATGTTTCTTTATACAAATCATCCGGTAATTTTAATTGATTATTATATTCGGTATAATTCATAATATACTACTCCTTTTCAAGATAGGTTTTCATTTTGCTTTTCGCTCGTAACAAATGAGACTTTACGGTATTCTCATTGCTTTTCATTATTTTTGCTATATTTTTTATTGGGATTTGTTCATAATAAAACAAATAAATTACAAGTCTTTGATTTGCGGTTAATCTTATCATAGCTTCTTCTAAATCTAAATGATTCGTTGTTGCTTTTTCGAATTTATTATCCACGATTTTAATTGTATCATCTAATTCCAAATTTTGACGTGATTTTGAACGAAGAACATTTTTACTCAAATTTGCTGTTACTGTAAGAATCCAAGCTTTTTCATGATCCTCATCGTTAAATGTTTTATTAGAGATAAAATATTTAATAAATACCTCCTGCACAATATCCTCAGCATCATCTTTATTCAAAAGAAAATTGTATGCTGTTCTAAAAACGATACCGGCATACTTTTGATATAAATCATCAAAACGCTGATTGTCGAATTCAATTATGGACATATAATTCATCACCTCCTATAAATGAAACACATATTGACTAAAAAAAGTTGCAAAATTTTTTATATGTATACTGCAATTTTTTAGTATGGGTATGTGTTTACATTATAAACGCAATTCATTACAAAATAGTTATATGAAATTTGGAGTAATGCAAATGAAAACTATTAAAATTATATTAACTTGACCTAATATGAATTGCAAGTAAAAAGCGATCTGATTATTACAGATCGCTTTGGCTTTTTGATGGATAAACAATATAAAAGATAGAAAATAAGAAAGGCACCGTGAAAAATCACGGTGCCAAAAGAATTGATATTCTTTTTAGTGTAAGACTATGAATTAATCATCACACCAACCATAACAAAACCATTCTAAATCAGCGACATTGTCTATATAGTCTTTGTTGTGCTTTTTAGACTTTGCCATATTTGCCTGATTTGCTTTGTAGGCTTTGTTGTTTGGATTGTTTTGGTTAGCATAATCATCCAACTGCTTTTGTGTATGCGTTTTCGATGATACACCTTTTTTCTTATTTGCCATAGTCTGCTCCTTTCTCCGTAGAACGAAGTGAAAACAAACAACATAATAATGCATTAGAATAACCGCTCACCGAGGAGCTTTTTTAAGTCCTTTGGGGTAATTAATACGAACAATAAATAATAAACACCATTCAATGCAACTATTACTATCTACGGTTGTCGGAGTAATTATCAAAAAAGTATGTTCGCTGATTTATTGATAATTAACATACTCAATATATCACAAAATTCTAAAAATATCAATATCATAAACACAAGCAAAAATAGGGGAAAATAAATAAAAAAAGAGCTGAATTTTCAGCTCTTTTTTTGTGGCAGAGGTATAAGAACCTGAACGCAAGCGTTCAGAACCTTGTTACTCGCTTTGCTCGTAATAACGATTCGAACCTTAAATGACGGAGTCAGAGGCTCGCAATCTTTTTTCAAAACTGCCTATTTAAGCCATTTTTCAGACTTTGCGTCTCTCAAAAATCTCTCAGGATTTTATTTTTGCTCAGCACGGCAAATTCGTATGAGGAATTGCGAACCTTACACTGAGGTGTCGAAAGAAGTTCTAAATCCACATTATCTTTTACAGTAGGGTAGTGCACCGTTTGGTGACGAAGAATATAAAAGCTCTTCATTTAATTTCACAAACAAAGTGTCATATATGGCGGCAAATAAATACCTAACTTAAACATAATAAGCCTCTCCTTTAATTACACTCCTATTTGTTTTCAAACCAAATATCCATTTTGCTTGACTGAGCTTGTCTTTTGTATTCTGTTTGATTTGATGTGCGGGCAGTCCGTTCGGTGTCAGTTGGTTTTTGGGAAATTTGCCGAGGCTGCTTATTGTTTTGCTGTGCTTGATTTTGAACACTATTCTCTGACGAAGGCGAAGGTGCTTTGTCAAATGTTCTGAGTATTTCTTCAATTTCTTTTTCTTGTTCGTCCATTTGATTTCTCCTTGTTCGATTTTGATTCAACGCTGAAAAGCATTGTGTTGCTGCAGGGCTTGTGATAAAGGTTTTAAGCGTTAAAAACCACCAGATGCAAATCGCTGTTGTATGCAAAGAAAATCCGCAAAAGGCCAAAGAAAAAAGCAGAAAGCAAGGATAAAAAAGAATCCCGATAACATTGAAACGGCAGATGAGAAATCATCTGTCGTTTGTTTTTATCTCTTCAGAAAAGATTCCACCGGTAGAACCGGGGGAGTTCATCAATTGCTAAGCAGTCAAAAGGAGTCAAGACATAAAATCTTGACTCCTTTACTCTTTAGTCGTTCCAATCAGGTGGAGTGACAATCGGTTCATCGCCGCCACCGGATGTCGTAATTACATCAACGGCAGCAAACTTTTGAATGTCTGAATCAGGTTTGATATACTTTTCCTTCATCTTAATACCTCCTTAATTATTTCATATCTAAAATTAAACTGATATGCCGATTATTTGCCTGCATAGGCTTTTGCGGAATTGCCGTAACGCATCATTGCGTCTGTAACTGCTTTTAACTTTGTATCAGTAACAGTTGCGGCATAGGATTCCACACTGTACTTAAGTGTATAGCTGACTTGCTCATCGCCTTTGTATGCAGTGATAAATACTTCATCACTCATTTGATTTGCATAAACACCGTCAAAATAGAAATACCAATAACCGTCTTTGCCTTTTTCAAAATTATCCGGATTTTCGGCATAGGTATATGTCAATGTTCTTGAACCTATTTTTACTTTGAATGAAAGGTCATCAAGAGTAACATTGGTCATATTCAGCGGTATTGCAATTTCAACCGAATTATTCAGCCTTAATGCCGTACCAAACTTTACAAGCCTGTTTTCGCAGGTTTCATAGCTTGCATTCTTTATATTTGTTAAATTCAAATCAGCCGTGCTGCGAAGTGCTTTTTGCTCATCCGTAAGTATATCGGTAAGCAAATTATCGGTTTTATAGTTTTGATATACCTGACAAGCCTCGCCGTAATATACCAAATCCACCAGTAAAGTTTTAAGCTTTGCAGAAGATGTAGGCTTATTTAGCGTTGACTTAATATAGTCGATTGCACTGTATTTATAAGCATTACCGTTATATGTTACACCGTCTTTGACACCATAGAATGTAATACTTACATCATCACCTAAAGCCTGCGGTGAAATACCCGTATAATCAAATATGCAATAAACAATTGAATTTGAAGTTAATGTTTTACCAGACGGATATACTTTTTCGGTTTTACCGTTTCGGGTAAACTCGGCATACACTTCGTCATAATAATCGACTACATCTTTGGTAATGTAAGTTGCAAGGGTGATACTGCTTTCAAGCGACAATGCATTACCTCTGCGACGAAGAAGAGCTGTATTCGGTGCCTCTTTTGTTTCACTTTCACCACAAGCGGAGCAAGTACGAGTCTGCGTGCCGTCTTTATAATCACTTGATGAATTATAAACAGCATCATTATTGTATTTCCAAGCAGACCAAGTGTGAGTGTGTTCTTCGTTTTTATTTTTGTAATAATATGTAACAACCGTTCCGTC
>OLNZ01000153.1_pt1 | contig 78341 bp, 79 predicted proteins | sample 1672981 | NCBI WGS metagenome assembly OLNZ01 (sample SAMEA3136743, study PRJEB25190) | human gut metagenome | biome: human gut; feature: human-associated habitat; material: faeces | place: Austria | collected 2013 | reverse complement strand
CGGTAATCCTCCCGTCAGACCGTTACCCTGTGTAGTCCCTTGTAAACTGTACTTTCTTTCATAATAAACGCCTTAATGGAATTTCTTTTCTCTGTTAAACTAAAAATGCAATTTATTTTCGATTGGGTTTTCTTTTAATAGCCAGCAGCTTCATATAGTCATCGAATTCAGAAGTATCGGTTGGCTTAAACATCACCCATTTCCCGTCACGATAAGTTGTTGCTTCATCATATTGTCTGCAAACGGAGTCAGAAAGCGAATCTCTTATATCTTCAAATTTTGCTCTTTCATCTTTGCCAAAAATGATCATAAAACCAACGCAATTCCTTCTTGCGTACAGGCTACAAAGCGTTTTGCCGCCTCTGCGGTACTTATATTCATAAGTCCAGTTCTTACCGCCTGTATTCCATAGCCGTTCCATATCGTATTTTTCATCAATCGCCAAACACAACTCCTGCCAAACATCAAACAAAGATTGTCCGAGTAATTCAATCATAGTTGCTTGAGATGGTATCTTATCAATCATTGCCTTCCCTCCGTACATTTCACAATTTCTTTTTCATACAAATGGAATCAGGCATATCTCTATATTGACCATAGTTCGGAATGATTCTATATCCGACTTTTTTATACAAAGCCATTGCTGCTACAAGTGGCTCACCGGATTCCAAAATCAAATAGCAGTATCCTTTTTTTCGAGCAATATTCTCTAATCGTTCCATAAGTTTTTTTGAAACGCCTTTACCTCTATACTCCAGCTTTATAAAAACACGCTTTACTTCAGCACATTCATTATCATATTTCTTAAAGCTGGCACATCCAATCGGAATATCATTATCGTACACAAGAATTACATCGTGAATATCGTCAAGCTTATTATATGGAATATATGATGCTCGGTTTTCTTCCCCGCCCACAAGTTTGTTTAGAAAATCATCCAAACGGTGACATAATTCAATAAAATCAGAGTTGTTGCCGTCAGTATATAAAAATCTCAAATTAATATGCTCATTCATCAAGTTTCCCATTGTCAAATATATATTTTATCCTTTCAAATTTTCCAAAGCAGACGGATTATTTTCAAGAATCCCCCGAACAGTAGGGCAGGTTTCTAATTCAGGACAGTCACCGCAGGTGGAAACACCTTTATTTAACGCACATTTCCGAACCCCGCACAGACTGTCGCAAAATACCGTTTTCGCTCCGTTCATACGGCAGCCTTCACAGTTAATATGTTCAGGCAGAATAGGAGCGTTATTTAACTCTGCCCACAGCTTCGCTGTTTTCTCACGCAAGGCTTGATCGTTGTTAATTGTCGCAATATATGCGTCGCATTTTTCGCAATCCAGTCCGCAATATCCGATCATATCTTTCATAGGTTATACGCCTCCCATCTGTTATTCTTCATCATCAATTTCACGCTCAAAGATGGAATACTTCCAGTCGTCCGTTCCTGAAATCAAACGCCAGCCCTGTTTTCCGTATTCATTGAGTTTCTCAATATACCGTTCCAGTTTAATATGAACATTAAACGATGGCTCTGCACTTAAATCGACTGTCATATATTCATACTTCTTCATAACAAACTGCCTTTCTATGTATGAGTCTTTAAGAAAAATTTTTCATTATATCTGCAACAAACTGTGTCTGCTGTTTTTTCAGATATGACTTTACAAAGGGTTTCATCAGCCACTTTTTTGCTTCCACACACTCGGTAAAATCTATCTCTGTTTCATTCCCTTTATCCGTGAAAGCACCGATCCAATGACCTTTCATATTGCTGTTTTCCATATCAAATTCCCATCGTCTGTATGGTTCAACAAGCGTCACAGTAAAGGTCGTAGGGTAGCCGTCTTTGGTATATTCAATAAATTGCGTGTCACTAATGACTTCTGTTTTACTTAGGTCGCTTCTCCAAGCTCCATAATTTTCAATATCCAAAACCAGCTTCCAGACTTTGCGAAGCTCGCCGGGGATCAGCGCTTTTATATTTGAAGTCGTCATTTTCACACACCCTTCCTAAAAATTCATAGCTGTACAGACCAATCGCCAAAATTGAAAGTGCCACTTCCGTGATGAAGCTTTCCTTCCGTTTTGAGATGCTTAAATCCATCTCTCATACGAGTTATAATCTCCGGATGTATATTTAACGAGTGGTGAGCTGGAAATATTCTCTTTACCGGAAGAGAAGCTATTATTTCAAGTGATTTCAGGTAGGCTTCCGGATCAGTAGACGGAAACCAAGCTGTCAATGTATCCTTATAAACTAAGTCTCCGGTAAATAAGTATCCTCTTTCTTTTTCATAAAAGCACATATGTCCCGGTGCGTGTCCCGGTGTATGAATTACCTCAATCTGTCTTCTACCCAATTCAATCTGTTCACCACCATATAGCACCTTAGTCGGTTTACCTTGAAAAAATTGATAATCGTTAATATTAAAATTTTCTGGTAATTTGCAACGATCAACAACATACCCCTTTATCATTTCCAACGGCTGCGGAAAACCGCCATTGAGCCAATCAAGTTCTGCTTCGTGTGCATAAAAATTAGGATAATATTTGTGACCACCAATATGATCCCAGTGGATATGTGTTGCGATAGCCGTTACAGGCTTATCTGTAAGTTTTGAAACCATCTTTGAAATATCACAAATACCAAGTCCAGTGTCAATCAGTAAACTGTGTTTTGTGCCGTTCAAAAGATAGCAATGCGTTTCTTCCCAATGCTTGTATTCGCTTATAGCGTATGTATTCTCATCAATTGTGTCTATTGTAAACCAATCATTCATCTCTATTTTTCCCTCCCTCAAATCAGTCGTATTTCTCTATATGTACCGTTGCAATCGCCGACTGATTTGGCTCTCCGGTGATAAGGTCTTGCGGCGCAGGCACAAGCAGCATAAATCCGTCTTTCCCATATCTTAGTTCATACCCTTGTGCATAGGCTTCTTCTACGGAGATATGCTGTACCTGTCCGATCACCATAGCCGTAATACCTGCACCGCTTAAATCCTGTATTTCTTTCAGGGTACATTCCATCGTGAGAAACGCTTCGTTGATTGCAGGTGCGTGAATGGTTTTGGCATTGGAAACCGCAAAACCTCCTGCCGCAAATTCGTCATCGTCCCATTCATTATGATGAATGGTGTTTACCAGCTTGTCATAGCAGCTTATCGGGAGAAAGTTAATACAAAAGCATTTTTCTCTTTGGATATTAGTATAGGTGTGGGTATGCTGATATAAGTTACCCATCACGGCAAAGAAAGCGGTTTTATCTCCGTGAAAGCAACTCCACGAATGAAAGCACACATTCGGTTTTCTGTTCTCTTTCCAAGTTGTAATGGCAAAGAGAACGGTCGGTATTCCCGCCGTTACTTCAAAGTGGGAGAACAGTTCAAATTCTTCCGGATAGGCTGACTTAAAATATTGAGGAAAATCTTTTTCTATCTCTATCTTCATTGTTGTACCCTTCTCAAATTGAGTTGTTTATGATTCGTTTGGGATAAAGTACATTGAATAGCCATCTATATTGATAGGTAAGGTAGGAATTTCTGAGCCATCATAATATTCTGTTGGGGATACAGTAGCATAACCAGTTACTCCGTCAATGATAATCTCATAATCCATTCCCTTTGATGTTTTCTTCTGTACCTCGTAAGTTCCGTTATATGTCTTTCCGTTCGTGGTATCCGTTATAGTGATTTCACCGTCTTTGGCAATCAAAGTTAAATCCACAATTTCAGCGTCAGGATATAACTCGTCGGCTTCTCCTACGGCGATGACAAGTTCGTCCTGATATTGAGCAGTTTCAATATCATTGCTCATAACTGTTCTCATTTTCCATTCGTAATCCTCAATCGCAACGACATCGGCATTACAGGCAGAAAGAGTGAATACAGTGAGTGACATCAAAAACACAGATAAAATCTTTTTCATTTTAAACAGCCTCTCTTTTCCGTTTGTTATTCTGCCAGATCTTCTAAAAAGAAGATTCCTTCTGTTAGGTTGATGAACATTTCCTTATCTTTGATCGCATATGTTTTCTCATTCCACCAAACAGTTGTATTATTGGCGGCAATCACCTTATCTGTCCCGTCTTTTAAATGATAGGTGATCGTAATAAGTGGATCTTCGCTACAGTCTGCGTTTTCAAACAAATCATATTTCAAAAATCCCGTCAATTTCAATGATAGCTCTATATCTTCTTGACTTGAAACTTCTTTGATTTCATCCGTCACGATTGGATATGAAATGCTGACCGTTTGAACATCTTTCAAATCAGGCAATCCAAAAAGATACATACCACCTGTAAAAATTCTAATCCCAACCACCAACAAGGTTACAACGATTATTTCTATTAGAAGTCGAGCCAAAAATTTGACCACTTTTTTCATAAAATTACCTTTTTGCAATTTAAATCACAGCTTTTCTACATCTTCTATATAGATGGAAACCTCGCCGCACTTCGGGCAGATTGCCACTTTCGGTTTTCCGATTCTGCCACCAAACAACTTGTTTTCATCTGAGGACATCACAATCCCGTAGCCAGCGCCTTCTACCTTGATGGCGCAGTTTTCTTTCATTTCAATTCCACATCTGAGACATTCCCTCATATACCAAACACCTCCGTCCATTTTCCCTGATTACTATGATTTTGTACCAACGAAAACCAGTCGATTATGTTCTGATTTTAAATGTTTTCGGCGCAAGACGGTATACTAAGATACTCGCAACAATGCTGTAAAGAACACAGAAAACAATCGTCATTACTCCGAACATCATAATCGGCATACGAAGCCGCATAATGTAAAAACAAATAAAATAAGTTACCCACAAAATGATCTTATAAGTACCACTTTTTAGTTCCGTTCCTGCATTGTACGGCTGGAGCAGATAGTAAATCGTAAGATAATGAATAGAGAAGAACAGGCTCATACACAGGATTGAAACAATCAGCACGACATAATTGAGTGGATTGTCTGTTCCGCCCGTAGCATAAAGTATCAGCGCCAATCCGATACCGATCACCAATGCCGGAACAGCATTGATCTTCATAATCTCACGCAAACGGATTTGAAACAGCCGCAATATAAATTTAGGCTGTTTGTAAAATGAATAGGTAAGCAGGCTGTGATCGCAGTTCATAAAGAGTGCCTGTGTAAAACTTGTACCACGATTCAGTATATACATAATAAATAAAAAGTACGGAAGCCAAGTCATTACAATTTCATTGATTTTTGGCTTTAAATCAGGACTCAAAAAAGCAACCATCAAAATCCCAATAACAAGAAAGGTGCATACATAAGAAATCTTTTTCGTAGAGTTCCACAATATCTTTCTGTGTCTTTTGATAAACAGTTCATTCAGATACTCAAAACCCTTGCGATTACTTGTGATTGAAGTATCCGCAGATATTTTCTTTTCGCTTGCCTGTTTAATAATTTGTGTTTTCGCTGAGGAATCCATCTGATTGGTTAATCCGGACAACAATTCCTGATTGATTGCACGATAATCACGGAAGTTCAGTATCTTTACCGCACCTACTGCACCCAATGGAATGCAAGCCAAAAATACAATCATTGATATAACCGACGGCAAGGCAAAACCAATCGCTGGCAGACCATATGTGATTGCCAGCAGTAACGCAATGACTCCCCATACATACTTGGAAAGTTTATTTTCGTTATAGCCAAAGCCTCTTTTCTCATAATCCCACAGAGTGATACCAGCAGCAAAAAGCTTCATACCCGCTATACCAAGCGGCAGGAGCAGACAAAACCATAACGGCAATCCTTTATTTATGCCAAACAAAATTGTAAACGGTAGAAATCCGATAACAACTTTTATAATATTGTAGGTATAGTTTACCAGCGTATATTCCCGTGCGTCCATCCGCATAAGGATCATCGCATAATATTTATCCTTCGTTGGATTGAAAAGATGGGTGTTCACAAAGCTGCCAATTACAGTAAGAATCAGTAGAATATGCAGGAACACCTCGTTCTCCGGCAGCGTTTTATACAGGATACCGATACCGCTTACCATCGTTACGAAATAAAGGAACTTGCCGAGAAATGCAGAGACAATCTCCCATAGTACAGACAATATATTTGCAAAGATTTTAAGCCCTTTCACCTTATAAAGCGTTGCCGGAAGCAACCGCTTCAGGAGAGGTATCTGCTTTAAGGAAAACAAAATTCCGTTTACACGATATGTATTTTTTAGAGAAAAAGAAATTTTGAGCGTCTTATTCATTTCCTTCCTCCTTGAGTGCCGCAATAATCTTATCTTTAAATTCCTTGCTGTCCAAATCTGTTTTCTCTACAACCTCCAGCTCGCCGTGATGAAGAAGTACAATTTCATCACAAAGATCAAGAGCCAAATCCATAATGTGTGTAGAAAAAATAGTAATGCGATCCTGTTTCAAAGAACGAAGCAACTGCTTCATTTCCTCAGCCACAACGACATCAAGGGAGGTTAAAGGCTCATCAAGCAGCAGAATATTCGGCTGAGCAATGATGTTAATAAGCATTTGCATTTTGTTTTTCATACCGTGGGAATAGTCCTTGAGCAATTTGTCTCTGTCCTCCGGCTCAATGCTCATATAATCAAAATACTCATCAATACTTTTCGGATTTTTGATAGACTTCTCATTGATGTCCATAAAGAACTTTAAAAACTCTCTGCCTGTAAGGAACTCCGGCACGGTAGGGGTAGAGAGCACATATCCAATATCATCAGCCGTAACTTCACGGCGAACACCGTCTGTGTCAATATAGAAGTTGCCGTTATCTGTCTTAATATCTCGATTCAGACAATTAAACAGCGTTGTTTTGCCCGCACCGTTTCTGCCGAGCAATCCATAAATTTTTCCTTCATCAAAGGTAAAATCAATATCTCTGAGAACTTCCTTTTTCTCAAAACTTTTTGACAAGTGCTCAATTACAAATTTCATAATATCCTCCGTCACATTTTATGTTGGTAATATGCCATCAAAATAAAGTCTATGATTGTTTTCAGCAGGAAAGCGCCCACAAGGATAAGAACTATCCATATTGGTATGTCGAAAAAAATACATACCCAAGCACCCGCCATCAGTAGCCAGTGCAGTATCTCGCCGGATATTGCCTGTGCCTTATTGCGAATAAGCTGATTGCGCTCGTCCTTTTCCTCAATCTCGTTTAGTTTCATCAGATCGGGATTTTTTGTACCCCATAGACCAATACCCCATTTTGCAATACCATATCCGAACAATCCGGCTCCTATCCCGATCATTGCTCCGCTTTGCGAATCACTCAAATAGTCTTGTAAAAGAAACTTTGCGATCAGAGCTAAAGCAATGCCAATAATACCGATCACAAGATACATTCCGGTTTTCTTTTTCATTGCTTTCCCTCCTCGTAAATGAAAATATCTTCAATGCTCATATTAAAATACCGTGCAAGCTTAAATGCCAATGTAATCGAAGGATTGTATCGTCCGTTTTCCAATGAGCCGATTGTCTGTCTGGATACCTCCAGTGCAGCAGCCAGTTCTTCCTGCTTGATTCCCCGTTCTTTTCGGATTTCCTCTAAACGGTTTTTCACGGTGCGCCTCCTCTCTATGGAAAGTCAACTTTCCATACTTCTATTATACTAATAAAAGCAATAATGTCAAGTAGACTTTCCATAGAATAAGGTCATTGAGATAAATGAGCCACTTGCCCCTAAAGCAAGTGGCTTCTAAATTACAACAGATTATCCGGCTCACGCTCAGCCAAATTTATTACTTGTATTTTTTCTGTTTGGCATAATTTACGGTGTAAGCCGTTCCACCTTTACTTTCTGTTAAATACGCTATGCAGACACTGCTATTATCTACCAAATGGCGATTTCGCTTAAACATACAGCCCCGTGTATATTCTTCTGAGGTATACACCACTTTATCCGCCTGTGCTTTGATCTGTTCGTAGATGGCTATATCTTCGCTGTCCCAACCTCGTGTTTGCGTTTTACAAGGCAGAACTAAAATCAATTTAATTTGAGGATATTGCTTTTTTAAATACAGCACACACTCTGCCGCCAATGTATCAAACCCAAGCGCACCACCCGCACCGAAATAACAGTATCCGTTTAAAATGAGTTTTTCAACTGTTTGTTTCAAGCGTTCGGCAACAATTCTTTGTTGTTCGGACGCTATTTTTCTATGTCCTGTAAAGCAAGCCGTTTTATCTCTCATATCATCACATCTAATTAAAATGTATAATTAGCTTAATTTTATCTAATTATAATAGTTATGTCAATAGAAACTACTAAACAAACCGAACGGAATTTACATTTGTATATAGTAGAATTATATGTGGAAAGGTGGTGAGACTATGGAAAAAGAAGATTTTATCAAAAGGCTGACGGAGCTGCGCATAAATAAAGGTGTTTCAGCACGAGATATGAGCCTTTCAATCGGTCAAAGTGCTGGTTATATTAACAATATCGAGAATGGAGTTAATCTTCCTTCTATGATGACCTTCTTTTATATATGTGAGTATCTCGAAGTAGAGCCTAAAGACTTCTTTGATACCAAGTCAACCAACCCTACAAAAGCAAACGAATTATTTGAAATCGCTAAATCGTTGAGCAACGAGCAACTTGACAATCTTATTTCGCTTGCAAAAGGTTTACAAAAATAAATTAGTTATGTGATTAAGCCGCCTGCATTTGCAAGCGGCTCATTTTTTTACCATTGAGAGCCACCGTAGCCGAGAACTTCATATAGTTTGTTTTGGAAAATGAAAGCACTGGAGTTACCCGCAACTATTATTTATTTTGGTTATGTATTCTTTCAACACAAAACTTCAGAAAAGTCTCTATAGACGGCTCTTTTCCATCAGGTGCTATTTGTTTCCATATAGCTTGAGCTTGAGGATCATCAGAAGCCATCCCTGCACGAATAGCCTCTTTCATTTCTCTCTCTACTTGCTTTGGCGTAGTATTGTTTTCTCTTGCAATTCTCCGAATAATTTGTCTTGTGGTCATTTTTCTCCCCCCGTTATTTCACTCCATAGGAACCTTGTGCAAAATTGACTACATTCATATTCTTTTGTATAGCATAATTTTGTGTTTTATACGGCAGCACCAATACTGGTACCTTTTCAGATTCAGAACACATTGTGCTGTCAGTGTATCAACACCAAATGTACCGTCCGCACCAAAGGAACGATACTCTTCTAAAATTAAGGATTCCACCGTATTTTTTAGCGTTCGACAACAAAATTCTGTTGTCCGAACGCTATTTTTCTATATCCCATAAAGCAAAGCGTTTTTTCTTATACTAAATCACCACCCCATCAAGTAGTCTATAAGCACAAAAATCCTAATTATAATATTTATAGTATAGCAAAGTCAAGAATAAATATCAATAGTCTGTGGATTGCCGGAAATAATATTTATAGACTATATTCAGGAGTTGAGATTATGAGTGAACTTACAAAAATAATCGGACAGCGTGTTCGAAATTATAGAACAGAAAAAGGATTGAGTCAGGAAAAGCTTGCTGAGCTGTCCGGCTGCCACCCTACCTACATCGGACAGGTTGAGCGTGGCGAAAAGAACGCCACCCTTGATAGTATCGAAAAGATCGCCTCTGCTATGGGCGTATCATTATCTAAACTGTTTGAGAAGATCGGAGAGGACAGTGCTGACAGTTATCCGACGAAATGTTACGAACTGGTCGCAGCAAAAAGTAAATCCGAACAAGAACACCTATATAAGATGTTAGTTGAAATGGTTAAATACAAAAATCAATAAAAGCGAAAAAATACGGTGTTACCCAAAGTGGGTAGCACCGTATTTTTGTATATGATGTAATTTTATCTTAATTCCGTGCGCCGGATTACGGCATATGAGCCGATTCCAAAAGCCACTCCGATTACAAGAAACGAAAGAATAGGAAAAAACAGATTGGTTGTGCCATCACTCATAAATCCCATTGCTTTCATCATAAACTCCCCAATATTTCTTACAAGCTCATCTGAAAATACAAACTGAAACAGCGCAATAACAAGAAGAATTATACTACAAACTCCAACTCCTATTAAAAGCGAAACTGTTTTCCCAACTCTGTTGATAACTAAAACCGCAAAGTAGAAAAGGCTACAAAACATCAAATATAAAGCAGTAAGCCATAACCAGTTTGCAAAAACATTCCCGAATCCATAAAGACTGCTGTATAGTGTAAAATAGTTGCTATTGAAGAAATTAATAGCGTTCCCAATTATAGTATCAACAAGCGCCATTGTACCCGCCAGCAATGTAAACATACAAATAGTCGCCCCAAAGATATATTTTCGGGTGTATCCATTTTGGAGCAGCGCTTTGAAATCTTCTTTATAGCCTAATACTCCTATCACACTGACAAAAACAACGGAACTAAACTCTAAAGTATTTGATCCTGTTTCCTTTCCTTCAGTACAAATTGCAACAATCGCAAAAATGAGAGCTACAATCAAATATTGGATCAAATAGAAAATTCCTATCGCCCTTACTTTAGTTAAGTATTCATATAAAACAGCAGATTTTAATTTAGTCATTTTCGCCGCCACCTTTCTCTGTCATCTTGACAAACAGTTTTTGCAAATTCATTGCAGTAATTTGCAGATTACTTTCCTGCGGTAAAACTGTTTTCTCTCCCAATATATAGGCAACTTTTAAGCCACCTAACTCGTCATATCCGATAACATTTCTGCCTACACAATAATGGTCAACTTCCTGAGCCGCCCCGGAAACACTATATCCTTTCTCCAATAGTTCCTCAACAGTCTCCTGAACAAGAATCTTCCCCTTATCAATTAAGACGACTTCTTCAATAATATTGGAAACTTCCTCGATCAAATGTGTCGCAATAATAAGTGTCCGCTCATTATTTTCAAACTCTTTCAGAAGCAGGCTGTAAAACAACTCCCTATGATTTGCGTCAAGCCCTAATACTGGCTCATCAAAGATTACATATGGGACATTGAGCGATAATGCAATAATCAGTTTGAAAATAGATTGATACCCTTTCGATAACGCCTTAAACCTTTTGTTAGTATCAAGATTGAACTTTTTGGAAAGCTCAAAGGCTTTCTTCAAATCAAAGTCAGTATAAAAGCGATTTGTCCACTTGAAATGATCTTTAACCTTCAAATCTCTATCATATAAATCCGCTTCGCTCATACAAAAAATCTTTTCGTGGACACCCATATTTTCTTTAGCGGGAATACCGTCAATCAAGATTTCACCCTGATCCGCAAAAATACGGTTTGCTATAATATTGATGAGAGTAGTTTTGCCAGCACCGTTTCTCCCTAAAAATCCGTATATTTTCCCGAACTCAAAAGAGAAAGAAACATCGTCAAGCGCTGTAACATCTTTATATCTTTTCGTTATATTCTTAATTTGAATGGCGTTCATTGTCATAGCCCCTTTCTATCAGAGAAATTATATCTTCTTTAGACATTTGCAGTTTCATCGCTTCGCTTATTAAAGTTGAGACATACTGCTCATAAAATTGGCTTTGTCTTTTTTGCCGTATTTTTTCGACCGCTCCCTCTTTTACAAACATTCCAAGACCTCTTTTCTTATAGATGATTTCCTCATCAACCAGTACATTCATTCCTTTTAGAACGGTATGCGGATTGATACTGAGCAGCGTAGAGATTTCATTTGTAGATGGGATTTGTGTTTCCTCTGGAAAAACTCCGGTAAATATGGAATCTTCAAGCTGCTCCGCAATCTGAATGAAGATTGACTTATCTATGTTCGGATTTACATTCAATCATAGCACCTCCTATGCCAGTTTGGCAGTTTGTTAGTTGTGTAACTAACCTACAAACAAAGTATATCCAGAAGGACTGTATTTGTCAATACCTTTTTGCAAATTTCTATATGTAATAAAGCCGCCTGCATTTCTGCGAGCGGCTCATTTTTTTAATATTGAGGGACACCGTAGCCGAGAATCTCATAATATCCGACCGGATAACTGTTCTGACGAACAGAATCACCGGAGTTGCCTTCAACTGTGTAAACTCTGCCGTTTTCTACTTTTTGGACAATACCCGTATGGTCGGATAATCCGTCCTGACCGCTTTCGTCCGCCCAATCGAAGAAGATAATCATACCCGGCGTAGGCTCTGCGCTGTTATCCAGCCATTGCCCCCTGTCCTTAAACCAGTCCACGCCGTTGACGCAGCCTGCATATTTCGGAATCACGCCAGCGTCGATATACCCGCACTCGTTAGCGCACCACGAAACAAAACAAGCGCACCACTCGACACGCCCGCCGAAGCCGTACCAGCTCCAATATGGCTCTCCGCCCATATTTCCAATCTGAGAGAGGGCGACGGTTACAATTTGATCATCTGTCCCCGTAATCCCGTAAAGCACCTGCGACCACAGCGAATTATTTTCGTCGGCAAGCAATTCCGCAAGATATTCTTTCTGTTCCTCGTCAAAGCCATACTGCTCCGCCATTTCATCGGTGGTTTTATGGCTTACCGTGATATACAGGTAGGTTTGGGTAACGGTGGTTTCCGTCTCCACGATATTTCCGTGACCATCATCAGTTTCGGTTATGACCGTCTCGGTTTTAGTATCGGTGCTGGAGCTGATCTCATTCATTTCCCAAAATATATCCGAGAGCAGTCCTTTCTTGGTTTCGTCCATCGTCGCTACTTCCTGCGGGTTATCAGGATCAGTGTTGACCTTTACCGAGTATACCGCAAGCACCTCTTTCCAAACAGCACGGCTGCCGCTCATTTCAAGGACATCATAGGACGCCGAGCTTTTTTCCTCTTGCAGCTTGGTATCGTATTCGGTATTGATTTCCTGCACAACGGTCTGCATACTCATACCTGTGCCGGAATCCTCCCCTGAGAAAAAGATACCGAAAATCGATCCGATAATCATACCAATCAGGCAAATCACAATAATTACTAAAACCGCTATCCAGCCACCTGCGGCGATTGCGGCAATCAGTGCCTTTGTTCCGGCGATAATTGCCTTGACCGCAAGCGCTATTGCCTTTGCGATTGCTTTTGCTGTAACAACGGCGGCTCGTGCCGCAGCTCTTGCTGCTTGAACGGCACGCTGAGAAGCTTTGGCCGTAGCTTGCGCCGTTTTCTGTGCCGCCTTTGCGGTACGCTGTGCTGTCTTGACGGTCGTTTTAGCGGTACGCTCTGCGGTTTTTACCGTTTTCTGCGCTGTTTTCGCTGAGCCTTTCCCGACTGTTTTAATCGTCTTTTTTCCGGCAGAACGGGCTGTCTCTTTAACCGTCTTTTGTGTTTGCTCGGCGGCTTTGATACTTTTATTTCGGACAGTCCCAGTCGTTTGCTTCTGAAGCGACTGTGCCGCCCGTTTTTCTTTAAATTTCTGAATACCGTCCTTTGCCTTTACTATGTTCTGCTTTGTTTCTCTAACACCTTTGCGACCTTGTTTATCAAATTGGTGTATGGCTTCGTGGGAAACTCGGCCGATACCGCTTTCTAAACGGTTAGAAGCGTATTCTTCCATACTGTTTTCAGGGACATCAATGGAGTGTTCCGCTTTTTCTTTGGTCTGGATAAAAGCAGATTTCATACGCTCGGCGGCAACTGCCGATTTGTCAATCGTTTTGATCGTGCCTTTCAGGGTATCCCTTGTCTTAATATCAGGCATAGAAAACCTCCTTTCCAAGCGTTTGTGGACGCTTTGAGATAAAAAAAGAGGGGAAAAGGTATAAACACCTTGCCCCTCAAAGTGTGAGGGCTGAAAAGCCGCTTAAATCAAGGGCTTTTTACCCTCTATTTTTCGATTCTGTGCGCTTTTTTCTTGCGTACTCTGCCTGCTGCCTTTTATATGCGATCTTGGCGCATTTCTCACAATACTTTTTCCTGTTGCCACGCCGGACGATGGGAGCGCCGCAGGAAACGCACCTGTCGGGGTGCGTTCCGAGTATCTCCGCTTCCAAAGACGGTTCTGCGGGAAGTACCGCATTTCGGAAATACTTGCACAAAAGTGAGTAGGAAATACTCTGCACACAGACGCAGCTTTCCCCGTCATCAAGAAGCAGACAGTTTCCGTCATCATAATTAGCGCACAGCTTTTTAATCAGGGCGTTAGCTCGGTATCTCTGCCGCCCCGTCATTTGCGGGAGCATTGGCACCACTGCTTTCTGTCACTTTTTTCGCCACAACAACAAGCCTTCCGTTTGTGCGGGAATACTCGCAGGTGGAAAGAGTAATCAGTTTGTCGCCATACTCCGCCGAAATGTCCGTATCGTAAAGGGAAAGCTCTTTGCATTTTTCAACATAGGCTGCAAATTCCTCAGCCGATTGAGTGTCCGTAAATCGGTAATATTTGAAGGCTTCCGGACTGTCGGTGTAAACGACGGTTTTGAAAACCGCAAAGATTTCGTAATCGTTTCTATCTGTCAGGGTATTAAAGGTGATTGTTTTGTGTTCCTGCCAGAAATCCTCGTCCTTGAATTTTTCAAGGTCGGCAAACATCGAACCATTATTCATATGATGACCGTAGATCACCAAATTGTCCGATGGCTTCAGTACATCACAATCTTCCTGCACATACGGGCAGCCATAAGAGCTGTACTCCCTGTCGAAGCCACGCTTTAGATAGTAGTTCGGATTCTCAACCGTCTGCATAACAGGATAATTGATGTTCGTATCTTCCACGCAAATCCAGCCGACCAAATCATTGTTTTGCTGATACAGCTCGGTAAGCTCCGGCAGGATTGTCTTATCTTCCGAATAGGGAATCGGCTCGGCAGGTTCAGTTTTGCTGTCCTCTACGATTTGTACGAGAGAATCGTACATTTGCGCCTGCTGTTCAGCCTCTCTGTAATGGTCGATAATAAAATAACCGCTAACACCGAGCAGGACGGTAAACGCCACTATCAGCGCAATACAAATCTTTTTTCTCATTGCCATTTCCTTTCTGAAACAAGGAGCGAGAGCTTATGCGCTCTCGCCCGGTTTTGTTGTCATCAATTTATAGAGTTTTGTGTTCTTGGGGAACTTGTTTGCAAACGGCACAAGGGAGCTACCCACCTTAATAAGCCCGTGTCCGGCTTCCACATTCGTGATATACGACATCTGAAGGTCGGAAATATTTAAGAGCCTTCCGAGTTCGATCCTATCGGTTGAACTTTGATTTAACATAATGATAAATTCGGAATTGGCGAGCATTGTCCTTGCCGTATGGCTCTGCAAAAGGTCGTCCACATTCTGTGTAATGCCTGTTGCATACGCACCGTATTTACGCACACGCTTCCAAAGGGTAAAAAGGAAGTTTGCACTGTATTCGTGCTGGAAAAGCAAGTAGATCTCATCAATAAAGATATAGGTATGCTTACCTTTGGCTCTGTTCTGTGTAATTCTGTTCAGAATAGAGTCGAGAACTACAAGCATACCGATAGGCATAAGCTGCTTGCCAAGATCGAGAATGTCATAACAAATCAGACGGTTGGCTGTGTCCACATTGCTTTGTTTTGCAAAGGTATTAAGCGAGCCATTGGTAAACAACTCAATGGCAAGGGCAATTTCCTGCGCTTCCGGCTCATCCTGTTTGAGAAGTTCCGAACGAAAATCCTGCAAAGTCGGTACTGTGCCTGTGTAATTGTTCTGCTGATAAGTACGGTACACACTGGCAGTACAACGGTCAATAATTGACTTTTGCTTAGCTCCGAGGTTGCTGCCGCCGATGAGCTGCTCGCAGAGCGACATAATAAACTCGGATTTCAGAATCACTGGGTTCGCCCCGTCGCCGTATTCCTTATTCATATCCATTGCATTGATATGGTTAGGAGAGGTTGCCGAGATATTGATAATTTCACCGCCCAACGCTTTTACAAGTGAAGAATACTCTCGCTCAGGATCAATGATGATAACATCTGCATTAGAAGATAAAATAATATTTTCAATTTCGCCCTTTGCCGCAAACGATTTGCCGCCGCCCGATACACCAAGAATAAACGAGTTGCCGTTCAAAAGCTGCTTGCGGTCGGCAATAATCATATTCTTGCTGATAACATTCTGCCCGTAGTAGATACCGTTCTCGTGGAAAATATCCTGCACTCTGAATGGGATAAACACGGCGAGGCTTTCGGTTGTGAGGGTACGGAAGGTGTCAATCTTTCGTACTCCAAACGGCATTGCGGTATTTAGTCCGTCCACCTGCTGGAATTTCAGCACGCCAAACTGACAAAGGTGTTTTCTCGCTGTGGTAAGCAACGCTTCGGTATCGTTATCAAGCTGCTCTTTGGAATCCGCCGTATGCACAAAGGTAATCACGGCGAACATCATTCGCTGATCTCGTGTAGTGAGGTCATCAAGAAATTCTTTCATTTCCTTTTTCTGCTGTTCCATATCGTAAGGAACGGTCGCCGAAAAGTTATTGTTGGAGTTTTGTCTCCTTTGCCAATTCGTAATGTTTGTCTCCACGCCGAGCAGACGGTTTTCCGCTTCTCTTACCGCTTCATCAGTCGGCACGGGAACGACATCAATAGACATCATCAGGTTGCGATTGAGGTCGGTCAGCTCCGCCACCATACTGTCCTTGATATAGGATGCATACTCACGCAAAAAAAGGACTCTACCGTAACGGTCACCCATTTTGAAGTAGTCCTTTTCAAATTCCATCGAGTCAGGGCAGATATAGTCCTTGAAGCTGTGTCCCTTTTTACGGGTTTCCTTCATATCAAAGTGGAAAGAGGATTCCTCGCCCACACGATAAAAATCGTGGAAGATACGCAGTCTTTCGTCTGTTTCCAATTCAACGCACTTGCTGCCGAGTCTGCCAAAATGAGCGATCAGGTCTGCACCCACACGAGCAAAATAGTTTCGTGCGTCCTCAATGCTTTTCTTGCAGACGGAAATCGTCATATACTTATCCTGTACGATTGCGTTTGCGCCTGTCGCTTTTTCCAAAAGAATTTTGTTGTATTCTTCACGGTACTCATCAAGGCGGTCGCCTTTCATCGGGATAAGAATGTTGTTTTCAAAGTCCAGTCGGTTTAAGCGACGGTTGTTAATTGTGATTTTTGTCGTTGCGCCGGAATCAAGGGAATTAAGCAATTCCGAGTATTCGAGGAACATTGCTTCCTTGTCCTCACGGCTGGCAACCGCATAGTTAATATCTGAAAATTTATAGGTCTTGGAAAATTTGTCCTTTCCAATCTGAAAGATACCGTCATCATAAATGGCGGTAATGGGGATCACATCCTGAACTCCCTTCGGAACGACAAACTTTTCCTTTTCCTGTTTGCGAAGATTGGTAAGTGTTTTAATCATTCGATTTCATAGCCTCCTTTGCTTTTTCTTCGATACTCGGCTTTAACATTTCGTAGTAAGTATTTGTAGAACGGAAAGTGAGCTTTTTCGGCATTAAAAACTCTGACTTGATCCACGCATAAATAAATTTCTCTGCTGTCATTCCGTTATATTTGATAAAGCCAAGAGCCGCAAAGGGTGCGGCTCCTAAAATACACATCCACGATACCGTTTCCGTACCGACATAGGGTTTAAGCAGAAAATAAATACCCACTGCAACTACGCAGGCACAGGCAGAAAAAATGAACTGCCTGAGTGACAGTCCGAAAAACATCGCTTCTGTGTAATTCCTGATTTCTCTGTTGATTTTGACTTCCATTTAGGAACTCCTTTCTTTTTGTTTTTTCGCCTGCCGGATTTCATCGGTGCAGACGCACTCGTCTGCCAAACAGGTAATCTTTCCTTTTCGTCGTCCTCCGTAATACAGGCAATATCTGCAATCGCAGTCCTCAAAGGTGTAACCCTTGAATTTGTTGTATATTCGTTTCATTCTGTTCTCCTTACAATCCCATCATTTCTCGAATAATACGGTCAGACATTCGTACCGCACCGACCAAAACGAGCATATTAAAGAGCAACTCGCCGACATATGACCAGACCTGCGTGACTGCCGCCGCATTGGGATCGACAACAGGTGGGGAAGAAGCAAACAAGGAAAAGATAATACACGCTAAAACGATCACTGCACCTTCAAGACATACGGCACAGTAACTTTTAATAAACGATTTGCCTACATTCTGACTCGGCTCTCCTGCAAAGGTGGAAAGCGGAATCGGGGCAAGCGCCGTATACATATACAATTTAAAAAATCTCCCGTACACCGTCATAATCAGCAGGAATGACATTACCGTAATGAATAAGCCGCCGATGAGCGTAACTGCCCATAACGGAATACTCTCAAAAAAGCCGCAGCTTTCAATCGTGTCGATCATTTCCTGCGGCAAGGTTGTCTGCTGTGCGGAAGTAAAGCCTGCGGCGGTCATAATCGTACCGATTGTACCCTGAACGATATTAAACAGGGCAAGCATTAACTCCATACCGTAAGTGATCCCCGCCTTTGCGAGCGCAAATCGGATAAAGAGCTTTACGGCGTGCTCCGGCTTCTTAACCTCTGCAAACGAGCCGCAGGTTTTCACCATACCTACGACAAAAAATAAAACGAGCAGCGCAAGACCAATAGCCTGCACAGCGCCGTTGATATTGACAATCACTGCCCATATCCCGCCGCCTTTAAAGTTCTGCGGCGTAGTCGTAATAAGCTGCCATATTTCAGCAAGTTTTTCATTCCAAGTTTCGAGGGCGTTCTGGAGATTCTGAACTACCCAGTTATCACTCAATTTCGTAGCACCTCCTTAAATAGAAAATGGGGTGTTCCTGAAAATCAATCCAGGAACACCCCTGTGTGTCGTTTGCGTAAGGGTTAGCCCGTAATCAGAGTGAGGATTTCCTTTGCGAAGGTGATGATGACACCGCCCGCCAGCGTCAGAAATCCGTTGGCACGCTGCGAAGGATCGTGGGATTTCAGTGAAAGTCCCACCTGAACGATACCAAAGCCGAGCAGGATAAGACCAATCGCACGGATAAAGCCGAAGATGAAATCGGACAGGTTATTCACAACGGTAAGCGGATCGCTTGCGGCGAAAGCCGTTGTGGACATCGCAAAAATAGCGGTCAGGCTCAAAACAGCCATACAATAATAACGAAAGCTTTTCTTTACCTTCCCGGTCATAGGCAGTTTGCTGGTTTCCTTCTTCTGAATTTTAGAAATAAGTTTCATTTTGTTTTCCTCCAATCAATTTGTTATATTTTCAAAGTCCTCATCAGACAACAGCTCGTAAGTGGTTTCCGAAAGCTCTGTTTCGGGAACACTATCGAGATCAACCCAAAGGGTTTCAATAGTCGCCACATTTTTTGTGACTTCGCCGTGCTTATACACGCCGCCTTTCCCGTCTGCGGTATATGCCACATTCGGGTGTTTCAAAATGTCGTACTTCAAATCCATTACCGGAAGCTCGCCACGGATAAACAAAATAGCGTAACGATTGTCGAGCATTCTCACTTCATCAGGAGTGAGCAGCTCACGCCCTGAAATTTGATAGTTAGTCGAATAGCTTCCGCTTCGTCCTTCGCTTTTTCCGTAGGTGTTTGTATCAATCGTTTCCTTGCCGAGCAGTTCGGACACATACTTATGCGTACTTTGCTCGTTACCGCCGAGGTAAAGGAACTCGTCACAGTTACCTACGATCGACTCCCATTGTTTTTCAAACAACGCTTTAAGCTGCGCCAGATTTTGCAGAATGATGGATACCGACACGCCTCTTGAACGCATAACGCTCAAAATCTTGTCAAAATCGTCAGGCAAAGAAACATTTGCGAATTCGTCCATCAGGAAATGGACGGGTATGGGCAAGCTGCCGCCGTGAATATGGTCGGCAGAATAAAAGAGCTGCTGAAAAAGTTGTGTGTAAAGGATACTGACAAGGAAATTAAAGCTTGAGTCATTATCCGGTATCAGCGCAAACAGCGCCGTTTTTTTCTCGCCCATTGAAGCAAGGTTAAGCTCATCGGTAGAAGTCAGCGCCGCCAAGCTTTCAAGATTGAATTTCTCCAATCTTGCGGCAAGGGTGATCTGAATGGATTTCAAGGTCTTTGCCGAGCCGGAGTGGTAGGATCGGTAGTATTTCAGGGCGATATGGTCAGGATTATCCATTTCCAAATCCGCAAACAGATTGTCAAGCGGAGAAGGACGGTTATCCTCCTCATCCTCTATCGCCGCCGCTCTGAGCATTTCCATTACCATTGCGAAGTTCTGTTCTTCTTCCGGTGCCTCATAGTGCAGATAAAAAATAAGGGCGAGCAATAACATACTCGCCGCCGTGTCCCAAAAAGGATCGTTGGTTTGCGAGCCTTTCGGGGTGGTACTCTTAAAAAGGTTGGTTACAAGGCGCTGAATATCGTTGTCATCCCTAAGATAGACGAACGGATTGTAACAATGGCTTTTCTCCATTGAAATCAAATCCAACACCTTAATCTCATAGCCTGCTTTTTCAAGCAGATTGCCGACATCACGCAAAATTTCCCCTTTTGGATCTAAAATTACCTGAGAGGAATTACTTGTTTGCATTAAGTTCGGCTTACAATAGAATCTTGTCTTGCCTGCGCCAGAGCCGCCGCACACCAAAGTATTCAGATTTCTTCGATGCTTTTTCGCATTCAGTCCGATCCGGACATTCTGTGTCATCAGCTTGTTTTCCGAGGGCGGGCTTTGACGATACTTTTTGTCTATGGCTTTTGCGCTGCCCCATTTTGCGCTGCCGTGTTCCTCACGCCTTCGGTAGTTCCTTCGTGTTGACAGATAAATCCCGATTCCCATTCCATAGAGCAAGAGCAAAACGAGGACAGTTTTCAGGCTGTCCCCGCAAAGCTCTATATGAAATGGATCGTTAAATGCCGTCAGCAGGCTCGGCAGTATTTCCGCCAGACCGCCCTTAACGGACGGCGCTATCAATAAGCCAAGCCACACTACGGGAAAAATCCCTATAACCGCAAGGATAATTGTTGACTGCCTGTTGCTATCTCGATTCACGGCAGGATTCCTTTTCTACGACTTTGAACTTTCGTCTTGGGGCGTGACCGATTTTAATAATCAGATCATCAACGGCGTCAGTAGACTTGCCTTCTTTTTTGAGGTCGGTCTTTTTGTCATTCAGCGAACGAATCACAACGCCGTGTTCATAATCGTCCAAAGCGATATGGTAGAGTTCTTCTTTCATTCCATCTTCCTCCGTTTATCTTTCCTGTTCTTTCGAGCGTTCCGCACGCTGGCGGTACAGCTCGTCGGAAACACGAGCGGTAATTTCCTTAAACGCCTTTTGTGTTTTGCCGAGTTCGGCTTTAATGTCCTTCGGCTCTTTGTTTTTCAGTTCATCGGGGATACGGTCAATCGCAAAGTTCTGCGTGTCCACGCCGTACTTCTTGCAGAGCATATATCCAATGCAAACTGCCTGAAATCCCATATCCCTGCGGCTGTATACATCGCTGTTCATAGAAAGCTCGGCGTGACCGAGTTCCTGAGCGACGCACTGACACAAAGCAACGCTGTCACCGATGTCCCTCTTTACATAAAGCGTCTGATCTTCATTTTTATAGAAAGCACCCATATCGGGATAGGGCAGCTCACTCACGCTTTCAATGTTAATTGGTGCGCTGTCGAGCATAGCCGCTACCAGCTTCCTCGGATCACGATTTGCGGTCGGAGCGGCTGGTCGCTTTCCGTTGGTCTGCGAAACATCAAGCACCCTTTTCAAATTGAAATCAATGCCGATTGTTCCGTCCTTCTTGGTGTACTCATACGGATCAAGGATAATGAAGGTTTTAGAGCCTTTATTGACCTTTACGCCATCCGCCGTCCAATCGCCAAACTCCTTGATTTGACTTGCCTGCGGAAATTGCTTATACATCAGTAGTACATTGTTCGCTGTATATCGATCCATTCGGCTTTGCACATCGAGATACCCTTTGAATTTTTCCGGCGACTGTACCACTTCTGAGGCAGTATCGTCGAGCATTTGGTAAATGGCTTCTTTCTCCGCCTTTTTCTTGGCGGCATATTCTTCCGACGAAAGTCTCGGCGGTCTTGCGCCGCTGCTTTGCTTTGTCTTAAAATCATTTGTCATAGTTATTACCTCTCTTTTGATAATTTAGATTTTTGAAAGTGCGGGGCGTTGATCTGCCCCAACACCTGTGCTGTGTGGTTTTCTTCTTTGGAGACGGTCGGCTCGATACGCTCTGTTCCTTTTTCAGCCTTCGCCGCCGCCCGGTATTTGCTGAGATTTTCCTTTACAGACGATTTCACACGGGAAACTCTGAGTTTATCCGCAGCGTCCATTGCCTTTTGTTCTAAAGACGCAAATCCTTTCTGTACTTTTTCAAACAGGTGGGACAGTCTTGATAAAACGCCCTTATCACTTTTGGTATGTTCCGCTTCCTTTGTGGCTTTGCCCATAAACAGCAGCCCCATATTTTTGAAATGTCCTTTTGCGCCCTGAAACTCCGCCTGCATAGCAGACAGCTTCTTCGTATCCTGCGCTATTTCCTTTGACATTTTGCCAAACATAGAGGATAGCTTATCCAACGCTTCGGGGATTTTCATTGCCCTGACCGACTCGGCGAGAGCGTCCCTGCCTTTTTCCCGGAACGCCCGCACAGCGTTTCCGGCTGACTGGATCAAATTGTCCTTCATCTTTTTGACTGCGGAAAATCCCTGACGGATTTTGCCCTCTGTTTTTTCCACAAGAGTATGACACTTGCTCCGCAGCGTGTTATTGTGAATCAGGTTAATTTCACGGCGCATATCCTGAAGCTCACCCAGCATTCCTGTCAGGGTTTCTTCCATACCGCCGATATAACTTATCAAAGACTGCACCTCGCTTTTCTCTTTCGTCAAACCGTTTTTATCGAGTGTGTCTAAAAGCTCCACGATCTGCGGGTGTTCCTTCAGATTATCCATTTCGATCACCTCTCTTTCGGCTTCTTAGATTTCTTCGGTTGCCTGTGAACGGTCTGCCGATTGGCTTCGGGGGTTTTCGGCTTCTCTTTGGAAGTCTCCGGCACAGTACGCTCTGCTTCCTTTTCCGCTTTGGCAGCCGCCTTATATCGGTCAAGCTTTTCTTTGACCGAAGGCTTTTTGTCTCCCGCCTTTGCGACACCCTTATCAGTGTGCGTACCTGTCGTTTCTAAGTCTCGCTCGGACAGAGGGTTTTTGTCCGTCTTTGCGACCGAAGGGTTTTGGTGTGAATTTTCCTCCTTCTGTGTTGGCTTTCCCATTGCTTCCTCTACGATAATCTCACCCCTTGATTTTGTAGGAATTTCATTTGCAGCCGCTTCACGGTCTGCCACATCCTTTTCCGCTTCGGAAACAATCGAAGCCTTATCAACTTTACCAAGTTCAAAGCGGTCGGAAATGCGCTGGATTTTTGCAGCGTCCTCTGCACGGGCGATAATATCTACCATTGCAGTATCGCTTTTTGTGTTTTTATCACGAAGAACGCAATATAGAACGCCGTATCGCTTTGCCTGTTCGGTAAACTTCGGTAAGTCTTTTTGCTGGAAGGAAAATACCTTCAGTTCCTTGCCAGACTTAATCATATTGGTAAGCCTTGCTTTCCCTCGTGTTTTATTGGACTGGCTGATCTCCTGCTTCAATACGGAGGCCAAAAGAATAGCGATGTTCTTAGCCGCCGAACCTGTCAGTTTTACAGCCACTTCAAATCCCTCAAGGGACAGTCTTACAATTTGTTCTGCTGCGTCACCGCCGTTGTTCATATTTTCGGGACTCCTTTCTTTGAGATTTTTCTTCCTCTGCTCTGACTTGTGAAAGAGTGTCGGCAATCAAGCCTGACCGCTTTGCAATCCCGTCGCAGAGTTTTTCTTCTTTGCGAAGTTCTTTCAAGCGTTCGGAAATAGCAGAGATTTTTGCCTTTGTCGCCGACAGCCGTTCATCTGATATATCTACTTTTCGTATTTCATTTCGGAGATGTGTTCTGTCGGCGATAAGGGTTTTGATTTCCGCTTCTACTGATCGCTTATATGAAAAAAGCTGCTCGTCTGTACCGATTTGGTGCTTTCCGAGCAGCGTTACCTGTTTTGTAAGTTCGTCCAGCTTCATCAGGTCGTCTTTGAGTAGATAATGAAGCCTTGCCGTATTCTGTTGTTTTTGATTGTACTTCGGAAGGTAGCCAAGCCGATAGCAGTAGTAGAGATACAAGCCGTAAAGCCCGCCGACCTTTTGAATTTTGTTTTCTCTTGTAGGCAAGCGGTACTGCCTGATAATATAGGTCTTTGGCTGAAACGGTTTGAAAACAATGCTGTCTCGATTGGCGGTAAGCCGTTCAATGATTTTTTCTTTGGTATATTCTTCACCGAGCCGATAAGTTCGGATCGGCTTTTCGCTGCCTTTGGGTGTGACCGTTGCATACTTGCGGTTGGGACTAAAATTTGAGTGATACCCCATTACGCCCAACTCGTATTGAAATTGCCGCAGATTGCGACTCATCGCAATCGCTTCGTCAATCGCTTTTTTAGCGTTGTTATATCGGGTAGGCATACCTGCCTTGTCTTTCATCGTAAGATAGGCGGGAGATCTGTTCAGCTCCGGCTTTTCTACAATGGACAGCTTATGCTCCAAGCATATCTCATCAGCAATATGCCGAAAGTAACGCCAAGACTTTTCCTTGTCCTGAAGCCGCTTTCCATCCACAAAGGAAACGGAGTTGATGACGAAGTGACAGTGGAGATGTTTTGTATTCAAGTGAGTGGTAACAACCACCTGAAATCGCTTGCCCCACATCTTTCTCACAAACTCCATTCCAATCTGCTGCGCCTGTTCAGGAGTGACCTCGTTTTCCTTGAAACTCAGATACCCGTGATATGCCTGAATCCCACTCGGCTTATCGAACTGTTCCTTGACGGTAATGAATTGATCACGAGCCATATCCACATTGCAGTTGATACCATCGCAGAAAAACTCGTGCTCCGTTTTTTCCTCGTCCTTCGCATAGGCAAGCACATCTTTGAGCGCCTGATAATCTTCGGACGAATATTCGGGATTAACTGTCTTTTCAGGATCAGTCGCATAATCGAGTACCTGACCGAGCCGGACGCTTACCTTCCAAAGTTTTGTTACTGCCATTTCAGACCGCTTTTTTCAGGACGCAGGAATTCCCGCTCAATCGCCGCCTGCAACTTATGCCATCTAAGTGCTTCGTTCTTAAGCATTTGAGAATCCACAAAGCCGAGGGCATTTGCTTTAATGGCAAGCTGATTGATGTTGTTGCCAATAGCAGAGAGTTCCCGCATAGTATCGTAGAATCTCTCATCCGGTTTTTCTCTCGGCTCATACCCTCGAAGAAGCAATCGTACAAGCGCCGCTTCGGTCAGGCAGCTTTTCTTTGCTTTCTTCTGCAAATCCTGTGCTTCCGCCTTTGAAAACCAAAATTGTTTTTTGACTGTTCGTTTCACAGTTCCTTATCCTCCTTCCGGTTATTTTCGGTGCTGCTAATTCGGTTGATCTGCATAAGGCACATTATCGTAATGCCGATAACGCCGCCGAGCAGGAAGCCTATCATAAAAAATAGAAATTCGTGCATAGTCAAAATCCTTTCTTGTATTGGGGTATTAGGGGCAGCCCCTAACGAGTTTTTACTGTTTTTGCCCGATAGGAGTAAAAACAGTCTGCTCGCTAAGATAACGCAGACCTGTCCGGCTGCCCCGTATTTTCCTGAAATTTATCGTTCTTTGTCCGCCCTGTCAGGCTTAAACGGCTCGATTTCTATTCCGTGTGCGGTTTCGTGGAATCGCTCAGGATACCGAAAAAGCCGTTTGTATTTCAGTAGTTGTTCGCTGGATAAGCTGCTGTACTTTTCATCGGCGACATTGGAACGGGCAATAAAAAAGTCGCCGTGAATGATGTCGGCGACCTCTCTTGTATTGTCGAGCAAATAGCATTTTTCAATTTTCCAGCCGTCTTTTCCACCCATTTCGTCCGCCATCAATCCCTCCATTCTCAGGCACGGATCAACGCCGTCAAGAGAAGCACCGTAAATTGAATAACCGCCCATACGGGACTGAAAGGCTTTGTTATCTGAGCTTACTTCGTAAGTCCGTTCAAACTCGCTGTACGATTTTTTAAAGGTATCGGCGGTAAAAACAATATGTGCGGAAAGATGTTGTCCTTTGTTTTCCGCTTCCCGAAAAAGGGATTTCAGGTCGCTGTAACTCATCTCTGTACGCTTTGGCGGCTGGTATACAGCCCGATTCATCGGCAGCTTTTCCTGTTTCCCATCACGGTTGCAGACGATAGCGGCGTCATCTTCAAAGGGCATATACTCGTCCAAGCCGCCACCGCCGACCAGTTCTTTCATCGCTTCATAGGTATTTGGTATCTCCTTTACAACCGGAGTTTTACCTACCGGAACGAACAGGACAGAAATTTTCTCCTGCCCGATAAGAGATAAAAAGCGGTCGCTGATCTGCGTCTTTTCCGGCTCAAAATCGACCTCCTGAAAGCCGAAGCTATCGCAAAAATGGAAGTAACTTTCTCCCGTATTCCCGTCGATGATCTCCACCACATCAGACACGGACATCGACCGTCCTTTATATCCTGCGGGGTGTTCAAGGTTGAACATCTCATAGAGTTTTTCCAGCGTGAAGCAGTTTACTTCTCCCTCAAACACCTTATCATAGAGGCTGCTGTCTATTTCCGAGCTGCCCTGAAACTTGGGTAGGCTCTCATAATTCATAAAGGCGACATTGTTGGTGTCACGCTTCATATTGATCTGATAAATTCGTACATTCAACGCTCATAGCTCCTTTCTTTTGATTGATAAATTCCCAACTGTATGCAGAGGTAATCGTTATAGTCCTTGCCTTTCTTCGGCGGCTCGTCAAAGATTTCATACCGCTTTGGCAAGATTACTTTTAACGCTTTAGTCGCTTTTCTTCCTGCGTTGTCGTTATCAAAGTGAATGTGTATTTTCTGAATATCCGGTCGCTCCGCAAGATATTTGATAACGGCTGCTGGCGTTGTGCTGTCCTCAATTTTCTCTTTCGGGAGGTAAACACCCGCAAGGGAAACAAGGTTTTCCTGCCGCCAGTCCTTGCCGGAAAGCTTGGAAAGTGTTGCGTAAGAAAGCAGGTCAATAGCACATTCAAAAAGGTGTACCTCATTGCTTTCGCTGTCTGCTAACCGAAAAGAATAGTGCTTGTCACTGCCGGAACAATCGCCTAAAATGCGGCGGCTGTATGTCGCTCGAAAAGCGGCATATTTCGGTTTCTTATTCTCATCAAAGCCAACAAAAACAATATTATGGTAAGGCAAGCTCTCGAAAATAACGCCTTTTCTAATGCATTCATCGGTAATTGCCCCGTCAATCCCTCTGCTGAACAGGTACTCTCTGATCTTGTCGGTTGTCTTGCTTTTTTCGGGCAGTAGGAGAATTTTCGGCTTTTCACTCTGCTTTGGTTTGACCGTCAAAGTAGGCATAACCGCCGCCTTTCCCATCAGGGTTTCGACTGCCTCCACAAAAGAAAAGCCCCTGACTTTCACAAGATAGTCAAGGGCGTTATATCCACCGATTCTCTGCGACCACCACATCCATTTGCCGTTTGAAATCTTTAAGCTGTCGTGGGTACGGGTAGTGTAATTGTTGCCTGAAATTCGCACCAGCTCGTGCGGCTCACAGTTTTTCAGATAGGTCAAAAGGTCGATCTGTCGAGCCTGTTCGATCACCTCCGGCGCAATATATGGCATATCATATTTTTCCTTTCTGCAAAAGTTCCGCTACCTTTTTAATGGAATCTTCACCATCTTCCAAGAAACCATCGTCTATCCACATATCCCAAGATAATTCCAATACATTCTTTGTTTTCATAAGGGAACTAACCATTTCAGGGGAAAACTCCGTATTCTCAACATAGTCGTACAGTTCGCACATAAAAGCAAACTGTTCATCTTCTGTGATCAGTGTCGTGCGTGGCTGAGCAAGATACCTTTTTACATATCGAATCAATTCTCTTTCCAGTTGATACTGCAACATCAGCATATCCGCACGGATAGTTTTTAATTTATGCGCCATTTCTTCACCTGCTTTCTCTATTTTTATCTCGTTTGAGCACATCATTTGCCCTCGTTTCAATGGAATCCCGAATGGTATCCATATGCTCCACTTCTCTATCCCTAAACTCTTTATAGACATCATCAAGAGGGCAAGGAGAACGAAGCAAAGCCTTTGCCTGTTTCGGAGAAAGCTCCATTTCCTCCATACACATCACAATATCTTCCCGCATTGTGTACTCGTAGGTATGATTCAGAATTTCCTCCGGCGGCTGTGAAAGCAGCCAATCTCTGTACTTGTCCTGCTCTGCTTTCATCTTGTCGTAAAGCAGGGCGTTGTAGTCTGTTTCGCCCATAAGCGAACACCTCCTTAAACAAAATATAGCCGCCTGATTTTTTATAAAACCAAGCGGCTATGTAAAGGTATTTGTTATTTGGTAAGTCCTATTACTTTAGGTCATCAATACTTCCTGTTTGAATGGCGGAAATATTTTTTTTGATTTTTTCATCTGACCAATCCCACCATCTAATACTCAATAATGTTGATATGGTCTCCTCAGAAAATCTCTTTCGGATTTGTCGTGCAGGTACACCGCCTACAATCGTGTAAGGCGGTACATCTTTCGTTACTACTGCACGAGTACCAATGATTGCTCCGTTACCAATGGTAACACCAGACATAATAACAGCTTCATATCCAATCCATACATCGTTGCCGATAACAATATCTCCCTTATTATCCCACGAATCTGTCACATTGCTTTTGTCCAGTCCCCATTCTTCAAAAAACAATGGAAAAGGATAAGTAGACAATGACTTCAAAGTGTGATTAGCACTTGTGAAAATAAACTTCGCACCACACGCAATAGAGCAAAACCTTCCAATAATCAGTCTGTCGTGATTGATTGGATAGTGGTACAAAACATTGTTTTTTTCAAAATCTGTTGGAGCATTTACGAAATCATTATACATCGTATAATCGCCAACAATGATGTTTGGATTTTTTACTACGCTTTTTAAGTATACCGTTTGTTTGTCCCCGGTACGAGGATAGATTTTAGTTTCCGAAATAGTCATTATTAACCTCCTAATATTTGATTTTAGACTATTTCGGTTACTACAATGCAGCGTTTCACCTACAAATCACCTCTTTCAAATCAATCATTTTATAAATTGCATAGGTGTATATCGTATACCATCCGAAAGTTGCTCCGTATCAGTATCTACGAAACCCAGTTTATGATAGACGGGAACTGCATACGGAGAAGAATTTACTGTAATGGTTTTGCTTGAACTATTTTCTCGTAGGAAGTTCCACAACTTTCTACCAATGCCTTGTCTTTGATACTGTGCTTTCACAAAAAAGCAACAGATATGCTTCCGGTTTTCGTTTGTTGCGATAACTCCCTTTAGTTCTTCTTCGTCATAAGCGCCCCAAAATTCTAATGTTTTGATGATCTCTTTGTTCTCAATAAAATTCTGAAACGACTTAACTCCTTCTTCAGAATAATCGGGAGCCTCAAATTGTAAAAAAGTTTGCCAAATCAAGTCAATGGCATTTGTAATTTGATTATCATCTATTTTTTTGACTTCCACACTTAGCACCTCGTAAGTTTCCGTTATGACCGTTCCTTTTCGATCGCATAGGATTGCAAGCTTCTTTTGCAACCATTCTTTTCATAAAACTTTTCTATCCCCGGCTGCGCTCCAAAATACAGCATAGTAGGGGTATTATCCTTTGCAAGTTGCAGGAGTTTACTGCCTACGCCCTGTTTTTGATATTCAGGAAGGACGAGCAACTCTGTAATTGTACCGAAATAATATCCGTCTGTAAGAATACGCAAGCAGCCAATCAGCGTTTCATTTTCATAAGCAGTAATATTGATTGTCTGAGACAATGCACACTGTGTTTTTTCAACATCATAATTGCCTTGCCATACTTGTTTGACGAACGCAATAAAGGTAAATGCGTCCAGTTTTTTATCATCTACTATATATTCCATCTTTCTGTCTCCATATTTCCTTTATTAAATTCGTGACGGAAATCTACCACGATAATCAACATATCAAAACCAATTTGCCTTTTCATCTCTAAATCGAGGTTGATCGCCATATTGATACGGATTATAGTTATTACGGTTGCAGCCAAATTCTTTTAAAGACTTAATTTTGTTATCATCCGTCCACTCTACAAGTGAAATGCCGTCAAATTCTTCTATGCTTCCAGAATTCATTTCATTTTTGAAGTACCATTCCACGATAGTCTGATTACCCTTATGGAAAAACTGCTTAATGTCCCAAATAAGGACTTTGCCTCGTGTATTCCACTCATCAAACCAGTGCTTAACAGTTTTTCGATCCTGATATTTTGGACTCCAGCTTTCTGTATAAACCACATCTTCTGTAAAAATATCATCTATACCTAAATCCTGCTGCTTCAGCCACATATCAAACCATAAACGGATAATGTTTTCTCTCTCATTCATTATTAAAAACCCCATCTCTATCTTTCTGCCCAAAAGTCTTGTAAAATACTGACCAACTCATTCGGATTATCTTTGTTGACTTCGTGACCGGAATCATCTACAATAACCAGCTTGCTGTTTTTCATTGCTTCGTGAAATCGCTTAGCACTCTCCATATTCGTTTTATCCTTTGCACCGCAGAGAATGAGAGCAGGACAACCAAGCATTGCAACCAACTCCATAAAATTGAGATTAGTCATTGAATTGCTCAAATGGATAAAATCCTTTTTACTTATTCCCATATTTTGAAATACAGATTTGGGCATAAACTTAAACACAAAGTTTTGGAGCTTCAGAAATCCTTTAGGTATTTCATACGGCGTTCCAATCAGGACAAGAGAGTTTATTTTCTCCGGATACTGAATAGCATAATTGAGCGCAAGCAATCCCCCAAGCGAAAGCCCGCAAAGATTCAGGCGATCTTCGTATGAATCACATAGTCTACTGAACACCTGATAAACTGTGTTATAGTCTAACTCCTTACCTTTTGCAAGCTCAAATAAATCAGGAGCAGAAGAAGAAATACCTTTCATATTCAATTCATTTTTAACGGTATTCCAAGCATTGCTACCTTGTCCCAAGCCGTGAATTAAAAGATTTTTCATAGCCAAATATCCTTGTTTTTCTTAACATTGACTCTCAAAGAGCAACCTTATTATATCACAGCATTGTGTCTTTTTCCACTTTGCTGTGATAGATATAGCCGCTTGATTTTTTGTAAAACCAAGCGGCTATGTAAACTTTTACTCTACAATTTTTTTGATTTCTATCCCATCCATCAGCCCCCTCATATAACAAATACGGTATTCTTCTAACACCACATTGTTTTCTGCAAGCAGATACTTAATTAAAAGTTCGCATTCTTCTTTAGTAAGAGCAGAGGGTATTTCCAAATCCAAGACAGCATTGAGTTTATCATTTTGGCATTTAAGTTTTTCTGCCTTTTCTTTGGCTTTATTTAATTTTTTGTCACGGGAACAGGCTTTAGCGATAACTTGAGACAGCATACTTTCAAGATCGCTTTCAAACAGTTCAATAGAATTGGAATCCTTCATTGGTATTTTACCTCCTTTATTTAATACCTATATTGTAAAAGCAAAGCGTTATCTCCACAAGGAATCCTCAGTTCTATTTTTGCTGACACAGCAGTTCAGAAAACTTACTATGTAAAGGCGGTATGAGATTGCTCCCATACCGCTAAAAGGTTATCTCTCGTAGGCTTTTTCTTTTGAAACGGGTACACTGTCGCCCTCATCAGGCGCACCGTCTACAAGCTCATTTTCCCGCTTATCCACATTAAGCAAGCCGTTTAAGACATTGAGCCGATTTGTTTTTTCGGTCAGTTCTTCTTCCTTGTCAAACGGTTTCTCAACCTCTGCTTTCGCAGTAGCAAATTGCTGTTCGAGGGTTGAAAGCTCCTGTTTTTTTGCCTCCAGCCGTTCAGGGAGTTTCTCAATGGCATTGTCGATTCGGGTAATATTGCCAATAGCGTCCGTACCTAAAGAGATGGAACGAGAGAGGCTGCCTTTGATTTTTACCTGATATGCTTTTTCAAAAGGCTCAAAAGAAAGCTCCAAGTCAAAGCCTCTGTACTTGCCGAGCGGAATAGGATCGGGCGAAGTCATTTCCTTGCAGGCGTCAATTATTCTTTGTCCGCCTTCCGCTTTTTCGGAATAAGAAACACCCTTAACCTCTATTCCTACGAAGGTATCGTCAAGAGGTTTCGGGTGCTCTTTTGCAAGTGATATATCCTTATCCAGTCCCGCAATCGTCTCTTTCGTCTGAGCGATTGTTTTCGGGTAGTATTTGATGATCTTGTCCTCCAACTCATATTTCTCAGAAAGATAGTTGGACTTCAAAAGGCGCAGCTTCTGCACCTGAATATCCAAGTCCATTTTCTCCTTGATGTGCGGATTATCCGCCGCAAGCATTTTGATTTCCGCATAGGAAAGTGCGGTAGCGTCTACATCTTCACAGGAACGCACGGGCGATTTGCTCGTCATAATCTGACTTGCGAACTTCTGTTTTCCCTCTACGAGCTGCCAGCAGTATGCGTCAAAAGTACCTTCCGTAACATATCGGTACAAACCGACCTTTGGGTTTTCATTACCTTGCCGCACCGTTCTTCCGGCTCTCTGTTCCAAATCAGCAGGTCGCCACGGACAGTCAAGATCGTGGGAAGCGATAATCTTATTCTGAACATTTGTGCCGGCACCCATTTTCTGCGTGCTGCCCATCAGGATTCGTACTTCACCACGGCGCACCTTTTTGAACAGTTCCTGCTTTTTAACTTCGGTATCCGCTTCGTGGATAAACTTGATTTCCGCTTCGGGAATACCACGCTCAATCAGTTTCTTTCTTATGTCTGTATAGACGGAAAATTCGCCTTCACCCTTTGGAGTAGAGAGGTCGCAAAAGAGAAGCTGCGTCAGCTTTTTATCGCTGCTTTCCTCCCATATGCGGAATACCTCATTTACGCAGGCGTTGACTTTGCTGTTTTCTTCATCGGGCAGCATTGGATTCATCATTCGCTGGTCAAGGGCGAGTTTTCGCCCGTCGTTTGTCACCTTGAGCATATTGTCAACGCTGGAATCAACACCACCACCTCTTATTCTTTCAGCTCGTTCACCGAGAGAAGCAACCATTTCTTTTTGCACCTGTGACGGCTTCACCGCAATATTATGGTACTCCACTTCCGGTACAGGAAGATTGAGCATATCCGCCGTTTTAATGTCAGCGACCTGCTTGAACATCGCCATCAGTTCGGGCAGGTTATTGAATTTTGCAAAGCGTGTTTTTGCTCGGTATCCCGTTCCTTCGGGGGTAAGTTCTACCGCCGTGACCGTCTCGCCGAAGCTCGAAGCCCAAGCGTCAAAGTGCTGCAAATCGTGTTCTTGCAGTGTCCTGTACTGCAAATATCGTTGAATGGTATAAAGTTCAACCATACTGTTTGAGATCGGCGTACCTGTCGCAAACACAACGCCACGCCCTCCGGTAATCTCATCAAGATAGCGGCACTTCATAAAGAGGTCTGAAGATTTCTGCGCTTCTGTCTGAGCGATACCGCCCACATTTCTCATTTTTGTGTAGAGATACAAATTTTTATAGTAGTGCGACTCATCAATAAAGAGACGGTCTACACCAAGTTCTTCAAAGGTTACCACATCATCCTTTCTTGATTGATCGTTCAGCTTTTGCAGCTTCGTTTGCAGGGAACGCTTGGTCTTTTCAAGCTGCTTGACCGAAAAACGGTCTCCACGGTTTCGCTTTATATCCGCAATCCCTTCGATAATATCGTCAAGCTGCTGTTGTAAAACAGCCCTCTGCCGTTCAATGCTTATCGGGATTTTTTCAAACTGCGAATGACCGATAATCACAGCGTCATAATCGCCCGTGGCAATCCTTCCGCAGAAGCGTTTTCGGTTTTTCATCTCAAAGTCTTTTTTGGTAGCGACCAAAATATTCGCCGCAGGATAAAGCTGTAAGAACTCTGCCGCCCACTGCTCCGTCAAATGATTCGGCACAACAAAGAGTGATTTATTGCAAAGTCCGAGCCGCTTGGATTCCATAGCGGCGGCAGTCATTTCATAGGTCTTGCCCGCACCTACGGCGTGTGCCAACAGGGTATTTCCTCCGTAAAGGATATGGGCAACCGCATTTTTCTGATGTTCCCTGAGTGTAATTTCAGGGTTTATGCCACTAAAAACAATGTGGCTTCCATCGTATTCACGGGGGCGAATTGAGTTGAACTTTTCGTTATACAGCCGCACCAGCTTTTCTCGCCTTTCCGGATCACGCCAAACCCAATCCTGAAAGCCTTGCTTGATAAGCTCCTGCTTTGACTGAGCGATAGCGGTTTCCTTTTTGTTCAGGACAGCTTTCTTTTTGCCGTCTGCGTCCTCGATATAATCGAAAACACGCACATCTTTCATATTGAGCGTTTCTTCGATAATCTTGTAGGCGTTTACTCGCTTTGTACCATAGGTGTTGTAGGCTTTCAGGTTGCCCCGGTCGTAAGATTTACCCTCCACATTCCATTCGCCCGTCAGTTTTGAATAGTGGACTTTGATGTTCCATCTCGCATAAACGGGTGTATCCAAAAACTCATACATAAACTGCTGTGCGATTTCTTCGGGCAGCCAAGTCGTGCCGAGCTGCACAAAAATCTCGCTGGCAGTCAGGTCTTTCGGCTGTACCTTTTCAAGCGCCTCTACATTGATTTTGTAATCTTCGGGGTAAACTTCTGCTGATTTTCTTGCCCAAGCAAGTTTCTGCCGCACATTGCCGGAAAGGTATTCGTCTGCCATCAGATATTTTTGCTCATCACTATTACCGTATCCGTACATCGGATTCAGGAAAATAACACCCTTTAATTCTTGATAAATTTCCTGTTCTGTCTTTCCGGTCAGTGAACACATATATTCCATATCCACCTGAGCCTTCTCGCCCATAGATATGGCAAGTGCTTCGCTGGCGGTATCCACCGAGGTAACAGGAATGTGCGGCTTGATCGTCCGCTTTGTAAACATATCCGCTTTGCGCTCCAGCTCACCATTTTCGTCCAGCACCTCCAGTGCAGAAAGCAGGGCAAAGGAACTATCCTGTGAAAAAGCGGACACATTCGCACGGGAGTTGATCAGTCCGTACTTCTTAGAGAAGGTATCGTAAAGTTTATTTAGCTTCTGCTGTTCTTTTTCAACTTCATAATCGGGATAGTCTGCGGTCTGCATTTCAATCAGGTTTCTAACGCAGTCACGGATCGCAATCATACCCTTAATACGGTTTTCTGCGGTGGCAGAAACATCGACGGGAGCCATACGGCTGTTTTCACGATAGTAGATTTTATCGTCCACAACCGTATAGGAAAAGTTGCGGACTTCGGGATCGGCAGGAATGGAGTTATCTTCTTCGGTCAGTTCCTCGTCCACCTCATAATCGGTGATCTCTGCGTGGATATTGGAAATGGCTTCTTCCAAAAGCTCGGCAAGGTCAGCGTTTTCATAGGGAACAACGGTATCTTCCTCGCCGAATCTGCCAGACACGGTTTTCCATTCTCCCAGTACCATTTCAGGGTGATCAACAAAGTAAGCGTTCATCTTCACGCCGTTTTCGTCGGTGTTCAGGTGTACCCAGTCCGGCTCAAGGTCAATAAGTCTGTCACGCTTCTGTAATATCAAAATATCCGAGACAACCTCTGTTCCGGCATTGCCCTTAAAGGTGTTGTTGGGCAGTCGGATTGCGCCGAGAAGATCGGCTCGCTGTGCGATATACTTTCGTACAGCAGGACTCTCTTTATCCATTGTGCCTTTGCTCGTGATGAGTGCCATTACGCCACCCGGTCTGAGCTTATCTAAGGATTTCGCAAAAAAGTAGTCGTGAATTAAAAAGTTATGCTTGTTATACCTCCTGTCATTGACTCGAATATCGCCGAACGGCACATTGCCAATGACAGCGTCAAAGAAGCTGTCGGGAATATTGGCTTCTTCAAACGGCTGTGCCGCAATCGAGGTTTTCTGATAGAGCTGCTGTGCGATACCCGCCGAAATTTTGTCGATCTCAACGCCGTAGATTTTGCTGTCCTGCATAGACTGGGGCAGCATACCGATAAAGTTTCCAATTCCACAGGAAGGCTCCAAGATGTTGCCCTCACGGAATCCCATCTGTTCCATTGCCTTGTAAATTGAGGAAATGACGACAGGCGGGGTGTAGAAAGCGGTCAGCGTGCTTGCTCTTGCGCTCTCGTACTCATCAGGGGAAAGGGCAGTGTAAAGCTCGATAAACTCATCAGCCCACGAGGAATTGTTCTCGTCAAAGGCTTCTGGAATACCGCCCCAACCGACATATTGCGAAAGAATTTCCTGTTCTTCGGGTGTAGCAAAGCGATTCTCAAACTCACATTCCTTCAGTACACGGATTGCTTCCATATTCCTGCGGAAGCGTTCTTTTTTGCCTGCCTCCCGCACTTCGTGGGAAGCAAGATCAAAAGTATGCCGTTCAGACAATGGGATTTCGGGGTGCAAATCAAAAGTCTGTACCCGTGAGCGTTTAGGTTGGACAAAAGCTGGTGTTAATGGTGCAGCTTCTTTTTGTTCAGGCTCAGGCTGTCCGGTTGTTTCCTTTTCGGAAACAGACTTTTTCACCTGTTCCAAATAGTCATTTGCCTGCCACTCGCTCTTAAATTCCTCGCTGACACCCTCGTCGTCGATATAGATTGCTTCCGTCAAATCGTCCCAAATGGCGTATCCTTCATCGGTTTCAATAACGAAAAATCTTTCATCAGGCGGGAGTGCGTTTTCCGTCTTGTCCTTTTCAAGATAGGGCGAATCAATGATTTCTATGCCTTGCGGCGGTGGGTCAAGATGCTCTGCAAACTCCCTTGATATGGTATTGCCTTCCTTGTCTTTATAGAAAACCACCTTGAAAGGCACACCGTAATATGTTTCCTCTCTTATGTCGCTTGCGAAATGATAGGGGCTTGTGTACTCAATACTTTCACGGACTGTCCCATCCGTATGAAGATAGTCGATCCTGCCGACTGGCTGCGACTGTACCGGATCTTCCTTGTTGCTTGATACAATGTTGCGGGTGTTTCGCTCTCCGTTTTCGGTGGCAGAAACCGCCACATCAAAGCCACGGTCAAGCAGCATATTGATATAGGTTTCCAAGCGGTTTGCTGGAAAACCACACATTTGAGTTCGCTGATTGTTTCCAATAAAGCGAGAAGTCAGATTCAGTTCTAACGCTTCGCTGACGATTTGTGCGTCCGCTCCATAAGCTTCAAAGAAATCGCCCACCTGATACAGCACCAGACTGTCAGGATTTTCTTCCTTAATCTCACCGTATTCACGGTAAGCGTCTGTAAAACGGTTGCTGCGCTCGTTTTGCTGAACAAGCTGCATAAAGTTATCTTTGCTCTCCAAGCGTGGCTGCGGGTTTTGCTCCGAGCGATCCATCAGCTCGACATTCCAGTCATCTACCCGTGTGATTTCAAACGGCTTGCCGTCCAAATACACTCTGTCACCCACTTGATAAGAAGCGGCAAACAAAGACTTTTGCTGTTCCTGCTCTGCCGCCTGCTCTATCCTTGCCACTACATCTTCGGGCAGTCCGTCCACATAGTAGTGAATTTCACCTTCATCGCTGATATGGGCAATCGTTTGGTAATCGCCGCTTTCCTCAACAGCTCTGTTCCAGACGGTAAGACCGTTACCGAGATAGCCCATACCAATGTCAAAGGCAGGCACTTCATCTGTTTTTTCTTCGGGCGGTAACTCCTTAACCTTCAGGTGATCGTTCGTCGGGTTTTCCTGTACCTTGCGGTCGAACTCTGCTCTGTCCATCTCCTTTTGGAATAATGGAAATTGGACATCGTGAAGTACAACACGGTCATCGTTAAAGGAAAGGATTTCATATTCATCTGCACCCATATATACAGTGTCGCCAAGATGATAGGCATACTGTGCTTCCTGTTCCGGCTCGCTTGCAGCCGTTTGTACAGTTTCCTGTTGCGGCGGAGCAGAGGAGAGGATTTCACGGTTTCTCTGTTCTTCGGCAAGTTCAGCCCGACGCTCCTCCTGCTTTTCGAGCCACTGCGGATAAATCTCTTTTTCTTTCGGGTTGAGATAACGGTCAAGGCGTATCAATTCTTTGATTCGCTTTTCCACCTGATTCCAATTCAGCCTGATATGAGGCTTGTCATCACCGATACCTTTAGAAATCAAAATACCTTTTCCGTCGTGCTGTTCGTCAATCCCTGTACCTGTAATTACAGGATAGGAGCCGCCCCAACCATATTCGTCCTTTAGAAAATCAACATTTTCCTTTGCCGACAGGCTTTTTTCAAACTGTTCAAAGATACGGAACTTTCCCTCAGATACGCCGCTGCCACGAGTGAGAACAGCGTCTATGATTTCCTGTGAAAAAGAAAAAGCAGAGGTTTTTTCCTCTGCCTGCGTTTCCATAAAGTTCAGTTGCCCGTCTATCGACGGAAGCGGCTTCATTGTATCCTGTAACTCACCGAGAAGCCGCATTGCTTCAAAGTGCTGTGCGATCACACCCCAATCATAGAAACTCTGTTTTGTACGGGACAGGTAACTGCCTTCCCAAAGCTGAAGCACATTCTGCCAAGTTTTGTACCCGACTCGCCGCCCGTCGCTCAAAATCACTTCGGTATAATCATTGTTGAAAATACCTTTGACATATTCAGTACGGGCAGCGTTATCGGGATTGCTTTCATAGAAAACACGAATTTCGTCTTTTGAGGCTTTCAAGTGAGGTGTTATGCCGAGGATTTCACGGATTGTATCATCTCCTCCAAAAAACGGCAGACTTTTGTCCTCGTGTGCCCGGTCATAATAATCTAAGCGAAGATGACCTCCGCTTTCACGATCTCCTGTACTCTGTTCCTCAAGTTGTTCATTCCCTGTACCCACTTCATCATATCCGCCGCTTTCAGGCTCTCTGTCAAGCCCTCCTGCACCGCCATCTGCTTCATCAGGGTTTCTTCCAGTTTCATCGCTGTCTGTTCTACTTCCGCCAAATGCTCCGTCAGGGTGCAGCTCGTCAGAAGATTGTAGTACCGGATTTTGTGGTGTTCCTTGAGAAACTTCCGTCTCATCTGAGCGTACCTGCCCAGAGTCACTTCCGGCTGGTTGGGCATTGTCAGGTCGGGAAGATTGTAATCGCCCTGCATTGTGTATGTCAGCTCGTTCATTTTCAAAGCTCCTTTCGCTTGTATTTTCAGCTTTATTGTAATCGGATTGTCCTCTATCTGCAATTATGCGATTTTTTCTGTCGAGGGCAAGAATGGTGCGGGAGATTTCTCCAAGTCCCATTTCCGCAATATCACTCGACGCAATACCGAGGGCATTTAAAGCTTCCGGCGTATTGAAATTCGTGATAACGGAGAAATCCTCCGTTTCAAAATATGGCTCGGTATCTATCCCAAGCCTTGTCATCATCATATATGCCACGCTGTTCGTTACCGCTTTCCTATACATAGAGGTAATCATATCCTCTGAAAGACCGTAGAGGAAGCTGTCATCTGCGGCGTACATCAGATCGCTCAAATAGTCGGGGATATTATCCTCCACGGCGTTTTTAGCAGCACTCATCACTGCGTCCGCAAGGCTGTCCCTGTTTTCCAGATCGCCGAAGGTATTTTCAAGGGTTTCGATCACATCGTCCGTATATTCCGGCTTCATATCCCAAATCGGAACGGGACGGGAATAGCGGCTTTCGTGAGTGTCGGAAATATCAAAGTAATGGATTAAGCGCTGTCTGCTTCGCTCGGCGTCCTCAAATACAGCGATACCCTTTGCGCCACGGTTTACCCAACGCCCGAATTTATCATTCCAACGCTCGATTTCCAAAACCGCCGTTGCGTCCGGTCTTTGGGCGTAAATAAGAAGCTGCTCATCAAAGCGCAGCCTGTAATTTCGGCAGGCACAGCGTAAAAAGGCTTGCCAGTTCTGCACATCAGAAACAACAGCGTGTGCGGTACGACGGTACATTTCAGAAATCAGGTCGTACTTTCGTGCCATCGGTTATACACCTCCTATCTTTCATAGTCTTTTTGTTTCGGCTTTACTGGAATACCACTTTTGTCATAGCTTTTCGGATCGGCGGCAGGTGTGTCCCAACCAAACATTGAGCCTGCTTTCATTGCCTCTTTCTGATCTTTCGTCAAACCGAGCTTTTCGTTCATATCGTTTACAAGGGCGTTTGTTTCACTGGGTTTACCGCCCTGAATATCCGTGCGGTAAAATCCGCTTTCGCCCTTTCTGACAATGCCAACGCAGTTTTCCGTCTGCACGAACACATAGCATTGTTCCGGCAGAGAGGAACGAAGGGGAATAACGGTATTTCCGTTCTGCTCCATTCGCTCGGCAAACTCACAGATGTGATAGAGATTGCTGCCAACCTCCAAGTGATAATCGTCTATATATCGGCAGGTACGGTCAAGCTGTTCACCGTCGCTTAAAGTAATGCGGATTTTATCTCCATCGGGAATTTTAAATTTTTCCTTATAATCCGGCGTGATAAAGCGGATTCCACGGTTTGCTTTTTCCATATGGCGGTCGAGCCATTCCCTCACAAAGCAATAGCAGTAAAAATTGTAATCACCACGAGTAGGGTTGCAGCGTATAAGAAATGCGTGTTTTTCTGTATCCGCACGAAATCCATACTCGGTGGTGTAACTGCCTTCAAAAGCGCTGTCCGGACGACTTTTCGCATACTGTGACATATCGGTGCGGCTTTTTAACAGCCCATAATCTTCAGAACGCAAAGCATTGATAACCTCGTCCAGCTCGTTTTTGAACTGGTCTGTTTTTAAATCACGCCTGTGGTCAAACCAAGAAGTAAAAAACTCATTGCCGCCTGAGCCAAAATCGCCTCGCAAATGCCCTATGCAACCCGTCTGTCCCTCTATCTGTGTGCTTTGTGCGTAAGTATATTTTTGTTCGTCCATATAAAGCGGTCGGATTTTCATTTTCTCACCTCGCTTGTTCTTTTGCTGTTCTTTGTTTCGGTATGTGGAAGCCATAAACTGCCGCAATTTCATCTCCAAGCCGTTTTGTTACCTTCGTTATATCTGCCCGTGTAGCTTTTCCAAAATAGATTTTTTCCTGCAATCGTTCCATCTGTTCCGGTGAAACAGTATCCTTAAATACACGGTATAGGTAATGATTTGTCCCATCGTGATGAACAGCGTCAGCACGAAGATCGCCGTACTTATCCACATACCACTCTGTCATATCCGTATCGGAATACAGGCAGTCCTTGATGTTGCCGGAATCAATCATCTTATAGCCCATAACTCTGCCATTCCATCTGCCGATGTCGCCGATGACGATAATCGGCTGAGATAGCTGAATATTGAGATTTGCCCGTTCATCGGAAAGATATTCGCCATTGGTTTCAACCATATATTCGTACAGCTTGTGTTCATCATTTGGATCTCCGTCAATTTCATTGATTTCAAGGAAATCCTTATATCCGTCACGCCAATCATCAGGGTTGAGATTCATATCGCTCCAGATAATATGCCTATTCTCCGTTCTGTTCTGACTGCTGCTCATCATCAGCACCTCCCAAATAGGAAAAGAGCCTGTTTTTGGTGATCTGCTCCTGAAGCTCTGTGATAACCGTCATATCAGAGACGGATATATCGGGGATTTTCAAAATACTTTGCAGGCTCAGCGCCTTCAAATCCTTTTCAGTTTTGCAGCCAGAATCGTAGAGTTTCGCAAGCACCTTTACTTTCTGCTGCAAAGCGGTATTTGTACTTTTTTTCGCTGCCATTTCTTTTACCTCCTGTCTTAGCTCTTAGCGTAGTCGGAATAGACACGCTGCATTTTATGCCTTGCTCTGCGCACTTCGGGGGAACAGCCAAGTTCAGGGTATTTTGCCTGAATTTTTTGTCGTGTCCTTCGGATACTCTCAAAACAAGGGATACCGTAAGCCTTGTAATTGCTCATCACATCTTCAAAGCTGAAATCTGCGATACCGTAAGTATCATAGATACACGCTTTGCTTATGAGCAGATATAGCTTCATATCATCGTTTCGTGCTTCGGGGTGTTCCTTTAAAACCGCAAGCACCCTGTTTTCCACAGTTTCAAGTTTTTTCATCTAAGCCTCCTAAATATAGAAAAAGGGGCGAAGTATTTAAACTCCGCCCCCCCGTAGAAGTTCTTACTTTTTCTTTCTGTTACGGATCTGCAAAAAGATAAAGCCGCCTACGATAAAGGCGACCAAAGCAATTCCAATAATAGCTTTCAGTTCCATCAGTTATCCTCCTTTTTCTTCTTTTTCTTAAAGCCGAAAATACCACAAGCAGCTATGCCTGCCACCGACACGCCTGCAAGGGCAAGCCAAAGACCGAGCTTGCTGTCATCTCCGGTTTTCGGTGTATCCCTCAGCTCATTGTGCATTTCTACAACTGTGGTAGAGCCTGTCTGCACCGCAGCTTCTTTATCGGCTGGCAGGATATACATAGCGGAAGCGGAATTGTTTACTTCGGAAATCTTGTACTCGCCGATACGCAGTCCTTCAATGAAGATTTCACCCTTTTCGTCTGTTTCAAGGGTGACATCATAGCCGTTTGCTCCGGTAATGCGGAAAGCAAAGCCTTCCACTTTTCCGTCGGACGATGTTTTCACGATTTTCAGATTCCCACGCATAGGTTCATTTGCAAAACCTTTGCCCTCTGTATTTTCGACCTGATAGGTCTTTCCGTCGGTGTCAATAAACACATCATACACGCTTTCGTCCAGCGTGAAGCCCTCCGGTGCTTTTGTCTCTTTCACAAAATAGCGTCCATAGAGCAGATCGTTCATTTCATACTGTCCGATTTCCTTTTCGGTCAGCGTACCGATCAGCTCGTCCTCACTGTCAAGCTCGCCGTTGTCATTGGAATCCTTGTAGACTTCAAAAACAGCGCCTGCCAGTTTGGTATCTGTATATTCAGCGTCCACCTTTGTCAAAGCGATATTTCCACGGATAAGCTCATTGGCGATTTCAATCTCAACAATCTGCCCGTTTTCCGAAATGTTTACATCATAGACGGTTTCATCAAGCACGAATCCGGTCGGCTGCTCGATTTCACGGATATACCAGTTTCCGTAAGGCACATTCTCAAAGGAGAAGCTGCCATCGTCGCCGGATACGGCGGTCATCAGGGCATTTTCTTTGGTAAATTCCACATCATCGCTTTTAAACAGACCAATGAGCGCACCGCCAAGTCCTTCGCCGTTTTCGTCAACCTTCTTACCTGATACAGAGCCGTAGATCAGCTTATTTTCCATCGGCTCACCATTATTCACTGCAATCGCTACCGTTGCAGTTTCCTGTCCCGCATATTCAAATACAACGGGATATTTTTCACCGCTAAGCTGATAATGCTCGTCTGTCGCAAGCTCCTTTACATAATAGCTGCCCAAAGGCAGATCAGTTTTAACGGTCGCCTTGCCGTTTTCATCAAGCGTGATGATTTCGATCAGACCGTCTTTCGGGATGGAAGTACCACTTGCGGATACGAGTTCCTCATCGGCAAACAAGCCAAAGCTGATATTTTTGATTTCGCCATTATTGCCGATACCAAACAGCTCGTTTGTTTCCAGCGCTTTTTCAAGGCTTACTTCAACCTTCTGTCTTTCATTGACAAAGGAAGTCGCCGTTTCGGTTACGGCTACATTTTGTCCGGCGTAAATAAGTTCTACGGTATGGACTTCATCGCTTAATACCATTCCGTAGCCTGCCTTAACCTCTTTTACCTCGTATTTTCCGAGGTAGAGTTCCTTGCTCTCAGCAAAACCCATTTCATCGGTTGTAACCGTATCGACCAGCTCGCCCTTACTGTATCTCAGCGTACCGTCAGGCGTTACCACATCTTCAGCGGCACGGATTTCATAGACAGTATCGGGAAGCCCCTGTGTTTCATAGATCGGTTGATAGATAACGGGAAGTTCCTGCCCGTTTTCATCTGTTCCGCCGCTTACTGAGACACCGAAGAATACCTCGCCTGTCTTTTCAATACTAATCGTGCCTTTCTGCGGCATATTGGTCTTTTCGACTTTTATCACTGTTACCCCGCTTTCCTCAGAAGAATTTTCTTCCTCTACATCAAAATAGACGGGTGTGGAATCAAGAACATATCCATAAGGACTCTGTACCTCAACGATAGAGTAGCCCTGACCGTATGGCAGCTTTTCCGGCGTTACGAGCGAGCCGTTAGCGTCGGTATAGAAAGTGTCAACCGTTGTCGGGGTGGGATAGGTAAATTCCATCGTGATGAGATTGCCGGATGGATCATAAATCTGGAAGCCTGCGCCCGCATAGGGAATTGTCTTGCCCGTTTCTGCGTCCACCTTTACCACTTGGATATAACTTTCAAAATTTCTGTTGTTAATCAGATAGCGGTAGGTCTGAGCGTCTTTTGCGATGAACACATCAAAATCGTCAATCAATTCTCTGCCTTCCCAACCGGACACCTGATGGACGGTATATGTGCCGTAAGGCATATCCTTTGTCTGTGCAAAGCCGTTCTCGTCGCAGGTCAGAGTATCACGCTCAGATTCCTTTGCGTTTTCAAAAGAGCCTGCGGATTTGAGATACACTTCAAAAACAGCGCCTTCTTCGGGCGTTTCAATCTGTGTTTCGCCATCGTCTGTATGTTTGATAATGGCGATATTGCCCTTGATAACCTGTTCATTTACATCATTTGCGGTCTGATTATGCTCAATGGTATAAAGCTCCGGTTCTGCGCCGACCTTGTGGATGGTCGGATCGAGCAAATAGCCTTCGCTCGGCTCAAGTTCCTTAATTGTCCAATCCGAATCACAAATATATTCTTTTGTGGTGAATTGTCCATTTTCATCAGTGTAGTATTCGTCAATAAGCTGTTCACCCTTGAAAATCCCGTATTTTGCGCCTGCAAGGGAGGCGTTGCCCTGAGCCGTTCCTGTTTCAGCGTCGCTCTTGGTAACGGTAACTGTAAACTTTTTCAGGACATTGGTAAAATTGCGGGTAGTGACCTCATTCCACTTAACGGGTGCGGTCTGATCTTCGGGAATGACATAACGGATTGCAGTATCCACTTCCTCGATGGTGTACGGCGTTGTGCCGCTTATCAGCACATCTTCAAAGGTCGCCACACCGTTTTTATCCGTAACAGCATACTCATCAACAGCAATGCCGGAGAGCGATGTGCCGTAAAGGTGGAAGGTCACGCCCTCATTGAAGTTATCCTCCGAGGATTTAATAACCTCAATGTCTCCACGCTTCAGCGTATTATTGAAATTAACGGTTGCAACCTGCCCCGCAACAACGGTTACACGGCGTGTTTCCTGCGGCTCATATCTGTCATATTCCTGCTCAGTAACGGTATATACCCCCGGCATTAGGTTATCCACCTGAATCTGTCCGCCGTTTTCGGTTTTAACCGTTTTATCAATACCGTTTCCCTGAATACGGAAAGAGATACCGTCCACTTTTCCGTCCTCACTGGTTTTTATGATTTTCGCTGAGCCATAGGATACCTTCAACTTGAGGAATCCCTTGACCGGATCGTTGACAGTCTGAGCGTAAGTTACGGTATCCTGCACACCGCCGTCCGGCCCGTAGATACCGTCTGTCCAAGTGATAACGCCTTTTCTTTGAGCCGTTTTTTCAGCAGTAATTGTCAACCCATCACTCGGCGCTTTATCGGAGGTGATTGTCAGCTTATTTCCGCTTACGGAAAAGTTGACATCTGAATCGTTTGACGAAAACTTATATCCCGAAAGGACATTGTTCGTGTCCGTCAGCGTAACGGTGTATTTAGAGCCGTCCCATTCAAGCTCAATTTCCTTTGCGCCTCCCGGCGTTTTGGAAAGGAAGCTCGGCAGCTTGGAATGTTTCTGAACACTCGCCGCCATTGAATTGTAGTAGCTCATAATTTTGTTATAGAGGGGGTGGTTGGTACTGATCTGATCCAGAACAGCGTTTTTACCGCCTGTGCTAACCTTATTAAAGTTCTCATCACGCTCGCCGATAACTGTTTCCCAAATGAGAAGCTGTGTTGCGACTGCGTGCGCCAGTTTATCTCCGCCCTCGTTCTGAGAACGCCACGATGTTGAGATTGTTCCCGTATAGCCATACTGGAAAATACGACCGATGAACAGCTTAATATCGTCAGGCGAAATAGTGCTGTTATAGGACGACGGGTAGTTGTCCCAAAAATCCTCGCCCTTTTTTGTAAAACTGTCTCCGGTTTCCTGCGGGACGCCGATCTCGATGCAGTAGCAAATATTTCCGGTATAGGAACCCATTGCTCGAACGGTTGTGTAACGGGAAGTTCCTGTTTTCCAGCCATTCATTAGAGTAAGGCTGCTGTGTCCCCATTCTGCGTTGTAATTCGAGTCGCCATCACGGGGGAACGAGATAAGATATACATCGTCGGTTTCCTCTGCGGCATAAGCGGTTGTACCAATTCCCACAAGGGAAGTCACGCACATCAGCGCCGCAAGAAACAACGACATAATGCGCTTTAGTTTCTTAATTTTCATTTAAAATCCTCCCTGAAAATGAAAAAACGCACCGTTTTTTTCGGTGCGTTCTCAAAATGAAATATTGAAATTAGGCATAGCCGATATAAATGTCATAGATTCCGTCGGAAACTTCTTCCGCCCAAATCCATACGGCTGTGATTTCTCCGTCAGCTTTGTACCGATTCAAGCGGCTGTGAATATCTCTTTTAAGATATTTACAATGCGCTCCGGCACGGATCGGATTATCCCAACAGTAAACCGCCTCGCTGTCCAACTGAAGTCCAACGCTTTGAGCGTAATCCTTCGCAAAGGAAATCCAGTAATCAATGTCGAAGTCGATTTCCGCTTCGCTTGTCGTTTCCTCTGTTTCAGTCGGTATAGGCTTTTCACTTTCTTCGGGAATATCCGGCTGTGGTTTTGATACGGATTGCTCGGTCTTATCCGCTTCGTTGAGCTGTGTGGCGGGCTGTACCGCCTGCTCGGTTTCAGAAACAGTCTGAGGCTGTTCGGAGTTGACCGTTTTCTTTTCCGTTGTTTCTTCCTGCTTTTCAGGCTCTGATTCCTGTACGGCTTCAGGCGTTGTTTCAACCTCTTTTTTCTCATTTCCCACAGGCATTTCCGATTCGGTTGAGCTTTGACTACTCTCCGAAGAAGAAAACGGCTGCGGCTTATCTTCATTTGACGGGGTATTGTTGCAGCCTGCAAGCACAATCAGTAAAAGAGCCACTGAAAAAGCAAGCAATATTAATTTAGTTTTCATTACGCTTCACTCCTTTTTCTGCCGCTATTTTAATGCGAAACAGCGTTTCAGACAAAGGTGCGAACGGGACGGTTAATCTTAAATCATAAAACATCCCTCCTGTATTTTGGAATTGTGCGTTTCCCTGAGATAGATTGAACTAAGTGAGATAGATTCAATTAAGTGAGATAGATATATCTTTCGGATAGTCAGGTAGTATCAGGGGTTGGAGTGTGAGGAAGGGGAAGCAGAAAACGCACGCTGCCTTACCTGCTGTCACGCTCGGCACGGTTACGCAAGAACTTGTTGTAATGCTCCAGCGCCTTGCAGACATACTCCTCCGTTTGATTTATGGGAATATTCTTCGGGATCAGACTCCGCACTTTATCCCCACGCAAAACAATCTTCTCACGCTGATTTGGCTTTTCCTCACTCATAATCGCAGAGATCGCCTCTGTGGTCAGCTTGCCTTCCTCAAAAAACTTTCGCATACGAATTGCCTGATCGTGGGACGGGGTACAGTCGTTTATGTCGATTTCGTCCACCAAATCCCTTTGGCAATCCTCATTCAGATAGGACAGCTCCACGGCGGGGCGCATTTTGATTCTGCCCTCGTCTACAAATTCAAGCAGCTCAGGTACAAGGTTTGTAAGGCGCACATAACGCTGGATTTGTGTTTGACTCTCGCCACTTTGAGCCGCAAGTTCTTCTCTTGAAAAATTTTGTCCCACTGGGACTAAATTTTCTTTTCTTGGTCTGCCTGCCTGTCTTTTCATTGCGTCAAGCCGCATTTTGTATGCGTAGGCTTTTTCCGAGGGAAGTATCTGCGACCTTTGAAAATTGCTTTCTACCATTAAAATCGTAGCTTCGTCACGGTCGAGGTCTACCACCTCACAGCGCAGCGTTTCAAATCCGGCAAGCTCACAAGCCTTTTTTCGCCTGTGTCCTGAGATAAGCTCATATCTGCCGTCCTCCTTCTGTCTTACGGTAGCAGGAGTAATCACACCACGCTCTTTGATACTCTCCACGAGTTGAAACATATCCTCATCTTCCCGCACCTTAAACGGGTGGTCGGGGAAATCGTCGATTTCATCAAGCGGAATATCTCTGATTTTGGAAAGTTTCGCTTCATCTCGTTCCTCCTGTGAGGAGAACAGCTCATCGAGCGTGTTCGTGGGCAGCGTGAAATCGCTCTTTCTGCCTGCCATCGGCTAACACCTCCTTTGTGAAGTTGGTGTAAGCCTTAGACACCGGACTGTTTGGCTCATAGGCGTAAATACTTGTTCCTTTTGAGGACACCTCTGCGGCTTTTATAGCAACCGGAATCGTTGATTTATATATCCTGATATGGCTGCCAAAATTGTTCCTGAGTGCCTCTATTGTGCTTTTAGCAAGATTAGTCCTTCCGTCCACAAGCGTCAGAAGAATACCGTCGATTTTCAAATCGGCGTTTGTGTGTTTCCTTACCTTTGCAATCGTCCCCAAAAGCTGCGTCATTCCTTTAGCGGGAAGATACTGCGCCTGAACGGGGATAATCACGCTGTCTGCCGCCGTAAGTGCGTTAAAGGTAATCATACCCAAGCTCGGCATACAATCAATGAGAACATAATCGTACTTGTCTTTTACAAGACTCAGGTAGTTCTTCAAAACACGCTCTCGGCTCATAGCGGTAACAAGCGTCATCTCCAGTGAGGACAAACTTAAATTTGAGGGTACAAGATCAACCTGTTCAGCGTGATGCAGAATACCGTCAAAGGGATTTTGTTCCTGCTCCGATATGATTGTTTGGAGCTTCTCCGTCAGAGTTACGGAAAGGTTGTCTGTATCTTGCCAGCCGAGACAGGTCGTTAAATCTCCCTGTGGATCGGCGTCAATCAAAAGCACCTTTTTTCCTTGCATAGCAAGTCCAATGCCTAAATTGACTGTGGTTGTGGTCTTGCCTACGCCACCTTTCTGATTACATATGGCTATCGTCTTGCAGTTTGACATCTCCGGCTTTACCTCCTTTCATAGATTTCACAGCCGACTTTATAAAAGACGGCTATGTAAAAACCGCAGTATTTGTTCTCAACACCCCCTGCGGAAAGCGATTCGCTCTGTGCGGGAAGCACTAAGGTTACGGTTTGCGAAACCGTATCATAGGAATCTCACCTCTGCCGGGTACTCCGCCAGCTCCGTAGAGAAGTATCATTATCATTCTGACTGTCATTGCCATTTCAGTAGCAAGCTGAATTTCAGGTCGGGGATTCTCGCTCGTTCTCCATATATCGCAATAGGAAAAGTCAAGGCGTACCCACCTTCGGGCTATTCATCAGAACTAATGTCCTTAGCGCCTGTCTATTCAATTTTCAAGTTACAATGAAGGGGGAACTTCTTGTTTTGGAATTAACCCCTTCACTTATTTGGAATTGAGGTGCCAAAACGCACCCTATTTTTGAAAAAATTTTTGAAAAAAATTTTTTTGACCTTGAAAATTGCCCTAAAACGCAAAAAAGCCGCCTGCCTCTCCGTAGAGAGACAAGCGGCATAACTTTGTGGCTATTTAGTTGTATTGGACAGTAAACCGTTTCTTTTTTGCTTTTGTAAATTTAATAAGGACATCGTCTACTGCGTCCGTATATCTGCCTTGTTCTATAAGGTTATTTTTAAGGGCGATCAAGGCTTGTAAAACTTTTCTGTACTCATCATCATTAAGATAGAGATGAAATTGCTGCTTCTTCATTCAAATGCCTCCTTTATTTCTCCATTCAAAAAATCTCTGCCGGATAAACGCTATATCCTCATCTTCATTCGAGGTTATGAAAATGTGCAAACTACGAAATGCCTTTTTCACTTTTACTGCAAAGTCTGCTTCGTTACCATTTAAGGTATACGGGATTTTTATCAGTTTGATCTCCCGCTTCCGACACAGGTGCGATTTCAGTATTTCTATTTTCTCCGTCCGGCTGACAGTCTCAATCGCTGCTTTTTCTTCAGGTAAATACATTTCAAGCGGTATGCCGATAATCTTATCTGTATCTGTCTGTACCTTTATATGCTTCGTCGCTGCATAATACATAACTGCCAGCTTTGGAAAAACCGTCAGATAATCTTTTTCGCACACCTTACAACCTTTTTCTTCAATCGTTCTTTCTGAAACTTTTGCTTTCCAAGAATGTCCGAGTGAACATTTCCACCATACACTCCGCATTGAATTTCTGGATATTTTATTTGGGGAAATGCCTTTGTTTTTTTCATAATCCCATTCCGAAAGAAGATGTGCGTCCGTCGTTGCTAAATCATTATACCCTGTCATAACTGTGCGATCCGCACAGACGGGACATACTGTGCCTTTTATCCGTGCATATACAACGGACTGCCACTCATATCCGCACTCTCTGCACTTCCACCAAACATTCCTACGAGATTTCTCGTTTACCATATCAGGAGTAAGCGGCAAATTCCGGTCTGACCATTCCTGTGCAAGCTGAGGGTGGGTTGTAGCAAAGTCATTAAATCCTTTCAGCAGAGTTTGACCGCTACAATAAGGACATTGGCTTCCGCCTGAACGAGTTGAAATGAGTGTATTCCATTCGTGTCCTTTACTGCACCTCCACCAGACCTTTCGATTCGCAAAAGCAGTAACCATATCAGGCTTTAGCGGATAATTCCTTTCAGACCACTCAGAAGCGATTTCAGGGCGCTGTGAGGCAAGGTCATTAAATCCCACTAAGATTTTATTATGAGAGCAATATGGGCAGCCTGTACCGCTTATCGCCCTACTCTTAACCATTGCCGTCCACTCGTGACCATATTTATCTTGCCAAATCACTTTCTTATGAGAGCCTATTGTTACCATTGTCGGCTTTAGCGGATCGTTCTTACTCGACCATTCATCAGCCAGTTCCGGTTTCAGCGTTGCCAAATCATTGATACCCTCTATAACTCTTGATCCTGAACAGATAGGACAATTCTCGCCTTTTGAACGAGCCTTAACGCTTGTCTGCCATTCGTGACCGCAAGCGCCCTTCCACCAAACTACTTTGTTTGAGCCGTATGTAATCTTATCCGGTGTAAGCGGCAGATTTTTATTCGACCATTCCGAAATAAGCTCAGGGTGTACCTCTGATAAAAGATTAACCATATCAAATCCTCTCCTTCCTTTGCTTTTATTATATGAAGAAAAGGTACTTGTCCCAAGTTTGCGAATAAGCGTGTAAAAAAATCCCTTTGAGAAAGGTTGTTCCTCTCTCAAAGGGTAATTAAACTTTTACTTAGAATTATCCTTTTTTATAACTAAGTTGTAGTTGCTATCATAATGCAGTCCAAGTTCTCTACACATTCTATCATTCACCTTATCTAATGCTTTCTTATATTCTGCATACTGCGGAGATAGAGCCATCAAGTTAGGAATGAATATATCGTTATATCCTTTATCTTGGAACTCTTTCTGCATTTTTCTCTGTGCAACAAACGACGGGTGATATTTCATAATGCCAGTTTTTATTTTAGCACCCTTCAATACGATTTCTTTTAATCTTTCATATTCGCTTTCACTCATATCACGATAATAGGCAATCATTTCCTCTGCGGTTCTTGTTTCTTGAACAATCCCGTACGCCATCTTCACACCTAATCCCATAATAAAAGGAACTTTCAATGTTGTATTATCACAATACTCCAAGATATTCCGTAAGGCTTGCTTCTGCTCCGGAGTCTTTAACCTTACATTAAGAAATGGTTTGAAATGATCTTTTAAATATTCTCCCCATTCTTTTCCCGGTAACAAAGACTCAATCGCATTTTCAACTGTTTGATAATCAAGTAACTCATTTGCTTTGTCCGCATTACCATCATCTATAAATTGCTTCAAAGCTTCGAGTTCTGAGTCTTGTAAAACTTTTTCCTGCAATTTTTCTTGATAAATACGAAGAAGAATGCTTTTATCGCCAGTTTTCAAAAGGCTCTGTATGTCTTTAATCCCAATACCGAGTTTTCTATATACTGAAATCTTTTTTAAAGTTTCAACATCTTGTGCAGAGTAGTTACGATAACCATTGCTATCTTTATCTACTGACAACAATCCTTTTTCTTCATAATACTTAACTGCACGCTTAGTCATTCCGACTTCATTTATAATCTCATTCAATAACATCGGATACACCTCCTTGTGATGATAGTATAAGCGTGTACGCTGCGTACAGGTCAAGAGTTTTTTCGTATTTCTTCTAAAAATGGGCAATCCCCATTTAAGGGATTGCCCATTTATTCCGTTAATTATGCGATTTTTTAGGCTCTGCACACTTTCCTGCACCAAATGATGTAAATTTGATGTAAAAGTGTACTTTTGAGGCTTTTTCCGACTATGAAGTACATACCGTTTTACAATCCAAAACGGTACATCTTAATAGAGCTTTGCGCCTGCCGGAATATGATTGTCCACCATCAAAAGATGGAGCTTTTCTTCGCCTTCCTCAGTATGAATTGCACTGAGCAGCATACCACAGGACTCGATACCCATCATCGGTCTTGGAGGAAGATTAGTAATAGCGATACAGGTCTTTCCAACCAGTTCTTCCGGCTCATAATATGCGTGGATGCCGCTTAAAATCGTCCTGTTTTCGCCTGTGCCGTCGTCCAGTGTGAATTTTAAAAGCTTTTTGGACTTGGGTACTGCTTCGCAGGCAAGCACCTTGACGGCTCTGAAATCAGACTTAGAGAAAGTCTCAAAATCCACGAAATCCTTGAACAAAGGCTCAATTTCCACTTTGGAAAAGTCGATCTTTTCAGGCTCTGCCTTTACATCATTTGAGACGGTTTCAGGAGTATTATTTACTACATCATTTCCCGCATTTACATCTTTCAAGGGTTTCATTGTGGGGAAGAGCAGCACGTCGCGTATGCTGGTTTCTCCGGTGAGCAGCATGACCATGCGGTCTATGCCTATGCCTATGCCGCCGGTGGGGGGCATGCCGTATTCAAGCGCCTGGCAGAAGTCCTCGTCTATCATCATGGCCTCGTCGTCGCCCTTGGCGCGCTCCATAGCCTGCTGCACAAAGCGGCCGCGCTGGTCTATGGGGTCGTTCAGCTCGCTGAAGGCGTTTGCGTATTCGTGGCCGGCAATGAACAGCTCAAAGCGTTCCGTTATGCCGCTTACGCCCTTCTTGCGCTTGGAAAGCGGGGAGTTTTCCACGGGATAGTCTATTATGAACGTGGGCTGGATAAGCTTATCCTCAACGAATTCGTCGAACGCCAGCGCCAGCAGCTTGCCCTTGGTGGCTGTTTTATCGTCAAAGGGCAGCTTTATCTTCTTTGCAAGCTCGCGCGCCTCTTCGTCCGTTGCGCAGCCGAGGAAGTCAGCATTTGCGTATTTCTTCACGGCGTCGTTCATGCTCAGCCGTGCAAACGGCGGGGTGAGGTCTATGTCGTACTCGCCGTATTTTATCTTGGTGGTGCCGTTTACCAGCATGCAGCAGCGGGAGAACAGATCCTCGCACAGCTCCATCATTCCGTGGTAATCGGTATACGCCTGATATATCTCAATCGTGGTGAACTCGGGGTTATGCGTAGCGTCCATGCCCTCGTTGCGGAAAAGGCGGCCTATTTCATAAACCCTTTCAAGTCCGCCAACTATGCAGCGCTTGAGGTGCAGCTCCGTGGCGATGCGCAGATACATGTCTATATCCAGCGTATTGTGGTGCGTTATGAACGGCCTTGCGCTCGCGCCGGAGGCGGCGGAGTTGAGCACGGGGGTCTCGACCTCTATAAAGTCAAGCTCGTTCAGCCTCCTGCGTATCTCGGCCTCTATCTTGGCGCGCTTTATGAAGGTGTTTCGCACCTCGGGATTTACTATAAGGTCAACGCTGCGCTGGCGGTATCTTAGTTCCTGATCCTTCAGCCCGTGGAACTTTTCGGGCAGGGGACGGAGGGACTTTGAAAGCAGGGTAACGCTCGTTGCATGGATTGAAACTTCGCCCGTGCGGGTTTTGAATACCATGCCGGTAACGCCGATTATGTCGCCTATATCCATGGCCTTAAAGTCGGCATAGGATTCTTCGCCAACATCGTCGCGCTTTATGTAAACCTGAATATCGCCCTTGTAATCCAAAATGTGCGCAAAGGAAGCCTTGCCCATTATTCGCTTGGACATCATTCTGCCCGCAACGGTAACGGTTTTGCCTTCCATGGCGTCGTAATTTTCAATTATCTCTGTGCTGTAAGCATCGCGGTCGAACTTGACTATTTCAAAGGGATCCTTGCCGCGTTCCTGCAATGCCTTCAGCTTGTCCCGCCTTATCTGGAGCAGCTCGTTAAGCTCCTCGGCGGTTTGTTCGCGCTCCTCCATGGGAGCCTTAATGTTGTTTTCTTCCATTTATGCGCCTGTCTCCTGCGTTTGAAGATTATTTGCCTATGGCTGTTATTTCAAATTCGCTCACTCCGTCGGGAGTCTGAATTTCAACAAGCTCACCCACCTTGTGGCCAAGCAGGGTCTTGCCGACGGGGGATTCGTTGGAAATGCGGTTCTCGTAGGGGTTGGCCTCCGCACTGCCGACTATCTGGAACGTGCGCTCCTCGCCGCCGGCGGACAGCATCTTTACCGTAACGTTTGAACCAACGTCAACAACGTTTGTGTTCAGCGTGTCCTCGTCTATGAGCACCACGTTCTTGAGCATGGCCTCTATTTCAACTATTTCGTATTCTATGCGCGCCTGCTCAATTTTTGCCGCGTCATATTCCGCGTTTTCGCTCAGGTCGCCGAAGGCCCTTGCCGTTTTTATCTGCTCCGCAATTTCGGTGCGCGCTGTGGTTTTCAGGTACTCCAATCTTTTCTCATACTTTTCCACGCCTTCGGCGGTAAGCCTTACTTCAGCCATGTTCATTCTCCTTCGTTAAGCCGCGTGCGTGCGGCATTATTTTTCATAATTCTTATATGAAAACACGGCAAAATAACGCTATGCTCCCATATTGATGTAATTATATTTTAGCCTGTTTCGCTTGTCAAGGCGCGGCAGGAATATATTACTGTTCACCGGCCAGCTCGCGCACGTAGTCCAGCGCGGCCCAAAGCTGCGAATCCTGCTCCTGGTCAAGCTGGTCTATGGGCGTGCCCTTCATCTCCTCCGGCAGGTCAACTTCAATGTCCGGCGTAACGCCCGTGCCGTTTATGCTTTCGCCGCCGGGCGTGTAATATGCGCTGACGGTCATTTTGAGCCATGCGCCGTTTGAGCTGATGCGCTTTGTGTTCTGCACAACGCCCTTGCCGAAGGTTGTCATGCCGACCACAACGCCGGCCTCGTTGTCCTGCACGGCGGCGGCAAGTATTTCGCTTGCGCTTGCGCTGTTTTCATTAACTATTATTGCGACCGGCACGCTTACGCCTTTTTTATTGGAGGTATATGTTTCCTCGCCGCCCTTGCCGTCGCGCACGGTCACTATCGTGCATTCGCCGAGCAGCGTGTCCGCAACGCTTACAACGTCCTTCAGCAGCCCGCCGGGGTTGTTCCTAAGGTCTATTACAAGGCTCGTCATGTTCCTGTCGGTAAGGTCCTTTACGGCTTCGCGGAATTCCTCCGCGCAGCTGCCGCTGAACATGCTTATGCGTATGTATCCGGTGTGGTGATTATATAGGAAATGCTCAACGTGCTTCACGTTTATGCGCGCGGATGTAAGCTCAACGGTGAAATCGTCCTCGCCCTCGCGGTGAATCGTGAGTTCTGTGCTTTCCTCCCCGCTTTTAACAACCAGCGTGCTCAGTTCTTCAAGTTCCATGTTGGCCGTGGGCATGCCGTCAACGGCGGTAACCATGTCTCCTGCTTTAAGGCCGGCCTCGCTTGCGGGCGTGTTTTCATATACGTCCAGTATCTCCGCGCCCTGCTCCGTGGGCTGGCCCAGCAGCACGCCTATGCCGTCGTATGAGCCGCTTATGCTGGTAAGATACTTTTGGTATTCCTCATCCGTAAAATACTGGGCATATGGGTCGTTAAGCTCGCTTACCATGCCGCGTGCCGCCGCGCGGATGAGTGCATCGCGCGAGGGGGCATCGTAATAATAATCGCTCTGTATATCGCTTATTATTTCATCAAGCGCCAGTATGTCCGTAAGGGCGGCGTATTCATCGGTTGAAAGCATCACCGCGTCCTTTCGGTTTTGATTATATAGCTGCATGGTAACGCCGGCGGATATGAGCGCCGCTATTATTATGGCGCCCGCAAAATACAGCGCCGTTCTAAGCTTTGGCTTCATGCATGACCTCCTTGGAGAAAATTATTATGCAACATTCTACCAAACTTAGCCTTATGCGTCAAATGAACGAATTATGTTCGGCAGAAGTAGACGCTTTTTGCGCGGCATCTTTTATGAAATGAACATATCTGATATAATAAAGCAGCACAAGTTAAGGAGGGCATTTGCCATGGCAGAATATATTATGGCGCTGGACGCGGGCACAACGTCCAACCGCTGCATATTGTTTGACCGCTATGCGCGCGTGTGCGCCGTAGCGCAGAAGGAGTTTACGCAGATATACCCCAAAAGCGGCTATGTTGAGCACAATGCCAACGAAATATGGGCCACGCAGCTGAGCGTTGCCGTGGAAGCGATGCAGAAGCTTGGCATAGGGGCGGAGGACATAGCCGCCATAGGCATAACAAACCAGCGCGAAACAACAATAGTATGGGACAGGCAAACGGGAGAGCCGGTATATAACGCGATAGTGTGGCAATGCCGCCGCACGAGCAAATTCTGCGACGAATTGAAGGCGCGCGGCCTTGCGCCTGTAATAAGGCAAAAGACCGGCCTTGTTATAGACGCTTATTTTTCGGCCACAAAGCTGAAATGGATACTGGATAACGTATCCGGCGCGCGGGAGAAGGCAGAGCGCGGGGAGCTGTGCTTCGGCACGGTGGACACATGGCTTATGTGGAAGCTTTCCGGCGGCAGAATATTTGCAACGGATTATTCCAACGCATCCCGCACGATGCTTTTTAACATAAATGCGCTCAAATGGGACGAAGATATATTGAAGGAGCTTGATATCCCCGCGTGCATGCTGCCGGAGGTGAAGCCCTCAAGCGGAATATTCGGCCATGCGGACGCGAAGTTTTTGGGCGGAGAGATACCCATTGCGGGCGTTGCGGGGGATCAGCAGTCGGCATTGTTCGGGCAGACCTGCTTTGAGGCGGGCGAAGCCAAAAACACATACGGCACGGGCTGCTTCCTTTTGATGAATACGGGCGAAAGGCCGGTTTATTCAAATAACGGCCTTGTTACCACCGTTGCATGGGGCAGAAACGGAAAGGTGAACTACGCGCTTGAGGGCAGCATATTCGTTGCGGGCGCGGCAATACAGTGGCTCAGGGACGAGATGAAGCTGATAGAAAGCGCGGCGGATTCGGAATACATGGCGCAGAAGGTGCGCGATACCAACGGCTGCTATGTCGTTCCCGCGTTCACAGGGCTTGGCGCGCCGCATTGGGACCAGTATGCGCGCGGTACGATAGTTGGCCTCAGCCGCGGCTGCAATAAATATCACATTATCCGCGCCACGCTTGACAGCATATGCTATCAGGTGAACGATGTTCTTGCCGCCATGCAGGCGGATTCGGGTATTCCGCTGAACACGCTGCGCGTGGACGGCGGGGCGAGCGCAAACAATTACCTTATGCAGACCCAGGCGGACATTATAAACGCGCCGGTCGCGCGGCCGCGCTGCGTTGAAACAACGGCAATGGGCGCGGCGTTCTTGGCGGGGCTTGCGGTAAAATACTGGGCCGATACGGAGGAAATAAAGCACAGCCGCGAAACGGAGCGCGAGTTCTATCCATCAATAAGCGAAGCGGAGCGCAGCGCAAGAACAGCGGGCTGGAACCGCGCGGTAAAGTGCGCCTACGGCTGGGCAAGGGAGGATGAATAAACGGATGAATAAGCAATACGATGTTGTTATAATAGGCGCGGGCGTTACGGGCTGCGCCGCGGCAAGATACCTGAGCCGCTATAATGTGCATGCGGCGGTGATAGAGCGGGCGGAGGACGTATGCGCGGCGGGCGCGAGCAAGGCCAACAGCGCAATCGTCCATGCCGGGTTCGATGCGCCAACGGGCAGCCTTATGGCAAAGCTGAACGTTGAGGGCAGCCGCGTTATGCCAAGGCTTGCAAGTGAGCTTGACTTCAGCTATATGAACAACGGCAGCCTTGTTGTATGCATGGACGAGGCCGATTACGGCAAGCTGGAACGGCTTTATCAAAACGGGCTTAAAAACGGCGTTGAGGGACTTGAAATAGTGCGCGGGGAAAGGCTTAGGGAGATAGAGCCCGCCGTGCGCAGGGAAGCCTATGCCGCGCTGTGGGCGCCCACGGGGGCCATAATATGCCCGTTTGGGCTTACTGTTGCGCTTGCGGAAAACGCGGCGGCGAACGGAGTTGAGTTCATATTCAATACCGCCGTTACCGCATTGCGGCATGAGGGCGGCGCGTGGAGCGTGCAGACGGATAAGGGACTGATACGCGCAAATGCCGTTATAAACGCGGCGGGAACATATGCGGACGTGCTGCACAACATGGTAAGCACAAAAAAGATACACATAACCCCGCGAAAGGGCGAATACATGCTGCTTGACCGCGAGGCGGGCGGCTTTGTAAAGCGTACCGTGTTCCAGCTGCCCACAAAGCTTGGCAAGGGCGTGCTTGTAAGCCCGACTGTGCATGGAAACATAATAGTTGGCCCCACGGCGGAGGATATATTCGACCGCGACGGCGTGAATACCACGCAGGCGGGGCTTGACGCGGTTAGGGCAAGGGCGGATATTGCGGTTGAGGGCTTGCCGCTAAAGCAGGTGATAACCAGCTTTGCCGGCCTTCGCGCGCACGAGGACGGGCACGAATTCATAATAGGCAGGGCCGAAGGGACAGAGAATTTCTTCGACTGCGCGGGCATAGAATCACCCGGGCTTTCAAGCGCACCGGCAATAGGCAGAATGATATCCGAAATAGTGGCGGAAGAATTGAAGCTTGAGAAGAACGCTGCGTTTATCCCCACGCGCAAGGGCATAACGGAACTGAAAAAGCTGAGCATGGCTGAGCAGAACGCGATCATACGGCAAAACAGCGCATACGGGCGCATAGTCTGCCGCTGCGAAAGCATAACCGAGGGCGAGATTGTGGACGCGATACGCCGTCCAGTGGGCGCAAGGAGCCTGGACGGGGTAAAGCGGCGCGTGCGTGCGGGCATGGGCCGCTGCCAGGGCGGATTTTGCAGCACAAGGGTGATGGAGATACTGGCGCGGGAGCTGAAGGCGAGCCTTGCGGACATAACGAAAAGCGGCGGAGAGGCGAAGCTTATAACCGGCCTTGCCAAGCAGGAGGCGGAAAAATATGAAACAATATGATATTGCGATAATCGGCGCGGGCCCTGCGGGACTTGCCGCGGCGGCTGCGGCATACGACGCGGGCGCGAAGAGCATTATTATAATAGAAAGGGAAGACGCACCCGGCGGCATACTGAACCAATGCATACACGCCGGCTTCGGCCTGCATACGTTTAACGAGGAGCTGACGGGCCCCGAATACGCGGCGCGCTTTATTGCGCGGGTGAAGGAGCGGGGCATAGATATGCTGCTTTCCACAATGGTGCTGAGCATTGCGCGGGATAAGACAATTACCGCCATGAACCGCACACGGGGCGTGTTTACAATCCGGCCCAAGGCGATTGTGCTTTGCATGGGCTGCCGCGAAAGGAGCCGCGGCGCGCTGAACATACCCGGCTTCCGCCCCGCGGGCATATACTCCGCGGGCACGGCGCAGAAGCTTGTGAACATAATGGGATACATGCCCGGGCGCGAGGTCGTTATACTGGGCAGCGGGGACATCGGCCTTATAATGGCGCGGAGGATGACGCTTGAAGGCGCGCATGTTAAGCTTGTTGCGGAGCTGATGCCGTATTCGGGCGGATTGAAGCGCAACATTGTGCAGTGCCTTGACGATTTCGGCATACCGCTGAAGCTAAGCCATACGGTTGTGGATATACACGGGCGCGAAAGGGTGGAAGGCGTTACGATAGCCGAAGTGGGCGTGGATTTGAAGCCCATAGCGGGTACGGAAGAATACTATCTGTGCGACACGCTGCTTTTATCCTGCGGATTGATACCGGAAAATGAGCTTTCCCGCGGCATGGGCGTGGAAATACATCCGGTTACGGGAGGGCCGATGGTGAACGAATCGCTTGAAACGGGCATAGAGGGCGTGTTCAGCGCGGGAAATGCGCTGCATGTGCACGATTTGGTGGACTATGTAAGCGAAGAGGCTGCTGCCGCCGGGCGCAACGCCGCGCAATTCGCCCTTGCAGGAAATGCAAATGAAGTATGCACGCAAAGAATATGCATAGAGCTCTCCGGCGGCATACGCTATGCCGTTCCTTCCGCCATTGCGCCGGACAGGATACAGAGTAGTCTGACAATACGCATGCGTGTAGGAAGCGTTATGAAAAATAAACGACTGAATGTAATTATTAACGGTGAGAAAATAATTAGCCGCCCGCGCCCCGTGATGGCCCCGGGGGAGATGGAGCAGGTGGTCATAATGAAGGATATGCTGGATAAGTATGCAAAAGTTGAAAGCATACTTATAACCACGGAGGATATGTGAAATGGAGAGAAAAACGCTTACCTGCATATGCTGCCCGATAGGCTGCACGATAGAGGCCGAGCTTGAAGGAAACCATGTTTTAAGCGTGCGCGGCAACTCCTGTCCAAGGGGAGAAAAGTACGCAAAATCAGAACTTTCGAACCCTGTGCGCACGCTGACCAGCACCGTTGGGCTCACGGGAAGCGCAACGGGCGCGGCCGTTGCTCCGGTGCGTTCGGCACGGGAAATACCCAAGGGCAAAATGCTTGACTGCATGAAGGAATTGAGCCGCGTGAGCGTATCCGCACCGGTGCATATAGGCGATATTGCACTTAAAAACGCGGCGGGAACGGGCGTGGACATAGTTATTACGCGGGATATGCAATAAGTAAATTATAAACATGCAGGACGGCGCGCTTTGCCGTCCTGCAGTATTATATATAATCCCAAATTATGAACATATTATTTGACATTTGAGCCATATTCTTTTATAGTATAACCAATATCAGCGCAAGATCGTGCGCACAGTTGTCTCAGAAAACCAAATAATAAGGAGGAGTACAATGAAAAAGCTGCTTGCTATTCTGTTGACCGTATGCTTCATGCTTGGCGTATTCGCCGCATGCACAAACGACAACACGCCGGCCAACACCAATGGGCCGGAGGGCAACAACAACAATGAGAACCCCGGACAGACCCAGACCAACACCCCGGTGTCTGAAGGTCTTGACCTGAGCGTGAGCAAAGAGCCCAAAAAGGATTGGGTAACTTACCTCACCCTGGCTAACGAAATGGAGACCTTCAACATTCTCTATAGCCAGAACAACAAGGAACTGCGCGTCCTTACCAACTGCATCGATGGCCTTCTGTCCAACGATAACCACGGCAACCTCGTTCCCGCCATCGCGGAAACCTGGGGCACCGAGGACGGCGGCAAGACCTGGACCTTCAACCTCCGCAAGGGCGTTCAGTGGGTAAACATGAACGGCGAAGCCATGCAGGAAGTTAAGGCCGAGGACTGGCTGGTTGGTCTTGAATGGGTACTGAACTTCCATAAGAACGAAGCCGCCAACACCTCCATGCCTACCGAAATGATCGAAGGCGCCGCTGATTACTATGCCTATGTGGCCGGCTATCAGGATCTTGAAATCCCCGCGGATGCCGACGCCGCCACCAAGGAAAAGCTGACCAAGGATTACGAGAAAGCCAAGGCTAAGTTCGAAGCCATCTGCGAAAAGTACGGCCTCGAACCCGTCCGTCTGACCGCTGACGAAGCCAAGAGCATGGATCTGACCGTATTCAAGCAGATGGTCGGCATCGAAGCTCCCGATGACTACACCCTGATTTATCACTGCGTAGCCGAGCTGCCCTACTTCGCCACCGTTGCTACCTACAACTGCCTCTATCCCGCGCCCCAGGCCCTGATAGATGAACTGGGCGTTGATGGCTTCTATGCCTGCACCAACGAAAACATGTGGTACAATGGCTGCTACACCATCACCCATTACATCAACGGCAATGAAAAGGTTCTGACCAAGAACCCCCTGTACTGGGATACCGACTGCACCCTGTTCGATACCGTTACCTACAAGATGGTAGAATCCGGCGACGTTGCGTTCCAGATGTTCCAGGCCGACGAGCTTGATTACATCGAGCTGACCGAATCCAACCTGCGCACCATCTACAACAGCGAGTCCAACGAGTTCCATGATTACATCGTTGAAGCCCGCCCCACCAAGTATTCCTATCAGCTGCATCTTTGCTGGGATAAGCGCGACGAGAACGGCGATCCCGATGTGAACTGGAATACCGCCATTGCTAACGAGAACTTCCGCCTGGCTTGGTATTACGGCCTTGACGCCACCCCGTACCTTGCCCGCACGAACTTCATTTATCCGCAGCACTGCGCTAACTACTGCTACACCATGTCCAACCTGGTTTCCTTCTCCAATGGTCAGGAATATACCGAGCGCGTTATGGAGAAGCTGGGCATCAGCCCCGATGGCGAGAACTATGCCCGCGTAGACGCCGCCAAGGCTGCCGAGTACAAGGCCAAGGCCATGGAAGAACTCGCCGCTCAGGGCGTGACCTTCCCCGTGGTTGCTGACTATTACATTCAGGGCTCCAGCCAGACCGCTCTGGACACCGCGAACGTTCTCAAGCAGCTCTTTACGGACTGCCTGGGCGATGATTTCGTAACCCTGAACATAAAGACCTACATCTCCTCCGTAGCTAAGGAAGTCCGCAGTCCTCAGCTCGCCTCCTTCTACATCAACGGTTGGGGCGCTGACTACGGCGATCCTCAGAACTATCTGGGCCAGGAAACCTACGGCATGGACAACGCTTACTACAGCGAAGCCTACTCCATAACCAGGAACATCACCGATGAAAAACTGATTGCCGTTTACGAGGAGTTCACCAATATGGTCAACGCGGCTAACGCCATCGTAGGCGATATGGATGCCCGTTACGAAGCCTATGCCGACGCCGAAAAGTACATGATAGAGCATGCGCTCGTAATCCCCTGGTACAAGAACGTTCTGTGGCAGGTAACCCATGTCAACGACTATTCCAAGATCTATGCTCCTTACGGAATACAGGGCGATAAGTTCAAGAATTGGGAAACCTCTGCTGACGCCTACACCACCGAGGACTACGCAAAGCTGGCCGAAGCCTATGCCGCCGGCACTGCCAAATAAGGTTAAAGGTAAGTAAGATTAAATGTTTAAGTATACCATAAAAAGAGTACTTCAGTCCCTCGGGACCGTGCTCATCGTGGTATCTATCGTGTCATTGCTGCTCAGCCTGATGCCGACTGATTATTTCTTCACCGAGGAACAGCTTATAAAGCTGACCGATAAGCAGAAGGAAGATCAGTTGGCAGCAGCTGGGCTGCTGGACAGCCCAATCGTACAATTATTCCGCTTTCTCGAAAATTTAATTCTTAAGTTCGATCTTGGAACCTCACGCAGAATACAGGCCGGCGTGCCTGTAATTAAGGTAATAGGAGACAAGTTCGCTATCTCAATGAGATTGGGCTGTATCGCTTTGGTCATTTCGCTGATACTTGGCGTGCCTATGGGCATACTTCAGGCAAGACATAAGGACCATCTGTTCGATCATATCGGCGCCGCATATACGATATTCGTAAACGCAGTACCGCGTTTGGTATCATATTCGCTGGTGCTGGTGATCGGCGTAAAGCTTTTTGGTCTGCCGTCCATGTATTCCACGCGACATGCCGCGCGTTCCAGCATATTGCCGATAATATGCCTTGCGATGGGTTCTACTGCAAGTTACGCGCTGTGGATGCGCCGTTATATGGTTGACGAGCTTACGAAGGACTATATAAAGCTCGCCCGTATAAAGGGCCTTTCCACCCGCCAAATAATGTTTAAGCATGTTCTCAGGAACGCATTCGTGCCTATGGTACAGAATCTGCCCACTTCCTTCATGCTTACTATCGGCGGTTCTCTGCTGGTGGAGCGTTTCTTCTCCATTCCCGGCATGGGCCCGCTGCTCACAGACTCGATTACCCGATACGACTTAAACATGGTCCGCGGACTGGTGCTGCTTTATGCCCTGCTTGGCATATTCGGCCTGTTCCTGGGCGACGTGCTTATGACCGTATGCGATCCGAGAATCAGACTTACCGGAAAGGGCGGTGACACTCGATAATGGAAACCAAAGCTGTAAATACCACGGCGGAGCTTGAAAAAGAGCTTGGCATGAGCGAACAGGAACTGTTTTCATTCGTTGAGTATCATGCCGAGGATGCCGAAAGAATAGGCTACAGCGAATATTCATATTGGAAGAGCGTTTTCCGCAACTTCCTCAAGAATAAGGCCGCCGTGGTCATGATAATCGTTTTCTTTGCAATATTCATATTCTCCTTCGTGGCGCTGTGGATAGGCAAATACGACTATCAGCATCTGATACCGGATACGAATCTGTGCTTCCAAAGCCCCAATAGTGAATATTGGTTCGGTACCGATAACCTTGGCCGTGACTACTGGTGCCAGGTTTGGTACGCCACGCAGACTTCCATAAAGCTGGCGGCTATAGTTGCCCTGGGCGAATGCCTTATGGGCGTTACCATCGGCTGCATATGGGGTTATGTGCGCAAGGCGGACAGGTTCTTCACCGAGCTTTACAACATATTCGACAGCGTGCCTACCATGATTTACATGACGCTTATCGCGCTGTTCATCGGCCAGACCTTCTGGATAATGTGCGCAAGCATAATACTGTTCCATTGGATGTATATGGCCAAGAACGTGCGTAATCTGGTGTTCATGTATCGCGACAGGGAGTATAACCTTGCTTCCCGCTGTCTGGGCACAAACCTGTTCCGTATACTGACCAAGAATATTCTGCCCTATCTTATAAGCGTTATAATACTTAGGGTGGCACTGAGCATACCGAGCACCATAGCGCTCGAAACCACGCTGAGCTATCTTGGCCTTGGTCTTGACGTGAACACGCCCAGCCTTGGCATACTGCTGCGCAATTCAAGGACGTTCTTCCTTGATTACCCGTATCTTCTGATATTCCCGGCGGTAATAGTTTCGCTGGTAACTATCACTTTCTATCTCGCCGGCAACGCCTTCAGCGACGCGGCCGACCCGAGAAACCATGTTTAAGCGGAGGATAGCATAAATGGAAGCATTGAACAAAAAAACTATCCTCAGCGCCAGGGACGTGGAAATACAGTTCAGCCTGCGCGGAGACAAGCTGACGGCCATACGCGGCTGCTCACTTGACCTTTACGAGGGCGAGACGCTTGCCATAGTTGGCGAATCCGGCTCTGGCAAGTCCGTTTTCACCAAATCCTTCCTGGGCATGCTTGACCAGAACGGTTCCATAACCGGCGGCAGCATAATGTATGAAGGCAACGACCTTGCCAAGTACACCACTGAGAAGGAATGGCGCACCATCCGCGGCAAGAAGATATCCATGGTAATGCAGGACCCGATGACGAGCCTTAACCCGCTCAAAAAGGTCGGCATGCAGATACAGGAATCCATAGAGCTGCATCAGGGGCTGGATAAGGCGGCCGCAAAGGCGGAAGCCATAAGGATGCTGGACATAGTCGGTATCCCCAATCCCGAGGTACGCTATAATCAATATCCGCATGAGTTTTCCGGCGGTATGCGGCAAAGGGCTGTTATAGCCATTGCTGTTGCCTGCCATCCGGACATTCTTATTTGCGACGAGCCCACCACCGCGCTTGACGTTACCATTCAGGCACAGATACTGGACCTGATACGCAAGCTGCAGAAGAATCTGGGCATGACCATAATATACATAACGCACGACCTTGGCGTTGTTGCAAACGTTGCGGACAGGGTAGCGGTTATGTATGCCGGCCAGATAGTCGAAATAGGCATGGCTGAGGAAATATTCTATGATGCGTGGCATCCCTATACATGGGCGCTGCTTTCGGCCCTGCCGCAGCTTGGTATAAAGGGCGAAAAGCTGCCCACGATAGACGGCACCCCGCCGAACCTGTTCAACAAAATAACGGGCGATGCTTTTGCTCCCCGCAACAGGCAGGCGCTGGCGATAGACTTCAAAAAGGAACCCCCGTTCTTTGATGTTTCGCCCACGCATAAGGCAAAAACCTGGTATCTTGACCCCCGCGCGCCCAAGGTGACGCAGCCCGAATCCATAAAGAGGCTTGCGCAGCGCATGAACGAGGACTTCGGCTCCAACCTGAAGCATCCTCACGAGGATCCCAACAGGGAAGCCGTTATACAGGTCAAGGACCTTCAGGTAACGTTCGGCACGGGCCGCAAAAAGTTCGTTGCCGTAGACAACGTAAACTTCGAGATCTACCGCGGAGAGACCTTCTCGCTGGTTGGCGAATCCGGTTCCGGCAAAACCACCATAGGCCGCGCTATAACCAGGATAAACCCGACCACCGCCGGCGAAATACTCTACAAGGGCCGCAAGATAAACGGAAAAATATCCAAGGAGCTTGACCTTGAGGTCATAAAGGGCTGCCAGATGATATTCCAGGACCCGCTTGCTTCGCTCAACGAGCGCGCAAAGGTAGACTATATAGTCAGCGAAGGTATACTGAACCATCATCTTTATAAGGATGAGCAGGACCGCGAGGATAAGGTTCAGCAGGCACTCAAGGAAGTTGGTCTTCTGCCCGAGTTTGCGTCCCGCTTCCCGCATGAGTTCAGCGGCGGACAGCGCCAGCGCATAGGCATAGCCCGCGCGCTGATAATGCAGCCCGAGTTCATAGTTGCGGACGAACCGATAAGCGCGCTGGATGTTTCCATCCGTGCGCAGGTGCTCAATTTGCTCAACGATCTGAAGAAGAGCCGTGGACTGACCTACCTGTTCATCGCTCACGATCTGAGCGTGGTTCGCTTCATATCCGACCGTATCGCGGTTATACATAAGGGCCGCATAGTGGAGCTGAGCGAAGCGGAAGAACTTTTCCGCCACCCGCTGCATCCGTATACGAAGAGCCTGCTTTCCGCCGTGCCCAATCCCGATCCGGCGATAGAGCGCAACAAGAAGCTGGTTGTATACGATCCCAGCATACATGATTACAGCACCGATAAGCCCCAGTGGGTTGAAATTATTCCCGGACACTTTGTGTACGGTAATGAAAAGGAGCTGGACGGCTACCGCGAGGAGCTGGCAAAGAAAGCATAAATCAAAGCCATGGCCTTACGCGCCGGGGGCAGCAAAAAGCCTCCGGCGCAGCTGTTTATGAGGATATAATATGAAACGGTTCTTTCAGTTCATAAGGAATAAGGATGTTCGCCACGCCGCGCTGCAAAAAACTTTTCCGCGCGTGGTGATAGGGCTACTCATCTGCTTTTTGTGGGACAGGTTCCTAAACAGCGGCGGCAGGCTGAACGTATATGGCCATGCGTTTATGGCAGTGGGGCTGATTTACGCCGCGTTGTCGTGGCTCAATTACCTCAGCCTGGATGGTGTTAACGCGCCGGAGATATTCAAAAAGAAGCTTTTCAAAAAGCCGCCAAAGCGCAAAATGGGGGACATGATAGACTACGTTGACGAAAAGGTGGTCTCCTTTGAAGAACTGGACGACGACGAGCGCACGGCGGCAAGCTTTGTTGCAAATCTCATTGCGGCGGTGCTGTTCCTTATACCGTGCATCATTTTTACACTATCAAAATAGCAAAAAAGGCGGCCTGAGCCGCCGTTTTCTTATATATATATATATATTACGCCTTCCAAAGCCCATGCAGATTGCAGTATGCGTACGCGGCTACCACCTCGTCCCCTTCGCAAAGGGCAAAGCCTGCTTCGGGCTTTTCGCCGGGCTTGAGCGCCTTACGCTGCACGCCCTGCCTGGTTTGCAGCGCTATCCATTCAATGTAATGCACATCCTGCATGGGATGCTCAACCGCGCCAACGCGTACCAGCACGGCATTGCCGTTCACTTCGTATACCGGAACGTGCTTTTCCCGCGCGGCATCCACCGTGCCGGGGATAATTTCTGTCATTTTCTGCCCGCAGCACATCATAGGCACGCCGCTGCTCTTTACCATTTCAACCATGTTGCCGCAATGCTCGCAAACGTAAAACTTCAGTTCCATATTCCTTAAAACCTCCATGAATAAGATTAACATCAATTCTTAATCTTATTATACTGATAATATTTTGTTTGTCAAGGGGGAAAATAAAACGTGGGGGAGTTTTATTTATGATGCTTTAATACTGCCTGGCAGCTTCGAGCCGTTCCTTTTGTTCGTTTTACTCCCCCCTACACACTATCGTCACTTGCATCACATCGTCACAAACAGGCTAATTGTCTACGTTTTTTGTGTGACGCAAGGTGTGACGATAAATTCTGCGTCACACGGCGGGCTGACGTGTGCGGTGAAATCCGTTCCCCATAAGGCTCCCCTTTACGGGGAGCTGGCAAACCGAAGGTTTGACTGAGGGGTTGACGATAACAAGCGAAGCCTCTTTCTTTTTTCAACCCCTCCGGCTTTTGCTTCGCAAAATCCACCTCCCCTTTCAGGGCAGGCTGACTCCCTCAGTCTATTCGCTAACGCTCATAGCCAGCTCCCTCTAAGAGGGAGCCTTTTGGCCTATGTCCAAACTCTTACGTTAAGCCTCCATCTTTGAGGGAGGTGGATGCGAGTGAAACGAGCAGACGGAGGGAGTTCATGAGACCTGAAAGGCCGAATCATCTGTTACAGCTGTGCTGTCTTATGTACAGTAGTGACTAAAGATTAACAAAGAAAGGTATATAGAAGTAGTATATAGTGAAGGCGGTAGATACGTTGCGCTTTCACCCGAGCGTGGGAGCACGCAAAAAGCCTCCCTGTCGAGGGAGGTGGCAATGAGCGTCAGCGAATTGACGGAGGGAGTTAATCACACGCCTTTGGCGTATTTCACATGGCGGAGCCATATTTCACATTGCGATAGCAATATTTCACCCGTTCGAAGAACGGATTTCACCGCATGCGTCAGCCCGCCGTGTGACGCAGAATTTATCGTCACACCTTGCGTCACACAAAAAACGTAGACAATTAGCCTGTTTGTGACGATGTGACGCAAGTGACGCAGATGTATGGGAGGGGGTGGAGCAGCTTAATTGTGCTGTATAAAAAGGCTCCCCTTTACGGGGAGCTGTCGAACGAAGTGAGACTGAGGGGTTGACGATATAAAAAAGGGAACGCCAGCGCGTTCCCCTGCAGGCTTATTCAGCCTATACTTACTTTATTATGTCTATGGTGCCTATGAGCGGCAGGCGCTTCATTTCGCCCTTGCAAACGCTCACCAGGGCCATTATCCAAAGGACTACCTGGAATATCCAGATGAGTATGCCTATAACTATGCCCGCGGTGATGCTGGCAACCACGCTAAGAAGCAGCAGAAGCAGCGCCTGATTGGCCCAGAAGGTGCCGAACTCGGTCTTGGGGTTGGTCACTATGGGCAGGAAGAACAGAATGGGGAACACAACGGCAAGTATGGCCATTGTTTTGCTGTTGTCGGTCTGCACCGGCTGCTGAGCGGGCTGAGTGGGGGTGGTGTAGGCCGCGTTCTGCTGGGCGTTGGACTGGGCGGTTTCGCCGGTGGTCGCGCCGCAGGTGGGGCAGAACTTTGCGCCGTCGTCATACTGCGCGCCGCAATTTGTGCAATAAGGCATAGAATAACTCCTTTCAAATAAACCGTATGTGATGCATTCATATTACCACATTCTCCGCGCCTTGTCATCAGCATAAAGCGGCGTGGCGGCAATAATTTTATTTATGCCCGCTTATCCATTCGTCCATTATGGGCATGGATATGTTGAAATAAGTCGGCCCGATGTTAAGATACGTTTCATGGAAGCTGCGAAGGTCGAAGCTTGCGCCGCAAATATCCTCCGCTTCCCTCAGCTTCTGCTGATAAATGCTGTATCCCATGGCGTATTCAAGGAAGTAGAACGGGTTTTCAACGGCGTAGTCGTAATAAATGTCCTTCAGCTCCGTTGCGGCCTCGTCCCCGAAATAGGCGGAGGTAAGGTCGAACATGTCGTCCGCACTCTTGCCGAAGTAGTTCACCTCTATGCTCACTATCGCGGGCAGCAGCAAATTGCCTATCATGGAGTTCGCGCTCATGAAGTTGCAGTACGGCGCGCCGAAGCGGGTGTTGTAATTATCGAAGAACACCTCGCCGGACTGGGACCAGCTTTCGTAGTATCCGCCCATGGAAAGCGCCTGTCGGGTGTAGCCGGTTTTGTCTATAAGCGTACGCAGGTACTGGTAATGATAAAGGTGGCCGGGGTAACCCTCGTGCGCAAGGGTGTCAAGGTATCTGTTGTCGTTTTCAAGCGTTTTGTTGTTTAGTATAATAAGGTTCTCGCTCGCGTCGTCCACCGGCGGAATAAGATATGCCGCGGGGCTGAACTGGTCCTCCAGCTCGCTGGGGCAGTCCATGAACGTGAGCGTATGCTCCGGCAGCTCCGGATAGTAATCCGCCATCAGCTCTTTAAGGTACTCTATGTTTTCCTCCGTCGTGCCGACGCTCAGCTCCACCGTGTCGTACTTATCGAACACGGCGGCGTCCTTCTTGGCGGCGTCATAAAGCTTGCTCAACTGCGCGTTAAGCTCGTCATAAAGTATTTCCAGCGCTTCCTCCGGCGTTATGTCCGCGCAGGCGTTGTATTTAAGCTCCGTTGCGAAGAAGGCCTTGCCCTCCTCGCCGTATGTATAGAGCGCGCCGTCTGTCGTTGCCGTGCCGCGCAGCGCCTCAAGCCCATCGTAAAGCACCTGATAGGAATCGATAAGCGCGTTCACAAGCTCCGTATTCCTTGCGCTGTATGCGGCGCGTTCCTCGTCGCTCAGCTCGTCTATATCGGCTATGAATTCATCAAACGTGGCGAATAGGAAGCACGTTTCCCGCGCATCCATGAATGCCTTTATCTGCTCAAGCACCTTGTCAAGGGCGTTATCCCGCATGAATTTGCCGTCCGCGGACTTCTCCTGCTCAAATGCCAAAACCTGCCAAACGTAGCGCGGCGTGTCCGCAAGCAGCGTAAGGTAATTCTCCACATCCGCCTTGGTGTGCATATCATAGAACACCAAATTGAGCGGCAGATTGGAATGCAGCCCCACAAAGGTATCCAACACCTCGTTATAATAGTAATACTGATTACCTTCTATGCCTTGCTCAAGGAACTGAACAAGCGTATCGTAGGTTATCTTTGAATCATCGGAAAGAGCATTGCGGTCTATTGCGTAAAGCTCCTCAAGCCACGCTATGTTCTCTTCGTTGCTCGCCTCCTGCTCGGCATAGGTGAATTCTCCCCAACCCGTAGGGTAATCCGTTATAAGGGGAAAATTCTCCGGATGCGCAACGGTAAGATGAAAGCTCAGCGCGTCGCTCACAACGCTTTCTGCAAACATTCTCTCGTCCAGCTCTTTAAGCGCGGCCTCGGCCTCCGCCCGGGCTGTGTCCTCAGTGGGTTCGGGTTCGGGAGTGGGGGCAGAGGCTGCCGCGGGCGCCTCGGTAGCTATGGGCGCAGCCGTATCCTTTGGCGCGGCGGAGCAGCCCAGCAGGCTGAGCGCAAGCAGCAGACTCAGCGCAAAACTCATCGGCTTTATTATGGATTTCATAAATAAATATATCCTTTCTCGGCTATATATAAATTTATGCATATACACTACCACATAAAGCCGCATTTCTCAATAAAAATATAAGGGAGCATATCAGCTCCCTTGGTATTTTCAGCCTTTGCTTACCGGTATAAGCAGGGTTTCCCCAACGAATATAAGATCCGGATCCTCGCGCGGGTTAAGCCGCAGCAATTCTTCTACCGTTGTGTTGAACCGGCGGGCTATGGACGAAAGCGTGTCCCCGCGGCGCACAACGTATGTCATCAGTTCTCCGCTAAGATACGGCTTCAGCAGCGCCCATGTGCGCGGCCCTGCAATGCCGTCTGCCGCGATGCGGTTAGCCCGCTGGAACGCGGTTACAGCGTTGAACGTGCGGCTGCCGAATATTCCGTCCGCCTGCCCGGGGGAGAAGCCCGCGCTTGTCAGCGCCGTTTGCAGTATGGTAACAAGCATACCCCTGTCCCCGCGCCGCAAATATACGTCGCCGTAATCTATATACGGGGCTATGGCAAGCCACGTCGCCCTGTCCGCAACGCCTGTCTGCGCAAGCATTGCGCTCCGCTGGAACGCGCGCAGGGCGGCCTGGGTCTTTGTGCCGAAAAGGCCGTCTATGCGCCCGGGGCTGTTGCCGGAAGCCTCCAGCGCCTCCTGCAGCCGCCTTACCATTGCGCCGCGGCTGCCGCGCCTTAGCACATCCGGGTTGCTTTCAAGCGCGAACGGCTCAAGAAACTGCCACGTTACCGGGCCTATTATGCCGTCCCGCGTTGCGCCGAGCACCCGCTGGAACTGCATCACCGCGCGCTCTGTTGCCGCGCCGAATACTCCGTTTGCCGTGCCCGGGTCGTAACCCGCGCGTATAAGGGCGGTTTGGGCCGTGCGCACGTCGCTGCCCGTATCGCCACGCTGTAATATCCTCATTGTTTTGCACCTCGCTCATTTTGCTCTTGGCGCATTTATAGCGCCTTATATTGTCACCATATGCCGCACAGCGCCCTCGTGTGCGCGGCAGGCACGTTTTTTTCACATTATTGCTCATATTGAGCATTTGAACATATGCCCAAAGTGTGATATGATAACTAAGATTATTAAATTGGTACGATATGCCCTTTATCAAGCGGCATGTCAGGAGGACAAATTGGGTAAAAAGCTGAGAACTCCGCTTATCTATTTGGCCATAGTGGTGCTGATGATTGTTCTGCTTACGCAGCTTCAGAACGGCGGCACGGACGATAAGAAAATCGAATATGCCGATTTTCTTGCCATGGCAAAGGAAGGCACGGTGGAGGCCGTTGAATACTGCAACGGCGAAATAGTTGGCATTAAAAAAGGCTCTGCGTATAAGGATCTGTTCCCCAAGAAGTATGACTTTATCTGCAACGTATCCAACGAAAGCGCACTGCGCGCGGATATGGCGGCCATAGTTGCAGACGCCAAGGGCATAGATGCGGACAAGGTAACGCCGGAGGATTATCCGTTTACTTATACATATAATCCCCCGCCGGAGCCTTCCATATTGGAATACATACTGCCTTACCTTATAATGCTTATCATAATAGTCGTGTTCTACGTTGTGGTATTCCGCGCGCAGGGTGGCGGCAATAAGATGATGAGCTTCGGCAAGGCGCATGCGCGCACCCAGATGGACCCCAACAACCGCGTTACGTTCGATGATGTTGCCGGCGCGGACGAGGAAAAGGAAGAGCTGAAGGAAGTTGTTGAATTCATGCGCGCGCCCAAGCGCTTCACCGAAATGGGCGCAAGGATACCCAAGGGCGTGCTGCTCGTTGGCCCTCCGGGTACGGGTAAAACGCTGCTTGCCAAGGCCGTTGCCGGCGAAGCGAAGGTGCCCTTCTTCTCCATTTCCGGTTCGGACTTTGTTGAAATGTTCGTAGGCGTTGGCGCAAGCAGGGTGAGGGATCTTTTCACCACCGCAAAGAAGTGCGCGCCCGCCGTTGTGTTTATAGACGAAATAGACGCCGTGGGCCGTCAGCGCGGCGCCGGCCTTGGCGGCGGGCATGACGAACGCGAGCAGACGCTCAACCAGCTCCTTGTTGAGATGGACGGCTTTGCCGTGAACGAAGGCATAATAGTTATCGCCGCCACCAACCGCCCCGATATACTTGACCCCGCGCTTCTGCGCCCGGGCAGGTTCGATAGGCAGATAACCGTAAATTATCCGGACGTTAAGGGCCGCGAAGCCATATTGAAGGTGCATGCCAAGGGCAAGCCGCTGGCCGATGAGGTAAGCCTTTCGGTGCTGGCAAAGCGCACGCCGGGCTTCACGGGTGCGGATCTTGAAAACGTGCTGAACGAGGCCGCGATACTTGCCGCAAGGTATAAGAAAAAGGAAATCGGCATGACGGAGCTGGAGGAGGCCATAACCCGCACCGTGGTCGGCCCCGAAAAGCGCAGCCATGTTATAACGCCCGAAGATAAGAAGATAACCGCGTATCACGAGGCCGGCCACGCCGTTGTGGCGCGCGTGCTGCCCAACTGCGACCCGGTGCACGAAATAAGCGTTATTCCGCGCGGCAGGGCGGCCGGCTACACCATGACCATGCCGGAGGACGATCGCGACCATATGTCCCGCGGAAAGATACTGGACGAAATCGCCATGGCGCTTGGCGGCAGGGTTGCCGAAAGCATATTCTTAGACGATATATGCACCGGCGCATACAGCGACCTGCAGAAGGCTACCGAGCTTGCGCGCAGGATGGTTGTTGAATTCGGCATGAGCGACGAAATAGGCCCTGTGTTCCTTGGCGGACAGACAGAGGTTTTCATTGCCAAGGATTGGGGACACCAGCGCAACTTCTCCGAAGAAGTAGCCGCGCGCGTGGATAAGGAAATTCGCCGCATACTGGAAGAACAGTACGACCGGGCAAAGACCGTGCTGACAGAGCACCGCGACGCCATGGAGCGCATAGTAAAGGCGCTGATAGAATACGAGCATATTGACGGCGACGATTTTGAAAAGCTGTTCAAGGGCGAGGACGTGGAGCTTGAAACGTTCAGCGACAGGCGCGCCCGCATAGAGAAGGCGGATGAAGAAGTGCTGGCTAAGGAAAAGGCGGAAGCCGAGGCCAAGGCCGCTGCTGAAGCGCAGGAACAGAGCGCGGACGGCGAAGGCAAAAACAAATAAGCTATAACATAATGCGCATGAAGCGGCCTTTATGGCCGCTTCTGTTGCGCAAAGGATGGGCAAACATGCAGCGATTTTGCGAAAAAGAGGCGCGTAAGCTGAATAAGCTGAAATATATATTGTTCGACGTGGACGATACCGTAACAAACGGCGGCAAGCTGACAGGCGAAGCCTTTGCCGCCATGTGGAAGCTGAAGGAACACGGGTTTAAGCTTATCCCCGTAACGGGCAGGCCCGCAGGCTGGTGCGATATGATGCTGCGCCAATGGCCCGTGCAGGCCGTTATATGCGAAAACGGCGCGTTTGTATATGACTATGATGAGCATAACGCCGTGCGCATGATACGCCACCCGCTTGCCGCGGCGGAGCCGAAAAAGCTCCTTGAGCCGGTCAAGGCCGCCGTGCTGAAGGCGTTCCCCAAAGTGCGCATGGCGCATGACCAGTTCGCAAGGATATACGATGCGGCGTTTGACTTTGCGGAGGATGAACCCAAGCTCCCGCTTGAAACGGCATACGCCGTGGCAAAGCTTTGCCGCGACATGGGGGCGGAGGCCAAGGTGAGCAGCATACACGTAAACGCATGGTTCGGCGCGTATTCAAAGGCGGACATGGCGGCAATATATCTTAAAGACTATTGCCATGCGGACGACGCAGAGAACGAAGCTATGTTCTTCGGCGATTCGCCCAATGATGAGCCCATGTTTGCGGCGTTCCCGCTGAGCTGCGGCGTGGCGAACATTGCTCCGTTTGCGGACAGAATGGCGCATTTGCCCGCATATATACTGGATGGCGAGGGCGGCTACGGCTTTGCCGAAGCGGCGAATATAATATGCAAAAGCACACAATGCGGTTGATTTTATCAATGCTGATAGATTAAAATATATGTAAGCAAAACGGAGGTACACGCTTAGTTTATGGATTTCAAACCGATAGATATATCGATGAAGCAAATGGTTGAGCATTACACGGCAAAATGGAAGCTGGAATGCTCGGAATACACCTTTTCAAATCTGCTCATGTGGGGCTGCGGCGGGAACATAATGCTTGCGGAGGATGAGCAGGCGCTCTATATACTGCTGCATTGGGGCAATGAACGCTTCATGTTCGCCCCGCTTACGGTTGAGCCCGAGTCTGAGTATTATCAAACCGCGCTCGATAAGGCGGCGGAATACATGAGCACGCACGGCATAGATCCTATCTTCAAGGGCATATCCGGCCCCATAAAGGCCGCGTTTGAGCGCTGCACAGGCTATGAACTGACGGATGACCGCAACAACAGCGACTATGTTTACACAATGGAAAGCCTAAGAGACTTGGCCGGCAAAAGGCTGCACGCCAAGCGCAACCATATACACCAGTTCATGGCGCAGTACGGCGAACGGTACGAATACGTTAAAATAACCGGCGATATGATGGGCGAATGCGTTGACGTATACAACGAATGGCTCAGCGAAAAATCTCCCGACGAAACGGACAACATGGAGCTGTGCGCAATTAAAACGCTGCTCATGCACATGGACGTGCTGGGCATACGCGGCGGCGGCATAAGGATAGACGGCAAGCTTGCGGCGTTTACGCTGGGGCAGAAGATGGACGATAACATGGCCGTTGTGCACATTGAAAAGGCCGATAACGAGATAATGGGCCTTTACACGGTCATAAACAATCAATTTGTGCAGCATGAATTGACGGACGTTAAGTTCATAAACCGCGAGGAGGACATGGGCATGGAAGGGCTTAGGAAGGCCAAGCTGTCCTATTATCCGGCATATATGATAGATAAGTTCGACGGGAGACCAATTTGATGGAACTGACCATAAGGCACATAGGTGCGGATGAATACGGCGAAGCAAAGCGAGTGTGGAATATATGCTTTCCGGAGGATGCCTCGGGCTACAGCGATTATTATTTTGCCCGCCGCACAAGGGCGGAATATGTGCTGGCGGCGTTTTACGAAGGCAAAATGATAGCCGCGTTGCACGCAATACCTTACCCAATAATGCTGGGCGGGGAAACGAAAAACTGCGTAATGATAGCGGGCGTTGCAACGCTGCCCGAATACAGGCACCATATGGCAGCGGCGCAGCTTATAACGGCCTGCCATGCGGAGCAGAAGCAGAAGGGTACCGCGGCGGCGATATTAAAGCCGGACGTGAATTTCTATGCGCAGTTTGGGTATATTCCCTTTGCGTGGCATGATGAATACCGCCTGCCGTGGATAGATGCCGGCATACCCGCGCCAATACACGAGACAACGGCGGAGGAGATGCTGAAGATATATTCCGCATTCAGCGCGGATTACATAGGCATGATGGCGCGCACGGAGCAGGACATGGAGATTTATCTTGAGGGAGCGCGCAAATTGGGAGAATACGCATATTCGGACGGCAAGGCGTATGCATTGCTTAACGAAACGGACTACGGCGCGGATATATACGAGCTTGCGGGCGCGGACACGGCGGGGCTTTTAAGCTCCCTTGCGGAGGAGTTCGGCGCGCTTACGTTCAGGCTGCCGCGGGACACAATACCAAGCCTTCCCGCCATGCGCACGGGGGAAATTATGTTTTCCATGATATGCCCGCTAAATGAAGATATATTACTTGAAAACACGGGCGCGCAAACCACCGAGGAGCTTGCATCGGGCGAATACGGGCGCGTATGCACGCTTGAATTCTGCTGAAGCGTTTGTGACTTTTTGGGGGAGTATGCAACGTTCTTCTTGACGCGGAGGGACTTTGTATTATATAGTAAAAGGGCGGCGGAACGCCCGCCGTTAGTTTATGGCAGCCAATGCGGCTGAATATGTTGAAAAAAGGAAGGTTTACAATTATGCCCACAGGCGGAAGCGATTTTTTATCCACAATAGGTCAGTTTTTTCAGGGCCCCGGCTTAATGATCGTAATGATGGTAGTGCTGCTGCTGGTTATGATTATACCCCAGCGCAAGCGCGATAAGAAAATAAAGGATATGCTCTCATCCATTAAGGTTGGCGATCGTGTGCGCACCATCGGCGGCATATACGGCACCGTTACCAACATTAAGGACGACATCATCACCATCTCCGTCGGTCCGGACAAGGCCCGCCTTGTTTTCGCCCGCGGCGCCATTGCCAATGTTGAAGATGTTGCCGTGGAAAACACCATGGAAGAATCCAACAGCAAATAAGCAACGGCTAATTTAAGCAAAAATAAAAGGGCTGCACTAATGATCTGAACCCAAAAAGTTAGACACGAAATCGATATCAAGCGGCATCAAGGGCT
>OLNZ01000145.1_pt1 | contig 79613 bp, 68 predicted proteins | sample 1672981 | NCBI WGS metagenome assembly OLNZ01 (sample SAMEA3136743, study PRJEB25190) | human gut metagenome | biome: human gut; feature: human-associated habitat; material: faeces | place: Austria | collected 2013 | reverse complement strand
TCCGGATCAGCACACTCGCCCATACCAACAACGCCGTCTTCTTCTCCACCGATTGATCCTACTTCACACTCGATAGAAAGACCTAAGTTATGAGCTACATTAACCAACTCTGTAGACTTTGCAAGGTTCTCCTCGAATGGATAATGAGATCCATCAAACATGATAGAAGTAAATCCAGCCTTAATACACTTATAACATCCTTCATAAGTACCATGATCTAAATGAAGTGCTACAGGAACTGTAATTCCCAACTCTTCATCCATAGCCTTAACCATAGCTGCAACAGTCTTGAAACCTGTCATATACTTACCGGCACCTTCAGATACACCTAAGATAACCGGGCTCTTTAACTCCTCTGCTGTTAAAAGAATTGACTTTGTCCACTCAAGATTGTTGATGTTGAACTGACCAACTGCATAATGACCAGCTTTGGCCTTCTTTAACATTTCTGTTGCTGAAACTAACATGAATCATTCCTCCATTTGTTATAAATATTACAGGTGAAGTTATATGCGCACCTGCACACCTATACTGATTATACCCTAAGTGATCTGAAAAATAAAGTACAATTTTCTTCCGGATTAAAACGTATTCTTTTCCTATACAAGCGTATGTTGTTACGAATAATAACATTTTGTTTTGAGCAAATCTTCTCTTGCTTTATTTTATGTTAAATGATATGATGTCATTATTGAAAGGTTATCATATTTTGTTATATTTAATAACATTTTAAGAGTGAGGTATCATTATGAAAGAATTATCTTTATCCAAAATCAGCGAATTAGTAACAGATGGCAGAAAACATATGAATCTGTCACAGCAACAGTTAGCAGATACAACCGGAATCAATCGTACGATGATCAGTCATATTGAATCCGGTGAATATGTACCATCTTTACAGCAATTGACCTCTTTATCAGCGGCTTTGCATTTTGATCCAACTGACATTTTTACAGAAAACGGGAATGGAAAGAACTTAGAAAAAGCCTCTCCACTCAACATTGCGATTGCCGGAACCGGCTATGTAGGATTATCTATTGCTACACTGTTATCCCAGCATAACCATGTTACTGCCGTTGATATCATTCCTGAGAAAGTCGAGAAGATCAACAACCGAATCTCCCCTATTCAGGATGATTATATTGAAAAATATCTTGCCAATAAAGATCTGGATCTGACCGCTACAATCGACGGAGAAGCTGCATACAAAAATGCTGACTTTGTTGTTATTGCAGCCCCAACCAATTATGATTCCCAGAAGAATTATTTTGATACCAGTGCGGTTGAAGCTGTTATCGAATTGGTATTATCCGTTAATCCGGATGCGATCATGGTGATCAAATCCACAATCCCTGTTGGGTATACCAAATCGGTTCGCGAAAAATATCATACAGATAATATTATATTCAGCCCGGAGTTTTTACGTGAATCCAAAGCTTTATACGACAACTTATATCCATCCCGTATTATTGTCGGAACAGATTTAGAAAATGAAAGACTGGTAAATGCTGCCAAAACATTTGCTTCTTTATTACAGGAAGGTGCGATCAAGAAGAATATCGATACTCTATTCATGGGATTCACGGAAGCAGAAGCCGTAAAATTATTTGCTAATACTTATCTTGCCTTGCGGGTTTCTTACTTTAACGAATTAGATACTTATGCAGAATCCAAAGGATTAAACACGCAACAGATCATTGATGGCATCTGTTTAGATCCAAGAATCGGTTCCCATTACAATAATCCATCCTTTGGTTACGGCGGCTATTGTTTACCAAAAGATACCAAACAGTTATTAGCAAATTACAAAGACGTTCCGGAGAATCTGATTGAAGCAATCGTAGAGAGTAACCGGACAAGAAAAGATTTCATTGCAGACCGCGTATTAGACATTGCCGGATATTACTCTTACAGTGGTGCAGACGGTACTAACAACACATATAACCCATCTGCCGAAAAAGAAGTTACGATCGGTGTCTATCGCCTGACCATGAAATCCAATTCAGACAACTTCCGTCAGTCATCCATACAGGGTGTCATGAAACGAATCAAAGCAAAGGGTGCAAATGTAATCATTTACGAACCAACCTTAGAAAACGGAAGTACATTCTTCGGTTCAAAAGTAGTAAATGACCTTGATGAATTCAAGGCGCAAAGCAACGCGATCATTGCAAACCGTTACAGTGACAAATTAGATTCCGTAAAAGACAAAGTCTATACACGTGATCTGTTCCGGAGAGATTAATATAATCCTGATCATATGCAAATACCGGGCGTATGCAATAACATCTATATCGCATACGCCCGGTATTTTATTCTTCATTAACCGGAATTAATTTCTTTAATACTTTGTACAATGTGTCCACATCGATTGGTTTCGGTAAATGTTTCTGCATACCGGCTTTCAATGATTCTTCTATGTCCTCATCATATGTATTCGCCATCAGACCAATAATCGGTATCGTCTCTCCATCTTCTTTACCGGATATCCGGATACAACGTGTTGCCTCTCTTCCATCCATATATGGCATATGGACATCCATCAATATTGCATCATAGGTAAATGCCGGTTGTGAGATAAACTGTATAACAGCCTTCTTACCATTCTCTGCCGCATCGACTTCAAAGCCCACAACCTCTAATACTGCCCGCAAAGCATCCTGAGCCATCTCACTGTCCTCTGCGATCAGAATCCGTTTTCCGGTAAAATTCCCCGCCTGAAGATTCGTTTTCTTCTTCACCGGCTTATTCTTTTCCGCCTCCTGCAGATCAAATGGAATGGTAAAGTATAACTGTGTGCCATTCCCGGTGACGTCAACTCCGATCTCGCCGCCCATTAGCCGGATAATGTGACTTGCCAGTGAAAGACTGAAATATTGTTCATCAATCACTCCATTATCTGCATTGTGAGAAAATCCAAATATACTTTCTTTCATTTTCTCATTCAGACCATTCCCGGTATCTTCAATGATAAACCGCAAAAATACCCGCTTACCATCCACAGCAATCTGTCTTGTCAGTAACCGAATCTGTCCGGAGATCGGTGTATAAGAAATTGCATTCTTGATCAATGCCGTCATCGCCTGGCGAAGTCGAACGGAATCCCCGATCAATTGTTGATACTGACACTGTGACTCCATATCAAACTGCACATTCTTCTTCTCAATCGTTTCACGGACATCAATGTCGATCTGATTCAGAAAGTTCTCTAACCGGAACGGTTGTTTCGAAATAGTAATACTCTCCTGATCTACTTTTACAGTCTCTAATAAAGAATCCATTACCTGCATCATATGATCTGCATAGTCATCTATGTTAGACAAACATTCTAATAATCGCTCTTTATCCTCATATACCTGTCTCGCCACACTACACATACTGATAATCCCACTCATCGGAGTTCTGATCTCATGCGAAATGTTAGCCAGTACCTGCCCTTGCAATTCCGCTGCAGACCGGGCTGCCATCAGAGAATTCCGCAGATATCTATCCTCCTCAATCTGGGTACTTCGCACCTGCTCAACATCCTGAAACAAAATATATACAACAACTTCTTTGTTACTGTTTTGTTCAAACAAAAGCTGTCCGTTCATACAATGGTAACTGCCTTCATGCGTCCGGTAACGAAAATCTATCTCTTTCTTGGTAACACCATTCTCATATGCATCCTGTAAAAAATTAATATCGAAACACTCTAAAAACTTCTGCTTATCATCCAGATGCACCTTTGATAACCATTTTAATACAAAATGCATGCTATATGAATATTTATTATCTAATTGCTCCCTAAACAGATTATAAAAAGTATCCCGTCTGATCTCCACTGCAATCAGATCCTTGTATATCTGCTGCAGGGCAAAAATAACCTTCTTGCCCATAACCGCCCTATGATCCACTTGTTGCTGTCCAATCTGCTGTTGTAACGTAAGCAAAAAACCTATCCGGTTATCCTTTAAACGAATCCGGGTTACAGAAACACGATACGAATCCTCTAAGAATGGCAGGTACATTACGTTATCTGTGACTTCTCCCAACTGCAATTCACGTATCACACAATCCTTGCAAATGTTCTCTTCCCCTTTTAAAACCTTATAACAATTATCGCCATTTTTTATATGCGGACATGCTTCTTTTGCATAGTTGTTCATAAACTGAATCTTATATTCATCATCCACCATAAAGACCATTGTTTTTGTCATGGAACTTGCAAGCTTAAACAATCTCCAATCGCTTTCTCCCATCACTTCTTTGTAGAACTGACGAATCAACACTTCATTCATCAACTTCAATAGCACATGCAATGATTTGGTGTCCTCTTCTGACAAGCTCTTGATGTGATTCCATCCGAGGACTATATAGCCAATGATATTCCCATGATTCGTCATCTGATATTCCACTACTGCTTCATATCCACACTCCTTGTAAAGCGTTCTCTCTGCAGCAGGTAATACCATAGTCGCTCTGGCAACATACATATCTTCTTCATCAAAATGATACCACTCTTCAATTAAATGAATGTAGGATTCAAAGTCAATGGCACGCTCAACTTCGCCGCTCTCCCAGTCAAATACCACTTCTAATTGTCTGGCATCCTCTTCATAACGGATTACATACATGCTATCCATCTCTAATTCATTAATCATACGTTCCATCGTTCGTTCAATTCCCTTGGAAATACTGGAACTATGTAACAAATCCTCAATCGCATCCGCCTCTAATAACCCCATATCATCTATCCCTTCATATAGCATAAAATGTATTTCATTCAAAAAAAAACAAAATGATTCTCATACAGCTTTATTGTACCACAAAGCCAACTTATTGGATATAGAAAATGACAACTTCTTACATACTGCGCTCTTCCATTTTATATATTTTCACTTTCTTTTCTGTTTACTTTTACTAACTTTTATGTTTAGTATTGACTTCACTAAAGATATGAGTATAATAACACTTGTTGTGTTTAGTAAAAGTAAACTTTAAATTTATTATTATGTAAGGAAACGATATGAAAATTGGTAACAAAATCAAAACCCTTCGTATTTCCAAAGGTCTGACACAGGAAGAACTTGCCGACAGAGCAGAACTATCCAAAGGATTTATCTCGCAATTAGAAAGAGACCTGACCTCTCCATCTATTGCAACCCTGACCGACATTCTGCAATGCTTAGGTACGAATCTGAAAGACTTTTTTAATGACGAAGAAGAAGAACAGATCGTCTTTCACAAAGAAGACTATTTTGAAAAGAAAGACGAAGAATTGGGAAATACAATAGAATGGATCATTCCCAATGCACAAAAAAACGAAATGGAACCGATCCGATTGACATTAGACCCCGGCGGTTCTACATATCCTGATCTACCGCATGAAGGCGAAGAATTTGGATATGTTCTAAGCGGCTCTATCCAGATTCATATTGGTAACCGCACACACAAGGCAAAAAAGGGGGAGGCCTTTTATTTTACCCCTTCCAACAAGCATCATATAGAAGCTGGAAAGAATGGCGCTACTTTAATCTGGGTATCCAGCCCTCCAAGTTTTTAATGCTCCATGACCAATACATATATGATCACCTATACTTAATCCTAAAGGAGGACTTGTTCCATGGCTAACAAATTAATTGACCTCGTAAACATCACAAAATCCTATGGTGACAATGTTGTTTTAGACGACCTTGATCTCTATATCCGTGAGAATGAATTTCTGACTCTATTAGGTCCTTCCGGATGTGGTAAGACAACTACCCTCCGTATTATTGGTGGATTTGAACACCCCGATAAAGGCAAAGTCATGTTTGACGGCAGCGACATTACCCAACTTCCGCCAAATAAACGACAGTTGAATACCGTATTTCAGAAATACGCTCTTTTCACACATATGACAATTGCAGAGAATATTGCATTTGGATTGAAATTAAAGAATAAAAGCAAGGCTTATATTGATGACAAGATCAAATATGCACTCAAACTCGTAAATCTGGATGGCTACGAAAACCGTAAACCAGACTCCTTAAGCGGCGGTCAGCAGCAGCGTATCGCCATTGCACGTGCAATTGTAAATGAACCGAAGATTCTGCTATTGGATGAACCCCTTGGTGCTTTGGATCTGAAGCTACGTCAGGATATGCAATATGAATTGATTCGCTTAAAAAACGAACTAGGAATTACTTTCATCTATGTCACCCACGATCAGGAAGAAGCTCTGACCATGAGTGACACGATCGTTGTTATGAATCAGGGATACATCCAGCAGATCGGAACACCGGAAGACATTTATAACGAACCGGAAAATGCCTTTGTTGCAGACTTTATCGGCGACAGCAATATTATTGATGCCACCATGCTCGAAGATCGTCTTGTATCTTTCCTGGGTGTGAAATGGCAGTGCGTTGATGAAGGATTTGGTCAAAACAAACCGGTCGATGTCGTGATCCGTCCGGAGGATGTTGTGTTATGTAAACCAGAAGAAGGCACCATTTCCGGTGAGGTCACACACATTATCTTTAAGGGTGTTCATTATGAGATGGAAGTTATGGCCGGCGGCTTTGAATGGCTCGTACATTCTACGGTTATGCATCCGGTTGGTGAAAAGGTCGGTATCAGTGTGGACCCATTTAACATCCAGATTATGCACAAACCGGAATCCGAAGATGAGGAGGTTGCTTACATTGAAGACTAAACATAGTAAATGGCTGGCAATGCCCTTCACGGTCTGGGGAATCGTATTTATCCTGATTCCACTATTTATGATCTTCTATTACGGGCTCATTGACACAGACAAACATTTTACACTTGCCAATATCACCGCAATTGCAGAACCGGAACATTTAAAGGCTCTTGGATTGTCGATCGTACTTTCACTGATTGCAACCATTATCTGCTTAGTACTCGCCTATCCGCTGGCAATGATCCTCTCAAGACTTGGCGTGAATCAGAATAGCTTTATTGTATTAATCTTTATCCTTCCAATGTGGATGAATTTTCTTCTGCGCACATTGGCATGGCAGACGTTATTGGAAAAAACAGGTGTTATTAATTCCATTTTGAATTTTTTACATCTTCCAACACTCAATATTATCAACACTCCATATGCAATTGTACTTGGTATGGTTTATAACTTTTTACCATTTATGGTACTTCCGATTTATAATGCTCTGATCAAATTAGATGCAGATGTCATTAACGCAGCCAGAGATCTGGGGGCAAACGGAGTACAGACATTCACCAAAGTAATATTTCCATTGACACTGCCCGGTGTCATCAGCGGAATCACTATGGTATTTATTCCTGCCCTCACCACCTTCGTTATCTCAAATTTATTAGGCGGAAGCAAGATCCTGTTGATCGGTAATGTAATTGAGCAGGAATTTACACAGGCAAGTAATTGGAACTTAGGAAGCGGACTTTCGCTTGTCATGATGATCTTTATCCTGATCAATATAGCATTCTCCGCTATATTTGATAAAGACGGGGAAGGAGGAATGATGTAATGAAACGATTTATCGAACGTTTTTACGTTGCTATTATATTCATCTTTTTATATGCACCGATCGTAACATTAATCGTACTTTCCTTTAACAACAGCCGAACACGGGCAAAATGGGGTGGCTTTACCACTAACTGGTACAGTGAACTGTTCAAAAATGATGCTATTATGCAGGCTCTTTATAATACGATCTTCATTGCAATCATTTCTTCTGTTGTTGCAACGATCATCGGAACCATTACCTGTATCGCACTTAACAATATGAAGGCCCGCACACGCAATCTGTTACTCGGCATGAATAATATTCCTATGCTGAATGCAGATATTGTAACCGGTATCTCTTTGATGCTGCTCTTTATCAGTTTTGGATTCCGTTTTGGCATGCAGACGATCCTGCTTGCACATATCACATTTAATATTCCTTACGTTATATTAAATGTCATGCCAAAGTTTAAGCAATTGAATCCAAATACTTATGAAGCAGCCCTCGACTTAGGTGCTTCTCCGGTCTACGCATTTTTTAAGGTGATTTTCCCGGATATCCTACCGGGAATTCTGTCCGGATTCCTGATGGCATTTACAATGTCCTTAGATGATTTCATTATCACACATTTTACGAAAGGTGCCGGCGTGGATACCCTCTCTACCAAGATCTATACGGAAGTCCGAAAAGGAATCAAGCCGGAAATGTACGCACTTTCCACGATCATTTTCGTAACCGTATTTGTGCTATTGTTAATTGTAAATGCCGGACCTTCCAAAGAAAAACAGCCAAAGAAACACACCGGTTTCCTGCGTAAATATTCCAGACAGTTTGCAGTAGCAGCCGTTGCCTTTATCTTAGTCATCGGTTCAATCTTCCTGTTCCGGAACAAAAATAATGAACAGGTCATTGTCTATAACTGGGGTGAATATTTGGATCCGGAAGTTCTCAATATGTTTGAGGAAGAAACCGGTATCGAGGTTGTCTACGATGAATACGAAACGAACGAAACCATGTATCCAAAGGTTGCCTCCAAAGCAGCCGAGTATGATGTTGTCTGTCCTTCTGATTATATGATACAGAAAATGATCGAGAATAACCTGTTAGCAGAGATCGACTTCGATCAGGTTCCTAACATCAAGAACATTGATCCGAATTACATCAAACAGTCGAGAGACTTTGATCCGGAAAACAAATACAGTGTTCCATATTGTGTCGGAACGGTTGGTATTCTGTATAACAAGACCATGGTGGATGAACCGGTAGACTCCTGGGATATTCTATGGAATGACAAGTACAAAGACAATATTCTGATGCAGGACTCTGTCCGGGACGCTTTCATGGTAGCACTGAAGAAGTTCGGCTACTCCATGAATTCAACCAATCCGGAAGAATTAGAAAAAGCCAAGCAGGCACTGATTGATCAGAAGCCTTTGACACAGGCTTATGTTGTCGATCAGGTGCGTGACAAGATGATTGGCAACGAGGCTGCCATCGGTGTCATCTACTCTGGCGAGGCAATCTATACACAACGCGAAAATTCCGATCTGGAATATGTTATACCAAAGGAAGGAACAAATGTATGGATTGATTCCTGGTGTATCTTAAAGGATGCCCCGAACAAGGAAAATGCAGAGAAATTCATTAATTTCCTCTGCCGTCCGGATATTGCACTTATGAATTTTGAGTATATCACATATTCTACACCAAACACAGAAGCCCGCAAACTCATTGAAGATGATGATATCCGTAACAGCACGATTGCCTTTCCGGATCTTAGCCAGTATAAGAATTTAGAGACGTTCCGCTACCTTGGCGAAGACGCAGATCACCTCTACAATGAATTGTGGAAGGAAGTAAAATCCAAGTAAACCTATACCCTTGCACAGCGTAAGGGTGACGGACGCACGAAACATTAAGTTATGAACCGGTTGCAGGGATATAACATTATCATCGCAGGCACGCTCTCGCTACTCATCACTCGCAGCGGTACTAGGCTCGAAAATACCTCGCCAAGTACCGGCGGCTCTGAAGTACCTGCGTATGATAAATGTTATATCCCTGCAACCGGTATTTACGTTATTGTGTTTCGTGCTGTTTTTGTCAGAATCCACTACGCTGTGCTTATCGCCACACCCGAACACCTCTGATATTGGCTCAAATAATCTGCTATATCGTTAAGATATAATATCTGTTTTCTCATTTAATCTTCACGGTTCGTCCATTTTAACTGTATTGGAATATAAAGTCGAAAATATATATTAATAGAATACTCTTGTCTCATCCACAACATGATATCCGGCATCATCCAACGATACAATGATCACATTACAATTCGTCTGCAATCCGCCCGACCAATACTGCGAAATATCATGTTGTTTGATATGGCACATCAACGCTTTGTTAAGTGCTCCATGTGCTACGATCATAATACGTTCCAATTCGTTCCTTTGTGGTTCCACAACCTCTTGTAAGAAATCCGCTGCCCTTTCACAAATATGTTCTAACGTCTCACCATGCTCCGGTGCTCTATATAATTCCGGCTGTTTGAAAAAATAATGGAATGGATCGGATTCATCCTCCAACAGTTTAGAGAAATTCTTACCTTCATTGATACCAAAACATAATTCCCGCAGTCGTTCATCCCGTATGATTGGAATATTCCGGTGTCCTCTGATCAGGCACGCCGTCTCATAAGCCCGAATCAATGGCGAACTGTATATCTTATCGAAATGAACGGATTCCAGGTTTCTGCCTGTCTCACCTGCCAGTTCTCGTCCATTCTCATTCAATTCTATGTCTGTACTTCCCTGCAACAACTTCTTTGCATTCCATACCGTTTGTCCGTGTCTTATGATATAGATTTCCATCTGTTCTTCCTTCCTACTGCATTGCCTGATTCACCTGATTGTTTTCGTTCAACGCAGTACTTACATTATCGTATAACATCTGTGTATATGCCTGACAGCCTTTCTGCGTCAGATGAATCCCATCATTTAAGAACCAGTCATCATGTCCCGCACAATAGGCTGCCCAGTCAATCACATGTATATTATCATATTTTTCTGCCATCGACCAGATCATCCGGTTCGCATCCTCCTGCCATTGCAGATGCTTTCCGTATGCTGTTACCCAATAGATCTGCCGCTCTTTGCCAATCGCCTCTACCAGATTCTTACCAACCGTTGGTGAAAATGTGCCATTCGTACCCAAAGCCAGAATGACAACATCGCCTAATTCGCCCTTCTGTTTGAGATCCTCCACCACAGTTCTTGCCTTCGCCACCTGTCTCGATTCCTTCGCATCCACAACACAATTCGGAATCGTATCCTCGATATCCGAATCTGCTCCTAACAAGACAGAATCCCCAATTGCAGTCACGGTCTTCTGCTTCACAGGAGCTTCCGTAACAGACTCCGTTGTCATTGCCACAGGTGCCTGTGTTCCGGTACTCTCTGAGACCTTACTCTCTATATCCTTTGCTGACATCGGCTTCTTTGCACTGACCGATGTCTCTTTTGCGAGCACCTTTGCGGAATTATGACCGCCCTCCGGAAGTTTCTCACTTACAACCACACTTCCCACTAACACCATAAATGCAATTCCAAGACTACCGGCTACATACGCAAGCCGTCCCATCATATTACCACCCTGACGTTGCCGGTTCTGATGCATATATCTTGTCACCGCATACTGTATTCCCGCAATCACACCGATCAAGGCAAGCTGTACACACCAGGATAAGATTCCATAATTCTTCTTGTTATAACCAAACAAAAAGATGATCGGATACATCCACAGATACAGTTCATAGCTCATCTTACCTACTATCGTCAATGGACTTCTTTCCAATATCTTCTCCATTCCACTGTATGGTAAAAGCAGAAGAATGATTCCGCAAAGTATACTATGCACAAACAGACCGCCATAATACAGCATCGGCATCTGTCCCTCTAATACAAAATATGAAACAATATATAAAAGCCCCGCAACTACAACGCACGCTCTGTGTAAACGCTCTGACATTCCTCTTCGGCAGACACGTTCCACATCCCGATGTATCATGCCTACATATACGCCTAACAACAGGGCAAAGATTCTGGTATCTGTTCCATAATATAACCGTGATACATCCTGCTCTGGCTGATATAGCACACTCATATGTATTCCACTTACCATTACAAGAACTAACCATCCGATACGCACCAATTTTCTGGATGTGTGTCTGTATAACAGCCTCATCAGCCAGAAAAGGAGCGGCCACATCAGATAGAATTGCAATTCGACTGCTGTTGCCCACAAATGTGTAAATGGTGATTGCTGACTGATTCTTGCAAAATAGGATGCACTCTGCTTTACCTGCCATATATTATTGTAGCCGCCAACCAGACTGACTAACTCGGCCGCCTTTCCTTTTGCCACCTGTGGCATATACAATACCAGAAATCCCATAACTGCAGCTACCATGATCAGCATAGCAGGATATATTCTTCCAATCCGTTTCTTATAGAATGTCCCAACAGAATACCGTCCCTGCTGCAGATCCCATACACTGGTACGATAGATCAGATAACCGGATAATACAAAAAACATATTCACACCTAAGAATCCGCCCGGCATCTTGCCCGGCACCAAATGATACAGGATAACGCCTAAGATTGCGATACCCCTTAATGCATCCAGTCCTTCAATATGCATTTTTCTTCTTTGGTTCTCATATTTCATTGTCCTCATGTCCCTTCTTTATTATATTCTTTCGCTCATAGAAGAAACATGTATCGGAAATGCCGTATCCTATCGACCGAAGAATGTATTCTTATACATTCTCAATCTGCCAGTCGATCGGTTCTAATCCATGTTCCTTCAAAAATGCATTCGCTTTGCTGAAATGTTTGCATCCAAAGAATCCACGATACGCTGAAAGCGGACTTGGATGTGGTGCTTTTAAGATTAAGTGATTCGGGTTATTCAATCGTGCTGCTTTATTCTGTGCAGGTCTTCCCCATAACAAAAACACAATCGGTCTGTCCTGTTCATTCAAAATATCCATAACCGCATCTGTGAACTTCTCCCAGCCAATCCCCTGATGGGAATTTGCCTGATGTGCCCGCACGGTAAGTACACTATTTAGCATCAATACACCCTGCTTTGCCCATTTTACAAGGTACCCGTTATTCGGTATATAGCAGCCAAGATCATCATGCAGCTCCTTATAAATGTTGACAAGCGATGGTGGAATCTCCACCTCCGGCTTCACACTAAAGCACAGGCCATGCGCCTGATTCACATTGTGATACGGATCCTGCCCAATGATCACACATTTTACCTCATGCAATGGTGTCAGATGAAATGCGTTGAATATATCGTCTGCCGGTGGATAGATCGTTCTTCCACTGTGATATTCCTCATTCACGATATAATATAGCTTGCGGTAATACTCCTTCTTATATTCTTCCTGTAACGGCTCTGCCCAGTCATTCGTAATGGATGGCATAATGTTTCCTCCTTCTATCTTATCTGCGTCGTCTATTCTTCACTGAATATCTGCGATTCCTTCTGTAACTGTTCGACCGATTGGAAACAGATACCTTCCATCCCAACCTGTCTTGCAGCTTCTATATTCTCCATCCGGTCATCTATAAACAGACACTCTTCCGGTATCAGACCATACCGGTCACACAAACAATGATAGATTGCAGGATCCGGCTTCTTCAGCCGTTCTACCGCCGATACTACATATCCATCTACCTTTTTGAAAAATGCAAATGTCGGCCAGTGGATCTCGTACATATGAAGCGGATAATTTGACAACAAATATACCTTGTAACCTTTTTTATGCAACAGATCCATCATAGGGGCTGCATACGGATATTCCTCTACAAACCCTTCCGCTGTATCCCAGAACTTACGGATCTCAGCCTCATACTGCGGCATTCTCCGGACAAACTCTTCGATCGCCTCGGTTTCTTCCATTGTTCCTTCATCCAATCTGTCCCAGCAGTCCGAACTCACCATTTGTTTTCCAAACGACTGAATAATATCTTCTGTATATCCCAATCGGCGGCAATGTCTTTCCCAGCAGAAATCAATCAATACATTACCTACATCAAATACAACATTCTTAATCTTATGTTCCATATCCAAAGCCTTCCTTTTCTATACTGCCTACATTATATGTCAAACGTACAGCATTTACAAGGCGTATTGGCTTTGATAAAACCACCTACTTATAACTATCTGCTAATATTCCATCTGTTATATCCTTGGGTATGGTAAATTCACACACCCCCATATATCCCGGTGCAATCTCGTATTTATCAAAGACCATCGTCAGACAACCATCTTCGTTAAAATAGAAATTCGCATCATCCGTAATTCCCTGCCATTTCCATTTTGTAGCATCATCATCTACAAAATATGTGACATTCTCATCCTTTGCCATCTGTTCTTTTATCTGCTTCAAGACCTCGTCCGTCAAGATCTTCTTGTAATCCACATTCTCCTGAAACAGATCCGGCAACGTGATCATTTTCCCGGTCTTTTTGTCAATATGATAGATCTTAATCGTAACCCCGGATGTATTCAATGCGACTGTTGTATTAACCCGTAACGAAAACAGTGTGTCATTATCTGTCACCACCTCGTAATCTGTCGTCACATTTTCTGTGCCCTGACCATTCGTTGCCTCTACATCCTTTTCATACTGCCGGATTACCTCATCCGTATATTCTTTCACTGTCTTATTAACCTGTTGTGCCGCATCCTTCATATTGGAATCCTCTTCCACCTCAATCTGCGGTGTCTGAATATCTGCACTCATATCTTCATCTTTACTTTGATAGGAAGAAAATGTAACCACTTTTACAATCGTTCCTAATACCGGAATCTCTTCCATCGCATAGGCAATATTGGCATTACTGTTCACTACGATCACAAATGCGATCATCGCCGCCACAACACCCGCACAAGGACGAATCCATATGGGACAACTGTGTTGCCTCCCTCTTTCCTGTTGATTCTCTTCTTTTGCCTGCTGAATTCCCATAGATACCCGGCTCTTCAACTCTGCCGGTATCTCAATATTTTCATATTCCATTTTCATTTCCTCTAATCTTTTATCCTTCATACTGTAGTTCTCCTTCCACCATTTCTAACTTAAGCTTTTTCAAGCTTCGATACAATAATGACTTCACGGTACTTAGATTCGCATTCAAAATGTATGCAATATCTTCTAATTTCTTATCCTCAAAATACCGCAGGATCACAACTGCACGTTCTCTCTCCGTCAGAGTGTTCAGCGCTTTGGTCATATCAAAATCTTCATATTGATCAGTGATTCCCGGCTCATTCACTTCGTATAATTCCTCTATCGGAAATTCTCTTTGTGTCTTTCGCAGAAAATCCATTGATGTATTGATCACGATCCGGCAAATCCAGGTCTGTATATATCTCTCCTTTTTCACCTGCTCACAGTTACGAATGGCTTTATATGCACTTTCCTGTACGATATCTAATGCATCTTCTTCATTCTTCACATAAGTATATGCAATACGATACATTGTCTCATATGCGTTTAACACAGCATCTTCTACTTTCTGCTGCATCTTCTTTGCATGCATGTTCTGATTACCTCCTTGTCTGTCTTCTATCTGTTAGACGGGCTTTCCTCCTAAAAAGTTTCATGTTTTAAAAAAAAATAGAATATAAAAAAAGAACTGTGTATCAGAATTCATTTCTAATACAACAGTTCTTATTCTAACATACCTGATTTGATTGTCTATAACTGAAAATGACTCGTATGTTTATTCAATTCATTCGATATCTCAATCAATCGTTGTGTCTGCTCATGACACTGCTTTACAATATCCTTTAATTCCGTCATAGATGCCGAAGTCTCTTCGGTGGAAGCCGCATTCTCTTCTGCAATGGATGCCAACTGTTCCACACTGGTCGTCACTGTATTCTTCTGACCTTCCAATACTTCCATAATCTCACGGATACGATTAACGCCATCTGATACTGACGCAATCTCCTGATTCAGTGACTGGAACATAGCTCTTGTATTCTCTAATTTCTCGTTCTGTTCCTGCACTCTTCCCGAAACCTGATTCATTGTTGTTACACTTGTATTGGAATTACGAATCAGTTCCGATACAATTGCCATAATCTCATCCGCAGAACTTTTAGACTGCTCAGAAAGATTCCGGATCTCATCTGCTACAACCGCAAATCCTTTTCCATTCTCGCCTGCACGCGCCGCCTCGATACTAGCATTCAAAGATAACATATTGGTCTGTGCCGAAATATTCGTAATCATATCGGTCGCAGTCTGAATCGCTTTTGCCGACTCATTGGTCAGGTTGGTCTGTGTACGCACTTCATCAATCGCCTGACTGGTCTGTTCGGAAATGGCAACCAATTCCTGCAGTGTATTCTCCGCAGACTCCGAATAATCCCGCATCTTATCAGAATTATGATTCAACAGCTCAATATCATCAACCGCATGTCCAATCGCCTCGCCCATACGGGTGATCTCATCATTCGCTTCTACTGTCTCACCCGCCTGCGAAGTTGCACCATTAGCGATCTCATCCACCGCAACATTAATATTGGATATATTCTCTGCAATCGTATCAAAAGACTGTCCGAATTCATTAGAGAACTCTTCAAGCTCTTGTGAACTGTCTGATAAGTCTGTAATAATACTCTTAAATTCATCGATCAATCCCTGAATGGACTGTGACATCTCACCAATCTCATCCGCACGCTGCAACATTTTCCCATGCATCTCAAAATCAAGTTTTCCTTCCGCCACGTCATCTAACCGGCCAATCGTATGTTTCAATGCCTTAATAATCTGACGAACGACAAAAATGAGAACAATCAGTGCAATACATAAAATCACAGTCATACTCGCTATCATCCTGATCTGACCTTTTGCAATCTCTTTCTGAACGTCCGCTTTTGCACGACCGGTAAAAATCATTCCTGCAATATCACCGTTCTTCAATTTCAATGGTGTATAAAACCCACAATAATCTTCATCTGCAATCTGAATCGTTGGGGCAAAATGTTTCTTTATCTTTCCGTCCAGAATATCTGATACAAAATCTTCATCTAACGTTGTCCCGATCACACGCTCGCCTTTATCATTCGTAATCGTAGTCAACACCCTCTGTTTTCCCCAAAACAGTGTTACTTCAATGTCAGACTGCTCTTTAATCTGATCCAGCAACTCATAATCATCTGTGATATCCTTCGTACCTTTTTTGAAAATCCCATTCTGATAAGAAAAATCTCCATCCGCATACAAATTGTATATATTATCCACACTGTATGCTACATTCTCTAAATTCTCCTCCACCAACTGATACGCAATGTTTCGTTCCCCTGAAGTTCCCATCATAACTGCTATTACACCGATCAAAACCAGTGGAAACAATGTTATAAGGACAATCTTAGTAGTAAGCTTAATTCCTTTTTTCATACTTATCCTCCCTTGTAAATAATATACACATATTAGCACATCTGTATAAATATTACAACATTTATTGCGTTTTTTATACACATTCGACAATTTTTATTTCTTTTCGCCAATGTTCTTCACATTAATCTCAAATTTTCGGATCATCTCCCGTGCTTCCTCTTCTTCTGCCATAGCAACCGCAACCGTCATTTTATCAAGCTGTGCCGCCTGTTCCTTCGGAAGAGCCGCCATCGATTGTCTTAAATTATATAGATAATCATCAATACGCTCTGAAAAAATAAGTGCGACGGAATCCGGATACACATCTATCTGCATTGAAAATGCACATCCTGGCCATTCATATCCTGTACTTTCTTTTGAAAGTTTTGATGCCTTTTGAATCAACATCCGTCCAAGCGGAGTCCGATTAACAATGTCTTCCAAAGAGATTCCATGCTCACGCATATCCCGTCGGTCAATGTAACAGGCAACTTTATAAATATCCTGCTCTTCAATATGCATATTCTTTGCCCCTTTCTCTTACTGCGGTTTTTCCATAATAATAAAACCGTAATCTTCCAAATTCTTCATATATTGTACCAATCTTGGATACAACGGTTCCGCCTTGTTGCCAAATGCTTCATGAACCTCTTTACCTAATTCAAATATCGATTGTTCTCCATTTATCCTCGGCCACAAAAAGCTTCCAAATTCCTCTAAATGAATTTGAGAAATGCGTGGTTTTTTTAATAACTTTTGTGCAAACCAATGGAAAACACCACGATTTTCTACGAAAATCGTGATGTCTCCATTGTCTGACTGCTGCCAGTTATATTTGGAATTTTTTACCGGAATATAATCTAAATAATTATCTTTGTTCCGTTTCATGTTACTCCTTCTTTGGCTTTGCCAATGCAAACCTGACTACACATGCGATCATAACCGCCATTAATACAATACCACCAATGATTCCGGTTGTAAACTTTGCTGACAGATCAATACGCTCCGCAACCTTTAGTACGGTAAGAATTGCCATCAATATTCCCACAAGACCTTCTCCTGCAATCAATCCGGAACAGAATAGCACACCGGTTCCTGCTTCACCGTCCTCACTGGTTCTCTTCTTATCAACAAAATAGCGGATCAATCCACCGATCATGATCGTTGCACTCAACTCTAATGGCAGATACAATCCAATTGCCACCGGAAGTACTGCAACTCCAAGAATCTCAACTACAATCGCAAGAAATACACCGATGAATACAAGTGTCCATGGAAGATTACCGTCCATAACACCTTCCACGATCATTCTCATCAGGGTTGCCTGTGGTGCAGATAATGCCTCTGTACCAAATCCCCATGCAGAATCTAACAAGATCAATACTCCACCGATGGTCAGTGCAGAAATAACCGCTCCAATCAACTCACCGATCTGCTGCTTCTTCGGAGTTGCACCAAGAATATACCCGGTCTTTAAATCCTGTGAAGTATCACCCGCCATTGCTGCAATAATACAGATGATCGATCCGATTGCGATCGCGCCGGTCATACCATGCGTTCCGTTATCACCGGTTCCCTTCAAGCAAAGTGTTGCGATCAGCAATGTCGCAATCGCCATTCCGGATACCGGATTATTACTGCTTCCTACAATACCGACCATTCTAGAAGATACTGCCCCAAAGAAAAATCCAAATAGCACGATCAATACTGCTCCTAATAGTGTAACCGGAATTTGTGGCAGTAACCAGATAATAATGATCAGCAGCAACACACCTATTCCGATAAACCGCATGTCCAGATCCTGTTCTGTACGAATGTTCTTATTTCCTTTTCCACCTTTTATTCCCTTAATCGCATCTATAAAGGTTGTTACGATCAATGGCATTGACTTGATCAGACTCATGATACCGCCTGCCGCAACTGCTCCGGCACCGATATAGCGGATATAACTGCTCCAGATTGCTGATGCTCCACCGTTTGCATATAAATTCGCAATCGTATCCGTCCCCGGATAAAGAATCGTATCTCCTCCGAATGTTACAATTGCCGGAATCAATACAAACCATCCGATAATACCACCCGCAAACATATAAGATGCAATCTTCGGTCCACAAATGTATCCTACACCAATCAGTGCCGGATATACCTCAGCCGATAATTCGGTCTTAAGCGCTGATATCTTTGCCGTAATAACACCGGGAACAATCTTTAATCCATCTACTACAAATTTGAACAGAGCAGCAAGACCCATACCTGCAAATACGGTTGTTGCACTTGATCCACCTTCTTCTCCTGCAAGTAATACTTCCGCACATGCGGTTCCTTCCGGATAAGGTAATACCCCATGTTCCTTTACGATCAGGGCATTTCTTAACGGCACCATAAATAATACACCTAATACACCACCGCAAAGTGCGATCAATGATATTGTAAGTATACTCGGTTTCTCAATAATACCGTCCTTTGCCCATAAAAACAAAACCGGCATTGTAAAGATTGCACCGGCTGCAAGTGATTCTCCTGCCGATCCTATCGTCTGCACCATATTACTCTCCAGGATAGAGTCTTTACGCATGATCACACGTATCACACCCATTGAAATAACGGCCGCCGGTATGGATGCCGACACGGTCATTCCTACTCTAAGTCCCAAATACGCATTTGCTGCGCCAAACACAATCGCTAACAATACCCCCATAATAACCGATGTCACCGTAAATTCCGGTGTTACCTTTTCTGCCGGAACATACGGCTTAAATTCTTCGTTCATTTCTTTCCTCCAATCGTTTATTACGTCTAATCTGTTTCTTTGTATAGCGTTCCACACAAAGTCTCACTTTAATCAGACTTTGATATTATATCGTATTTCGTCCTTTCGCACAACACACATTTTTTGGATTCATAATATAAGACGCACGCAGATCCGTTTACAAAACTTCCTTGCATGCGTCCGATATTCTATATAGAATTATTTAAGTTTCACTTTGTAGATTTTTGAAAATGCCCCAAAAACACGTTTCCCCTTTTCATCATAATTGTATGCACGCAAACGAAGATAATACGTCTTTTTCTTCTTCCATTTTGTGAAAGTATGTGTATTTTTAGATATATACACCGTTTTTCTGTTTTTGAGCTTTTTATTGGTTGCATATTCTATACAATACCCCTCTGCCATTTTCGCTTTCATGGAAAGCGTAACCTTTTTCGACTTTCGAACTTTAATCTTAATCTTTTCAAGCTTTGGTCTTGTTATGGAAGACTGTCTTTCCTTATCCGGATCTGATTGAGTCGCACCTCCGGTATCCTGTTTCACCTCCGGGTCTGCACCAACAATCGATTCTTCCGGCAAAGCATTACTCTTTAACGGTGTAAATTTTGCGTATAACACAATATCCGTATATTGATCTTTCTGAATACTTTCCACATAGGATGCTTTTTGAAAGGCGCTGTCTTTATACCATCCATCAAAACGATACCCTGTTCTGATCGCCGGTCGTAACAAAAGATAGCTTTTCCAACAATATTTTTCCGGATTTTCTACGGCATTTTCACCGCCATTCAATACATATGTAATCTTGCTGGCATAGGCATTTTTCTCTCCGGTGTACCCTTCTTCCTCGTATTTTTTATATGCCTGGGATTCTTCATATGCCGTCAGAGTAATATTTTTCGGAAAATTGGCTTCTAATGTCAGCTCCATTCCGTTTATATATACTTCAGCCAGATGATCACAATGTAAAAATGCACTCGCATCCATCTTCTTAACAGATGCTGCAATGGATACCTTACGGATAGTAGCATTTTCAAATGCTTTTGCTGCAATTCCGACAACCGGATATGTGATTCCACCATACTCAATCTTATCCGGTATATCCGCCTCTAATGCGTTAGCATTCGCAATCACCTCTGCTTCTCCCGTCGGTCCGACATGAAATGTCATGCCATTACGCTCTACATACACACTGTATATCCACTTTGCATAAAGCGTATATCTGTCAGCCTGTGCCTGCTCCGACGTAATATAATATCTTCCGTCTGCATCCTGTTTCAGACAACTATCCTCTGAAAGTTCTCCATCTGCATACCAGCCCGCAAAAGCGTAATCCTTTCTTACCGGTATTCCGGCAAAAGAATCCTTTCCACGAATATATTCCTTCTGATAAGAATCATTTTCAAACTTGCCGCCATTTAATTCATATACAAATTGACCTGTCACATATCCCGGTTCCATCTCCATCAACTCAATGTCGTTGTTTTCATTCACAACGTGGCATTGAAACGTAAGTGCTTTTGCTAATTCGCTTCCATACCTTACCTTGACATTATTGCAAAATGCATTTTTCACTGCGTCTATATCATCTTTTTTATAAACGGCTGATAATTGGGAATAAATGCGTCCGGATACACCCCGTTTATAACATACAATATGAAATGCTTTCAGACTGTTCAGCATTCCTTGTCCGCCCAACTCCGTGTGCCACTCAATCTCATCTACATGACTGTCTTCATTAATTATAAGATTCATATTTTCATTATATTCGATTCGACTGATCTCACCTTTTTCCGCAAGGGATAATCTTTCTCTCTGTGCAGATATTCCATCTATGTGATAATCAATCTGTCCCGTCACCTCTATTTCTTTGGGAACCGTAAAGCTTTCTCGCCGATCTGACTTTGACAATGTAAAAGATAATGTTTCTGCCTTATTGCCATTATCCCTGTCGATTCTTTCCAATACATATTCTGTAGTATCTGCGCCCTTTCTGTCCCGCTCCTGTCTTGTCACAATATAATATTGATTGGATACATATTGCATATCATCACAGTATATCTTCATCCGGAAACGTTTATTCTCTTTCTCAAATTCTACTCTCGCCGATTCCAATCTACCGTCTATCTTAACAGACGTTTCCAATGCATTAATCGATTCATTCTGCAATCCTATTGCCTGAGCCGGTTTATTGGGCATCATGCAAAGAACCATAAATGATAATAACCCCAGCATTTTCCCTGCTTTCTTCATAAGCTGCACAATCTCCTTCCTTTTAAGCAAAACAAGCAGTAACAATATTGCTGTTACCATGGCAATACAGGTATATTGAATCGGAACATCTCCTGTTCTTGCCTGTCCGCTTATTTTATTCTGTTTTTTATTCTCAACCTGATCTTCTTCGGGTAAAGATTCCTTTTTGCGGTCATTGGTTATATTTAACTCTGCATTCTGATAGCCTTTTTTCAATACGATTTCCTGCATATCAGAGTTCAATTCATATTTTTCTAATGTCTTTGTTTCCTGAAGATAATAACAACCAAACGGAAGATTCCGGATAGTGATCTTTCCTTCTTTGTCTGTCACAAAACTGCCAAGTTTCTCCTTGTTTCCATCGTATAATACAAATTCAACATCCTGCAGCGGTTTCTTTGTAACAGAATCTGTCTTGATAACCAAAATGCTTCCTCTATATTTCTCATTCACAATCGGTTTATCCTTATTCAGATCCTGTTCTAATTCTTCTCCCTTTAATTCAATCCGGAATGGATATTTTTCATTATCCTGCCGATAACTGTCATCCGCTGTTTTACACTCTTTGTAATAATAATTTCCCGTCACTAACGGTTCTGTCACTACAGCTTCTCCATTATGATCCGTGACTGCATATCCCACACACGAATCTGCCTTCACAATGACAGTCCCATCTACATTGCGGATATCTTCCCGGGTATACATTCCAAATACAACACCGGCAATCGGAACATTATGATATGTGTATAAGGACTCTGCATCGCTTACACCGGATACAATCTCTGCATTCTTTCTCTCTGCCTGCTCTGCCCGCTTATGGATCCGGAACTTTGTTGCAAGCGGATGATTCACGAAATCAACTTCCTGAACCTGAACGGATGACTCCATATCTTCTTTCACTACAACCTTTCTTACTTTTCCATCCAATTTCATGGAGCCACCATTTCTTATCTCTTTGACATAATAAGTTCCCGGTGCCAGATCCTTACTTTTCGCCTCACCATATTCATTTGTCGTAAGTTCTTCTACCAGCTCCCCGGCAAGATTGCGTATCTCAAACGTAATTTTGGAAGCCGCAAACGGTTCATACACCAATTTCTTATATTCACCATATTCTGTCTTCACTGTGTCCGCCTTACTTAACTGCTCACCCGTTTTTCGGATCAATATGAAATTGCCAACTTTATTGTCCGTAAACACATGCTGAAATAATGCTCCCGATGCAAAATTCTCCATATCATCCGGGCTATGTTCAAATTCATAAGTTTCTTTTGCAAATTCATACCGTTTACCCGTTTTCTCATCTTTGGGCGGCTGTGTCTCTGCTACCAGATACTTCCCGTATGGCATGTCCATATCAAAATAGGCTTCTCCATCCTCATTTGATTCCATTGTCGCAATCGGAATCCATTCTTCTTCTGAAATTCTCTTATATCCGTTGATTCTAGAGATTACAACCGGTTGTGTCTGTTCCTTGGTAAATAACGGTTCTCCAAAGAAGTTTGTATTACCGATATGTGCATACAATGTAAACTCTGCACCTTTTAACGGCTTTCCTTCTGTATCCTCTTTTATCACCATACACTTTGCTTTCACCGGATTATTCCAATAGCCCTCTCCCTCATGGATCTGTTTCGGGTTGTCATCTCCCCGGTCTTCAATATCAAAATATATCCGTTCCCCGGATACCCAATAAGCCTTATTGGAATCTGTTACCTTCTCAATCACATAATACCGGCCACACGGCAGATTATGATACCTTATATATCCATTAGCATCCGTTTTCTGCTCAATATATGCCTTGTGCTTTCCCGCTTTATTCCATATCGAATCCGATAACAATTCATTTGTAATTCTCTGATCGGCTTCAAACAGGCGAATATCCTGTGCATATATATCGGTAGCCGCATATAACTCAAATGACACATGTTCAAGATCTCTCTTCTGATAGATGAATCTGCCATTTTTAAAAGCAACAAATGCATTTGCAATTTTATGTATATAGGCATCCCCCTGCTCATATGCGTCGTCTACTGTATAGGTATATGCCATTGCTTCTTTCGAAGATACTGCCGTTACATTCTCAAAAGTCAACGTTGGAACAATGTATAATTGTTTTACTGCTCCGGTCAAACGGGATTTCACTTCAAAATATGCAACTACATGATCTCCCCTTGAATTGGTGTACATACTGAGTCCCTCCGGAGCCCGTTCCTCCACCAACATATAAGAACCGGTCTTATCAATCTCCGTATATTCTCCTTCTTCCACAGGAATTCTTTTCAACGACATATCCGGCTCGTCTGTCTTATACAGACCAAATTGAGCTCCGTCCACTGCCTGACCAAATTCATCCTGCTTGTTTACTAAAATTCCGGTCGGTGCAGCTTCCGATGGTGTTGCATACACTTTTATTGCAAAATATGCCGGTGATGAAAACCGTGCATCATAACTCAATGTCTGATTTCCGCTATTAGAAGTTGCAAGATAATCAATCTGTGTTGCACCCTCATATTTGGGATTTACTTTCACGATAACCATCACTGCATTTTTCTCATTTGTCGCAATTTCCTGATTATTATGTGTAATCTGCGTCTGTACCGTAAGGCTTCCTTTTGAATCGATCGAAGCCTTTGCAACACTGTCCGATAATTTACTTCCATCTGCCTGATAACACCCTTGAACTTCTAACGAACCATACCCGTTCCCGCCCGCAAAATACTTCCAGGCCGCTCCTCCTAATTTTACAGTGGCTTTCACATTGTATTTGTCATTTCCAGCCAATGGCACCTTTTTTGCTGCTACCTTGACTTTCTTACGGGAAGCATTATCTTTTACATCTGTTTTTTTAATCGGAGTAAGCTTACCGGAATAACTTCCTGATCCGGATTTTCTTCCTTCATTTTTTTCTGTCACTTTCCATAAATATTCAATATGTTGCAATAATGCTTTTGACTCATCATCTACTCCCTGATTCCAGATTACATTTTGAGCCGTCTCATAACCGCTTTCTGATCCCCAGCCACCCTGTTTTTTAAAATAATCCATGGCGGTTGCAATCCGAAAGGTATTTTGTGCAGAACCCCAGGTTCCGGAATATTTTTTGGGTTTAAAAGTATTGCTTTTCATCACTTTTCCTTTTTCCAGACAGAATATATAATGGCGACTGTTATCTCCAAGATTCACATACCATCTGTAATGACCCTGTGCCCACGCTCCGGATGCCAAGATCAGTCCAAGCGGTGCTTTATCATCTGAAAGACTTGCGGCTCTTCTCATGCCTGCCAATACCCGTGGCATAGACGCACCTGTCATTTTCTCTGTTGTGTCTTCCGTGGTCTGTTCGGAAATTCCGGTCTCCGTAGTTGTTTCTGTTGTATTTTCTTCTGGTATTTCCGTTGCTGCTTCTGTATCATTCACCGTTTCCGTCAGATCTTCTGTAACAATCTGAACCGAATCCGTTCCGTCCTCACCATCCGAGTCTGTCTGATCCGTTTCTGTCAGCTCCTGATCCAGACATGATTCCGCCATCTCTTGTAACGCATTTACCTCCGTACAGATTCCCCGTACCGGTATCGCCGTGACGAATAAAACGGCCACCAGCCATAACGACAGCCATTTTTTTATTTTATGTTTCATGCATTCAACTCCTCTATTTTGATCTATCAAAATGTTTGCAAACAGTTGATTGTGCAATTATAAAATACCAAATTACAGTTGTCTATAATTATGACTAAAAGTACCAAATAATCTTATTTCTACCGTTTTTTGGTCATAATTATGTACGGGATTTTTATAATTATGACTATTTTCCCCCTGAAAAAGTCAAAAAAAATACATAATTATGTACATTTGTACATAATTATGTATTTTTGTTCATAATTCACTAATACGCTAATTATTCACCGGTGTTTAGATCATAATGCGTTTTAAAATATTCACCCATAGCATGTGTGACCTTTTTGGCTCCTGTATAATTCAAATGGTCACCACCATCTTTGGTATCCTCTTTCCAATCAATACCAAGGTCTTTATCCAGATTCAGATCAATATATTCCACGCCATTCTCATTTGCCCACTGCGCTACCCCATTATGTTTCTTATAATTCCAATTCTTGGCCGATGGGGTACTCACTAACAATAACGTTGCGCCATTCCTTTCACACATGTCCTGTATCTGTTTCAGATATTGAGCAATATTCTTCGGAATCTTTTTCTGTTTTGTTGTTTTTTTCATATATGCCCCGCCTTTATACGGCTGTACAGACTTTCGGACAACAAAACCTTTCTGATCACTATTACGAAATGTGTGACTCTTCGGAAGCATCCTCCGAACAACCTGTTTCCATTTTACATGATTGGAAAATACAGGAATATTGTCCGTCAATTCATGCAATACAAGATCTTCCTTTTGTTTGGGATTTAATTTACGAAACAGACAATTGGTTTCCATAACAACCACTTTAGGTTTCTGTGTCTTATAGCTCTCTTTTAATATAACTAACGAATCGCAGATTCTTTGTCCGGATGATCCACATACAAAAGAACTATATCCATATTCCTGTTTTAACAGCTTAGGCGAAAATGCCGAATAACTTTCACTGTCTCCAAAAAACAATACCTCTATTGAATTATGCGGTTCTGCCGCAAGCATCCCTGTTCGCACATTAACCGATAACGCATCATATACCTTCAGCCCATCCTTACGCCGGAACAATCCGGATGATGCGGTAATCAGCACCAACAAACCGATCAGAAAGACCAATCCTCTTAGTATGTTTTTATATGTTTTCAATCTATTGTTCCTCCAAAATACACGGTTTCCTAATATGATGCATAGATCATATCCATAATGGTATAGCCTGCTCCGTATGCGCCAAAAATAATGATCACAAATATCGCAGCATACCAAAAACTCCAGCGGATTGGAAGTTTGAAAGAAGCAATCTTCTCCCTTATTCCAATTCCATATTCTTTGATCACGTCAACAACAAACAGAATACATATAGAACCGACTGCCATCAATATATCATAATTATCTATGATAAAATTGGTCTCGCCCAACGCAGATAACTGGAAATCGGTACAAATCTTGGCAAGCATTCCAAATCCATCGGTAAGTGTTGGAGCACGGAAAAACATTTCACCCAGATTGATAATGATGAATAATTTTACAAAAGTAAGTATTCTCCAGCCGAATTTGTGATAGTCTACATTATGTTTCTGTGCCCATTTCTGTCTGGACTCTTCCGTGATATTCTCAATAAATATCAGGACAAAATAATACATTCCATAAAACAGATAGGTCCATCCGGCACCATGCCAGATTCCGTTGCCAAGCCACACGAAAAACAGTGCGATCGACGGTGCTACAAACTTGCTCACAGAAAGTCCAAATGTTCCCTTTACTTTCTTTGCAATCTTCTTAACCGGTTTTGCAAGAGATACCGGATAGAAAATATAATCTTTTAGCCATGTACCCAGTGTGATATGCCATCTTCTCCAGAAATCGGATGCACTATCTGCAAAAAACGGCTGCCGGAAATTCTCCGGAAGTCTGATCCCAAAAATCTCACCACTACCGATAATGATATCCATACAACCCGAAAATTCTGCATATAACTGAATCGTATAACAAATAACACCAATCAGCACCGCTACTCCACTGTAATTGCTGTAATCACGAAATACATTACTTACATATGGTGCCAGCCGGTCTGCGATCATCATTTTTTTAAAAAGCCCCCAAAGAATCCGCTGATAACCAAACACCAGATTCTGATATTCAATTCCTTTTCCTTCATACAGATCATGCGCAGTCTCTGAATACCGGCTGATCGGGCCCTCCATAATCTGTGGGAAAAAGCTTAAATACAATGCAACCCGTACGAAGTTCCTGTCTGCTTTCACAACTCCTCGGTACACGTCTGTCATATACGAAATCGTCTGTAATGTATAATATGAGATACCGATCGGTGCCACCCATTTCAGACCAATTTCAAAGACTTTGAGATACTTAAATGCCACTAACATCGAAAGCGTGATGGCAATACCAACCGCTAACACCTGACGTTTTTTCTTCGTTAACTGTTTGCCCTTGACCGTTGCATGTTCTACTACATGTGAAAGCCATAATCCAATTCCATAAGTGGCAACCGTTGCAATCAGGAAAAAAACGATCAGCCACTTGCTCACCATCCAGAAAAACAGATAATCGGCTGCCAACAACACCGCACAGCGATACTTCTGCGGTACGATCTGATATAGCACGATCACGATTGGTAAAAACAGCAGACTATAAGTCAGTAAATGATATTCCAAAACTAGTTATCCTCCTTCAATCTACAGATCATATTCCATAAAGCCTCTGCAGAATTAAAGTTATCCGGAATCAGTTCTGCCGGTGATACTTCTACTTCAAATGCATCCTCAATCTCAGATACAAGCGATAATATACCAAATGAATTCAATATATGATCATCAATCAAAGTCTTGCAGTTTTCAACATCCTCTCCCGGTAAGATCTCCTCTAAAATCTCAATTAATTCTTCCATTGTTCTTTTCCTCCATCTTTCCATTTAATATATTGATTTGTGTAATTGGTCTTTGCACACATACAGTACCTTCCTGATTAATCAGGAGCACCTGTGGCAATTCCCTGCTTAAAAACAATGCCATTCCCTCTGTTACTGCATAGGCTCCGCATCGTTCAAACAATACAACATCTCCAGTTTCAAAATGCGGTAATTCTACCTGTCTTACGATCACATCATTGACCGTACACAACGAACCGCATATCGTCCATTTCGAACATGCCGCTTCCGTTGTTTCTGACACATTTTCCCGCTCTTCCATCGGGATCAGCTCCATATATGGCTGTTTCATTCCCATCATCTGACCATAATAATTCAACTGATGAATTCCGCCATCCACGATAACAAATCCTGTGTCATCAGTACACTTCTTATCCATGATCCGTGTCATATAATAGCCACAATCATACGCTAAAAATCTTCCCAATTCAATCGATACACCGGAAAATGTTGTCTGTGCCTGTAATAACCGGCTAAGCTCAGATAACTGTTCATCTTCCTCCTCTGCCTTCGGCACCATTTTTTTCTCATTCTGAAAATAAGAAACCATCAGACCCGGTCCATATTCCAGCTCTATATCTTCCAATCGATATTCCCGTCTCAGATGTTCGCCATATTCTGCAAGAAATGTCAACTCGTGTTCAACCTTTTCCATCTTCTTCTGTGTGCCGGAATAAAAATGAATCCCTGCAACATCGACTACATCATCTTCTATGATCTTTGTTAATACCTGCTCCAAAACCGCCTGATCCATTCCAAACTGATTGCCACTTGAAAGTCTCAACAGCACCTGCAATCTACAACCCATATCCATAGCACATTGTTTCAATATCTCATAATGCAGCTCCGATTCGATCGTATAGATTCCTGCTCCTTTGCTGTATTCCAAAATGCGCCGGATCGATGCTTCCGTCTTATTCACTCCGGATATTACAATCTTGTCCGGATCAACATGCTCTCTGATGCAGATCTCATATTCTCCCGGAGAACACACTTCTAACCGGTCGACTTCATCTGCAATCGCACCTGCCAAAAACGGATTGGCTTTCATTGCAAAACACAATTTTGTCCCACCCGGCAACAATTCCCTGATCCGCCTGATACGGTCGCACATAATCCTTACATCAAACACATACGTCGGTGTTCCATATTCCTGTGCAATTCTGTTCCATTCTATCTGTTTCATCATTGTCCTATCTGTTCTTTCCATTCTCATAAATTTCCCGAAGACGTTTACGATCTGTCTTACCGTTCTTCGTAATCGGCAGGCTCTCCACCTGACGGAAGATGTTCGGAACCATGTATTCCGGAACCTTTTGTTTCATCTCCTCTACAATCTGCTTCTTATCATCTTCGCCAACATAAAATGCAACAATCTTGCTTCGTTTCTCATCAAAGAAACAGCATGCATGTTCCACGATACTTACACCGGATAATACACTCTCAATCTCCTCTAACTCAATCCGGTGTCCCATATGTTTGATCTGAAAATCTTTTCTTCCCGCAAAATACAGTAAACCATCTTCTCCGTAAAATGCAAGATCACCGGTACGATATATCATTTCCGGATATCCTGTTTGTAACGGATTCCATGTAAAAGCTTTCCGAGTTGCCTGCGGATTGTTATAATATCCAAGTGCCAATGCCGTTCCTGCCACACAGATCTCTCCAGTTGTTCCCGGCATATCGGCTGATATCTCCTGATCTTCTTCCCCTAACAGAAATACTCTTTCATTCGGGAATGCAATTCCCGCCGGAAGCCGGTCATCCTCTGTAAATGTACGATCCAAAATATAGTATGTACAATTACAGGTAATCTCAGTCGGTCCGTACAGATTCACAAACATTGCATCCGGATAATAACTTCTCCATATATTGAGCTGCTTGATCGGCATCATTTCTCCGCTGAATAAGATCTTATTGACATGCGCCGGTACCTTATATTTCAATCCATGCAGCCTGTTCAAAAGACACAATGCAGAAACTGCCCAGATCATTGTCGTAACCTTATTCTCATCTAACATGTCCACTACTGCATTCGGGAACATAAAAAATGATCTTGGAATCATGACCAGTGTCGCTCCCGTCTTCAATGCACTATAAATATCTTTCACGGATACATCAAAATCAAACGGCGCCTGATTGCCAATGACATCCTCTGATGTAATATGAAAAATATCTGTAAAATGCCCGATAAAATCAATAATCGAACGATGGCAGATCAATACACCCTTCGGAATTCCTGTTGAACCGGATGTAAAATTACAATATACCGGATCCGTGTCATTGATCTTCTGACGGATCTTCTCTAACCGGTTCTCCTGATTCGGTTCCCCTGTCTGATCGTTCCATAACATCTCTGCACATATGATCTGACCGGAATATCCACTCTCTAATAACTTGTCCTTATATTCATCCAACGTAACGACAACATCTGTCTGTAATATACTTAATATCTGTTGGATCCGATCTACCGGAAATGTAGGATCCACCAATGTATAAAAGCATCCCGCATATAAAATGCCCATAAAAGTCTTAAGCGTTACTACCCCTTTTTCCATAAAAACAGCAACCGGCTTACGAATCTCCGTATAATTCGTCAGGATTCCCCCGGCTCTTCTCGCATCCGTTGCTAATTCCCGGTAAGTACAGCTCTCTTTGTCATCCTTCGCTGCAATCTTATCCGAAAAACTCACGGCACTCGCTTCGAGATATTCTAATACGTTTTCCATGTCCCTCCACGCCTTTCCTATTATCTTTTCACATTCTTTTCACACACCATTCTATTATACGCACAATTATACTTGAATAACAATAGAAAGTAGCAAATCTTTAATAATCTTAAGAATTATGTCCTATTGGCACAGCACCCATCGGTAATGCCCGATATACCAGTCCGGTAATAGCAAATCCTCTGGTTCTATATGCCAATGCATCTGCATACGCGGGAGATGGGGCGCACGACATCCTGTGGATGTCGGTTCTGCGCCGACCGGAGCGGAGCGAAGACCTTGAACCCTTGGGTTCGAGGAACGCTCCGGTCAAAAAAATAACACCATCCTTTTGGATGATGTTATTTTTTGATGCGGGAGATGGGACTTGAACCCACACGATCGCAATGACCACCAGATCCTTAGTCTGGCCTGTCTGCCAATTCCAGCACTCCCGCATATTCAATTACCAGTTCAAAACACGAACCTTATACATATTACTACGTTTCCATCAAAAATGCAACACCAAATTGCAACTTTTTAATATTTGTTGAGTTTTGAAGCAGATGCGCCTCATACACATCCGCTTCTCTTCTCCCTCAACCTATGAAATACAGTATTATGCAAGCTTAGCCTTTGCAACTTCTGCTAATTTTGCAAATCCCTCTGCATCAGAAACTGCTAACTCAGCAAGCATTTTTCTGTTCATGTCAACACCAGCTAACTTTAAGCCATACATAAACTTGCTATAAGATAATCCATTCATTCTTGCTGCTGCATTGATACGGGCAATCCATAAACGTCTGAACTGTCTCTTTCTCTGCTTTCTACCAGCATATGAAGAAGTAAGTGCTCTCATAACTGACTGCTTTGCCACTCTATACTGCTTTGATCTAGCTCCTCTATAACCCTTTGCGAGCTTTAATGTTCTGTTATGTCTCTTCTTTGCGCCTACGCCGCCTTTAACTCTTGCCATTTCTATTTCCTCCTAATTCAATCCATCTTAAAGATAAGGTAAAATCTTCTTCATTACCTTTTCATTTGTCTTATCCATCATTGCTGCTTTTCTAAGATCTCTCTTCTTCTTAGTAGTCTTCTTGGTTAAGATATGACGCTTGTAAGCTTTGTTTCTCTTTAATTTACCGGTTCCTGTTTTCTTAAAACGCTTAGCTGCTGCTCTGTTTGTCTTTAATTTTGGCATTTTTATTTCCTCCTTAAATGTCTGTTGTCTCTTATATAATCGGAACAAGGTTCCAGCATATAACTATTTCTTCTCAGATAAGAACATGATCATGCTTCTTCCTTCGAACTTCGCAGGTTTGTCAACCACTGCGATATCCTCTAACTGTTTTGCAAAATCATCTAAGATTCCCTTACTCTGATTCACATGTGCAAGCTCTCTACCACGGAAACGTAAAGTTACTTTGACTTTATCTCCCTTTGATAAGAACTTTCTTGCCTGATTGACTTTGGTATTCAAATCATTGGTATCAATATTCGGAGATAACCGAACTTCCTTGATATCAATTGTTTTCTGTTTCTTCTTTGCTTCTTTTTCTTTTCTTGCAAGCTCATAACGGTATTTTCCATAATCGATGATCTTACATACCGGTGGCTTTGCTGTTGGGGCAATCTTCACCAAATCTAATTCTGCTTCTCTCGCCAGCTTCATAGCATCCTTTGCTGACATAATTCCTAACTGCTCCCCATTTGATCCGATCAGACGAATCTCTCTGTCCCGAATCTGCTCATTAATCATTAACTCGCTAATGGCTTTGTACCTCCATCTCATATCATATTATTAAAAAAGAAGTGGACAGCATACCATCCACTTCTATTAGAGAACTCAATTAAATCCTTACTAATATTCAACCCGAGTCGCCTCATGCGCTAAGGTGAGAGTGGATACTCTGCTTTGTTGTCTTGTCACACGACTTGAATAGATTACCATACATTTGTATGCAAGTCAAGTAGTTTTTATGATAATTTCTATTTCCGTTCTATTCTTCTGTCGGTGGAACTGCCGGTTCAAATATATTCCGTACAACATCCTTGTCAATCTTGCTCTTCCGGTTCATTGCCTGCTTACAGAACTCATCCTGTGCTGCAATCTTTTCCAATCCACGAAGATCCTGCTTTGCATATTCCCTTCCATTCGGGAGCAAAATGTGTGCTTTTAATGTATCGGCAAGCTGTAATTTCAAGATATCAATTACTTCCTGTTTCAATGTCTCATCCTCTACCGGAAATGTGATCTCTACACGTTTGTCCAGATTACGCGGCATCCAGTCTGCACTTCCCATATATACATCTTCAAATCCATCATTATAGAAATAAAAGATTCTGGAATGTTCCAAAAAGTTACCTACGATTGATCTTACCCGGATATTCTCTGAGATACCGGGAATTCCGACTTTCAGGCAGCAGATTCCACGAATGATCAGATCAATCTGTACTCCCGCTGCACTCGCCTTATATAATGCCTCAATGATCATCGGATCGCAAAGCGAATTCATCTTTGCAACAATTCTTGCCTTCTTACCCTTCTTCGCATTGTCTGCCTCCCGGTTGATCAGCATTAAGAAACGATCCTTTAACCAGATCGGTGCAACCATTAACTTGTTCCATGCCGGTGGCTCGGAATATCCGGAAAGCATATTAAATACCGCCGTCGCATCCTCTCCAATCGCATCATTGCAGGTAAGCAGACCCATGTCTGTATATAATTTTGCCGTTACATCATTATAGTTACCGGTTCCCAGATGAACATACCTGCGAATACCGTCTTCTTCTTTACGGACTACCAGTGCAATCTTGGAATGTGTCTTCAGACCAACCAGCCCATAAATTACATGGCAGCCGGCTTTCTCCAGCATCTTCGCCCATCCGATATTATTTTCCTCATCAAACCGTGCTTTTAATTCGACTAAAACCGTAACCTGTTTTCCATTTTCAGCCGCCTTTGCAAGTGCCGCAACAATTGGCGAATTACCACTGACACGATACAACGTCTGTTTGATCGCTAATACATCCGGATCCTTTGCTGCCTGCGTAATAAAATCAATAACCGGAGTAAATTCATAATATGGATGATGCAATAAAATATCATGCTCTCTGATCTGTTCAAAAATTCCCCGTTCTTTATCCAGTCCCGGAACCGGCTGTGGAATATACTTTGGAAGACGATACTCGTCAAATCCTTCTAATCCGTATGCTTTCATTAAGAAAGTCAGATCCAGAGGTCCTTTGATCTTATACAGATAATTTTCATCCACTTTCAGTTGCTCCATCAGCTTCTTTTGAAGACGTTTGTCCATTGTATCAGCAACTTCTAACCGGATCACTTCCCCCCATTGCCGTTTCTTGATCTGTTTCTCAATCTCTTTTAACAGATCCGCCGCATCATCCTCATCAATTGTCAAATCTGCATTTCGCATAATACGATACGGATGCGCACTCAAGATTGTATAATTTAAGAATAATTTATCCAGATTCCGCTCGATCACTTCCTCTAACAAAATGATATCCGTCCCGCCTTCTTTTGTTGCCGGCACCTCAACAATCCGCGGAAGTACACTCGGAACCTGTACGGTTGCAATATCAATGACATTTTCCTTCTTCTTATCCTTGATCAATGCTCCGATATTCAATGTCTTATTCTGAATCAGTGGAAATGGTCTTGAAGAATCCACTGCCATCGGGGTAAGTACCGGATACACATCCTTCATAAAATACTCATCCACATACCGTGCCTGTTTCTCCGTCAGATCTTCATGATGCCGGATCAGATGCAAACCGCATTTTTCCAATTGTGGCAGAAGGGAACGATTCAGTGTCGTATACTGATCCGCCATGAATTCCTTTGCCTCCGGCAGAATTGCCTCTAACTGTTCTTTCGCAGTCATGCCTGCAATATCTTTTTTCGTATATCCTGCATGCACCATATCCATCAAAGAAGCGATCCGGATCATAAAAAATTCGTCCAGATTAGAAGCTGTGATACTTAAAAATTTGATCCGCTCAAACAACAATATATTTTTGTCTTTTGCTTCCGCGAGAATCCTCTTATTAAACTGGAGCCAGGAAAGTTCTCTATTCTCAAGGTATTCCGGCTTTAAATATTTACTCTTTTCCTTCATAATCAAATACTCCTTTTCTGCTTCAATACCGGTTTGATCCCGTACACAAGTTCAAAAAACTCAGCTTTGTCCGTAAACAGACCTCTCTCTAATGTAAGATCATATAACGTATCGATTGTGATCAATAACTGCTTATCCTTCACCACGATATTATATGCACTTGCTTTCTGCTTATGGGAACGATCCATTGCATTCGCAACTCTTAAGATTGCAACCAGTTTGGCAATCGTCATATAATTACATTCGCCAATCTCCCCCTGTATCTCTCTGTAATCCGGAAACGGCAGAGAATTATATTTTACGATATTTGCAATCTCCTCGCGCTCCTTATGTGACAATCCCATAATCTCCGTCGACATGATAATTGCATAAGAATTCTCTCCTGCATTGTTCATGTTGATAAATTTACCGCAATCATGTAATGTCGCCGCAATCTCTAACTGCAATCTTTCTTTCTCTTTCAGTCCATGAATCTTCTTTGTTTTATCAAAGATCTGACATGCAATCCTTGTAACATTTACATTATGTTCTTTGTTGCACCGATACTTCTTTGCAATCAGCAATACGGAGGAGCGGATGTCATCTATAAAATCTCTTTCAAAGAAAATACGTTTCTTCTTTTCCATCTCATCCACGATAATACCGTCACACAGATCAATATTGGGTGTCCAGATCAGATCTGCCTTGGACTGCCGCAGAAAAATACCATAGATCATGGCTGCCGGCAGTAACAGCGTGGCACGTTCATAAGGAATCTTATATTCTGCTGCAAGATCAGATGGTTTCTTTTGTAATAATTTATCAAATATGATCTTTAACTGTTTCTCATCAATCTGGTCATGTATCTGCAATTCCGGCACGATCTGGATCAGATTACCGATCTCATCTCCGATTGCAATTACATTTTTGATCATTTTGTCGCCCAGATAGTAATGACGGAATGCATCAATCTCATTTGCAATGAATTCCTCCATTACACGCTCTAAATGTGCTGTATCAAAGCGTAACGTTGCCAGGCGGTCTCTGACACGCAACGCACCGATTGGAAGATTCTGTGTCGCTGTCAGTTTCCCGTTATTCATAAGTGATATCTGAATGCTTCCACCTCCGATATCCACAATTGCCGTATTCTTCTCTGCCACTTTTTCAAAATGTTCCTGTTTGACCGCAAGCCCTTTGTACATTAGAAAGCGGTGTTCCGAATTGCTTAATATCTGAACCTTGAAAGATGTCCGAAGTTTAATAAGATCCAATACCATCTGATTATTCTTTGCTTCTCTTATTGCACTCGTTGCATATGCACAATAATCCACGGTTCCATATTCTTTCATTTTTTCAGAGAAGCCGGTCAATATATCACATAATTTCTCAACCGATTCCTGTGAAATATATCCATCCGCATAGGTGTCTGAACCCAGTTCAATGATATTGCTGACATAATCCAACTGCCGATATCCCTTTTTGGCCGTAACCTCAAATATCTTCATGGTCACATCTGTCGAGCCGACATCAATTGCAGCAAATGTTTTGTATGCCATATATACATTCCTCCTGTTCTACTGTTCTGAGACAAAACATCCAAGGATTCTGAAATTCTCCGTCTCAGCCATAATGCCTTTTAAGGCATTCACTACATCAACATCACCCAAATTACCTTCAAAATCTACAAAAAAACAATATTCCCACTGTTTCCCGGATAACGGAATTGACTCAATACTTGTCATATTTACGTTATTGAAAATGAAATGAGCCAGAATATTGTATAAGGTACCACATGTATGCGGCAACGAAAATGATATACTCACCTTATTTGCCTTTTCCTCATATTCCCTTTCCTTTGATACAATTACGAATCTAGTCGTATTGTTATCCGAAACATTTAACTTTGGATTTAATACAGAAAGTCCATAAATCTGAGCTGCTCTCTGACTGGCAATTGCGACCTGCGTCTTGTCCATGTCATCATGCACTTTCTTTGCACTTAATGCGGTATTCGCCATACTGACCTGTTTCCAGTCCGTCTGTTCCAAATACTCCTTCGACTGCATCAATCCCTGTGGATGGGAAAACACCGTCTTTACATCTGACAACTCCGTTCCCGGAATTCCCAACAGACATTGATTAACACAAACTTTCTGTTCCCCTACAATTGATAACGAAAAGCGATCTAACAGATCATATATTCCATTGACAAATCCGGCTGTAGAATTCTCGATCGGCAACACACCATAATCTGCCTTTCCTTCTGCCACACTCTGTGCCACTTCATGAAAATCCTTCACATTTGATCCATTAATCTTCTCGCCAAAATAGCCAACCATCGCTGTCTCGGCAAATGCACCAGGCACACCTGCATATACTACCTTCGTCTTATCTGTAATATTCAAATGAGCAATCTTGGTAAACATTTTCTCGATCACATGATCCCGATCACCGATCACCCGGTACTGGTATCTGCGTGACACGGACATGATCTGTAAAAACAACTCCTGTACACTTTTCGCATTAAATTCCGTACTCGCCATATGACCAAGCTTGTCTAATTTCTCCAATTCTCTTTGTCTGTCATATATCGGCTTACCGGTAGACATCTTATATTCCGCAACCTGTAATGCAAGATCCATTCTCTTTTCGATCAGTTCTACAATCTGCTTATCTACTTTGTCAATTTCCTCTCTGGTTACACTTAAATCCTGTATCATTTTCTTCTCCTTGTATTTGAAGTATTCCGTCTAATCTTCTTGCGCTTCCAGCCTCTGAAGTAATTCCAACACAGATGTATGCAATATCGGATGCATATAATAAGGAGCAATAGCTGCAAGCGGTTCTAACACAAATGTCCGTTTGGGTATCTCAATATGAGGAACCGTCAACCGTTTTGTATGTATGATCGCATCATCATAAAACAAAATATCAATATCCAATGTTCTCGGTCCCCAATGAACGATCCGTTCACGGTGTGCCTCCTGCTCAATAGCCATCGTTGTGTCTAATAATTCTTCCGGACTCTTCAAAGTCTGAATCTTCAGTGCTCCATTCAGGAAATTATCCTGTTCAACATCTCCATACGGTTCCGTTTCTATGTAATCCGAAACTTCCGTCACCTTCGTATCTGGCAAAGCATTCAAACGATCGATCGCAAAATCCAAGTATCCTTCTTTATCACCCATATTCGACCCGATTGACAGATACACCGTATGCCATCCTCTTTCGATTCTGACTGCAACCGTATCTAAATGAACCCGAACCGGTGCCCAGGGTTTCTTCACCGTGATCTCTACTTTTTGAAGTAGATCATATGTCAGCAGGAGTCCGCTCGCAATCTCTTCTGCAATCTTTTCGATCAGCATATAGCGTTCTGTTTCCACTAATTTCTTAATGAACTGGCAAACCTCACCGTAATCTAATGATTGGGTCAGGTCATCCGTCTGTCCCGCCGGTCTGGTATCTAAATAAAGTCTTGCATCGACAATAAACTTCTGTCCAAGAAATGCTTCCTCTTCAAATACGCCATGATATCCAAATATTTCCAAATTCTCAATAATAATCTGGTCCATGTATCCTCTCCTATTCTATCATAACCCTAAACGCCTGATTGTTAAATGTATGTTCTATTATTGACCATTTTATCGACATATTTAACCATATTTTAACATTCTGTAATTCTGACTGTCATCTCGCTTTCAAGATTGCCTGCGCCATCCTAAGTCCTCTCATATTCGTCTTTACATCATGTACACGGAAAACCGAACATCCCTCCATCAATCCAATAATAGAGGTTGCCAGAGTCCCTTCTTCCCGCTCCGACACAGGAAGATCCAACGTCAGACCGATCATGGATTTTCTCGACGTTCCAAGCAGGATCGGATATCCCAGCTCTTTGATGCGTCCTATATGTTTCATCACAGACAGATTCTGATCCAGATCTTTTGCAAATCCGATTCCCGGATCCAGCATGATCTTGTCTTTGGCAATTCCTGCCGCCAGTGCCAAATCAACACACTCTCTAAGATCATTCAAAACGTCCTCAACCAAATCGTTATAAACTTTTTCTCTCCGATTATGCATCAGACAACATGCAATTCCTGCATCTGCGATCACTTTTGCCATTGTTCCGTCCCATTTGAGTCCCCAGATATCATTTAATAGATCGGCTCCTGCCTCAATACCGGCTACGGCTACGTCCGATTTGTAAGTATCCAGAGACACCGGCACATCAAAACGTTGTTTCAATGCCTCGATCACCGGACATACCCTTTCTATCTCTTCCTCTGAAGAGATCTTGATATGATTCGGTCTTGTGGACTCTCCACCGACATCTAAAATAGCTGCACCTTCCTCCACCATCCGTTCTGCCTGTTGCAGTGCATGATCCAGATCGTTATATCGTCCTCCGTCCGAAAAAGAATCCGGTGTTACATTCAGGATTCCCATTACATAAAATTCATTCTCTAAGTCAAACTCTTTTGCGCCTATTCTCATTCTTCCATTCCCCTTCATAATATATATTTGATTGCATCAGCTGCATGCCTTATTCAGTATTGTACTGTCCGGTTCCGTTTGCTCTCGTTCCAATAACATTCTTGACCGGCTTTACAGGAATAGCAGCCCCGGCTTACCTTATCTGCCCGATATAGCAACTGCGAAAATGTATCATCTTCCTCATTATAATCCTTGTGCTTACAGATTGCCTGTACAATCTGTTCCACCTCTTCCTGCGAAAATCCACACTCTGATAAGATGATCTTCGCCAGCCTTCCCCCCGCTTCATGATGAGAAACCTGTCCCCGGTACTCCTCATATCTTCCGATATCATGCAACAGTGCTGTCGCATATATCATGTCCTTACGATACGGAAGATTCCGTTCCAATACCATAATGTACAGAATCCGGGCTACATCCAGACAGTGCTCCATCCCATGTCTGCAAAATATACGATCCTGTTCTGCATCTTCTATCCCGCACATTGCCTCTTTAAACAGCGGATGTGCCATAATCTGATCGATCTGTTTCATCTAATTCCTTCCTATGAGTCCCATATAGGATAAAGAACCCCAGGCAATGATCACTGCCGGCATTCCCTCCTCATTGTACTGATTCCATTTATGTTCTGCCTGCTCAACTGCATCCTTTACAGATTCACAATCCGATACCTCTTTGCAATATGGCAGAATCGCATCCCGCAGCACTGCTCCGGGCAATCCCCTTTCCGTTGGCGGAGTGATCGTAAAAACACATTCAGCCATCGGACATAATATGGCAACCATCTTCTCATATTCCTTATCTTTTAATATTCCTATTATAAAGATTAGACGTCTATTTGTAAAATGTTTTTCAATGCTTTCCCTCAGTGCTTTCACACCATCTATATTATGCGCTCCGTCCCGTATCAACAACGGTCTCGTACATACACATTCAAAACGTGCAGGCCACTTTACATTCATCAAAGCTTCCCTGTTCACATTTCCATCCAGCAGCAGTTTGGTCTCAATCGCTGTTACCGCATTATATATCTGATAAGAACCCGGCAGGGAGATCCTATATTCTTCTCCTTTGTAGCAGAACCTGCTGCCTTCTATCGTCTCTGATATTACACTTACATCCTGTCGCTTAACAATGCAGAATTCCGGTCTCTCCGGCATATTCTTATTACACTGTTTCCATTCTGTTTCGAGCACACTGCATACTTCCGGCACATTCGGATAACTGACAACCGGACATTCCTGTTTGATAATACCTGCTTTCTGGTATGCGATCTTCCCGATCGTGTCCCCGAGAAACTGCATATGATCCATTCCAATGGATGCAAATACGGTACATACCGGTCTTGCAACTACATTCGTTGCATCTTCCCGTCCTCCCATTCCGGTCTCCAATATCACCATATCCACATGCTCTCTTACAAAATATAAAAAGGCGATCACTGTCTCTACTTCGAACACCGTCGGTATCGCAGCCGCATCTTCTCTCATCTTCAACAGCACCGGATATACCATATCAAACAATTCCGCAAATACATCTTCCGTCATCCAGACTCCATCGATCTGAAAACGTTCCAGATACCCATACAAAGTCGGCGATATATATCGTCCAACTCTTTTTCCTTCCGCCCGGTACATACTCTCCAAAAAGGTACAGATACTTCCCTTTCCGTTCGTTCCTGCCACATGTATCACCTGTAATTGATCCTGCGGATTACCAAGTCTGTCCAACAGCTCTTTCACTGCCGTAAGACCTAAAATGCTTCCCGTCTTTCCAATATCTGCAATATGTTCCATCGCTGTCTGATATGTCATATGTCCATCCCCGATTTTCTCTATCTTAGTATGAATATCAAATTCTTTATCATCATCCATCTGCTAAATATAATACCACAACCAGCCTATAGATTCCAGTCCTGCCGGCATTCCCTTATTTTATAAACAAAAAAAATGACGAATACAAACCGGGGTTCTCTGACCTCTCCCTTGCATTCGTCATTTTTACTATATTTGTATTTATCATTCTTCTACGGAATTACAGGAAACATGCTGTATCAATGGTGTTTCTTCACTGATCGGGAGCATTTCATATCCTTTACTCTTCAACGTATCGATCAGCAACTGTAACGATTCTACCGTTGTATGGGTAGTCTGCAGATCATGCATCAGCACGATTGAATCCCTGTTGTTCTCCACATCATTCATGATATTACTTACCAGTTGTTCCGGTGTCAGACCGGATGTGACGGCATCCCCGTTCAATGCATTCCAATCATAATAATTAATATCATGCTCATTTAAATATGCGATATAATCCTGAATCGGAAGTGGTGCCACATTGTTTGAGCTTCCACCCGGGAATCGGAAAATGCTGCTTTTTACACCAGTCACATCATATATTAACTGATTTAACTGTTCAATCTCATTTCCAAAGGATTCAACCGAAGCGTATACATCCTGATATACATGACTGTAAGAATGCATTCCGATTGTATGTCCTTCATCCACGATCCGGCGATAGTAGTCATAATATTCTTTGTCGCGTCCGATCACAAAAAATGTAGCTTTCACATTATTGGCAGCTAATACATCCAATATCTGTCCGGTATATATAGACGGTCCATCGTCAAACGTAAGATAGACACGTTTCACATCTTTTTCCGGTGTCTGCTCTTCCGCAGCCGACTCCTTATCTGCCTCTGTCGCATCCGGTGTTATAGTTTCTGTATCCGCTGTATTATCCGCTTTACCACCTTTTGCATTCGTTGTTCCCAGAACTGATTTTACAGATGTGGCAAACCGTCCGCTATTGACATTCGGATTATCCTTTAATGCATCCCTGCTCTGTCTCAATGTCAGATAATCCCCGCCATCTTCACTCAATGCATATTCCAAACGCTCCTCTAACTTATCTACCTTATATAATAGGAATACACTCGTTAAAATTGGCAGAATTGTCAATACCAGAAAACCATATATAATGACCTTTTTATACAATTCAATTCTTCTTCGCTGTGCCAACTGCGCTCTTGTTATCTTCGCCATGATTGCTCCCATTCTCAATGCTTTTTATTAGTTTTCGCATTTTCAATCAAATTATTCCATCGTATAATTCTTCTCATTTTTCTAAGCCTGCTTATTATAATGAATGATTATTTTTTCGTCAAGGGATGGATTCCGGTATATACGGGCATTTTGCATGCTTTTGAATACACTATAATATAGGATAACGGGGAGTGTTAAAAATTGACAACACCATTGCTAGAATTTTTTAATGTAAATTACACATATCATACAATATCTTGTGAAACACTTTCTCTTAAAGATATTTCATTTAAATTATATAAAAATGAATTTATTTCATTTGTTGGTCCGAGTGGTTGCGGCAAAACAACCCTTCTGAATCTGGTGGCCGGTCTTTTGCCGGTCACCTCCGGAACAATCCGTTTTTCCGGCAATTCCTCAACCAATGCCCCTTCCAATATCGGTTACATGCTGCAAAAAGACCATCTGTTAGAGTGGCGTACTATCTATAAAAATCTGACATTAGGATTAGAGATTCAGAAAAAATGTGACAGAAAACATTTGGCGATCATTGATGAGCTGCTAAAAACTTACGGATTATGGGATTTCCGAAATGCTTACCCAAGACATCTGTCCGGAGGAATGCGTCAAAGGGCTGCTTTGATCCGTACGCTTGCCCTGTCACCGGATGTTTTATTATTAGACGAACCCTTTAGTGCCCTAGATTATCAGACCCGTCTGAACGTATCGGATGATATCGGTTCGATCATTAAAGAAAAAGAAATCAGTACCTTATTGGTCACTCACGATTTAGCCGAAGCAATTTCCATGTCTGACCGTGTCATTGTACTTACCAAAAGACCCGGAACGATCAAGACCATTGTCCCGATCCATTTTAATATGGAAAACCGTACACCAAAATCTGTCCGGAACACTCCGGAATTCAATGAATATTATAACAAGATCTGGGAGGCTTTATACGATGAAAACGAAGACTTCAATTCCTAATACCGCCATTTCCTCCGCACAGCGTGAATATGTCCGGAAAATAAAAAGAAACCGGTTTGCGATCAGGCTTTATCAAATACTGATATTTTCCGGGTTTCTGATTCTTTGGGAAATTTCTGCCCGTAACCATTGGATCAATGATTTCATTTTCTGTAGTCCGTCCCGTCTGGCCAGCACCTGCATTGCGATGACCACAGACGGATCCTTGTTTTATCACATTGGCATTACTTTATATGAAACGTTGATCGGTTTTGCAATTGTGATCGTGGGCAGTCTGATCATTGCTACCCTGTTCTGGTGGAATAAAACACTTTCCAAAGTATTGGAACCGTATCTGGTTATACTAAATGCTCTTCCCAAATCCGCACTGGCACCTGTACTGATCGTATGGCTTGGTGCAAACAAGACAACGATCATCGTATGTGCCTGCTCCGTTGCAATCTTTGGCAGCATTTTAAATATCTATACCGGCTTTGTTAACGTGGACTCCGATAAGATCAAACTGATCGAAACACTCCGTGGAAATCGTTTTCAATGTCTACGGCTGGTTGTTTTGCCCTATAACGTGCCAAACATCCTAAGCATCATGAAAGTAAATATCGGACTTTGTTTAGTCGGAGTCGTCATCGGAGAATTTCTGGCAGCAAGAGAAGGCCTGGGATACCTGATCATATACGGCTCCCAGACCTTCAAAATGAGTCATGTGTTATTATCTATTCTGATCCTTTGTGTGATTGCCATGCTGTTATATCTGATCCTGCAACACATCGAAAAACGGCTTGTGGAATATTTTTAATCCTCTACTATATCAATTACTTCCACCGGGCATGCATTTCTTGCAGATTCTACCGCAGCATAATTGGCATCATCCATTTGTCCATTGGCAATCGCAACGCCATCCTCATCAAATGCAAACACCTCCGGGCAGGTGCTGACGCACAAGCCACAACTGATACAACCTTCCTGATTTACAATAGCTTTCATAACTTCCTCCATACAAATTATATTTACAACAAATCATGCGTTGTTCTTAGTATAAAGGAAAATATACTTCTTATACTGTCTATATCTGGTAAAATGCAAGCAGGAATGTCCGGAGTGCTTCATAATCTGCAACTGCTCCTAATTCACATGCTGAATGCATGGCAAGAATCGGCATACCGATATCCGCACAAGGAAACGGTAAATGAGCAGACACAATCGGTCCTAACGTACTGCCACCCGGAATTCCGGTCTTGTTGATTGCAACAGAATACGGAATCTCTTTACGCTCACATATATCGATCAACGTTGCTGCACTCATTGCCGTTGTGCCATATTTTTGTCCAACACTGCGTTTAATAGAAAAACCATTCCCCAATCCTGCAAGATTGGTTGCATCACTTTTTTCCAGATAATTTGGATGATCCGCATGTGCCACATCTACCGATAAGAGAAAACTTTCTTTCATTATATCACATTTATCAAATCTATCATTCAATTGTTTTCCAATCTTCTCAATGATCCAGGATAACAATTCACTGTCTGCTCCTTGCTTTGTCCGGCTTCCAACTTCTTCATTATCAAAAACAACCATCACATCAACCGTATCATCCGGCATAGTATCACATTTTTTTATTCCTTCCTGTAATGCCGCAACCGATGTCAGATTATCTAACCGCGGGGATGCGACTAAGGAAGAGTCTGTTCCTACAAACACAGGTGCATCCATAATAAAAGTATATAAATCATATGATAAAATATCCTCTTTTTCCAGATTACATTCTTTTGCAATATATTCTAATAAATCTGCCTTTTCAGACAGGCTCATAAGAGGCACTAACTCTTTACTGGTATCCAGTGCACCCTTTTTATTCAATTCCCGATCCATATGAATTGCCAGACTTGGAATAATACATAACGGTTTATTACTTCGATACAGAACCGTATTCGGATGAAATGCGTCCGTCCCTCTGACAACCAGACTGCCACCAATCCCTAACGGGCGGTCCAGCCAGGATTTCTGATACATACCACCGTATATTTCAACATTTAATTTTGTCACATTTTTAGAATAGATTTCTGGTTGTGGTTTGATCTGAAAACACGGATAATCACTATGTGCCATCGCAATCCGGAATGCCGGAGAGGTTCCTTCCGTCATCCTGTCACTCACACGAAATGCCATACAGTTCGTGCCGAACAAGTTTACATAATATTTCCCGCCCTTTTGCAGATTCCACACCTGACCGGTTTCTAATTCTTCAAATCCATTTTCTAATAAATCATTTTTCACAAACGCAATTGTATGTGCTGCCGTCACGCCTTCTCTTAACAGATTTAGCCATTGTTCCATTGTAATACCTCCTGATCGTTGTGTTCCTTCCTATAGTATATCACATTCTATCCGAAAACCATATTTTATAATATCATTTCTTTATAATCTATGGTACAATCTACATGGCAGAAACCGGCAATTCCTTGTTTCTACCTATTATATATAGAAAGGATTCCGTTCCATGCGCTCAATTGAAATATTAGATATCAAAGACTTCATGCAGTTGCTCTTACAATCTTCTGCATTTGATTCATACGAATTTATCTCCGGTGAGATGCGTACCGATATGCTCTATACATTAGACGGGCATTTGAATAAAGACTTTTTTTCCGAAGAGGAATTATCCGCCATGGGAGCCAGTTCATCCGGTTACCTGTCCTGGTCAATGGCAAAACACAAAGTATTTCTCCTGATCAGAGGAAAACGTACTCCTTCCTCTATGAAGATTGTATTACGCTTTCCGGAGCAGATGATTCAGGCGGAATTATCACATGCCGGTTCTTCTTTACATGCAAATGATATCGACGGAATTTACGCCAATATTGTATTCCACGAGCAGAAATTAAATGTGATATGCGGAATTTCATACAAAATATTTACAATGGACAAAAATTTAGAAGATTATTTCTCTTCCAAATTAGTCACATTATTCAAATCTTTCAACATTACATGTCAGTAGTTTTCTCCTGCTATCCCTTTATTTTCAAGCTTTTCGCCATTTCTCAAAGTCGTTCTCCCTTCGTGTGAAAATGTGATTATCTTTTTACAAAAATGTGAATCGCAAGCGCACTCCTTTTTGTTAGCACTCATTTGTTTCGAGTGCTAATTTTTTCTTGACTTTTCTCAACTAATGAACTATTATATTGCTTGTATCAAATATGTATATTCAATACAGATTAATATAAGGAGATGTTTTATATGCCTAGAAAGAAAAAAGGAAGCTTATCCATCAACAGTGATAATATCTTCCCAATTATTAAAAAGTGGTTATATTCCGATCACGATATTTTCATTCGTGAGGTAGTATCCAATGCATGCGATGCAGTGACTAAGCTTCGTAAATTAGCTTTAATTGGAGAATATGAGGAATCCGACGATAACAAATATCGTATTGATGTTATTGCAAGTCCGAACGACAAGACACTTACCTTTATTGATAACGGTATCGGTATGACTGCAGAAGAAGTCAATGAATATATTAATCAGATTGCATTTTCCGGTGCATCCGATTTTCTGGAGAAATACAAAGATAAGGCGAACGATGACCAGATCATCGGTCATTTCGGTCTTGGTTTCTACTCCACTTTCATGGTTGCAGACAAGGTAACGATCAATACTTTATCCTATAAAGAAGACGCAGAACCTGTCTTCTGGGAATGTGACGGCGGCACAGAATACACGATGTCTACCGGTGATCGCGATGTTCACGGTACAGAGATCACTCTTTACCTAAATGAGGACAGCTACGAATTTGCGAATGAATACCGTGTTAAGGAAGTATTAGAGAAATACTGTTCTTTCATGCCGGAAGAGATTTTCTTCACAAATGCTGACACCGCAAAAGAGACAGCGGATGACACCGTAGAAGGCGAAAACGCTACGGAAGAGACTGACGCAACCACAACAGAGACTTCTACAGATGATACATCTGCTGATTCAGCAGAGCAGACAGAAGATAAAGAAGAACCTGCCGAGAAACCAATCAATGATATTCATCCATTATGGACGAAGCATCCAAATGAATGTTCCGATGAAGAATACAAGGAATTTTACCGCAAAGTCTTCTTAGACTTCAAAGAGCCTTTATTCTGGATTCATTTGAACATGGATTATCCATTTAACTTAAAAGGTATCCTGTACTTCCCTAAATTCAACTCTGAGTACGACACATTAGAGGGTACGATCAAATTATATAACAATCAGGTATTCATTGCTGACAACATCAAGGAAGTTATTCCGGAATTCCTATTATTATTAAAGGGTGTTATCGATTGTCCGGATCTTCCGTTAAATGTATCCCGTAGTGCTTTACAGAATGATGGATTTGTTAAAAAGATTTCTGATTACATTACAAAGAAAGTTGCAGACAAGCTTTCCGGCATGTTTAAAACAGAGCGCGAGACTTACGAAAGCTACTGGGATGATTTAAGTCCGTTTATCAAATTTGGTTGTCTGAAAGATGACAAGTTTGATGACAAAATGAAAGATTATATTCTGTATAAGAATATCGATGGCAAATACCTCACATTATCTGAATACTTAGAAGCCGGCAAAGAGAAATACGAGAATACAGTCTTCTACACAGATGACGAGAAAGTACAATCGCAATATATCAACATGTTCAAAGAACAGGGCATTGATGCAGTTGTATTGACGCATAACATTGATACTCCGTTTATTACACATACAGAGCAAAAGAATGAGGGTATCAAGTTTACGCGTATTGACTCCGATATCACCAACACCTTCAAAGAGGATATCCCGGAGGAAGAGTTAAAAGAGACCACCGACAAGTTATCAGAGATCTTTAAGAAAGCCTTATCGAATGACAAATTGACTGTCAAAGTTGAGAAATTAAAGAACGCCGACATTTCTTCCATGATCACGCTTCCGGAAGAGACCAGAAGAATGCAGGATATGATGAAAATGTACAGCATGGGCGGAGCAATGGATCCTTCTATGTTTGGCGGCGATTCCCAGACACTTGTATTAAATGCAAATAACCATTTAGTTCAATATGTATTGGATAATCCGGAAGGCGAACACACTTCTTTGATCTGTGAGCAGTTATATGATCTGGCAATGTTAGCACACGCTCCTCTTGACGCAGAGGCAATGACCAAATTCATAGCACGCAGCAACCAGTTATTAAATATTGTTACCCAATAAATAAAAGATGCCCTTATACTACTTCATTGCGTCGTAGCATAAGGGCTTTTTATCACATATTGCAAATCAATATAATCCTATAGCCTATAATTTCTAAATAATATAATTATCTCCCTTTTCCTGACCCCAATCCAACATATCCTGAAGCGTCACATGATCAATCACGCCTTTGATCGCATCATCCAGCATCGTCCATAATCGCAGCGTAATACAAGAATCCGCACGCTCACATTGATTGATCTCATCTTCCAAACATGCGACCGGATTCATATTACCTTCCGTAAGGCGCAAGATCATTCCGACCGTATATTCTTTGGGTTCCTTCGCCAGCCGGTATCCTCCCTGTGCCCCGCGCAGACTTTTTACATAATTGGCCCGTTTTAACATAGTAATAATCTGTTCTAAATATTTTTCAGAGATTCCCTGACGTTCCGAAATCTCCTTCACGCGTATCATTTCTCCGGTATTATTCTGTGCCAGATCAAGCATTAACCGTAATGCATATCTTCCCTTAGTTGAAATCTTCAATTGATATCTCTCCTTTATCCTTCATTCCGGGGCTGCATTTCCCATTCACACCTGCAAACACCTCGTACATTCTTATATTATACTCTTTTCCTAGTAATTTAGTCAAGAATATTCAGCAATGTATAATTCCCCGGATACGCAAACCGGAACTGATCAAACACCCTCTCCATATTTATTATCCCATATCCCCAGACAGAATTCGGATACATATCCTGCGTCTGACGGACTGCTGACTTTCGGAAAAAACTCTGAATCTGTGTTGCATAGAAATAACCAAACTCCGGATGTTCAATGTTCCATTGTAAAAATAACGCCATAATTCCCGCACTATGCGCCGCCGCAACCGATGTACCACTCTTTGTTACAAACCGGTTTCTCAACCCCGGACCAAACACATTCACTCCCGGTGCCGCCAGATCCGGTTTCACACGGTGTCCCATCACATATCCTCTGCCGGCATTTGCATAAATACTTCCATTTAAATGATTATATGCTGTCATTGTCATCACGACAGGTGCATTTCCCGGAACAGTAATCGTATTTTCCGGATTGGCATTTAAAAAGTAAGTGTCTGTCTGTAAAAACTGCCGAATCGGAAGCCATATATTAAAATTACGCCGTTTTCCTTCATCTGTATACACCTGGAACGTCCATATACCCGGTGTCGGATTCGTAAGTCTGACAAAGATCAGTTCTTCACCGGTATAGATTTCAACCATCTGATATGCAACATATATCTCCGAACGGGAAAGCGGCAACTGTATAACTTCCTCCTGTCCAAACCTCGGCGGAATCCGCTCTAACTGTTCCCCCTGCGGAGAAATAATTCCAAGTGCAAATGTAGTCGGCGGTTTTCCCCATAATTCAAGCGTCAGGGATTTTTGTTCCTCTCCAACATTTAATTCTACTGTTTCATACTCCTCATTTTCTTCCAGACCGCCCGAATAATGCAACCGCTCACTCCCCTCATTTCCGGCAGGTGCACTTACCATAATCCCGGCATTTTCAAGAAGAAGGGCTAAATACTGTTCCAAAAATGTATGTCCAAGATGTCCACCATTGCTGCTTCCTACCCCGATCAATATAGAAACCGGACGATTTCTGCTTTGGGCATATCGATAAAGAAAATCCACTGCATAGATAATGTCCGTTTCTGAATATGCGTCCTTTTCTTCCGGCACACCAAAAAAGTGCTTTAAATATGGCTTTGCTTTCTTTAATTTTACAACTGCAATCTCCGACTGATCTGCTATTCCCTTAAAATCATTTTCCTGATTCTGACCTCCTGCAGCAATTCCTGCTAAAAAGGTTCCATGTCCATTCTCATCTCTTGACGGAACAATTTCGTAAGGTTCCGACCCACCTAACGCCTGATTGATCTGTGATTTTGTATATACCGCCCCATAATATGCATTAAGGTTTTCATCACTTTTTTCTAATCCATTTATCGTTTGATCCCATATAACACCAATTCGAGACTTCCCTGAGCTGTCTAAAAAAAGTGGGTTTTGATAATCTATCCCTGTGTCAATCACTCCAACAATCACATTTTTTCCACCCAAACTCAAATTGTTTGCATTTTGCACCTTTTTTACACCAATTGCTTCTATATTGGATGAATCCATCTGACCAAATAATTTGGGAATATAAGAATAAGGGGTTCGTTCCAGCAAAGTGAGATAATCTTCTTTGCGCGGCATGTGCAAAATTGCAATCTTCGAATTGATCACATTCACGCAGCCCGTTCGATAGATCTCCTCTGCTCCTTCGAACCCCTCTAGAAAGTTAATACTATAATCGGAATAATCATTGCTATAGATCATTTCTTCACATGTCATAACCGTTCACGCCCGCATTGTTCTCCTCTATACTATTCAGAGAAATCCTGCAACGTTCCTTACGCATCCTTTAAAAATGCCTTATATGACTTATATGCCTCATAGACATCGGCTTTACTTGTAATTTCCCATGGTGCATGCATATTCAACACCGCAACGCCACTGTCAATTACATTCATTCCATATAATGATAAGATGTAAGCAATGGTTCCGCCTCCACCAATATCTACTTTACCAAGTTCTGCTGTCTGGAATGCAACACCATTGTCATCCATAATCTTACGAAGCTTTCCAATATACTCTGCATTTGCATCGTTCGATCCGGATTTACCACGGGCACCTGTAAATTTGTTAAACACAACGCCCCGTCCAAAATATGCTGCATTTTTCTTTTCAAACGCACTTGCAAAGTTTGGATCATAGGCCGCAGACACATCGGAAGATAACATATAAGATCCTGCCAAACATCTCTTTAATTTCAGTTCTGAATACTGTCCCATTGCATCCATCAATTCAGCTACTGTATTTTCAAAGAACTTAGACTGCATACCGGTTGCACCGACTGAACCAATCTCTTCCTTATCTACTAACAGGCAACACGCAGTTCGTGTTACTTCTCCCATATCAAACATTGCCGCTGCGGAAGTATACGCACATACTCTGTCATCCTGACCATATGCCATGATCATAGAAGCATCTAATCCTGCCTCTCTTGCCTTACCCGCCGGAACGATCTCCAACTCTGCGGATAAGAAATCTTCTTCTTCTATATCATACTTCTTTTTCAGAATTGACAGTACCATCTTCTTAACCGGCTCTTTTTCTTCCTTGGCTAAAGGTCTGCTGCCAACTAAGATATCTAGCTGTTCACCCTCTACCACTTTGGCAGCCTTCTTATCCATCTGCTCACCTGCAAGATGAATCAACAAGTCAGTCACACAGAAGATCGGATCCGTTTCCTCTTCACCGATCACAATATCCACTACTTCTCCATTCTTCTTGGCAACCACACCATGAATTGCAAGCGGAAGTGTAACCCACTGATATTTCTTAATACCACCATAATAGTGCGTATCTAAATATGCCAGATCTGTATCTTCATAAAGCGGATTCTGCTTGACATCCATTCTTGGAGAATCAATATGCGCACCAAGAATATTCAAACCTTCCTCTAACGGTGCGGTACCAATCTGAAACAAAGCAATCGCTTTTTTCATATTAACAGCATATAATTTATCACCGGATTTAATCTTCTTGCCGGATTGGATCACATTTTCCAAATCCTGGTATCCTGCTTTTTCTGCCAAATGCACGATATACTTTACACATTCTCTCTCTGTCTTTCCATTATCTAAGAATTTCCGATAATCCTTACATAATTTTTCTAACTCTTTTGTTTCCTTTTTGTCATAATCTTTCCATGCATTTCTACGTTCCATGATATATGTGCCTCCTTAACATATTTATGATGTATAACATTCCCAATCCATTCACTTTCATTCTGCATCCAGTGAAGGATTCTCATCTTCTTCTAATGCCAGTGCTCCGCGCATCTCTAATAACGGTCCGCCGGTTCCTTCAATATAATCCTTCGTGATCGTAACCCTTCCGATGTTATCATCTCTCGGAATCTGATACATGATATCCAGCATAAATTCCTCTATAATCGCCCGAAGCGCTCTGGCTCCTGTATTCTTCTCCAACGCGCGTTTGGCAATTGCGTGGTAGGCGCTGTCATCAAATCGTAGATCTACACCATCTAATGCCAATAATTTCTTATATTGCTTCAAAATTGCATTCTTCGGCTCTTTCATGATCTGGACTAACATATCCTCATCCAGCCCCTCTAATGTAAAGAGAATCGGCAGTCGTCCTAAGAATTCCGGTATCATACCAAACTCTCTTAAGTCTTCGACTGTGATCTTTGAAAGAAGATTGCGATCCTTGTCATATTTGTCTTTCAGATCTGCCTGGAATCCAATCGAAGATTTCTTATTTAAGCGCGCTTTGATAATATCCTCTACATCCGGAAATGCACCTCCACAGATAAATAAAATATTCCGTGTATTCATCGTAGTCAATGGAACCATCGCATTCTTACTGCCGGAGCCAACCGGAACCTCAACTTCGGCTCCCTCTAATATTTTCAGCAATCCCTGTTGAACCGCTTCTCCACTCACATCTCTTGAATTGGTATTCCGTTTCTTTGCAATCTTGTCGATCTCATCAATAAATACAATACCGCGTTCCGCTTTATCTACATCATTATCGGCTGCCGCCAACAGCTTCGACAATACGCTCTCAACATCATCACCGATATATCCCGCCTCCGTTAATGTGGTTGCATCTGTAATGGCAAGCGGTACATTTAATATACGGGCAATCGTCTTAACAAGATATGTCTTACCGGATCCGGTTGGTCCAACCATCAGCATATTGGATTTTTCAATCTCAATATCATCCATAGAATCTGTCAAAACTCTCTTATAATGATTATATACTGCGACAGAAATTACTTTCTTTGCATATTCCTGTCCGATCACATATTCATCTAACTTCGCTTTCATCTCGTGCGGTGCAGGAATGGTACTTAATGTAAGTTCCGGCTGTTCCTGTTCTGCTTCTTTTTTCTTCTTTTTCTTAACTTTTTGTTTCTTGGGTATATCATCGACCGGTGTAAACTGGTTCATGTTCATATTCGGCAGATTGGAAAAATCCATAAATTGCATTCCACCGCTGTTAAAACTGTCAAATGTCTTCTGCATACAATCCTGACAAATATTGATATTGTTTGGAAGATATATCAGTTTGCCTACCTGCGATTCCGGTCTGCGGCACAGATAACAATATTTTTCATATTCATCATTCTTATTATCATGCACATCTTTGTTGTTATCATCCATGTATATTACCTCCTGTTAATTCCATAACATATACGCATTCATTGTATCAAATTTTGACTAAAAATACTATTGTAAGTTTATACCGGGTTTGATCTGAAATATTCGGCCTGAAATTGTTTGGGTGTCATCCCTACAAACCTTCGAAATTCCCGTTGAAAATGAGAAGGATCGGCATATCCGGTTTCTTCTGCAATCTGTGCAAAGGTGCTTCCCGTATCTTCTTCCATTTTCCGAAGTGCCGCCTGCAACCGGATCATCCTTGCAAACATTTTCGGACCATATCCATATTCTCTTTTGAACATCTTCTCGATCTGTCTGGTAGTGTATCCAAGCTCATACGCAATGTTTTCCATAACCGCTTTTCCATCTGTCTCTGTGATCATACGATCCACCTGCTCTAACAACGGATGTACCCGTTTTGGTAAAAATACATTTTCCCATTTATCACGAAATATATGTTTTCTTTGTACAAATGTTGGTTCAGCCACAATCTGTTCAAAAAACTGTTGAATTTCCTGCTCATTTCCCTGTATTTCATATCGGGGATCTATTACTACTCCATAGATTGGAATTTCATTATGATTTTCCACCTGCCATTCAATTGGCTGCACATAAAAAGAAAGCACCTTTAATTCTCCCTGTTTCCATGTAAAATGCAGCTTCCCGGACGGAATACAGATTCCCTTTTGCCGTAATATTCCTTCATAATAGTAGATACCCTGCATAGAGTCATCCTGTACATATTGCATATCCTTTCCTTGTAAATATACCAATCCCATCGTCTGCTCCTCCTTGTATCTACCATCTTCTCCTTGCTATCATACACAGATGTTTTAAACAATGCAATCCTTTTTATATCCTTAACTTCCTTAACACTATACTATCTTCTTTTCCACATATTTTCTATTTCGTCCTAAAAAAATTAAAAAAAACTATTGACAAATTAACAATCTTAAGTATAATAGGAAATTGTTAAGAGCAAAGGTGCTTCACACAAGGCGTGAAGTATCTTTTTTTATTTTCATAATGAGGAGAAATCCCAACAAAGACAAAGGCGTCTTTCCCAGTTGGAACGAGGGTATTCTAACTTTCGTAACAAGTGGGTGAGGCGCCTTTCATTTTTTAATGAGAAGGAGGAATGTCTTATGACAAAAGAAATTATGAGTGCCATTGATGGCGAAGTGTTCGGCGTCTGGTTCCTGATCGGTGCCGCGCTGGTATTCTGGATGCAGGCAGGTTTTGCGATGGTGGAGGCCGGATTTACCCGGGCAAAGAACACCGGTAATATTATTATGAAGAACCTGATGGACTTCTGTATCGGTACTGTAATGTTTATCTTAATCGGTTTTGGATTGTTCTTAGGAAAGGATGCTCTTGGTGGTTTCACCGGAACACCAAACTTTGACATCTTTACAGATTATGCAAATTTTGACTGGTCGAACTTCGTATTCAACTTAGTATTCTGTGCAACAACCGCTACGATCGTATCCGGTGCTATGGCAGAGAGAACCAAGTTCTTATCTTACTGTGTATATTCCGCAGTCATCTCTGCTGTGATCTATCCTATTGAAGCTCACTGGACATGGGGCGGCGGCTGGTTATCTCAGATGGGTTTCCACGATTTCGCCGGATCTAACTGTATTCATATGGTAGGTGGTATCTCCGCATTGATTGGTGCTGCTTTACTTGGACCTAGAATTGGTAAGTTCACCAAAGACAAAGATGGCAAGATTAAAGTCGGTGCTTTCCCAGGACACAACATTGCACTCGGGGCACTCGGTGTATTCATCTTATGGCTTGGCTGGTATGGATTCAATGGAGCTGCTGCAACAAGCGTTGGTCAGTTAGGCGCCATCTTCGTAACTACTACTATCGCTCCGGCAGTTGCTACTGTAGTATGTATGATCTTTACCTGGGTAAAATATGGTAAACCGGATGTTTCTATGTGTCTAAATGCTTCCTTAGCCGGTCTGGTAGCGATCACAGCTCCTTGTGATGTTGCAGATGCTTTGGGTGCTACAATCATTGGTGCCGTATCCGGTATCTTAGTTGTATTCGGTGTTTGGTTCTGTGATAATGTGATCCGTGTAGATGATCCGGTTGGTGCCGTAGCCGTACATATGATGAACGGTATCTGGGGTACAATCGCCGTTGGTTTATTTGCAACTGATACCACCCCAACTTACAGTCTTGCTGATAGTGCAGGCAACCCAATGCTTGGTCTGTTCTACGGCGGCGGTTTCAAATTATTAGGCATTCAGCTTATCGGTATGTTAGCAACTGCAACCTGGACAGCTATTACAATCACTATCACATTCTTACTTATCAAGAAGATCTTTGGTCTTCGTGTTACACCGGAAGAAGAGATCGTTGGTCTGGATGCAACCGAACATGGTTTGGAAACTGCTTATGCCGGTTTCTTAACATATGGCGACCGTATCAGTGGTGCTTCTATGGTAAATGATCTTGCACCATTTACACCAGCTGATATTGATGGCGAGATTGCAGGTGCCGGTATTCCGGTTGATGAGGCTGTTCCGGTACAGGTTGTTGAGAATTCTACACCGGTTGCTTCCGATGTGAAGCTTTCTAAGATCGATATCATCTGTAAGCAAAGCAAGTTCGAAGAACTCAAAGTTGCTTTGAATGCAGTAGGTGTTACCGGTATTACCGTAACACAGGTACTTGGATGTGGTGCACAGAAAGGTGCTACGAAGTACTATCGTGGAGTTGAGATGGAAATGTCCTTACTTCCAAAAGTTAAGGTTGAAGTCGTTGTCAGCAAAGTTCCGGTTGCTGCTGTTGTAAAAGCTGCTAAGAAAGCGCTGTACACCGGCAACATTGGAGATGGTAAGATCTTTGTATATGATGTTAAAAACGTTATTAAAGTTCGTACCAGCGAAGAAGGTTATGCAGCCCTTCAGGGTGAAAACTAATCTCCCCTTTCTAAATATAGCAGGGCGCAACACATAACGTGTTGCGTCCTTTTTTTGTTGTAATCATACATTCATAGTGAGTTGTAATATATATCTTTATGTGGTAGATACGGATATAATGGATACCAAAGATTCTATTACACTTTACAAGGAGGAAATTCATGAAAAGAACAACACAAAAAATGTATGCCGTTTTATTAACCTTTGTCATGCTGTGCGGCTGTCTGATCATTCCGACACCTGCTACCGTCGAAGCTGCCGGCAACACCAAGTTAAAGGTAACTTCTGCCAAGACCGTAGTTGTGGGAAAGACCATCAAGATTAAGACAAATGTGAAGGCAAAGTTCAAGTCTTCTAATAAGAAGATTGCAACCGTGAGCAGTAAGGGTGTCGTAAAAGGTAAGAAAGCCTGGAAAGTAAAGATAACCGTAGCTTCTAAGAGCAACAAAAAACAGAAGAAAGTGATCAAGATTACAGTAAAGAAAAAGCAGAATACTACTGCGACTACAGAAAAGCAAACTCCGTCTCCAAATTCAAAGCCAACAATGGAAGCTCCATCTACGAAACCAACCACACAAGCTCCTACAACACAAGCCCCTACGACTGAAAAAAAGACAACCCAAGAAGCTACGACCAAAAAGGGAACAACAGAAAAAACAACAACGGAAGCTCCTAAGTTGGTAGGAATTACCGCTAAATATAGAGGCGAAAAGGTACCTAATGGATCTGAAATAACAAGATATGGAATTGATATGGTAGGAGTTTATAACGATGGAAACAATAAAACTATTAATCTTGATTATTCTACAGATAATAAAATTAAGTTAAATACTGTACCTAAAACTGAAACAACTTCTGATGGTAAAGTTTATAATACTTATACTGTTTCTTATGAAAACTTTTCAACAGAATTTACAGTAGAAGTTGTAGATGTTAAAGATTTTGTATATCCAACTGGAATTTTTATTACCTTCAAGGATGATGCAATAATTGGTAAAGGTCAAAAAACAACCGATAAAGACATAAATGAAGCTTATATCTTTTTATCTGATGGTAGTGAAAAAGTTATTGAAGATACATCGCTGATAACTTATTTATTGTATTATGATGTTGCTGTTGAAGGCAGGAATGAATATGAGTTTTCTATAATTTATGATTGCTGGATAACATACAATAACGAAAAATTATATATTAATTTTCGTGATGTAAGTCTTTGCGGATATGAATAATTGCTGCTAATTAATCTCTAAGAAAACCCCGAGCTAATTGCTCGGGGTTTTTCAAGTTTCTGCCTCTCAGCCAAATAGGAACGTGCCTGTGTACCATAAAGGCACAACCAATATGGCTTTCTTATACCCTTCGCATATGCCCTTATATTTTCTTGAAACACTTACGTTGCACAAGCGTGTAATGACTGTTTTTCGTGTTTGAACATACCACTGAAATTATGTACATCTGGTCATAATTATGACTATTTGAACATAAAGTTATGTATTTATGTACATAATTTTTAAAATTGTGTGAAGATCTTTCCATGGTTATAGACATCTAAAAATCTATGTGCTATGGTACTTCTACATTCGAGTGAAAGAACAATCTTCTGCGGCAGAATATGGAGGAGGAAATTTTTGCAGAATAATACAGACAACACACCATCTATCCATGAGACAGATAGCATTGGTGAGACAAACACAATCGATGCAAGTGAACCGATCGGCTATACACTGAAAAACAACTATCTGTTCATTGCATTAATGAATGATTCGGAATATGCATTGAAAATGCTGGTATGTGCATTACTGGGATATCAGAAAAGTGATATCCAAAAGCTTACCATAAGAAATCCCATTCAGGTGGGAAAAGCAATCGAACGGAAGGGCTTCATACTAGATGTAGCATTATTACTGAATGATAATACATATGTCAACATTGAATTACAGCTTATCGACTATGGCAACTGGCCGGAGCGTTCGGTCGGATACCTGTGCCGTTCGTACGACAATCTGAATCGTGGCGATGATTACATTGACACGAAACCGGCGATTCATATCGGCATTCTGGACTTTACACTATTTGAAGATTATCCGGAATTCTTTGCATCATATCGGCTACTGAATGTAAAAAATCATAATGACTACACTAGTAAATTCCAGCTCTATGTGTTAGACTTGAATCATATAGAACTTGCAACGCAGGAAGACCTGGATAGCGAACGTGATGTCTGGGCACGCCTGTTTCAGGCAAAGACAAGGGGTGATCTTATGCGTATTGCGCAGCAATGTGAAGAATTAAAACCTGTAATCGACAAGATGGATGTGCTCATGGCAGATGATGCAGTACGGCTTCAATATGATGCAGAGGAGACACTTCGCAACCGCGAGAAGGGAATCCGTAAAAAAATTCACAAACTGGAAGAAGCACTCGCAGACAAAGATTCGCAATTAGCAGACCAAAAGACACAGTTAGCGGCTCAGACTGCAAGAATTGCGGAATTAGAAGCAAAGCTTGATCAACTACAAAAATAATAAGAAAACAGAGAGACAATTGTTCAATATCCTCTTAACAAAATGACATAGGACAATTGCTCTCTGTTTTATTATGTGCCGGCACAATTTTCTCAGAACACTTACGCAATACAAAAGTATGCGTCTTAATTGCGGGATGGCATCATGGAAATAATCCGACCTGCAAAATCATTGAAGTTCTGCGTCTGAAGAACCACCTTTCCCGGACCGGTCAGTTTAGTAAGGAAAAGACCTTCTCCTCCGAAGAAGATGTTGCCAAGTCCCTTAACCGTCTCAATCTCATAGCTCACTGTTTTATCAAAAGCAACCACATTACCGGTGTCAACCTTAATCACCTCACCCGGTGCTAATTCCTTCACGACCTGGTCACCATCCACTTCAAGAAAGGCATATCCTGATCCCTTGATATCTTCTAAAATAAAACCTTCCCCGCCAAATAATCCGGCAGAGAATTTCTTAGTTAAGGTAATGGATACATCCACGCCTTCCTGTGCACATAAGAATGCCCTCTTCTGCGCAATAATTCCCGGTGTACCGGTCAGGTTTACAGCAATCACATCACCCGGAACAGTAGAGCCAAATGCAACTTTTGCTCCATCTTTGTTCGATGTATACGTTGCCATGAATAAAGATTCACCGGAAAGCATTCTTCCTAATCCCTTCATCAGACCACCCTTCGTATTGGTCTTCATCTCAATTCCTTCTGTCTGCCATATCATACCACCACTCTGGGTATACATGGACTCTCCACGGTCTAAAGTAATCTCCACCGCCGGCACTGTCTTTCCAACAATCTCGTACTGCATAATCTTATCCTCCTCATACATATTCTTGTCAATCCACCAATCACAAAGTGAATTAACTGTATTATACTGTATTCACCCCGCTTATACAATATACAAACGGATCAGCATCTTAATCGCACCCGACAAATCACATTACAATCCTCTGGATTTGCGTGTACATGCTTTCATTGCCTCAAATACTGCACTTCGCATCCCCTTCTCTTCCAGCACCCGAACTGCCTCAATCGTAGTTCCTCCCGGAGAGCATACCATATCCTTCAATTCTCCCGGATGCTTGCCCGTCTCTAATACCATCTTGGCACTTCCAAGCACTGCCTGTGCCGCAAATTCATATGCCTGTGCTCTTGGCATGCCATCTGCCACTGCACCATCTGCCATCGCCTCAATAAACATAAATACATATGCCGGAGAACTTCCACTTACTGAAGTTACTACATCCATTAAATGTTCCGGAACCACTTCGCATTTACCAAAGCCACGCAGGATTCCGATTACTGTATCTAACTCCTCCGGTGTTACGTTTTCATTGCTGCAGGCGGCAGTAATTCCCTCGCCTACCAGCGCCGGTGTATTCGGCATTGTACGAACAATCTTAACTGCTTTACCAAACTGCTCGCCCAACCATGCCAACGTCTTGCCCGGAGCAATCGTAATGATCAGCTGTTGTGCGTTCACAACACCCTTGATCTCTGTGATCACGCTCTCATAAAACTGTGGCTTTACAGAGAGAACCAGCACATCCACCTTACCTGCAACCTCTTTGTTATCGGTCGTCACCGTAATTTCCATCTCACTGGCAATCTTATCGATGCTTGTCTGTGACAGGTCTGCTCCCATTATATCTTCTTTTGCTACAATACCATTACTAATAATTCCCTTGATCATTGCGGTAGCCATATTACCGCAGCCAATAAAACCTAACTTCATATTCAATATCCTCCTGTATTGTAATCATACCTTTTTATTGTAGCACGAATCTCTGACATTAGCATCTAATTTTCCTTATTTTTACCGGATATTATATTAACATCCTAAGGTTTTATGAAATCAGTATCACTCCGTTGCCGACTTCACCAATGTGACAATCCCTCCGATGATAAGCAATACAATTGCAATATATATTGCACCGGATAATGCCAATGCAATCAAGATAATTGGCAGAAAAACAACCGTAAATAGTATCTTTGTAATTCCCCATGCTGCCTTGATTGACCAGATCAGTAGCTTTCCAAAAACCATGATCATTAATATTATAAAAATAAGTGTAATCATATCTGTCACTCCTTTAATTAATCATACGATTAATTTGTTCTTTCAGATTTGGAATATCCTCCACTAAAGTATTCCATACAATCTCAAAATCAACATTTTCATAATCATGTGCATGAAGATTTCTCATTCCTTTAATTGCATACCATGGTATCATATTATATTCTTCAATAAATTCATTTGATAATCTGCTAACCAATTCACCGATCTGGATTATACACATGTTGCAAGAGTATTGAAATGATATATCGTTTTCATACTTTGTAAAATCAAAATTATATTTTTCTTTTAAGTATTCAACGTCATCGCAATATTTAACAATCTTCCTAAGTATTTCCCTATCACTATTCTTCATAAAGAATCACTCCCTCACTTTGAATATTTTCCAAAAATACCTTATCCTTAATTCCTGTTGTTACAACATCTACATGACATTTTAATGCTGTCTCCAAATCATATACAAACGCCATATATTTTATCAAACTTGTCATTTTCCCCTTGTCGACATAAATATCAACGTCGCTATTATCATTTGCTTCTCCTCTGGCATAAGAACCAAATAAATACATACGAGATATGCCATGTTTTTCTGCAATTGGCACAGTTTTTTCCTTTATTTCGTTAATTGTATAACACATATCACACACCTCCTATATCATATTTTTAACAATAAACCTCTCTACTTCACATAGTACACATAATTCTCTTTTCTTGGTGCTGCCTCACTCACCGGCGAAGCTGCATATCCTAATGCACAATGTCCGATTCCTTCATAATCTCCTGCAATTCCAAGGTCACTCAGAATCTTCTTCCCAAATTCGCTCTCAAATTCTTCTTTTGCTCTGTGAATCCAGATACTTGAGATACCAAGGCTTTCTGCCGCATTCAACAGATTGCCCATCACAAGTGAACCATCATACACATGAGTTGGCATATTCTTATCTGCTAACACGATCAATATGACCGGTGCCCCATAAAATGGATCGATATCTGCTCCCATAATCCTTGCATTCTCTGCGGATATCTGATCACGCATTTCCTTATTGGTTACCGCAATAATGATCGGGCTCTGTTTTCCCATTCCCGTAGGTGCATAAGTTCCTGCCTTAATAATTGCCTGCAGGTCCTCATCGGATACCATCTTATCCGGATCAAATGCCCTGCAGCTTCTTCTTGTCTCTAATACTTTCAATGTCTCATTCATGTACTATATCCTCCTATCGATCAATTTACCAGCTTATGTAATTTATCTATGTATAATATAGCATACTGCTACAACCGTCACAATACCCTTATCGTCAATCATTCCTGCCTCTACCCGTGCATTCACTGAATATTGATTTCTACACAAATACAAACCCAATTCACATATACAAAAAAGGCGTAGGCCCATATCGGACTTACACCTTTTATCACTCACTAAATGAACAATTATATCAAGGAAATCTTATAAATCTACGCTTCCCTGCTCACCGTCAGCGGTATAATATACTTTACCTTCTTCCGGCTTTACATAAATGTTAAGCTCTTTCACTGTCTTCTTTCCAACTGCTGCAACAACCTTAGCAGTAATATCTGCTGTTGTTACTTCATATCCACAGCACTGAATATATACAGTCTCTGTCTTCTTAACAGGTGCTTTCTTCGCTGGAGCTGCCTTCTTAACAGGTGCCTTCTTCTCTGCTGCCTTTGTAGTTGTTTTTGCTGCTGCCTTAGCAGGTGCCTTCTTCTCTGCTGCCTTTGTAGCAGTTGTCTTTGTTGCTGCTTTTGTAGCAGCTGTCTTTGCTGGTGCCTTCTTCTCTGCTGCCTTTGTAGCAGTTGTCTTTGCTGGCGCTTTCTTCTCTGCTGCCTTTACAGGTGCCTTTGCTGCTGCCTTTGTCTCTGCTGCTTTCTTTGTATCCGCCTTTGCTGCCTCTGCTGCCTTTGCTGCTTCTACCTTAGCCATAGCAGCCTTAACCTGATCTGCAGTACTCTTCTTTGTTGTTGCCATGATAAATATCCTCCACTTTAATTAAAAAATGTATGTAAAAATTTCAAGTTACCTAGTTATCATAACTCACATACTACTCTAAAAATTAAATATTTGCAAGCTTTTCGCCCATTTTCTCTAGTATTTACAAGCATTTGAGAAAAAATTGGAAAGTTTACAGACATTTTGCACAAAGAAAAAGAGGAACCTGTTCAAACACAGATTCCTCTTACTTCTTCCTATTCTATTGCCAATCTCTTACTTGAAGTATCTGTCAAGTAAGCCCTTAAGTGCTTTGCCATGTCTAGCTTCGTCCCTTGCCATCTCATGCACGGTGTCATGGATTGCATCTAAGTTGTTCTTCTTTGCACACTTCGCAAGATCTACCTTACCTGCTGTTGCACCAAACTCACAATCGACTCTCCATGCAAGATTCTCCTTGGTAGATGCTGTCATGTTCGGTTCAAGATCCTGTCCTAACATCTCCGCAAACTTAGCTGCATGCTCTGCTTCTTCGTAAGCTGCCTTCTCCCAGTAAAGACCGATCTCCGGATATCCTTCACGATGTGCGATACGTGCCATGCAAAGATACATACCTACTTCTGAACACTCTCCTTCAAAGTTAGCCTTCAACTGATCAAAGATAAACTTCTTGTCCTCTTCACTGATCTCAGGATTATTCTTAACCGTTGATGCATATACACCAAACTCATGCTCTGCTGCAAGTGCAAGATCTCCTTCTACTACTTTGAACTTATCTGCACCTACATGACATACCGGACATTCCTCCGGTGCCTGATCTCCTTCATACACATAACCACATACTGTACATACAAACTTCATAACGTTATCTCCTTTTCTATTCATTATTGGGGAATCAGATAAACTGATCACAATTGCTTTTAAAACAGTAACAATTACTGTTATTGTTATAATAGCGTTACTCTGTTAAAATGTCAAGCATATTTTTTGAATAATTGAAAAATATTCTCCAATAACTATTATCAGGAACCATTCAATAATATATTCACGATTTCCTTTAGATTCATACCATTAGACGCCTTGATAAGTACAACATCTTCCGGCTTCAACGTTGCCATCAGGTAAATAGCTGCTTCCTCATTATCCGAAAATGTATAGGTCTTAATTGTAGATTGATTCTCTTCTAATACAGATTTGATATTCTGTGCCAGTTCTCCTAATACAACTACCTCATCAATCGGTTTATCGAGCAAAAACTGTCCAATCTCTTTATGGTATGCCACTTCATTCTGTCCCAACTCAAACATATCGCCAAGAACCGCAACACGTTTTCCTTCACACGGCATATCACACAACACATTAATACTTGCCTTCATAGAATCCGGACTTGCATTATAAGTATCGTCAACGATTGTAAATCTATGCTCTAAATGAATTACTTTCTGCCTCTGTCCCTCGAAACATGCAAATGCCGTTGCTGCCTGCTCCATCGGAATGCCGTTCTCGTTTGCAACTGCAAGCGCTGCCACACAATTTCCTACATTATGTTTTCCTAATGTATTCAAAGTAACTGCAACTTCCTCGGAACCATGCACACAGACAAACGTTGTATACTCATCATGGTATACAATGTCCTTTGCGTAATAATCACACCATTCCTGTGTACCATAGAACAGTGTTCGACATGTAATATGCTCCGCAGCTACTGCATCCTTTAATAATGGATCATCCCCATTTAAAAAGAGTGTGCCGCCCTCCTTCATGGAATGTACGATACATAATTTCTGTTTCCGGATATTCTCCTGTGTTTTCATAAACTCAATGTGTGCAACACCGATCGTTGTCACAACTGCCATATCCGGTCTAACCATATCAGACAGAATATCCATCTGCCCTTCCTCACTGATTCCTAACTCCAATACCGCAATCTCATCTTCCGAACTCATACGGCTCAACGTGATCGGCACTCCGATCTGAGAATTCAAATTCTTCTCGGTATGAAATGTCTTCTTAGCAGATGCCAATGCCTGTGTGATCATTTCCCTGGTCGTTGTTTTACCAACGCTTCCGGTAACTGCCACAACAGGAATCTGAATCAGTCGTTGCCGGATTGCCTTTCCAATCCGCCGAAGTGCATCTACGGTATCATCCACCCGGATATATGGCTTATCCGCAATTACAACCCCGTTATGCTGGGATGTCAGCGTTGCCGCACCCTTGTCTAATGCCGATTCAATAAAGCGGTGTGCATCCACACGTTCTCCAATGATCGGTACAAACAAATCTCCTTCTTTGATGATCTTTGAGTTGATACAAATATCTGTGACCGGAGTATTCTCATCACCACATAACAACACTCCGCCTGTCATTTCCACGATATCTTTTACAGTAATATTCTCCATAGTCACTCCATCTCTCCAGTCTGTTTCATCATCTGTTCTATATACACGGCAACCCCATTCTCCTCATTCGACGGTAAAACGGAATGTGCCATATTCTGTATCTCCGGGTGAGCATTTGCAACCGCATAGAAACAGTCACTTGCTTCCCAGAGTGCAACATCATTCAGATTATCTCCAAAACTGATCACACTATCATAATGTGCCTGATCTCTCAGATAATTCAAAGCTTCTTTCTTAGATGCCTTATCACTATAAATCTCTAACATATAATAATCATCGCTATAGATATCCTTATAGAATTCCGTCTTAATTCCCTTAACAACAGACAATTCCCGATAAAATCCTTCCAGTTTTTCTTTTGTTTCGCGAAGCATACAATAAATGATATCTTTCCCTGCGACCAGACTCAGATCCGGCACTTCGGTGAATTTCTTATCGTACTTCATGATTCGTTCATTCCGGAAATAATTTAATGAAACGGATTCCACACTATCATAGTATGCGCAAAATGTATCACCGGTTAATCCATATAAAAAACAATTCAACTCTCTTGTCTTAATCAATCCGAGCAGTACCATAACCGTCTCTTCTGCTATGACTTCCTTTCGGATATATTGCCTGCTCATCATATCATATACCAACACGCCATTCATCAACATCACCGGCAGCTTCAGATTCAGTGGCTCCACAATCTTCAATGCCGTTGTCGGTGTTCTTGCGGTCGATATCGTAAAATTCAATCCCTGTTCAATTGCCTGATTTACAACCCGGATCGTTACCTCACTCAATTCTGCATTCCGATTCAATAACGTTCCATCCAGATCACTTACATATAATCTCTTCATTTGTACTCCTCATGCTATCAAACTGCATAAGCAGTTTGCCTGTTTCCTCGTATTATACCTCTTTTTGTTACACCATGCAATCTGATTTCATCTATTCCATTCCTGACCAGATTGCATGAATATGTTCTTCCACATTTTGAAGCGAAACAATCTCATAATCCGCCCATTCTGCCGGAAATGTCTCCACCACCTGCCGGGTTGTAAACCGGTCATCCAACAATAAAATGATTCCTTTATCCTCCATGGTACGGATCACACGTCCCGCTGCCTGCTGTACCTTATTCATACCCGGATAAAGATAGGCATACTCAAATCCTTTTCCATCCCGTTCCTCAAAATAACGCTGCTGGATCTCCCTCTCGTTGCAGACCATCGGCAATCCGGTTCCGATAATGGCTGTCCCGATCAACCGTTCCCCGACAAGATCGATTCCCTCTGAAAAGATCCCACCTAAAATGCAAAAGCCAAGTACGGATTCTCCCTCTGCCGAAAACTGCTCTAAAAACTGTTCTCTTTCCTCCTCTGTGAGATGTGCCGTCTGCTTTACGATCCGGATATCCGATAGCAATCCCATCTGTATTGCCGTATCGTACACATCTTCCAACATCTTATAGGATGGAAAAAACGCCATATAATTTCCGGTCTTACCATGTACTAAGATATCCAAATATCTCGCCATCTTTTCATACTGAGCAGGTCCTCGTTCCCTGTACCTGCTACTGACATCTTTCCCGATCAACAACCCTCTGTGTGTTTTTGGAAAAGGAGACGGAATATAGATTGCATAATCCTCCTCACTATCATGCAGCAGTTCTTTGTAATAACGAATCGGCAGCATCGTTGCCGAAAAGAATATCGTCGCATTTCCCTTTTCGATACAATCATTCAGATTATGTGCCGGATGAATACAGTATAGTTTGATCATAAAGGATTTATCCGACACCTGCTCACCATATATCTCATAACTGTCATCAACCAACTCATATATATTCAGAAATTGATTGATCTGAAAGTAAAACTCCAGGATCTCATCCTGATGTGGTTTCAACGCACCAATCTCTTTGCATTCCTCCATAAAGGATTCCATCTGTGCATGCAGCCGCATGATCTTGACATACAATGATTCCATATCCTCGATCATCACATACCCTTTTGCGGTATCACATTCCTTTTTAAATGCCAGCATTTCCTTGTTGCAGGCAGCTAACAGTCTTGCAATCTTCGCATTATACGGAAGTAACAGTTTGCGCATATTCAGAAAATCCTCTTTATAGATTGCCGCACTGTACATAGAGGACGCACGATCCACCAGATTATGTGCCTCATCCACCAAAAACAGAAAATCCCCTTTTGCCCCTTCTGCAAAATATCGTCGGAGTTTCACTCTTGGATCAAACACATAATTGTAGTCACAGATAATTCCATCTACAAACAGACTTACATCCAATCCTAACTCAAACGGGCACACCATATGTGCATTTGCATACTGTAACAACACATCTCTCGTAATATTAAACTCATTTGTTACACAATCATATATTGCCTTATTGATACGATCATAATGCCCTTTTGCATACGGACAATGTTCCGGATCACATTCCATCTCCTCTAACGGACAGATTTTTTCTTTCGCTGTGATCATAACACTTTTAAAATACAGACCATGTGCCCGAAGTATCTCTAAACTGTCGACCGCAACCCCTCTTGCGATCGTCTTTGCCGTCAGATAGAATAACTTCTCCGCATATCCATCCCCCATCGCCTTAACCGACGGATACATTGCCGCCATCGTTTTTCCAATCCCGGTTGGTGCCTGTACAAACAGATTCTGCCGTTTCTTAATACACAGATATACGGTTCCCGCCATATCCTTTTGCCCTTCCCGGTAAGCATATGGGAATCCAAGATCTTCAATTGATTGATTTCTAAGTGCTCTGTTATCCACCTCAAACTGTGCCCATTTTCCGTATTCCGCAACCAGCTCCTCAAACCATTTTGCAAGTTCTTCATAAGTATATGGAATCCGGAACCGTTTAACCTCCTCTGTATCCAGATTACAATACGTCATCTGTACCGTAATCTGCTCTAATCCGTGATCGTGTGCATAGATATAGGCATAGCACATTGCCTGTGCCTGATGTACAAAAACAGGACATTCCATATGATCTAATTTCTTATATACACCTTTGATCTCGTCAATCGTCACCCCATCTTCTTCCGTCAAAATGCCATCCGCCCGGCCTTCTATCGTAAGTTCATAATCCGGTTGTTCAATTGTGATTGAAAGGGGTACTTCCGCTTCATAATTCAGTCCCATCTTCCCCTGGATCTTACGATGGATCCGGCTTCCTTCCAACATCGCATTCTTTGAAAAACTGCCGTCTCCACTCGCTATATCCCCAGTTCGGAAGATGAACTCAACCAGTCCGCGTACCGAAATCTGTATCTGATACATATGTCATGTCCTTTATCTGTCCGTCTCTTCTCAAAGAAACGTAACTATCTATATTCTGTCCCAACGCATACCTGATAAAGTCAGCGCGTCAACCCAAAATGATCATTTCAATCCTGCATATACGATTCTGGTTCCTGTCACCTTTGCATTTGCCTCATCAGTCAGCAAAGCAAGCAACTTCAATCCAAAATCAATGCAGGTTCCCATTCCCCTGCTTGTAATAAACTGTCCGTCTACAACAACCGGATCGGTGAGTTTATTGGCACCGATCAATCCATCTTCCATGCCCGGATAACAGGTTGCATTCTTTCCTTCCAACAATCCCATCTCTCCATAGACTGTCGGTGCTGCACATACTGCAGCAAGGTATTTGCCTTCTCCATGGTACTGTTCGATTAAACGTGTTAATCCTGCATGTGCTTTCAGGTTCGTTGTACCAGGCATTCCTCCCGGAAGGATTACCATCTCTCCTGCTGTAAGGTCTGTCTCATCAAATAACAGATCTGCACGAATTGTAATTCCATGTGAACCGGTTACATCATAATCACCGGTCACCGAAACCGTCTTACAATCCACATCACCGCGACGTAACAGATCTACAACGGTTAATGCTTCCACTTCTTCAAATCCGGTTGCAAAAAATAAATATGCTGTCTTCATATATTCATTCCTCCTATGAGCCATTTCTTTCATAAACAAATCAATTGTATCATAATCCATTCTCTAATGCTATAATAGATTATGCAAACAATAATACACAAGGAGGAATTTCATATGGAAATCGAACGCAAATTTCTAATAGACCAGACACAATTACCGGGTAATTTGGAATCTTATCCGCATAACCGTTTAGAGCAGGCATATATCATCACGCATCCGGTACTGCGTATCCGTCAAAAGAACGACCAATATATCTTAACCTACAAAGGGGAAGGTCTGATGTCAAGAGAAGAAGTAGAATTCCCGCTGCCGCAGGAAGCCTATGAGAAACTTCTAACGAAGACAGAAGGAAACATTATCAGCAAGACCCGGTACAAGATTCCAGAATCAAACGGTCTTACAATTGAATTAGATATCTTTCATGGATTATTCGAGGGACTATACCTCGCCGAAGTAGAATTTGCAGACGAAGAAACTGCCTTATCCTACAAACCACCGGTATGGTTTGGAAAAGAGGTAACCAATACCTCTACTTTCCACAACTCTACCTTAAGTCAGATGAACAAAGAAGATATTGCAACATTGATCACCTCTTTATAAGGCATCCTGTTCCATCTTCATTGCCACCATGGCTTTGTTCATCAATATAACGGTTACCAGCATATTAAATGCACTTCCGGACAGTACAAGTACCGCAGAACCGATACAGTATGTGACAGCCATCACAAGTGCACCAAACACCTGTGCAAACATAGCAATCTTATACATCCTGCCAAATGTAATGTCTAACATCATGGTCTTAGACAACATATACATAACCAGAGCATAGAATACTGCCATAAACAGATATTTCACAAGCACAAACAAATAGATTCCAATATAGATCACTACCATCAGCACATAAAACACCGGTGCAGTCTCTGCCAGACTTTTATTGTTGATGGTAATATCTTTGTAATCGGAAAATTTCTGTTCCTGTACTAATTTTCCTACACCGGCAACTTCATTATATAAGATCATATTGGACTTACTGACCATAATTGCTTCCACGACATTTGCAGGAATATCGTCCTTTGTAAACTTTTTCTTATCCGTGTCTACTATAATGTACACACCCATGGAATTGTCCTGCTGTTCTATCTTTTCATCCAAAGTAAATGTTCCGTTCTCCAAAGAAAACTGCGGAATCTGATTCTCTATAATGTTGCGAACTCCTCCAAGTCCTGCCACAGCTCCCAATGTTGGAATCGCATACTGAATAAATGAAACAAGAAAAATAACAAGTGCAAAAAATCCAACCACACTTCCACTGCTGAGTTTTAATAACTTTCCATAATCCCTCGGTGCCAGCATTGCTGTTATAAAACGATCTGCTATGCTCATTTTTTCCTGTTTTTCTTCATATTCCGGATTTGTATATTCCATCTTATCCTCCATCTATTCTTCCTCTATATCCTGATCTGGAATCGGAAGAATCATTGTAATCACTGTACCTTTTCCCGGTCTGGACACAACTTCTGTACGGGCATGTGTATTCTTCTTTAGCTGCTCTAACGTTACTTTCAACGAAGTTGCACTTGTCTTCTTCAAATGATCTGTATCAAAACCACATCCGTCATCAATTATCTGAATTGCATATCCATCTTCTCTTTCATAAGTACGGATCACCACATTGCCTTTGTTATCTTTCCCTGCAACTCCATGAACAACTGCATTTTCTATCATGGGTTCTAATGTTCTCCGGGGTACCTCAAATGCTTTGACTTTACATTCTAATGTAAAATCAAGTCCGGCATTGCGTGTCTTTTGCAGTGTCAGATAAGCAAGTATATGCGTTAATTCTTCTTCAAATGGTACCAATTCAAAAGGATGTTTCATTGCCATCAGATTGTATCGGAAATAAACCGAGATATAGTATAACATCTTCGCACTGTTTGCGGAACCATTTTTTATCAGATTCTGCATTGTATGAAACGATGCGAATAACAGATCCGGATTCAATTCCTCAACGATCTGTTCCCGTTGTACATCCGTCTCAATCTCATCTACATGTGTTTCTTCCCGGGGAGTAAGCGCTATCAAAAGAGAAACACCCACAATCACACAGTAGTATAACAAAACTCCCACCGGAATATACACAATATTTGTCCGGTTTGTACCATTTAAAACAGAGTGAACTATTTGCAGGCACACACTGACTAATAATATCATATTAGCCCATAAGACCGCTCTCTCTTCTCTATATTTGTAGACTCCCACAGAAATGGCTAATACTACCGTAAATGCCACTATAAGCAATGCTGCAAAAATTACCGTTGCAATCTCAACCATGTCGAACGCTGCCAATGCTAATCCCTGTAAAACCATGACACTGATAAACCACACACCGACCAGCATACTTCCCATATCCGTCAGAGACATCATTCTTTTCCGATTTGTAAAGCTTCGAATGATCATAAGATGCAAAAACAGCAATAACAGGATCATACACACTTCCAAAAAATATATACCAAATGTCCATGGAATCCATATTCTCACCAGACTGCATCGCATAAGAAACAACATACCACATACGACCATCTCCGCAGAACTGTATCGCAACGGCCGTCGATACCGTATCTTATTTTTAACCATGCAGCCCACCAGAAACAAAGATAGTCCACATAGCAACAATATACTTCCCATGATCAGATAGCTGCCATTCTCTTTCCATGCTGTTCCAAGTACCTGCGCATAATTTCCTTCACATATCGACTCTACCGAAACAGAATTACGTTCCACACTCGTAAGCTGGATCGTCATTGTCTTGTTCTGATATCCAGATGCAATCGGAATCATATGTCTTTGTGGTAAATGTCCCTCCCGGTCTCCTGTTTCATATATGACTTCTCCATCAATTGTTACCGTAACCTTCTCACCCTTCGTAGAAAAAATCAGATATCGGGTGTCTGACTGCATATCCGGTACCTTATGCGTAAGAGTAACGGTCGCTCCTTTTTTCAACGCAAAGGAATCCGGAAAATTCGTTACCTTCCGGACATATCCTTCCGGCACACTCTCCGCATCCGCTGTCTGCATAAATGCCTCTACCACCGCATGGTCACTAGGTTCATAAACGGCAATCCACCCTTCAGAAAAATCGTTCACTCCGGCAATCTCACCCTTCTTTGTGATATCCGGTTTTTGGAACACGGCAAAAAAGCAGAGCAGTAAAAGTGTTGCTCCGCACAATCCTCCCAGCAGGATATGAAGTTGTCTGTCTGTTAATCGGAGCATCGTGTCCATCTCCTTACATCAACTCTGTTTATTCACATTCAGATCAAGCCATAATGTTTCAATGCATTAGCAATTCCATCCTGTAATACATCTGTTGTCTGATATTCAACAATCTGCAATACTTCCGGTACTGCATTTCCCATACCGACTGCATGTGGAACATATTGTAACATTTCCATATCATTTATGGAATCCCCAAATGCATAACAATCCGAAAGTTCTGCTCCAAAATATTCCATGACATACCGGATTCCGGTTGCCTTACTATAAACACCCGGTACCGCCTCGATCACATTTGCGCCATGCGGGATCAGATTAAACTTTGCATCAAACATTTTATGAAATGCCTCTTTGTCACTATCCGGCATAAAGGAAGTTGTAAACTTATCATAACACAACGAATCATCCTCTATCGTTCCGATCGGCTGATCCACATTTTTTGAGAAATAATCATAAATATATTCCATGAATCCGCCTTTTCCACAATCTCCATCAATATATAAACGATCTTTTCCTTCAAATACGGTCTGGTACTTCATTGCATGCAGTGCATCCGCATACTTCTTACAATCTTCCCGGGGAAGTTCTGCATGAAACAGTTCCTTTCCCTCATATTCAATGTATGTTCCACATCCACACACCATGCCATCAAAGGCAAAAGACCGCAGATTGCGGTCAATTGCTGTCTTCACTCTTCCTGTGTTAATAAAGATCTTATGTCCATTGGCTTTTGCCTGTAACAAAGCATCTCTCGTACTATCCGGCATGCGATGTGATTCATCTAAGGTGATCAGTGTTCCATCAATATCAAAAAATAATAATGCTGGCATATCGATTCCTTTCCTTATCAATCCTTATACAAATGTTATCTGATACGGAATATCTTACATCTGTTTTAACAGATTTACCATTTCGATCGCACCAAGCGCACAGTCATAACCCTTATTACCCGCTTTTGTTCCGGCACGCTCAATTGCCTGCTCGATATTCTCTGTTGTTACGATACCAAACATAACCGGAATTCCTGTCTGTAACGAAACCTGTGCAACACCTTTGGATACCTCATTACATACATAGTCATAATGACTGGTTGCGCCACGGATCACCGTTCCCAAACAGATCACTGCATCATATTTTCCGGACTCTGCCATCTTCTTTGCAGCAACCGGAATCTCAAATGCACCCGGTACCCAGGCAAGTGTAATATTATCTTCCGGAATATCATGACGGGTCAGTCCATCCATTGCACCACCGATCAGTTTGGATACGATAAATTCATTAAATCTTGCGGCAACAATACCGATCTTCATATCATTTGCTACTAATTTTCCTTCTAATGTGTTCATAATCTTAGCTCCTTATATTTCTTATTGTTATAAATTGTTTTTGTACTCTGTTTCACTATTCTCTCTGGTATCTGCGTTTGAATTTATTTATAATTCAGAATGTGGCCCATCTTCTCCTGTTTCGTCTTCAGATAAAAAGCATCGTATTTTCCAGGCTCCATAATGATCGGAACACGCTCTACAATATTCAATCCGTATCCCTCAAGTCCATATACTTTGAGTGGATTGTTTGTCATCAGGCGCATTTCTTTTACGCCAAGATCAACTAATATCTGAGTACCGATCGTATAATCTCTCGCATCCTCCGGGAATCCAAGTTCTAAGTTTGCTTCTACTGTATCTAGTCCCTGATCCTGTAACTGATATGCACGGATCTTATTGATCAGTCCGATTCCACGGCCTTCCTGGCGAAGATACAGTAACACACCGCGGCCTTCCTTTGCAATCATCTTCATCGCCGCATCATACTGCTGTCCACAGTCACATCTTGCAGAACCGAGTGCATCTCCGGTCAGACATTCTGAATGTACACGGCATAAAACCGGTTTCCCATCGTGGATATCCCCTTTGACTAATGCTACATGATGTTCACCATTTAATTTATTGACATATCCATAGATCGTAAATTCACCATATCTTGTCGGCATTTTAGCATGTGCCACACATTCTACGAACACCTCATGTTCTTTACGATACTGGATCAGATCCGCTATTGTTCCAATTTTTAAGTCATGTTTCTTTGCAAATGCGATCAGATCTTCCTTTCTCGCCATCATACCGTCTTCCTTCATGATCTCACAGCAAAGACCAACCGGTTTCAATCCGGCAAGCTTCATAAAATCTACGGTTGCTTCGGTATGTCCCTGACGTTCAATCACGCCACCCGGTCTCGCCTCTAACGGAAACATATGGCCCGGTCTCCGGAAGTCTTCCGGCTTTGCATTGTCCTCTACAAATTTGCGGGCTGTAATTCCTCTCTCATATGCAGAGATTCCGGTTGTTGTACTCACATGATCCACAGACACCGAAAATGCAGTACAATGATTATCCGTATTGGTAATACACATCTGCGGCAGATTCAGTTTGTCTGTATAACTTGCATCCATTGGCATGCAGATCAGACCTCTGGCATAGCTTGCCATAAAGTTGACATTCTCTGTCGTGGCAAATTCGGCTGCACAGATCACATCTCCCTCATTTTCTCTGTTCTCATCATCTAAAATGACGATGCATTTTCCAGCCTTCAGATCTTCGGCTAATTCTAATGTTGTATTAAATTCTGACATAATGATCTCCTTTCCATTCCGTCATCCTCTTATTATGCTCTATCGGATTCCTGCTCATCAGGCAAATCCATTCTTTGCTAAAAAATCCATGGATATTCCTGTTGTTTTGGTATCTTCTTCCACTTGTTCGTCAAAATGCATCAGTTTCTCAATATATTTTCCCACAATATCATTTTCCAAATTCACAATATCTCCCGCCTTCTTAGACAATAGTATCGTATTGGCAGCAGTGTGCGGAATCAATGACACTTTGAAGCACCGTTTGTCTACATATGCAACCGTAAGTGATACACCATCAATGGCAATTGAGCCTTTTTCGATAATATATTTTAATAACTTCACCGGTGTCTTAACCGTTACCCATACGGCGTTATCTTCCCTGACAAAGCTTTCGATCTCTCCGGTTCCATCGATGTGTCCGCTTACAATATGACCGCCAAATCGTCCATTTGCAGCCATTGCACGTTCCAGATTCACTTTACTGCCTGCTTTCAGGCTGCCAAGTGAAGACCGTCGCAATGTTTCTGCCATGACATCCGCCGTAAAAGATTCTTTTGTCTTATTCGTCACCGTCAGACACACACCATTGACCGCAATGGAATCACCAATATGCATATCTTCAAATATCAGGTCACCGGAAATAGTCAATGCAGAGGATTTCACACCTTTCTTTACGGAAAGGATGGTTCCAATCTCTTCCACAATTCCTGTAAACATATTTTCACTTCCTAACATAAAAAAGTCCTGAGGTTCATACCTTCAGGACTTAACTTCTTATCACTTATCACACCGGACTTCCCAACTTCCACCGTGTACACTCCACAGCTATATGTTCCATCCTCTCTTCTTCCATCCAGACTATACTGTCGGCACCGGAATCTCACCGGTTCCTGCCTTACGGCTCGCGGGCTTAGAAAGCGTTGCTTTCCTTACCGCCGGTGGGGACTTACACCCCGCCCTGAAGAATAATTCATTTGTCGGTGCCTATTATAACGCTTCATGCATGGATATGCAAGTATATATTTTAATTTCCCATATATTACCAATAATAAAATTGTCTTGCTTTTTACTATTCTTCATCTGTTTTTTTTAGCACATCATAAGTGAGTAAAATATCTTCTTCAATTTTATCTACAGTTAATAATCTACATTCAATGCCTTCTGTAGCATATTCTACACCTTCTCCACCAACCGGCGTATACAGACCGGCACCACCAAAAAGTTTTGGTGCAATGTATGCCTCGATCCGGTTCACGATTCCCGCCTGTAATGCTGCATAGTTCAAGGTTGATCCACCCTCTAACAGAATTCCGTCAATCTTACGTTCGCCCAACTGCCTCATCAGATCCTTTAGATCTAACCGGTCATTTACTTCTTTGACAACGACAACTTCTACCCCCTGCTCTTCTAACGCTGCTTTTTGTTCATTCCAGAATCTGGTATATTCTACATGTGGTTCGATTGTTGCAACAATCGTTGCAACTTCTTTCGCTGTTGTAACAACCTGACTGGATAACGGAATCCGAAGCTTGGAATCACAGATGATACGAATTGGGTTTCTCCCTCCATCAATTCTGCAGGTAAGCATTGGATCATCATTTAATATCGTACCAATTCCAACCATGATTCCTTTTAACGCATTGCGTGTCTGCTGTACTCTCCCTCTGGATGCCTCCCCGGATATCCACTTTGAATGTCCGGTTCTGGTTGCAATCTTGCCATCTAACGTCATAGCGTATTTCATCACTACATACGGAGTCTGTGTTGTGATATAGTGGAAGAACACAGGATTTAATGCATCGCACTCATCCTTCAGTACCTCTGTTTCTACTTCAATCCCTGCCTGCCGTAACTGTTCGATTCCCTTTCCTGCCACTAATGCATTTGGATCATTGGAACCCACATATACTTTCCGGATACCATGTTCTATAATCGCCTGTGTACACGGAGGCTGCTTGCCAAAATGACAACATGGCTCTAATGTCACATACATCTCTGCACCCTTTGCATCCTCCGCACATTTCAGATTTCGAAATGCATTCCGTTCAGCATGCAGATCCCCATATTTTGCATGATACCCTTCACTGATGATCTGACCATCCTTTACAATTACCGCCCCTACTAATGGATTCGGATTCACTTTGCCTATCCCGTTTTTTGCCAGCTCTATCGCACGGCGCATATATTTTTCCTGCATATTCTTTCTCCGTTTCTTTTTGTTATTATATCGTGAACCCGCACTTCTTGCCTTTTCGCCGGTTACGCCGGATGTTCACTCATGATCGCATTCAACAATTCACCCTTGCTAGCAAGTGAATTGTTATCATTATATCATATACTCCATATTTTTTTACTTCCATTTCGAATATTTCTTGAAACACATCTACAAATAGGATAGAATAAAGGTAGCTGTGAATATTCACAATTATATGAACATATTTGGGAGGTTACGATATGAGATTAGTTACTCGTTCTGATTTTGACGGACTTGCCTGCGGAACTTTGCTATTAGAAGCAGGCGTAATTGATTCCTGGACATTTGCACATCCAAAAGATCTACAGGATGGCTTAGTTCCAATTGATGAGAATGATTGTCTTGCCAATGTTCCATTCGTGGAAGGCTGCGGATTGTGGTTCGATCATCATTCCAGTGAACATGAGAGACAACAGTTAGAAGGCAAATACAAAGGGGAGAGCCGCATCACTCCATCTTGTGCCAGAATCATTTATGAATATTATGGCGGTGAAGAACGTTTTTCCCACTTTGATGAAATGATGGAGGCAGTAGACAAAGTTGATTCCGGTAATCTGACCATTGATGAGGTACAGAACCCAACCGGCTGGATCCTGATCGGTTTCTTGATGGACCCACGAACAGGTCTTGGAAGATGGCGCAACTTCACAATTCCGAATTACCGTCTCATGGAAGAACTCATGCAGGCATGCCGCACCATGAATACAGAAGAGATCCTCAACCTTCCGGATGTGAAGGAACGAATTGAAGTGTACTTTGAACAGACTGAGAAATTTAAAGAAATGGTCAAAGCACATACCCACGTTGAAAAAGATGTGATCATCTCCGATCTGCGTGGTGTTGATCCGATCTATTCCGGTAACCGTTTCATGATCTATAGTATGTATCCGGAACAGAACATCTCTGCATGGATCGTAAACGGCAAAGGCGGTAAAGGATGTTCTGCCGCAGTCGGCTACAGTATCCTGAACCGTACTTCTAACGTAGATGTCGGAAGCCTCATGTTAAAATATGGGGGCGGCGGACACAAAGCTGTTGGTACCTGTCAGTTCACAGACGAGAATATGGATACCGAACTTCCTAAGATGTTAGACGAACTCATCAACGGAGTTCACTAGTACACATCTACCCTTGCACAACGTAAGTAACGGACGTGCAAAATATTCAGGGTATAGTGTCAGTTGTATAGATGCAACAGTATCACCGCAGGCAC